>Ga0247765_1001618_pt1 | contig 10111 bp, 12 predicted proteins | sample UWRJL106311C6_FD_179949 | JGI IMG/M metagenome (GOLD analysis project Ga0247765, IMG submission 179949) | Plant litter microbial communities from Arlington Agricultural Research Station in Wisconsin, United States - UWRJ-L106-311C-6 | ecosystem: Environmental > Terrestrial > Plant litter >... | reverse complement strand
TCCACCCCCTCACGGCCCCCCCCCCCCCCCCAAAAAAAAAAAAGTGGTGTTGAAAATCACCAGACGTTACAGTCCAACCTCCTGAAAGATTGTCCGCTGCGGTACTTTATGGCTTGCCTGCAGCTTTCCCCGGGCCAAACCTCCCTTCTCCCGGGCATTCTTTTCCATTTTTGAGGGGGTTATGATGAAAACTTGAGGCCCCAAGGAGGAAATTTCAAGGCCCTAAATGTTCGAGTCGAGGCCTAAATAAATATTCTGGCTTGACCCCTCGCAAATAGGTAGCTATTCCCAGCTTGTTCATTGCATAAACCCCTACTGGATACTTCGGACTCACCAAGTCCCACGCTAACAATCTTTCAGGGGTCGGATTATATGTGCTGAAGATCCAATCACGCATTAGGAATTGCATGTGCCTCGTGCGTCGGAAATTACAAGGGGGCCATGTGTGTTGGAAATCACGTTATCCCTTGTAGAAGAGCAAGCTACATGTAGAGAACTACCATGTACAGCTCCATGACCTGCAGACGAGAACGCCACAAAATGCAAGCAAGATCTTACCCCATCAAGTCAAAACAAACACCCCAGCAATGCACCTCCGTCCCTTGACAATGCAAACTCCACTGACACAGACCCCCGTTACCGACTTTGTACATGCAACCTGTGCTGCTTCAACCTGGGTACAATCGCCCCAATCAGGCCTCGCACAGCAACGCCAAACACCATCAGAGCTTCTACGCTCAACAAGCTAATCCAGATGCCATTGAGCAATTGGTCTTCATCCCCAGCCAGTGCTGCACTGATGTTGAGGGTGACCATTGGGGCACTGTACTTGGTTGTACCTGTCAAGGTAAGTTAGCGCTGCATGCTTCCAGTCACCCCCCAGCGACCGGTCTCACAGATGGAGTTCTTGGGGTTATAACTTGCAACTGGGACATAACATACCGTGGTGGATTTTGTTTCCTTTAATAGTGGTAAGAATAAAATGAAGTGAAACCCAGATAAAAAACTCTCCACCCCTGCCCGCTTGTAAAAACTCCGTCTCACCACCACCTCCCTGTGGCCTGGATATGAATATGTGTGGATATTTGATAGATATGTATGGATATGGATACCCCGTATGGATGTGAATGGATATGAATGGATATCGATATGGACTTGCCGGAGACCTTTCCGCGGACCAGGCGAGGAGGGGATTGACACCAGCCAGTGGAGGCTAATTGAGGCCAGTAGAGACCAGCTGAAGCCAGGCCAGGACAGACCGAGATTCAGTCTGGCAACTTGCAGCAGGAAGGACAGGACAGGATCTGCCGCTGCAGCGAACCAGACCCGAACGTTGGGGGCGCGGGTTGCGTCTGGTACGGTTGCCGTCTTACGGTACTCTCCGGTCCGTTATCTCCGTGTACGGAAAATAAAATAAAAAGAGAACGGCAAAACAAAACAACCAACCGGCCACCACAAAAGCGCGTGTCGTCTGTGTGTGTATGTGCGGAGTGAGAAAAAAAAAAAAGGAAAAGAAAGGTCAAAGCCCAAACGCGGGGAACATGGAACATTGCGGCGGTGAGCGAGGGGCAGACATGACGGTTTTTAGCTTCCCCTGCTCGCTCCCCCCCCAAAGCGGCGGGCGAGTGGGGGAATGGACGCCAAACCAGCCAGCCTGTCAAATACAACTACTGTGTACAACTATAATTCGCGACGGGACCAGGCCAGACAGATTGACTGGAGCTGCCAATGCCCAGCTGAACCCAGCCCCTTCCCCGCAAATTTGCTCTCTTGACGAAGAACGGGTTACAGCCACCTAACTTTGGTTCCTGCAGGACAACGGCAACGGGGGGCGGAGTCCAGTAATAAAAAGGTTGGATGTTGCGGGGGCGGGGCACCCACCAACCATATCACCCATCGTCGTGGCGCGAATCGCTGCGATAAAAAAAAAAAGAACACGTTTGGGAATTGAGAACTGGGAATGGGAATGGACACTTAGAATTCGGATTCGAGGTCCATCGGCCAGTTAGTTGGTTGCATGGTACTGCATTGCCAATATCCAATAATTGCTCGCAGTGCATCATGTGAGTAAAATGACGGAGGTGTGTTTGTGTGGTGGGGAGGGGTTCCCTTCTTGCATTCATTGACGGGATGGTTTTCGCTCGTAGTGGTTTCTTCTGTCTGCCGCGGCACGGCTCCGCTTGCACTGCATCAGGACAACCTGGCCAGTCTTCCACCTGCTATTCGTATATGTGGTGTCGTTGCATCGGAGTCGGAAAACCAGCAGATCTCATCCAATGGGTTGGTTGTTGAGCTCGTGTAGACCTGGCCTCCTTTTTGTGAACACGCTGCTACACAGCAGCACCAGCGCCATTGTGTCGTGCAGAACTGAGTTTTTGTGTTTCGACGGGTCCGTCATTTAGATTGAGGCCAACTTACATGGCAGATGTAGTCACGAAATGGCAAACTCTCTGAAGTTGGAATCACTTCATTCAACACTAGGACCCATCTCGTATCCATCCATCCATCCATTCCCAACAATGTCCATTCTAGCCACAGAAACACCATTTAGTAGACAACTCGGTCCTTGTCCAAACCCGGCCCAAAGATATTTGCTTGTTCAAATCCGCCAACAATGAGACCTAAAAAATAAAAAAAAATAAAAATGGGTATATTATGTACAAGAGAAAAGATTATAATGAACGGGCAGCGACCTAATCGTAGCCAGCGCCCCGTTGCCATGCACTGAAACTGGTTAGCAGAGACACGAAGAGAAAGTAATGACATAACTCACGGCCCAGGCCCTGTGGAGTTCCTGTACCCAACCGCCGCATTGTGAGGGCGAGATGCACCCGAAGAAGACCCTGTTAGTGGGCTTGGTGTCCTGAAGTGCCCGCTCGGTCGGTTCCTGAGAAACTGTTCAGGGGTCCCAGCATATGGAGCTTCACTGTTCGGTTGACGCATCGAGCTCCTCGCCGAATGCAGCGAGGATGGGCGCACTTGCATGTTGGCGGAGCTCGACATGGCTGACACGTCATCTTCCTCGAGGTCAATCGCTGGCTTAAAGCCTCGCCCACTGTTTCGAGCTGTTGCAGCAAGTGCCTCCAGTTGGTTGGACGTTTGGAGATGGGTTTGAGACTTCATGAATGACATCCGGTCGTCATTCATAAACTGGTATCGCGTATCCGGATTGTTGTGGAACAGTATTATAGTCGTAGTAACGATAAGCATGAGAAGGAGGATCAGTGAGAAGGCTGCGTTGGCAATCCAAAGTACCACTCCAACAACACCGATAACTAGGGGTGGCAGGCCAAGGACGTCGGTAAAGGTAAACAGGAAGATGGCATTGACAAAATTGATCGAACAGATGGCGATATTGAACGTATTCGTGCTCTTGTCCATCCAGGGCCGCATGACGCTGGCTGTGATCAAGGCTGCTGCTTCGAGAATGATGAAGGCGACGGCTTGGGTAACACCGGACTTTTGCGCAAACGCAATAAACATGCCCTTCACGAGGACGTAAAGAAGGAGAGGCACGATGAAGTAGTATGCCGACGCGCGATATTGGACGTAGAGGAAGCCCCATTTGTTAAGGGCATTCGGGTCGGAAAACAAGATGTATGCGGGGTTGCGATGCATGGCGACCGACCGCCGAGCTATGCCGATGACTTTGTACGACGCCCATCCCAGGGTCGTCGCGATGCCAAAGAAGAAGAAAGTTGCGAGGACCATAGCGGCTGGCGAATCATTTTGGGTGAACTCCCACAAACAGAGGATGCACATCTGGGGGAAGCCAATGAGCAAAAGCCGAAGCAGAATACCTGCCAGAGGTTAGCTATCGACACAGTAGTTGCTGAGGGGACAGTGTGTACCCTTTAGAATTGTAGTCCATCCTCTTCGGAAGTCCTCAAATGTCTCATCCTTGATGAGCCCGAAACGAGCAGCAAGCTCGCAAAAGCCTTTGAACAACAATACGCCCATCGCAGTGAAGATAACAAAGATGTAGAAAAATGTCAAGCCGGTAAGGAAAAGGTTTGTCGTTTCGATACCAGCACGGAACGCAACACGCTGGATGCCATACACTAGGTAACTTCCCGAGGATGTCTGGATGTTGGAGCGTTTGGCTAGGCTAGCGGCGCCTTGAGTGATTGGGCCCGAGAGCGTTGCAACGGATCGCTGGAGCAGTTCTCGCGTGGGAGGGATCAGCGGCAGCCCGCGCTTTTCGACTTGCACCGATACAGTGTGCAGGCGGTCGAAGATGGTGGAAGCCTCGCCACCTGTTGACCGCTGGTACCATGTCAAAATATCTTGAATGAAGTCGACCTTGATGATGCCCATGCTCCACTGGAAATCCTGGGTCCACGACTGCACGATTGGGGGAAGCCGAACGGAGCACAAGCCAAGCATGGCCTGGGCCTGGAAGTAGCTGAACAGAGAGAGAGCGCTGGCGGCGACATGAGACGCCGCGTTGGAATATCCGAGACCGGACACAACAGCTGAAGCAACCAGCGCCAGCCCAGCAACGGCAGCAGCAGCCCATTTCACGCCGATAAGGTCAACTATTTGATGTTAGCCGAGGCGCCGTCTGTGAGTTAACAAAGCCTACCAGTTTTGCCGTTAGATATGTTAGCTTCAACACAAGCCACGCTGCGGCCTGCTTGGTCACCGCTCGTCATGTTCACAAAAACCTTGACTCTGGCATCCAAGTCAGGGAAGGTATATGCAATTCCTGGAATTTGCCTGACGGCAGAATCTTCAAGCGGGAGGATGAAGGGGTTGGTCATGTCGCCAGAGGTCATTGGGCAAAGGCCCGGCAAGGTGTCGCTATCGCAGGGATCGACGGTAGTGCGAATGATCTGATATCCATACGCCCGAATCGTTATGTCAAATTTCACGAAGCCCTCGATAGTCGAACGTGCAATCATGTTTATCGAAACCGTGTTGTTGTTTGGCGTGAAAACGACATCGAAGAGACTAGCGTAGAAGAGGGACCCATCTTGGCATGTTGCCAGAGAACTCGACCGCAGGATGTTCTCACCATTGACCACCGGAAGGACGCAGATAGCGAGGTACGAGAGGAAACAGTTGAACGATCGGGGGATTCGTAGGCGCATCTTGCTAGACTTCGCGACGGCGGCGGCCTACGGATCGACTGAGTTTTGATGGTGCTTCACCAGGGTGGATCGCGCACTGGTCGTCAATTAAAAACGGTCAAATCTCGTAGCGCATTCTCGACTCGTAGTTTTTATGACGCGCAGTCGAGTCGGCCTATCTGGTTCTCGTCGTCCGATCCGATCGGGTTGTCGCTGGATCGGGGCTTGTGGCGGAGGCGGAGCGCAGGAGCTTCAGACGAAAAGGATCGGAGCGGAAAAATGAAAGAGATGGACCGAATTCCTAGCAGGAAACCCCAAGGCGAAATTGTCGTTTCTCGGGCCTCTGGAACGAACGGCGACGACGAGTGTCGATAAACGATTGATGCGGGCTGGAAGGGACCATCCGATGTTTATGGAGAAAGGGAAGGGAGAAGCAAGGAATCACTCCATTGCAGTTGCTTGTGTTCTCTGTCGGCGGATCGCGGGCTGGAATGCCCGGACAGGGGAGATTTCTGGGCTCGCGGGGGTGACGTTGGCCCCAGCGACAGGGCCAGCCAAGCGAGGCAGTGCCAGCAACAAAGCATGGGAGAAGAAGCGGCAAAACTGCCAAGTCAAGTGTAGCACGGGCATTCCTCAGCACTTCCACTCTTGTCAATCGGCGACGGTGACGTTGCGCGGGCCCACACCACTGACATCAGATAGATATGATTGGGTTAGAGAATGCCTAAACGAGCTTGGCACCTGAGTAACTGCCCTTTTAAGGATCGAGCAGTTCATTTTATCTTACGAGATCTCAAGTTGGAATGGCGAGTCCCAGCGACTCCTTCAATGCCATACGCAAGCGACATATTCCGTACGCAGTAATAGCAAACAGGGTCTGATGATCGTGGCTTGTATAAGATGGTTTGCGATTGAGACCAGACTGGCTTGCAAGATTCCAGCTGACAGCTCGGAGTTTTGTGACGCCGAGGACCTGATGCTTTCCAAAAATTCAGAGGACGCACCCGGGAACTGCGAATATCAGAGACAGTCCAGTGCCGGCCAACTTGCGACCAAAAGCTGCCATTCCGCCGTGCTCCCCAGGGCTACAATCGACCCTCTTACGACTAACTCCGCTTCGCATTGCCCCCTGACGAGTATGAAGTCGTAACTATCCATAGTTCAAGCTTGAACTGACGGACTGTCTCGTGCGGGGCAAAGGACCCCTGTTGCCATGAGCCGAGAAAACTTGGGGTTAGGGTAAGTCCGCCAGTTTTTAAATGCGCGCCAGCGTTATCTTATCGGGAGAGCCTGGAGGTGGCCGCGCGGGACTTCTGCAGTTCACACCATCCCCCACACCTCTCGACACCCTCAAGAAGCGCAACTACCCTCAATCCCTCTGCATTGTTCCAGGTTTCTTTCCTCGCTCCTTCGCGATCCCGACCGAATCATCCATTCGCGAAACGAATCCGGGATCCGACGTTGACAAAGGCGACAAAGATCTCGAAAATGCAGGCAGCCTGACTAGTTCGCCGACGACCCCTCATAGGCTTGAGGCGTTTGACCGACAAAGCTGTCGCCCGCTGCCCCACGACGCGCGACAAAGGGGAGATCCTCTACAAGCCCCTGGCCTTCTTCACCACAAATAGCCCGAAATACTCGGAGGACCCCGCGACCTTTTGGCAGCGTGTCAAGCACAGCACGACTAGCTTGGTATTTCGTCTTGCGCCTTTTGCAGAGATTCTCGTCAGTATGCCTGCCAAAAATAAGAAGGCTGCCGAGCCCACCTCCTCACGCTCTGCTTCAGCCCGAGCAGTCGCGGCAAGCAAGCCACCCTCGAGAAAACGGAAGATGGCCGGCGCCGAGAAAAAGTACTACGCCGTGCGCTTCGGCAAAGTACCCGGCGTATATACCGACTGGACCGAATGCCAGGGGCAAATCTCTGGTTTCAAGGGGGCAATATGTTCGTAGCACTTCGCCATGCTTACCATATCTTTCTTTGCTCTGCTGACGCCAACCTGCAGTCAAGTCCTTCCCCTCCGAAGAAGACGCCTGGGCATTCGTCGAAGGTCGCGAACTTCCTTCCACTTCCATCCCCGAACCCCCCCGATACTACGGTGTGGCTATCGGACGCAAGCCCGGTGTTTATACCGACTGGGCCAAGGTTCAGCAGGCAATTGTGGGGTGGAAGGGGCCGAAGTACAAGAGATTCGATACGAGAGAAGACGCCGAAGCCTATGTTCGAACATATGCGAGCGCGAACTCTCCCGCGATCAAGGACGAGTCGAATGATGAAGCCGAAGCCTATATTGGGAGGTTTTCAGTTGTAGACTCGACCGCAGACGAGCAAGATACTAGCTATGGAGCAGACGAATGGCCGCCTGCGAAGAAAACAAAAAAGGCAGCTGACACAGCCTCCCCTTTGACGATTTACACGGACGGGAGCTCACGCGGCAACGGTAAATTGGGAGCTGCCGCTGGCGTGGGTGTGTTTTTCGGACCGAACGACTCGAGGTATGTCATGTGGCCAAGATGAAGTCTGTCCTTGGAATTACTTACACAGTATGTTGCAGAAATATCTCGGAGCGCCTCAAGGGCGAGCTCCAGACAAATCAGAGAGCAGAACTCACTGCCATCCTCCGCGCCCTTGAGGTAGCGCCGGAAGATAAAGATGCCGAAATCATGTCCGACAGCAAATACTCGATTCAATGTGCGACGGAGTGGTACAAGGGCTGGGAGAGGAATGGGTGGAAATCGACGAGCGGGGGAGACGTCAAGAACCAGGATCTGGTCATGGCCATCCGCGCGAAAATTGATGCTCGTGAACGCAGAGGGACGAGAACGACCTTTATCTGGGTCAAGGGCCACAGCACCAACAAGGGCAACATTGCTGCTGACAACCTGGCCACCAACGGGGCCCTACTACCGCTACCATCATGATGTCTTTGCCGCTTGCCATTCTTTCAGCAGGCGTCTTCTCATATCTTGTTAATGGGCCATAGGAAGGACGCGCTGGTACATAGCTCTCTCATCTCTGTCAATACTTTGGGATTCTGCTTTTTGGAGTTTATGGGCGGGAAAGGCTTCCTGGGTGGATTGGGCGAAGCGATGCATTAGGAAGCCGCTTGTGGTATTGGTGCACCCCTGAACCAGGACAATGGGATCAAGGTCTCTTGTTAGCCAATCAAGCTTTGAGTTTCTCTGGCCATCGTCAGACTCGGCTGTTCTGATTGCAAGAGTGTGTCAAGCATACGTCAAGCCACCCCCGCACCGGGCATGAGTATATCAGAGAGACGATGTTGCAGTTTTGCGTCAGCCATCTCTTTTCTTTTTGTGAACTTTCTTTCCGCGGACTTTTCTTTTCGTGAACTGCCCAACAAAGATATTTCCACTTTAACACACTCACACACGCACAAAATGCCTCTACCTCGCATCTCCAATGCCCTGCGTCTTCGAGGCGCCACACTCGGGTCACCGATTGTGTATCGCTCAGGCCGGTATCTGTCCACGACATTGACTCGTCGCATCGCCATGGCCGACGGCGGAAAGGCCGTTGACGATATCGACCTGGCTTTCGACTACCCTTCGGAAATGCAAGCTACTTATACGATGCCCAGTGGTGTGCATCAGACGAGGTTGGATAAGGAGATGGGGTACCCTGACCAGAGGGTTCTGTGAGTTTTTTTTTTTTTTTTTTCTCTTTTATCTGTATTCTGTATTTTGTATTGGTTTCTTTGTTTTGTGTTTTGTGTTTTGTGTTTTGTGGCTGTGGCTGTATCTTTGTCTGTATCTGTGTCTGCCTGTGGCTGCAGTCTGTATCTGTTGTCTGTTGTCTGGTGTTTGTATCTGGTGTCTGGCGTCTACATGCACCATCTGCCCGTCCATCATTTTTGTTATCCACCGTCTGCTATTTACCCTCGACCCTCTTCAATCTCTGTACCCTTGTTTCCTCTTCCTTTTTCCCTTTTCCTCCTACGGTCCGTCAGCTGTGCAGTCTGCTACCTGCCCACTCACTCAATGTCCACTCTGATTTACTACAACTTTAAAGTCTAGTGCAAAGCTAATGGAGAGGAACAAAAAAGATACGCTATCGTTGGAATCCTCGGCTGCGCAGGCCTCTACAGCGCCGTGACTAGTACGATTAACGGACCAATGGACCACATTGAGCGAGACATGACTCCGGCCTTAAAGTCGGATAGCTATTCACCCTCCTCCTCTTCTTCTTCATCTTCTTCTTCTGAGGAGGGACATGAATCAGGTGCGCATATGCATGGGAGTGGGAATGTGCATTTCCTGCCGAATCGCAAGCCGACTGATAGTAAAATGGAACGCTTCCTTGGACGGGGTGGCTGACTTAACTTTCTTGGGGACGGAGGCTAGGTCTGGCTTGGTTGAGAGATTAATGCTCTACATTTATATAAAAACGAAATCTGATTCAAACTGGATGGGATAGGATAGGGTAGGATAGGATAGGATAGGGTAGGATAGGATAGGATAGGATAGGATAGGATAGGATAGGATAGGATAGGATAGGATAGGATAGGATAGGATAGGATAGGATAGGATAGGATAGGATAGGATTGGATGGGATCAACTGGGTGTGTGTAATGTAATGTGATGCATGTCCAAAATGTCAGAACAAGAACATATCATGTTTAGGTGTGGCCTTGTGGACTTTGATGGTTAGGTACCTCGGTATAGCTAAGGTACCTAGATAGAATCTAGGCGAGCATCATAAATTGCAAAGGCAATGAATGGACTTGATGGGCGAAGAGAGGCTGGAGTCGTTACATCTCGTCACAGTCTTGACACCCCATCAATGTACCGCCTCAAGGAACACCGCCTCACCCATGCATGCATGCATGCATGCCCTTGACCCATTGGTGTTGGTTATAGCGTCTTACAAGTTTTTTTTAGTTTTTTTTTTCCATCGCATAGCTCGAACTGTGCCTTTGCTTGCCCACTTTCTCACTGCAGTTCCAAAGACGGATATCAAAGTCAAAGCATTCATGGCTGGCCCATCCACAGACATCCCATGCAAGTTCCTACAGCCAGCAAAC
>Ga0247765_1001615_pt1 | contig 10119 bp, 9 predicted proteins | sample UWRJL106311C6_FD_179949 | JGI IMG/M metagenome (GOLD analysis project Ga0247765, IMG submission 179949) | Plant litter microbial communities from Arlington Agricultural Research Station in Wisconsin, United States - UWRJ-L106-311C-6 | ecosystem: Environmental > Terrestrial > Plant litter >... | reverse complement strand
GAAGCGCTCCGCCGCCGCGGCCAGGACGTCCGCCCGCGGATCGCGCACCCGGTAGACGCGGTGGCCGAAGCCCATCAGCCGCTCGCCGCGGCCGAGCTTCTCGCGCAGCAGGCCTTCAGCCCGCTCGGGCGTGCCGATCTCGAAGACCATGTCGAGCGCCGGTCCCGGAGCGCCGCCGTGCAGGGGGCCCTTCAAAGCCCCCACGGCACCGGTGATGGCCGAGATCAGGTCGGACTGCGTGGAGACGATCACCCGGGCGGTGAACGTCGAGGCGTTGAGGCCGTGGTCGGTCACCGTGTTGAGATAGGTCTCCAGCCCCCGCGCCCGCTCCGGCGACGGCTCCTCCCCCGCCAGCATGTATAGGAAATTCGCCGCGTGGCCGAGATCCGCGCGGGGCGCCAGCGGCTCTTCTTCCCTTAACAGCCGCCAGTAGGCGGCCACGATCGTGGGGAAGGTGGCGGTCAGGAGGAGGGCGTCTTCCTTCGGATCTCCCCCCGCTCCCTCGACGAGGCTGAGGGTGCCGGCGGCCATGCGCAGGGCGTCCATCGCCGGCACCCGCCGCCGGGCCGCCGCGCGCAGCAGCTCCAGCGTCGCCGCCGGCAGGTCGCGACGTCCGGCGAGACGGCGCGCGAAAGCTTCCAGTTCCCCGGCCGTGGGCAGACTGCCGTTCCAGAGCAGCCAGGTCATCTCCTCGAACGAGGCGCGGGGGGCGATCTCCTCCGCCGGGAAGCCGGCGAGGAGCAGCACGCCCGCCTCGCCGTCCACGCTGCTCAAACGGGTCGTGGCGGCCACGACCCCTTCCAATCCTTGCTTGATCTGAGTCTCCATGGTTTGTCTCCCTTCCGGTCCATCTTCGACCTGGCTATATAGGTTGTCAATCTTGATTCACAAATCAATGTATCGCGTGGTACCTTCCGGTCATGGACGAACGGTTTCTCACCGCCCAGGAGGCCGCCGCGGAGCTCGGGATCTCGCTGGCGACGCTCTACGCCTACGCGAGCCGGGGGATGCTCCGCTCGGAGCCGTCGCCCGGCGAATCGCGGGCGCGGCGCTATCCGCTGACGGATGTGTTGCGGCTCAAGGAGAAGAAGGAGCTTCGGAAGGAGCCGGAGAAGGCGGCGCCGAAGGCGCTCTCCTGGGGCCTGCCGGTGCTGGAGTCGGCGCTGACGCTGATCCAGGACGGCCATCTCTACTACCGCGGCCGGGACGCGGTGACGCTGGCCCGCACGGCGACCGTCGAGGAGGTAGCGGCGCTGCTCTGGACGGGCGATCCGGGCGAAGCCCGGAAACTCTTCCAGGGGGAGTCCCCAGGAATCGCCTGGCACCTCCCGGAAGGCCTGACGCCGGTCGAGCGCTGCCAGGCCGCCCTCCCCCTGGCGGGAGCCGCGGACCTCGTGGCGTGGGACCTGCGTCCGGCGGCGGTGACGGCCACCGGGGCGCGCATCCTCCGCTTTATGGCGGGGATCGCGGCGGGAGTCGTGTCGGGGACCTCTCCCCTGCCCTCGATCGCCGCCACCCTCCAGGCCGGCTGGGCGCCGGGCCGTCCCGAGGCGGCGGGACCGATCGGCGCGGCGCTGATCCTGGCGGCGGACCACGAGCTGAACGTCTCGGCTTTCACGGCGCGCTGCGTGGCCTCGGCCAACGCCTCCCCCTGGGACGTGGTCGCGGCGGGTCTCGCGGCGCTCAAGGGGTCGCGGCACGGCGGGCACACGGAGAGGGTGGAGGCGCTGTTCCGGGAAGCGGGAACGGCGGCGGGCGCGCGGAGGGTGCTGGCCGACCGCCTGCGCCGGGGGGAGCCGATCCCCGGCTGCGGCCACTCCCTGTATCCGGATGGCGATCCCCGTGGCACCGCCCTGCTGGAGATGGCGCGGGAGATCGCTCCCGGCTCGCCGGCGGTCGAGTGCGCCCTGGCCGTGGCCGAGGCCTACCGGGAGCTGATCCACGAGCACCCCACGATCGACCACGGCCTCGTCGCCCTCAGCCGGGCGCTGGACCTGCCGCAACACACGCCGCTGGCCCTCTTCGCCCTCGGCCGCACCATCGGCTGGATCGGCCACGCCATCGAGCAGTACGGCGCGAACAAGCTGATCCGGCCGCGGGCGGCCTACGTGGGGGAGATGCCGGAGAGTTCTGGAGACGGCTGAGTCAGGATGGAACCGGAATTTGGATATACTCTTGAAATCTATGGTGAACGTCCAGTTTTTCGCGCCCGGCTCGCCGCTCCCCGACCCTACGAGCGAAGGCGCTCGTTACTTTCGGACCTCGGCCAAAAAGCACTTCCTCAGGCAGATCGAGAGCCTGGCCCTGCAACAGAATCGTCGCCTGTTCATCGCCGCCGGGCAGAACGACACCTGCCCGTTCGGTCTGGCGAAGATGCGTCGGGTCCTCGCGATCGAAGGCAAGGAGGTCCGGCTTTCGGAAAGTCATGCACGACACCAGGTGAGCCCGAGCGCCCTCCCCCTGGCGGTCGGAACATGGTACGAAATGGCCATCGACCCGGCGTCCAACGTTATCCTCGCGGCGGACCCGTGCGTGCCCCAGCCGGAGAGGCCCCTTCCGCAGACCTTTACCTTCCCGATCGATCCCCATACTCTCCCGCCCGTGTGTCGACGTGACGCCGAGACTTTCTTTTCTAACGTGCGACGACAGCCCCATATCCCATTTCAATTCTCAGGGAATGGATGCTGGGCCCGGGCTCACGAGACGTGCCGTCTTATCGAGGAGCACTTCGACCACGACCTGCGAGACGTGGTGGCCAAGATCTGGAATTTTGGAGACCTCAGAGTCAGGACCGACAACAGCCCAGACTGCTTAGTGACATGGGCCTATCACGTTGCCCCGGTCGTCAAAGTGGACGCGGAGTTCCTGGTCATCGATCCTTCTCTGTTCGAACGGCTGGTGACGATCAACGAATGGCTAGATAAACAGTCGAAGAACTCACGGGACGTCGTCTTCACGACCCGGGATGCCTACGACCTCGGTGAAGATCATACTCCTGGTCAGGAGCAATTGTTCGTCGAAGAGGAGCCGGAGCAGACCGAGGAGCAACTCCAGGAGTTCTGGGGCGACCTCATCTCTATGATCGTCTGCTACGGCCCGCTCCCCTATCCCTGTGATCGCAGATAACCTACTTCTCTTCGTTCGCTTTCCGCGCCGTCTTTTTTTTGTCCAGGGCTTTCAGGTCATCCAGAGCCTTCTGCAGGTCGGACATCAATTGCTGGAGATTCCCGTTCGTCTCCAGTTCGAACGTCCTGGCGGTGTTCTGTCCGCACCTCGCGACCTCAGCCCGGCCCTTACAGTTCACGGCAAATGTTTTTCCGCTCACCTTGACCGAGAGTTCACTGACCTTGAATTTGGGCGGTGCAGTAGCAGCCATAAACTCCCTCCACGGTATTCTGCTTGTAAGATTAGCAGTGTAGCACGCCGGCGAATTATTGCAGCAAGGCCTCGAAAGCAGGCTCCCCCTGCAAGGGCTTCCAGGCAGGATCGAGCCTCAGATCGGTCGTCGTGAGCGAGTTTCGATAGGGGGTCGAAAGCAGCTTGGCAAGGCGATCGATCGCCTCGCCGCGGCGTCCCAGGATCACGTCCACGAGGGCCTGGATCTCCCCGATCCGGGGACCTGAGAAGGCGTCGGACTGGCGCATCCGGGCCGCCTGCTCTGCCTGGGCCAGGGCTTCTTGGGAGCGTCCGAGCTGGGCGAGCGCCACGGCCAGGCAGGCGTGAAAGAACCCCCGGCCCGGGTAGAGGGCGATCTTCGCCTCCAGGTCGGCCCGGTTCGCCTCGGCGGCGGCGAGAGCTCCCCGATGGTCTCCCATGCGCTCGCGGGCCACGGCGGCCATCATGGCGATCCGGGTCTGCGTCTCGGGCGCCAGTTGTCGTATCCAGTCCGGAGAGAGCCTTGCCAGGGCCTGCTCGTACTTGCCTTCGTAGAGGTCGAGCCGGAAGGCGGTCGCCTCGATCATGGGGGTTCCGGACATGCCTGCCTGATCGAGAAGGTTGCGGGCCTGTTCCGGATCGCCCGTCCAGGCCAGTTGATTGAGAGTCCTCTGCTCCCAGAAGAACGGCTCGTCCGGGGCCTGCGAGACGGCCTCGGCAAAGCCGCGGTCCGCCTCCTCGAAGTTCCGCAAGGCTCTCTGGGTCTCGGGCAGAATCCAGACCAGCTCACCCGTCCTCGGGTCCAGCCATTCGGCGTGCCGGAGCGTCTTGATCGCTTCGGCGAACCGGCCCTTGCGCCGTAGCAGGAGACCGAGCGTCTTGGCGACCTCGGCATCGTTGGGAAAGAGCCGGGCGGCGATGTCGAGCTGAGCGAGGGCGCCGTCGAAGTCCTCCTGACAGCGGTAGGCGTAATAGGCCCGCGCGAGTCTCACCTCGGGAAGATCCGGATCGAGCGCCACCGCCTGCTCGAGGGCATGACGTGCCCGTTCCACCCGCTCGCGGGTAGGGTCGGTGTTATACGCCAGGTAGGAATGCACCAGGGAGAGCTCGGCCCAGGCGGCGGTGAACCCCGGGTCCAGCTCCACGGCCCGCTCGAAAGACAGCGCCGCCTTGCGCAGGTGCTCCTCGGAGTAGAAGGGCTGGTTCTTGAGGTTACGGCCGCGGATGTAGGCCTGGTGGGCCTCCAGATTCTTCGTCGACGGCTCTTGCAGGGCACGATTCTGCTCCGGCAGGAGATTGATGCCCAGGGAAGCGATCACCCGGTGGGAGATCCCGGCCTGCACCTCGAAGATATCTTCCACGTCGCTATCGAACGAATCGGCCCAGACCTGGACGCCATCCACCCGGACGAGCTGGGGCCGGATGCGTACGCGGGGCCGCCCTCCTGGCCGCGCGGCCCATTGCACCGTTCCCATCAGAACATAGTCCACGCCCAGCTCGCCGCCGATCTCTTGCGGCGATTTCGCGCCCTTCTGCCGGGCGGAGATCTCGCGGTAGATCACCTGCAGGGAGGGAAGGGAGCCCAGATCCTTGGTCACTTCCTGGGTGAGCCCGATCGCGAACAGGGGATCCGCGGCGGGGCCGAGGTCCTCGAACGGCAGGACCACGATCCGCATGGCGGCTGCCTGCGGGCCGGTCCCTGGCGAGGGAACGGCCGCAGCGGCGGCCGCGCTACGGGCCTCGCCGGCTTTCCCCTGGTTGAACAGCACGAGCCCCAGGATCGTCACCAGGCCCGCGACCACCAGCAGGCTCCACGCCCATCCGCGGCGGGAGGCTGAGACGGCCGGCGGCGGGAGAGGGACCGGCGCGATCAGAACGCCGGAAACGGCCGGCGGCGGCTCCGGCATCCGCTCGATCGGCGCGACCAGCCGGTACCCTCGTTTGGGGACGGTCTGGATGTAGCGCGGCTGCCGTGCATCGTCTCGCAGAGCCTTGCGGAGGCTGTGGATCGCCTGGGAGAGCGCCCCTTCCTCTACGAAGGCCCCAGACCAGACGGCATCCAGCAGCTCCTCTTTGGGGACTACCCTCTCCGGGTTGGCCGCCAGATAGACGAGCACGTCCATAACCCGGGGCTCCAGCCGGACCGAGCGACCATCGGCGGAGAGGATCCCTTCGTCCCTCCTCACCTCCCACTCGCCGATCTGGAGCCTGCCCGGCTCCGGGACGCTGATCACTGGTTCCTGAGAATGGCTCATGCCGGTCCGGGACTCCGCGGAGGGACCCGCCTTTCTCTCTCATTTTAATACGTTTCCAGTTCCTGAACCTTCCCAAATCTTTCCTTGAGGACGGCGGGAGCCTCTCCGGCCGAAGCTGGCTTCAGGTCCGCGGCTCCACCTCGGCCCTGCTTCCGGAGACATGGTATGACCTCTAAGCTCGAAGCCCCTCCTCATTCCACCCCGCACCGGGCCATGGCCCCTCCGCGCGGCCGGGCGCTCCTCGAAGAGCACTTCGACCTTGTCCAGAAGAGACTCGACCATCTGAGCCGCCGTAGCGGCCTGCCCGAGCACGAGGCCGACGAGTTCCGCTCCTGGGCCCTGTTCAGGCTGGTCGAGAACGACTACCGCATCCTCGGGAGCTGGGAGGGTCGCAGCTCCTTCTCCACCTACCTGAACGTCGCCCTGGTCAACCTCCTGCGCGACTACCGTATCCATGTCTGGGGCAAATGGAGGCCGTCCGCGGCGGCCTGCCGCCAAGGCAGGGAGGCTGTGCTCCTCGAACGGCTACGGTTCCGCGACCACCTCCCCTTGAGCGAGGCGATCAACCGGGTCCGGACCGAGCATGGCTCATCTCTCTCCAGCGAGGAGCTCGAGCGGATCGCCGACAGTCTTCCCGAGAGGCGAGAACGCAGGACCGTCGGCGAGGAGCAACTCCTGAAAGTGGGTGTCGACGGCAGGGTCGAGGAACGGGTCGAAGGACGCGAGAGTGCCCGGCTCGCGTCCCGGTTCCGCGAGAGGCTCCTCACCCTCCTGCGGGCTTTGCCGGACGAGGACCGCCTCCTCCTCAAGCTCCACTTCCGGGACGGCCTTACCATCGCCGCGATCTCTCCCGTGCTGGGCCTGCCGCAGAAGCAGCTCTATTCCCGGCGCGACGGCTGCCTGAAAAGACTTCGCCGGGCTCTATTGGCGGACGAGCTGGATTCCGCAAGGATGAACGAGCTTCTCGACTCTCTCGCGCGAGGGCTTTTCGCCTGTCGTGAAACCGTGTGGGAGTGACGCGGGGCAGAGCATCACGGAGACGGGCTCTGAGGAGGGGAATTGGAGGCGACGAGCGGATTCGAACCGCTGAATAAGGGTTTTGCAGACCCTCGCCTTACCACTTGGCTACGTCGCCCGAGACGGGCTGGGGCCGCTTTCGCGGCCCCCGGATCTTAGCAGAACGCGGAAGACGTCCGCGATCTCGAATCACATCAAAAATCTGGAGCGGGAAACGGGATTTGAACCCGCGACCCCAACCTTGGCAAGGTTGTGCTCTACCACTGAGCTATTCCCGCCCGACAGGCTCGCAAAGAATAGTCAGGGAGCCCCTGACTGTCAAGCGGGTGTCATGACGGCCTACCGGCGGCGGCGCGGAGGGCCCGGATTGTAGGGAAAGGCGTTGCGGATCAGGGTGTAGCGCCAGCCGCCGCCCTCCCGGTCGAGGCCGAGGACGTCGAAGCGGCAGGAGCGGCCGTGCCAGCCGCGGGCGCTCAGGTAGAGGATGGCAGCGCGGGAGAGGCGGCGCTGCTTGGCGAAGCCCACCGCGGCGATCGCCGGGCCGTAGCGGTCGCCGTCCCGGGCCTTGATCTCGACGAAGCAGAGGGTCTCCCCCTCTTGCGCGACGACGTCGATCTCGCCGCCGTGGTTGACGGCGTTGCGGGCCAGGATCCGGTAGCCCTGCTCCTCGAGCCAGCGGACGGCGTCGTCCTCCCCCGCCTTCCCCCGGGCTCGCGCGTGCGGCTGCTCGCGGAAGCTGTCGCCGCTCAATCGCCCTCTACTTCCGCTTCCAGCGGGTCCCCTGCGGCGTGTCCTCGAGGACGATGCCCCGGGCGGCGAGCTCGTCGCGAAGGCGGTCGGAGGCCGCGAAATCGCGGTTCTTGCGGGCGTCGTTGCGCTCCTGGATCAGGCGCTCGATCTCGGCCGCGTCGCCGTCCTGGGCCTTCCCCTCCGGCCACTCGGCGGGATCGAGCACGCCCAGCACCCGGTCGACGTCCTTCAGGGTGTCGAGGACGCGCTGGCGGTCGCCGGCGCCGATCCGCTTCTCCTCGATCGCCACGTTCACCTCTTTGACGTAGGCGAACAGGGCGGCGAGGGCGACGGCGAAGTTGAGATCGTCGGCGAGGCCGGCCGCGAAGTCCTGGCGCAGCCGCGCGCCGGCTTCGGCGAGCCGCGCGTCGGCGTCCCCCCGCTCCTCGGCGTGCCCGAGGCGGAAGCGCATCTCGTCGACCCGGCGCAGGGCTCCGGCGGCGCCGTCGAGCGACTCGAAGGTGAAGTTGAGCTTCTGCCGGTAGTGCACCGAGAGGAAGAGGTAGCGCAGGGCCCGCGGCGAGCAGCCGCGCGCCAGCAGGTCGGGCAGGGTGTACTGATTGCCCAGCGACTTCGACATCTTCTGGCCGTCGACGATCAGGTGCTCGGCGTGCAGCCAAGTGCGGACGAACGGCTTGCCGGTGGCCGACTCGCTCTGGGCGATCTCGTTCTCGTGGTGCGGGAAGATCAGGTCGACGCCGCCGCAGTGGATGTCGAAGGTCTCGCCGAGGTACTTCACGCTCATCGCCGAGCACTCGATGTGCCAGCCGGGCCGGCCGGGGCCCCAGGGGGAAGCCCAGGAGGGCTCGCCGGGCTTGACGGCCTTCCAGAGCCCGAAGTCGCGCACGTCCTCCTTGCCGTACTCGTCGCTCGCCACCCTCTCCCCCTGGCGCGCCTGGTCGAGGTCGAACCCGGAGAGGCTGCCGTAACCAGGGTCGCTGGCGATCTTGAAGAAGACCGAGCCGTCGGTCTCGTAGGCGTTCCCCTTGGCGATCAGGGTCTCGATGATCGCGATCATCTCCGGGATGTGCTCGGTCGCCTTGGGGAAGTGCTCGACCCGCTCCATGTGCAGCGTGTCGAGATCGCGCAGGAAGGTCCTGATGAACGGCTCGGTGTACTCGGGGAGCGAGAGCCCCGCCTTGTGCGCCCCCTGGATGGTCTTGTCGTCGACGTCGGTCAGGTTCATCACCTGGGTGACGCGAAACCCGAGATACTGGAGGCTGCGCCGCAGCAGATCCCCGAAGAGGAAGGTGCGGAGATTGCCGATGTGGACCTCGTTGTAGACGGTGGGGCCGCAGATGTAGACGCGGGCCTCGCCGGGGATCAGAGGCTGGAACGGCTCGAGCTTGCGCCCGAGGGTATTGAAGAGGACGAGTTCGGTCATGGGCTTTTTGGGGTCCCGGGGGGTTCTACTTCGTCACGGTCACGGAGCCGGCGAGCCAGGTGAGTCCGGGGATGGCTCTGCCGGCGGAATCGAGGCCTGAGTTGCGCGAGAGGGCGAAGCTCCCGGAGCCGGACGCCACGGCGCTGAACTCGATCGTCAGCACCACGCCGGAGCCGTTGGATCCCGGCGTGGTGCCGAGATGGGTGCCGCCGATGATCAGGGTGCCGGGCGAGGAGACCGCCGCCTGCACCGCCCCGTTGCCGAGCAGAGGTCCGGCCGTGATGCGGACGTACTGGAGCTGGGTGGCCGGATAGGTGAGGTCGAAGGCGACGCCATAGAGGTCGGTCACCTGGTTTGCCCGCAGCTCGAGGACCAGGGTGGAGGCGGTGGAGGCGGCGCCGCTCGCGAAGTAGAGGCTGTTCGCCGCGGGAGCCGACTGGGGCGTGAAGACGATCCCGGCCGTAGGGGGCGGCGGTGGTGGTGGCGGCTCGGTCGACGTGCCGCCGCCCCCGCCTCCGCCGCCGCAGGCGGTAAGGAGGAGGGTGAGGAGGAGGAAGGGGGCCCGCCTCAAACCCGGACCTCCTGCTCTTCCGCCAGACGCTTGAGCTGCCGCTTCGACCGCTCCTTGCGCAGGCCGCGGAGATGGTCGGTGAAGAGGATGCCGTCCAGGTGGTCGACCTCGTGGCAGATGGCGCGGGCCAGGTAGTCGTCGGCCTCGAGCTCGAAGGGCTTCCCTTCCAGGTCCTGCGCCCGCAGGGTGATCGAGAAGGGGCGGTCCACCTTGTCAGTGATCCCCGGCAGGGAGAGGCACCCCTCGGTGTCGGTCTCCGCCCCCTCGCGCCGGACGATCTCGGGATTGACGAGGACCCGGACCCCGGCGGGATTCTCCCCCACCGAGATGTCCACCACCGCGAGGCGGAGGTCGACCCCCACCTGGGGGGCCGCGAGGCCGACGCCGGGAGCGGCGTGCATGGTCTCGATCATATTGGCCGCGAGCTTGCGCAGGCCGGCGTCGAACGTCTCCACCGGGCGGCACTTCACCCGCAGGACAGGGTCGGGATAGATACGGATCGCAAGGATAGCCATTGTTCTTTGGGTCAAATACCTATTGGGGTCAAGTGCCGCTTCGCAGACGTCGCACCGTGGCGGCGACGTCGCGGTCGTTGTGCTGCCCTCGCAGCGTCTCCAGGAACCCGCGCGGATCGGCGTTGCCGAGCAGGCACTTCTCCAGCCCCTCGCGGGTGAGCTTCAGCGCGATGACCGGCTCCGCCGTGCGATAGCGGGCGGGCCATTTGCCGC
>Ga0247765_1001614_pt1 | contig 10122 bp, 7 predicted proteins | sample UWRJL106311C6_FD_179949 | JGI IMG/M metagenome (GOLD analysis project Ga0247765, IMG submission 179949) | Plant litter microbial communities from Arlington Agricultural Research Station in Wisconsin, United States - UWRJ-L106-311C-6 | ecosystem: Environmental > Terrestrial > Plant litter >... | reverse complement strand
ATTACCAGAAGGCGCTGAAGCTGGCCCCGAACGACAAGGAGATCCGCACCAACTACGGGCGCTTCGTCGAGTTCTACCAGGGCTTCAAGGGGGAGAAGGCGAAGGGCGGCCTGCCGAAGACGACCACCACGACCCACAAGGCGCCTCCGGTGCCGGCCGCCCCGCCGGCAGATCCCGGTCCCCCCGAGCCGTCCACGCCGGGTGACACGCCGCCCCCTCCGGCGGACAGCCGTCCGCCCCTGTAGCAATCCGTTCGCCAATGGAAGGGCCGATTCCAGGAGCACAAGGAATGAAACGCAACCGAACGCTCGCTCTCGCCACCCTCCTCGCCCTCTCCGCCCTGCCTGCCTTCGCCGGCTCCCAGGAGGTCAAGCTGACGCTGCCCCAGCGCGCGAGGCTCGACCTGCAGGGGCGCAAGTCGGTCGCCGTGGTCCCCTTCCTGGTGGTGCGCCAGGAGGGCGCGGAGAAGGTCAAGGGGCGCGACATCGACGTCCAGAAGGAGTTCGACCGCTATCTGGTCAAGATCCTGCGCCGGGAGACCGAGCTCAAGGTGGTCGAACCCGGGCCGATCGACTATCCGACCTACGACCTCGCGCAGCTCGCCAAGCAGACCGACTTCTGGCGCGCCTTCGGGGAGCGCAGCGGGGCGGACCTGGTGCTCGCCGGCGGCCTCGACTTCGACATCCAGGACCGCAGCGGCTACCGCACCGAGGAGTACACCTCTCCGTACAACGGCCGGACCTATCTGCGCCAGGTCCTGGTCGAGCAGACGGGATTCCAGTACGACATCCTGATGCAGGTCTACGACGGCAAGACCGGCGCCCTGGTCTACCAGGACAATTTCAAGGACTTCCAGAGCTTCGAGGGCGAGAACACCGATCCTCTCGCGGGCATGTTCGAGAACCTCCTCTCCCTCGAGGACCGGATCGTCAACGTGTTCACGCAAAAAGAGGTCGAGGCCCGGCGCATCCTGTTCACCAAGTAGAGCAAAGGAGATCTCGTTGACGCGCTCATCGCATCGCTCGTTCGTCGCGGTCCTCGCCATCGCCGCCGGTGCCGCCTGGATGCTTCTGGCTCTGGCGCCCCTGCGCGCGCAGTACGGGCCCCAGCTCTACGGTGAGGGGTTCGGCAAGAACAAGATCCAGTACCGGGACTTCAAGTGGGAGATCTACCACTCGCCCCACTTCAACGTCTACTACTACAAGACCGAAGAGGCGCAGCTCCAGAAGGTGGTCTCCTTCGCCGAGAGCGGCTATGACCAGCTCTCGCGGGGGTTCAACTTCCAGATCAAGGAGCCGATCCCGCTGCTCTACTACGCCACCCACTCGGCGTTCGAGCAGAACAACGTCACCCTCGGCTTCATCGACGAGGGGACCGGCGCGTTCTCCAGTCCGGTCCGGTTCCGCATGGTGATGCCGATCGACCTCGCGGACCAGCAGCTCATGCAGCTCATGCTGCACGAGATGACCCACATCTTCCAGTTCAAGATGCTCTTCCAGGGGAACCTCGCCAGGGCGGCGGCCTCGGGCCCCCCCTTCTGGTTCATGGAGGGCATGGCGAGCTACATGGCCCAGGACGAGAGCCAGCGCGACAAGATGTACCTGCGCGACGCGGTGGTCAACGACATCATCCCCTCGGTGACCCGCACCGACTTCTCCGGCTTCTTCGCCTACCGCTTCGGCCACGCGGTGTTCGACTTCATCGAGGAGCGCTGGGGCAAGGAGGGGTTCCTCGACTTCATCTACGAGGTCCGCAACACTCTCGGCTCGCGGGTGGACCGCGCGGTCAAGCGAGCGTTCAAGCTGGAGCCGGAGGACTTCGACGTCGAGTTCCGGCGCTGGCTGCGCAAGAAGTATCTGCCGGAGTTGGTCAAGACCGGCGAGCCCTCGGACTTCGGCCGCGTCTTCCGCATCGAGGACGACCGGCAGGGGAGCTACACCACCTCGCCGGTGGCGTCCCCCTCCGGCGATCTGGTGGCCGCGCTGTCGGTCTACCGCGGCAAGGTCGACGTCGTCCTCTACGACACCAAGTCCCGCAAGCTGCTGCGCAACCTGACCAAGGGGTACTCGAACGACTACCAGTACCTGGCGGCCCAGGAGCTGATCCTCGGCCGCCAGCTCGGGCGCGATATCTCCTTCTCGCCCGACGGCAACACGATCGCCGTCTTCGCCAAGCGCGAGCGGGGGCGGAGCCTGCTGCTGGTGGACGTCCTGAACGGCGGCGTGCGCGAGATCGTCGAGATGAACGACATCGAGCAGCAAGGCAGCCCCGCCTTCTCGCCGGACGGCAAGACGATCGCCTTCTCCGGCTGGCGCAACGGCCAGTTCGACATCTTCTTCCTCGACCTCGCCACCAAGACGATCACCAACTTCACCCGCGACGAGGTCTACGACGGCGCTCCCACCTTCTCGCCCGACGGCCGCTCGCTGGTGTTCGTCTCCACGGTCGGCAGCGGCCGCAAGATCTTCCGCACCGATCTCGACAAGCCGGGCGTCCGCTACCCGGTGACCACGGGGGAGTCGAACGAGAACGATCCGGTCTACTCGCCCGACGGCAAGCGGCTCTACTTCACCTCCGACCGCCGGGGCGCGGACAACATCTTCAGTCTCGACCTCGCCAGCGGCAAGCTCCTCCAGCACACCGACGTCGTCACCGGCGCCTTCATGCCGACCGTGCTCCGCGAGCCGGAAGGCAAGGAGCGGCTGGTCTACAACGGCTACTGGAAGATGAATTTCGACCTCTACGTCACCGAGGTCGAGGAGCCGGTCAAGGACGCGCAGACGATCCCGATCGTGGAGGCGCCCTCCCAGCCGAAGGAGCTGCCGCACTACGAGCCCGACATCCAGGTGACCCTCGACCCCGCCAACCGGGAGCCGTACAAGGGGCGCAAGTTCTTCCTCGAGGACGCCGCCAGCTACCTCGGGGTCAACAGCGACCAGACCTACGTCGGCCGCATCCTGCTCTCGTTCTCCGACTACCTGGGCGATCACCGGATCATCGCCAACCTGAGCTCGATCGACTCGCTGTCGAACTTCGACGTCGTCTACGCCGACCTCTCCCGGCGCTGGCACTGGCAGGTGGAGGCCTTCGACACCCGCACCTACTACTTCACCGGCGATCCGCTGATCGACGACCGCAACGGCCAGGGGCGCGTCATCTACCAGGCCACCGGGGCGGTCGGCTCGGTCGTCTACCCCTTCTCCTTCTACCAGCGCGCCGAGCTCGGGGTGGGCTACATCTACCGCAAGGACGCCCGGCCGGTCCGGGGGGAGAATCCGTTCCAGCCGGACTTCGTGAGCTTCTCGGACGACTTCCCGATCGTGCAGACCGCCCTGGTGGGGGACTCGTCGCTGTTCTCGAGCTACGGACCGGTCTCGGGCCGCCGCTGGCGCCTCGGCGCCGCCTACTCTCCCGACCTGAAGGAGAGCGGCACGCTGTTCACCTCGATCGACCTCGATGCCCGGCAGTACGTTCCGCTGACGCAGCGCAGCAACCTGGCGTTCCGCGTCTTCGCCGGCGAAGCCTCCGGCAACCGGCCGAGCCCGTTCTACATCGGCGGGCTCGACACCCTGCGCGGCATCGACTTCCGCTCGCTCAGCGGCGACCGCGCCTTCTTCGCCAACGCGGAGCTCCGCTTCCCGCTGATTGACCTGCTCGCCACGCCGCTCCTCGCCTTCCGGAACATTCGCGGCGTGCTGTTCTTCGACGTCGGCGGCGCCTGGTACCACGAGTTCGAGAGCTTCCGCTTCTACAACAGCGAGACCAAGCGGCTCCAGGACGCCATCGCCGCCTATGGCTTCGGCGTCACCGCCCAGCTCTTCGGCCTCGACCTCAACTGGGACTTCGCCAAGCGCTTCGACCTCAAGGACTCCACCAGCTTCCAGACCACCTTCTGGATCGGGACGCGGTTCTGACCCGCGCCTGATCCACGTCGACGCAAACTTCGGGGGCCCATCGGGGCCCCTTTCCTTGTTCCCCGGGCCGCAGCAGGGATACAATCCTTTCTATATATGCTGATCCAAGTCCTGGGGGGCTACGGAGGCGAGAGCCTGGACTGCCGGATGACCTGCCTGCTGGTCAACGGCACCATCGCGCTGGATGCCGGCTCGCTCTCGCAGGCGCTGTCGATCGAGCGCCAGGTGCGGGTGCGCTCCATCCTGCTCAGCCACTCCCACATGGACCACACGAACTCGCTGCCGTTCTTCATCGAGAACGTCTACGGCAAGAGCGAGGGGGCGATCGACATCCACGCCTCGCCGGCCACGGTCTACGCGCTGCGGAAGTACCTGTTCAACAACGCCACCTGGCCGGACTTCACCCGCCTGCCCAACCACCTGGTGCCGGCGGTGCGCTTCCTGGAGTTCGAGAGCGAGGTGCCGCTGGTGATCGACGGCGTGAAGTTCACCCCGATTCCGGTCGACCACCTGGTCCCCACCCACGGCTTCCTGATCGAGCAGAACGGCGCGGCGGTCCTCTGGTCGAGCGACACCGGGCCGACGACCCGCTTCTGGGAGATCGCCAACCGCACGCCGAACTTGAAGGCCCTCTGCATCGACACCAGCTTCGACAACTCGCTGCAGCAGGTGGCGGACGTCTCGTTCCACCTGACGCCGCGGACGCTCGCCACCGAGCTGCGCAAGCTGCAGAAGCGGGTGCCCATCCTCCTGCATCACCTGAAGCCCCCCTGCGTGCAGCGGATCAAAGAGGAAGTCCGCCAGCTCGGCCACCCGGACGTCGAGTTCCTCGAGCAGGGCAGGGAATACAAGTTCTAGCGATCGGAAGTCGAGGCGCCCCCAAATGTGGTACCTTTTCTAGGGTGGTGCTCCCCTTGGAAAATCTGTTCTCCCGCCGCCGGCGCGCCCTGGAATCCGCCGGCCAGCAGAGCCTTCTGGACTTCCTCCCCGAGGTCTCCGAGGCGATCGATCCCCAGCCCGAGGCGCTTCCGCCGTCCGCTCCGCGCCGGCCCGGGCCGCCGATGCGCGTCGGCGTCCTGGGCTCGGGGAGCGGCGGCAACGCGGTCGTCCTCGAATCCGGGCCGCACCGGCTGCTGATCGACGCCGGGTTCTCCTGCAAGGAGATCGTCAAGCGGATGCAGGCGCTCGACTTCGATCCCAAGACGCTGGGCGGGCTGATCCTCACCCACGAGCACCAGGACCACTGCAAGGGCGCGCGCCGCCTCCTCAACCGCTTCAAGCTGCCGGTCTACGGCACCGCCGGCACGCTGGCGAGCGCCGGGCTGCGCACCGAGGCGGCGAAGTCCGGCGGCGAGCTCCGCTCCGGCGATCACCGCGAGATCGCGGGCTTCGTCGTCGAGCCGTTCATGATCCCCCACGACGCCAGCGAGCCGGTCGGCTTCGTGGTCGAGGACCCCTGCGGCCGGCGGGTCGGCCTGGTCGCCGACGTCGGCTGCCGCACCAGCCTCGCCTGGGGGCGGCTGCGCGACCTCGACGTGCTGATCATCGAGACCAACCACGATCTCGACATGCTGCGCAACGGGCCGTATCCTTGGGCCCTGAAGCAGCGGGTGGCCGGCCGCCACGGCCATCTGTCGAACCGGGAGGCCGCCGAAGGCCTCCCCGAGCTGGTCGGCGACCGGCTGCGCTGGGTGGTGCTCTACCACATCTCCCGCACCAACAACCTCCCCGCCCTGGCCGCCGCCGCGATCGGCGAGGCGCTGGATCGGGAGGGGTGCCCGGCGCAGATGGCGGTCACCAAACAGGATCATCCGACTCCCTGGCTGGAGGTTACGTAACTTGAAAGCAAGAGTGACGGTCTATCCGCGCCGCGAGATCCTGGACCCGCAGGGCAAGGCGATCCGCGACGCGCTGTCCCGCGTCGGTTTTTCGGGCGTCGACGACGTCCGCGCCGGCAAGAGCTTCGAGATCTCCCTGGGGTCCGACGACCCCGAGACGGCCCGCCGGCAGCTCCGCGACATGTGCGAGAAGCTGCTCGCCAACACCGTGGTCGAGGACTACGCGGTCGAGCTCCTCGACGGCGAGAACGGGATCCGGCCATGAAGGCCGGCGTCGTCGTCTTCCCCGGCAGCAACTGCGACCACGACGTCTACCACGTCCTCAAGCACGTGCTCGGCCAGGAGACCAGTTTCCTCTGGCACCAGGACGACAGCCTCCAGGGGAGTGATCTCGTGGTGCTCCCCGGCGGCTTCGCCTATGGCGACTACCTGCGCGCCGGCGCTCTCGCCGCCCTCTCGCCGGTGATGGGCGCGGTCCGGCGCCACGCCGAGGCCGGCGGGCTGGTGCTCGGCATCTGCAACGGCTTTCAGGTGCTGCTCGAGGCGGGGCTGCTCCCGGGCGCCATGCGCCGCAATCAGAATCTCCGGTTCCTCTGCCGGGACGTCTACCTGAAGACCGAGCGGAACGACCTGCCGTTCACCTGGAAGCTCCCGGCGGGGAAGGTGATGCGGATCCCGATCGCCCACGGCGAGGGGAACTACGAGGACTCCCCCGAGCGGCTCGACGCCCTGGAGGCCAACGGCCAGGTCGTCTTCCGCTACGTGACGCCGGAGGGCGCGCGGGCGGACGACGATCCGCAATGGAACCCCAACGGCGCGGCGCGGGGGATCGCCGGCATCTGCAACCCCGGGGGGAACGTCCTCGGCATGATGCCCCACCCGGAGCGCTGCTCCGAGCCGATCCTCGGCAACACCGACGGCCTCGCCCTGCTGGCGAGCGCGGTGGAAGCGGGGAGCAGAGTTCTGGCGGAGGCGCGATGACGGTGCTGCAGGAGCCTCTGGTCAGCGCGGAGACCGCCCGCTCGATCGGCCTCACCGAGGAAGAGTTCGAGCGGCTGAAGAAGATCCTCGGCCGCGAGCCCAACTGGACCGAGCTCGGCATCACCTCCGCCCTGTGGAGCGAGCACTGCTCCTACAAGTCCTCCAAGATCTATCTGCGGGAGTTCCCGACCGAGGGGCCGCACGTCGTCCAGGGTCCGGGCGAGAACGCCGGCGTGGTCGACATCGGCTACGGCTGGGTCGCGGTGTTCAAGATGGAGTCGCACAACCACCCGAGCTTCATCGAGCCCTATCAGGGGTCGATGACCGGCGTCGGCGGGATCCTGCGCGACATCTTCACCATGGGCGCCCGCCCGATCGCCTGCATGGACGCCCTGCGCTTCGGCGAGATCGACGCGCCCCGCATGCGCTCGCTGATCGACGGCGTGGTGCGCGGCGTCGGCGACTACGGCAACTGCATGGGCATCCCCACCGTCGGCGGCGAGACCGGCTTCCACCGCTGCTACAACGGCAACATCCTGGTCAACGCCTTCGCCCTCGGCATCGCGCGGCACGACCAGGTCTTCCACGCCCGGGCGAGCGGCGCCGGCAATCCGCTCCTCTACGTGGGGAGCCGCACCGGGCGGGACGGCATCCACGGCGCCACCATGGCCTCCGAGTCGTTCGACGCCGAGAGCGAGCAGAAGCGGCCCACCGTGCAGGTGGGCGATCCGTTCACCGAGAAGATCCTCCTCGAGGCCTGCCTGGAGGCGATGCGCGGCGACGCGATCGTGGCGATCCAGGACATGGGCGCCGCCGGGCTGACCAGCTCGACCTTCGAGATGGCGGGGCGCGGCGGCACGGGCCTCCGCCTCGACCTCGACCACGTGCCCCTGCGCCAGCCGGGTCTCACCCCCTACGAGATGATGCTCTCCGAGTCGCAGGAGCGCATGGTGCTGGTGGCGAAGAAGGGGCGCGAGGAGGAGCTCGAGCAGGTCTTCCGCCGCTGGGGGCTGGAGGTGGCGAAGATCGGCGAGGTCACCGACACCGGCCACGCCGTCCTCGTCTGGCACGGCGAGACGGCGGCCGACATCCCGATCCGCCCGCTCACCGAGGAGGCGCCCGTCTACCGCCGGCCGGTGGCCGAGCCGTCCGACCTCGCCGAGCGCTGGCGCGCCCCCGAGGTGCCACAGCCCGCCGATCCGCGGCAGGCGCTTGAGCGCCTTCTCGCCACTCCGGAGTTCGCCAGCAAGGCCTGGATCACCACTCAGTACGACCACACCGTGCGCACCAACACCGTGCAGGGCCCGGGCGGCGACGCCGCGGTGCTGCTGCTCAAGGGGACGCCGGCCGGCCTCGCCATGACCTGCGACGTCAACCCGGTCTACTGTTACTTCGACCCCCGCCGCGGCGGCGCCCAGGCGGTGGCCGAGGCGATGCGCAACCTCGCCTGCGTCGGCGCCGAGCCGGTCGGCCTCACCGACTGCCTCAATTTCGGCAACCCCGAGCGGCCGGAGGTCTCGTGGCAGTTCCGCGAGGCGATCCGCGGCATCTCCGAGGCCTGCCGCGCGTTTGGCGTGCCGGTGATCTCGGGCAACGTCTCCTTCTACAACGAGACCGAGGGGACGTCGATCTATCCGACGCCGGCGGTCGCCATGGTCGGCGTGATCCCGGACCTCGCGGGCGTGCCCGAGGCATCGTTCCGGAACCCGGGGGACCGCATCGTCCTCCTCGGCGAGGACCACTCCGAATTCGGCGGCTCGGCCTATCTGCGGCTGCTTCACGACCTCGAGCAGGGGAGGCCGCCGGCGGTGGATCTCGACGCCGAGCTGCGCCTCGCCCGCCTCCTGCGCTCTCTGGTCGCCAGGGGGCTCCTCAGCACGGCGCACGACCTGTCAGAAGGCGGGTTCCTGATCTCCCTGGCCGAGGCGTGCTTCGGCCGCGGTCTCCTGGGAGCCCGGGTGGAAGTCCCCCTCGCGGGGGCGGATCTCTTCTCCGAGTCCCAGGGCCGGGCGATCGTCGCCTGCGCCGCCGCCGCGCTCGACCAAGTGCTCCGGGCGGCGGAGGAGGCGGGGGTGCCGGCCCGCGAGATCGGCGAGGTCGGCGGGGACGTCCTGGAGGTGCGGTCGGCGGGGGAGACGTTCAGGGCTCCCGTCGCCGGCCTGCACGAGATCTGGTCGACGGCCCTGCCGAAGGCGCTCGGGCTCTAGGTAGAGATTGTGCGAGAATTTAGCGGCTCGATCTTTCGTTAACAGCAAGTGGAGACCTGGATGGCGGGCAGAGCCGTCCGGGTCTCAAGTGTTTTCGGTCCGAACGCCCGATCCATGACCTGGGGATGAATCTTTCATGTGTGGAATCTTCGGCATCGAAGGCTGTGACGACGCGGCCAACCTGACCTACCTGGGCCTCTACGCCCTCCAGCATCGCGGCCAGGAGAGCACCGGCATGGTCTCCTGGGACGGTCTGCAGCTCCACCTGGAGCGGGGCATGGGGCACGTCTCCGACATCTTCAAGGAGAAGGTGATCGCCCGCCTGCCCGGCCGCCGGGCGATCGGCCACACCCGCTACTCGACCGCCGGGTCGAGCGTCGTGGCCAACGCGCAGCCGATCGCGGTGAAGACCTCGATGGGGCCGGTCAGCATCGTCCACAACGGCAACCTGGTGAACCCGAACGGCATCCGCGAGCGCCTGGAGCTCGAGGGCTCGATCTTCCAGACCACCAGCGACACCGAGGTCATCCTCCACCTGATGGCGCGCAAGCCGAGCGCGGACATCGTCGAATCCTTCATCGCCGCCTTGGAAGAGGTGCGCGGGGCGTACTCGCTGCTGCTGGTGACGGATACCTGCCTGATCGCCGCGCGCGATCCCAACGGCTTCCGGCCGCTCGTCCTCGGCGACCTCGACGGCTGCCCGTGCTTCGCCTCCGAGACCTGCGCCTTCGATCTGCTGGGCGCGCGGCTGGTGCGCGAGCTGGAGCCGGGGGAGGTGGTGGTGGCGCGCAATGGGCGGGTCGAGAGCTATCGCCTGTCACAGCGCGCCGAGCCGACCCGCTGCATCTTCGAGCACGTCTACTTCGCCCGTCCGGACAGCCGGCTGTTCGGCGACTCGGTGGCCCAGACCCGGCTGCGGATGGGCGCGCGCCTGGCGCGCGAGGCGCCGGCGGCGGCGGACATCGTCGTGCCGGTGCCCGACAGCGGCCTCTACGCCGGCATGGGGTACAGCCGCGAGTCGGGCCTGCCGCTCGAGTTCGGCATCACCCGCAACCACTACGTGGGGCGGACGTTCATCGAGCCCAAGCAGTCGATCCGCAACTTCGGGGTGAAGATCAAGCTCAACCCGGTCAAGGAGCTGCTGACGGGGAAGCGGGTGGTGCTGCTGGACGACTCGATCGT
>Ga0247765_1001613_pt1 | contig 10124 bp, 1 predicted proteins | sample UWRJL106311C6_FD_179949 | JGI IMG/M metagenome (GOLD analysis project Ga0247765, IMG submission 179949) | Plant litter microbial communities from Arlington Agricultural Research Station in Wisconsin, United States - UWRJ-L106-311C-6 | ecosystem: Environmental > Terrestrial > Plant litter >... | reverse complement strand
CAGGGTTATATATATAACCTTGAGGGAGTTAGCATTTGTATTTTTCAGGGTTATATATGGGGAAAAAAGTGGCTGACTCGCTTGTCTGGCTGACTCGCTTATCATATACGTTATATAATTAATCTCCCCTACGTTTAAAATTTCCCTCTCCTCCTTTTTGGATTTAAAGAAAAGTTCCTTGTTAAACGTTATATTATACGTAACCACTACTTAATTTAAAAACAATACCTAGATTCTATAAAGGTTGGAACCCCCGTAATTAACCAAATACCCTAAATAAACGTACTTTTTAGTTTTAAAGATACATTAATTAATATTTTTTACCCTTTTAATTAGTAACGGATATACTTAATATCCGTATATGTATACCTCAGATTAATCTAAGCGTATGTTTTTTATCTAAGCTCCCTTTAGATTTTACTTTGTAAGGTACTAATAGTAATATTACCTAAATTATTAATAGAGCTTTTTATTTGGAAATATCTAATTATTACGCTTATTTAGACTTATTTTATATAAGTATACTATAATAGTAATAGATTCTAACTATATATATTCCAGGAGCCCTACTTTTATTAGTATTTTTAGAAACTTCTTTTATAGCTTCTTACTAACGTATTTAATATTGCTATTAGATTTATAATAAGCGGTTTTAGTTATTTCGTACTTAATACCCTCCTTTATAAGCTACTTTATAAACTATATTTCTTCTTTAGTACTATACGTACTTATATTTTAATTTTAGCTAATAACGCAGATTTTAAGCCTATACTACCTTTATACCTACTATTTAAACTACTATAAGGTTGTAGTAATAATTAACCCAGTTTTATCCCTTATAATATAAATAAAGGGTTTATTACTAAATTTATCTCTTATAAGTATAATATAATAAATATTCCTAATCCCTTAATTAAATTTAAAAATATTTTACGTAATTTTCTAAAATAGTTTCTTAAATTAGTAGGGTAAAGGTTAGCGGTTAATTATACTTTTAGCGTAAGCTTAAGTGTAATTTTTATACTTTTAACGCAAAGGACCGTTTATATTCCCTTTAATTTTAATACCCTTTATACGTTTTATTAAATAGTAAAGAGCGTCCCTCTTAAGGTGCCCTAATTGTAAATATTATAAAGTAATGGTATCTTCCCTTAGGTAATTATATAGTTAAGGTCTTACTCTTTTATTTGTAAACGTTATAATTATAGGGCTAAGTATATAAGTAATTTATAATTTATTTAAAAGTATTGGATTAAATTAAAGGTAGGAGGAAAAAGGCTTATATTTAAAAAAGATAATATTATAGTAACGAATAAACTTATATATAATTTTATTATATTCTGGAGTTTTATAATATAGAGTTAGGTTATAATTATAATATTATAAACTTACTACTTTCTTAAGCTTTCCTTTAAAGATAATATTAATATAAAAATTGGAAATTATAATAACGTTTTATAATAAGAGATTCTCTATATTCTCACCTTTTTAGCTATTTAAATAGTTTTTAAATATATATAATCTATACCCAAAGATAGGGAAATACCCAGCTTTTACCTTAATAAACTTACCTTACCTATTAATTATAAACGAGCTTAAAAGGAAAAGCTCCTTTTTATTAACGATATAAAGGGCTCCGTAATTATTAAAAAGTGTACTATTTAAAAATTAATATAAAACCTAGCTTATAGCCGCATATACCCCTAAGCTTTTATTTAACTTTTTAAGTAAAAATAAATTAATAATTATAACGTAGAAATGCTTTACGGAAAGCTTAGTAAAATTGGATCTTTTAAAAGTAACTAAAATAGGATTTTTTTAATTACAAGGTCCTAATTTTATAATTCGGGGACCTAGTTAGGTATTAAAAATAATACTTGTAATTAAATCTAATTACACTTTTTCAACTAATAATTTATAAAAACTAATAGAATTTTGCTCCAAAGGCGAGAAAAGAATTATTATAACGTTAATAAACCCGGACCAATTTCCTCCTCCTTTAGCGGAATTAGCTCCACCCCTAGAGGAAGCTTACTTAAGTTCTCCCCACTTAATGCGCAATTCCTTCTTAAATTTACTATATACTAGTTTATTAAAAATAGAAAGGATTTAATTATACTTCTTCTTATTAAGGCGTCTTTTCGAATAAGTTGGGGCGTTGGGTACGAAGTCTCTATTATAAGTAAAGTAAAGAAAGTTATAATTAATTAGCTTCTATTAGTACTTCCAAAGCTTATAAGGGTAAATATACTTAATTTTAATAATTTTACTCTTCCTACTAAAACTACTTTATTTTATAATAACGTAAAATTTATTATAACCTTTCCCCTTTTTTTCCTTAACGTTAAATTTAATCTCTACTTTTAAATTACAAGTAAATTTATTTAGGGTTAGGAACTCCTCGCTTTTATTAAATAATTTAATATATTTAGATTTCTACCTTTTACCCTACTTACTATTAATATACTTAATAATAACAGCAAGCTGGTTTAAGGTAGCTAATAATATTTTAACTTCCTATATATTATAGGTAAAAACTTACTCGTAAACCCTTTTTTAATTTTATATCTAAGTAGTTAAGTTAACCCTTCCAACTCTAATTAACCGTATTACGTTATTATAATTATCGTAAGCGTATATTCGGGTAAGCTCTACTCCTTCGTTAAATTATACGTAAAACTTAGTAACGTAATCTTAAACCGTAATAGGTTTATTTTATTAATTTAAAAGTTAAAGGTTAATTAGGTAGAGGATCTTCGCGTCAACTATACTCTCGATCCAGACTTGGATATTTATAAAATACTAAAGCTAATTTTTATACCTATACTCTTTAGCAACCTATTTCTTTATTCGAAGATTATAATACTTAAAAAGATTAAATACTATTTTAACTAGTCTCGTTTTTATAGCTTTTTCTAAATTAGTAAATTCTTTATACTTGGCGAGCTTTTGTAATATGACCTGCGAAACCCCGCCGCAGCGCCTGCGCAGCGCCGGGGGCAGCAGTGACGCAATAGGTCAGCACACGCATAAAAGCCGCTGTAGGTAGTTGGCGCTCGCAAGGGGTTTTCCCTTCTGCAAGAATCAGTTACTATATTGGAATGGAGTCTACTTTATCAACTTATCGCTAGTAAATCACCTATATATCGCAGCAGCATCAGGCTCTTCCTTAATCACCCTAGTAGTTTATTATATTTCTGATTCTTCTACCCTAATTAATTAAGATGTTACTAACGCTAAGTACCCCGGAGTATACCGCCCCGAAAGTGGGTATTACATTACCAAGCAATCGCATACTTTTACAATCCCCGGGTAAATCGCTAACATCTCCCTAGGGACGCGGCTTAGAGGAACCAACAGGCTTAGCTACACCTATTAGATTAGATTTATAGCGTACGGAGGATTATATCCGTATACTAAAGCGATTAGTATAAATTAAGGAGCGAGAGAAAGATTTACTAGATTAGTTTAGAATCGTAGATAAATCGCGTAGGAAACGCTAGCGCAGCGAATCTCCGACTTAAAAATTGAGAAAAGCCATTAAGGTTAAGAATATTATTTAATTTAATACTAAGATAATTTTTCGCCGTCGCTAGGAATAATTATAGGATTTGGAGCGCGCTTTTGCAGGAGACCCCTAGCATTTCTATTTAGTAAAGAACCGGATCTTTTTTAGCCTTAAATATATAAATTTTAATATTCGTAATTATTAATATAATTATTACGATACGTAGCCGGATAACGAGTAAATTACCTACGATACGGATTAGGCTTATTTCGAAAAATGGACCGGTAATTTAATTTATAATGTAGGCGATTAAGATACTTTTACTAGCGAGGCTTTAAAAGTAGCTACTTAATATATTACCTAGTTATTATAAGAATTTTACTTATATTTTAAAAACTTAAAAATATAATTTCCTCGCTAAAGTGAAAAGGAGCGTTTAATAAAGTTTTTTTCGAAACTAATTAAAAAGCTTTATAATTATTTCAATCTCTATTATTATGGTAATAAACCCGAAAATCGGAAGGAAATAATTAAAATGACCTATTAGGTATAATATAACCCTTAATTCTAATAAAAATATATTTTTCCTGAAATGAGCCGAAATTAAGGTAGAAGCGAAACGAGGGGTAATTATAATAATTACAGGACCTATAATTACTAAAGACGATAATTCCGAATATCTCAAGGTAGCTTACCGTTTTTAACTATTTAGTATTTTACGTATAGCGGAATAGGGTATATAATACTAAATTATCCTAATTATTTAATTAACTAAATAGTAGCAAATTAAGGAGTACCGTAAGGGCGGGGGTATTAACAACTCCTCAATAATTTGGTAGCGAAAAACCAGGGAAATATTATTATTAATCTTACACCGCAGAGGACCTCTAGTCCTCGCCCTAGTGGGCAAGCGGTCCCTCTATCTATCTGTTTAGGCACCGTGGGTGCTTCTATAGTACAAAACCAGGGAAATAATTAGCCTTTTTAATTAGCTATAATAACGAGGAGGCCCTATATAACGTAGCGATCTATACCTAAATATAAATTAACGCTATTTTATTTTCGTTTTTTTTTTTACTTATTATTATAAAATTGGATTCTTACGTTAAAATTAATATTATTAATTATACTTTTACCTTAAAATATAATTTGTAGTAAATTGCTAATAAATCCCCTTATTTATAATACTTTAACGGAGAAGTATATAAAAGTTTGGGAATATTTGAAATACTAATACAACTATTTAATAATCGGAACCGTACCTATACCCTTACTATTCCTTATACGGCTATTTACAAAATGTACTTAAAGGAAGACTCCCCCCTATTATTAGAAATACCTATTTTAAGTAAGGAGGCCGTTTTATTATTTCCGAAAAATAATTAATAGTAATTTATAATTAATATAAATATTATATATATTTAAATACTATATTAATTCTTTAAATTTTATAAAAAAAAAGCCTATATATTTATAATTATGCCTCGATTTAAGATTCCAGATTACGTTTTACTAGGGGAGGAAAAAAAAGTGAAGATTAAAGGAAAAGGGGGAAAATAGCCTGTAAAGTTAATAAATTTTAAAAATGTAATAAATCTTTCTAAAGCTATTATACTACCCTATTATTACTAATTTAACCATTTTATTCCCTTAATAAAAAATATTACTCCTCTATTTAAAGGATTATATCCGTTATTAAAAATTAAATTAAAAACGTTTTAAAAGTATTTAAAAGAAAATTTAGTGAAAAGGTGGATAAAATATAGCGAAAGCTTAATAATATCCCTTATTATATTTATTTTTAAAAAAAAACGGTTTTTTACACCTTTATATAGATTATTAAAGTTTAAATAAAATTATGGTTAAAAATCGCTACCCTTTACTCCTTATTTCGGAAATTCTTAACAAAGCTTTAAATGTAAAGTTCTTTAATAAAGTAGATTTAAAAGATACCTATTACTAAATCTGAATAAAGAAAGGGGAAAAATAAAAAATTATTTTCCGAATTTAATATAAATTATTTAAATATTTTATTATACCTATAAGCCTTACCAACGCACCAACTACCTTCCAATACTATATTTAATATATTCTTCGCAGGTATTTTAATACCTTTATAATAATATATTTTAATAATATTTTAATCTTTTCCCCAAACCGTAAATTATATACCTAGTATTTTCGGTAAATAATAAAACAATTACAAGAAGCTAGTTTATTTTATAACCCAAATAAATACGAATTTTACAAAAACAAGGTTAAATTTCTTAAATATATAATTAAAAAAAGGGAATATTTATTAATTCTTCGCAAATTTAAACGGTTCTTAATTAACTAGAACCCTAATCCTTTTATAATATCTAAATTTTTATTAAGTTTTGCAATTTTTATTAACAATTTATATAAGGTTTTTCTAATATTACCAAATTATTATATAATATACTATAAGGTATAAAGAACGGGTAAAAACCGGGTAAGGTCCAACTTAACGATAAAAAGCATACAACATTCCGGCAACTTAAATACGCCTTTACCACCACCCCCGTACTATAATATTTAACCCCAAGAAACCTATTATCGTCGAAACCAACGCTTTTTACTTCACTATAGGCATTATCCTCTTACAATTAATAAATAACAACCGAAAACACCCCGTAACGTTTTAGTCAGCTAAGTTCAAATAAAACCAATTAACCTACTTAACGGTAAATAAAAAGTTAATAATTATTATAAAGTATTTTAAATAATAAAAATATTATTTAAAAAGAAATCGTAAGTAAATTATTATTTTTTCAAACACAGCGAAAACGCAACGGGGAATAACATACATCTTACTAAGCCCACTCTTCGAGCACCTCGGCCGGTATCCCACCAGTCTCGCCCGAGACTCTAAAGCGCTTCTGAACAATAGCGAGATAGCGTTCAAGACGGTACGCCTAGTAGGGTGTTCCACCAGGGGTAGTCTAAGCCGCAGTAGCGGCGCGAAAAGGCTGCGCAGCCGCACCGCGAGAAGGGGTTGCCGGAGCAGACGGAGCAAACCTTACAGTAACCCAACCCTACCAGGCGCGGATTATCTAATTAGTAAGAATAAAATGGCGCTAAGATCCGTATAAGTACTATAATCGGTACGCGGAAGGTACTAGGAACTTACAAAATAACTAACGACAACGGAAATCAGCTCGCAGGCGGTACAAACGACGAATACAATAGTAACTTACTACTCAAAATCGGTAAGCTAAGAAGAGTTAGTAAGTACCAAAGCCGCAGCGAATACGCAGAAAGGTACATACAAAGACACACATCCGATTAAAATCCGTATAGCGCTGGTAGCGGCGAGAGCTCAAAGCTGCGAGAAGTAAGTAAGAACTCCAAAGAAGCAGCGAAAACGCGTAAAAGAAGTACCATTAGGTTACAAACACTTATGGAGCTCCCAACGATTGCCGATATAGATACCGCCGACGCAGGAACGGTAAAGGCCGCGAGGATGAAGATTAGCAGGATTGCGAGAATTAGTAAAGGAGATAAGTAATAACGAAATACTTACGCGGTAACTACGCGGTTCCGCGCGGTAGTCTCAATCCCCGTAAGCGAAGCGTTAGCATCGGAACTGGAAGCCATAGTATATAAAGTAATAGATAATAATGAAAAGAAGAAGAGAACGAGGGAGAGAACCCCCTATTTATAGGCAAGAAAGGGCGAAAATCTACGTTTACGCACCGTACTCGCTTAGCAAGCAACAAAATTACCCCAGTTAAACAAGGATAAAATATTAGATAAAAATACATTAGCAATACCCTTATAACCTCTTATCCGGAATCCAACGAAGGCAAACCGACAACGACACTACTACAAAGGAAGGTATAACCCCCCCCTCCTCCCTCTTTCCATCCGAATATACCGCCAATATCACAATAACACCGCTGCTACGATAGCCTTCCCATAGTATAAACGAAAGCGAACCGAAAGCGAAGTAAATTGCAAAAAGAGAAAGAAGCAAACTACCTATAGAAGAAGGCCATCGTCCAAACTGCAGGCGAACCGAAAGCGAGGCAACAAATACAAAGGAAAGAGCCCCCCCCTTCCACCTTCCGACGACGACACAGCTGGGGCACCGGGGCCAAAGAAGAAAGAACGAGTACGGTCCGAGTTCGAACCGATACACGGGCACCCCCTATTTCCCTTTCTTTACAAATTATAACAACTCCCCTCCTATTATACATCCTGGGTAGGAGAGACCTAGACTAGTAGATAAAAGGCTGGAAGTAGAGTTGGTTTAGGTGCGATATCGTACCAATACCTATACTATAGAAGCACCCACGGTACCTAAACAGATAGATAGAGGGACCGCTTGCCCACTGGGGCGAGGACCAGAGGTCCTCTGCGGTATAAGATTAATAATAATAATATTATTTTTTCAAATTATAATAATCTTTAGGGATTCATAAAACAAAATCATTTAAATAGCAAATAAGCCAAATAGTACATATATCTAACAAGGTACAATTTTATTATTAAATATTAGGCGGGTAAGTAAAACCTAGCTAATATACCTTCAAAAAGGCCAGATTACGCAAATAAGGAGCTTAAAAACAAACTAAAGTAGCTTTTAGTAATTAAAAACAAAATGGCGAAAGTATAGTTAATATAAGCAAAATTTGCAACTCGGATAATATTTAAAGAAAAAAGGGGTTTAAGGTGAAAGTTTATTTAAGTATTTTAATTATTAATCAATAAGCGAAACGGGGGAAAAAAGGCACATTTTGAAAATTGGCTTAATTAAGGATAAATATTTCCTATTTAGGTAGCTAGAGCTGTAGCTTAAAAAGAACGTATTTTTAAACCCTAGCTAAGTATTTTATTACGAGATCTAGTTTTGGAGTTGTAAAAGAGTAACAAGTGGATTTAAAGAGTTATTAAAAGGTTAAAAAGCCTATAATTTAATCGCGTATTAGGAAATTAATTATAAGGCATAGATGGAAAGCTATTATATAAAGGGTGTTTATTTATACCCGTAAAAGAAAGCGTAAAGAACGCGATCCTTTAGGTTTACTATAATAATATACTAGTAGGCTATTTTAAAATTTAACGAACCCTAAAAAGGATTTAACGTAAATACTTTTGGAATAATATTAATAAAGATATTAAAAACTACTACAAATTTTACAATATCTGCTAATTTAGGAAGTTAAAAAAATATAGGCCATATAGGAAACTATAATCCCTACCCCAACCTTTTAAACTATATTAGGAGCTATTAATAGACCTAATTATTAGATTACCCCTGATTTGCTTCCGGGAAGGGGAAGTAGACGCAATTCTAGTTATAGTAGACAGGTTTACGAAAATAATATACTGCTTTACTATTAATCAGATTATTATAAGCTAAAAATTAGCAATTTTATTCTATAAAGAGATTAAGTGCTAAAGAGGGGCAGGGGCTTTAGAAGGGGTAGTAAGTAATAAAGGGTTTATTTTCATAAGTTAGTTTTAAAGCGACCTCTACTATATCTTATAAATAAAAAGATAATTATTAACAGCGTTTTACCCTTAAACCAATAATTAGATAAAGTAAATAAATTAAATATTAAAATATTACCTAAGGATTTTCTACGATAAAGAAAAGCCAAATTGGGTTTATTTATTAGCAGAGGTGGAATTTATTTATAATAATATAGTTAATATTATAACGGAAGTTACATTTTTTAAAACGTTAATAAGCTTTAACCTCTCGTTTTATAATTAAGTTAAAAGCGACGTGTTAATAGGGAAAGTACTAATAATAATTAAGCAAATTAAAAAGTTGTAAAAAATTTATTAATAATTAAAAAAAAACTGGGTAAGGGTAATTAAAACGTAAAAGCGATATTATAATAAAAAATATTAAAGTTGAAAATTTCGAAAAAACTAATTAATAATATTATTAATAAAAAATTTAAAGCTAAAATTAAGGTTAGGGAAATTTACATTAAAATTCGTAAAATCATTTCGTATTTTAAATAAGATTAATTTAGTAACATATCACCTTTACCTCCTAACTTAATATAATAAATTATTATTATTAATCTTACACCGCAGAGGACCTCTAGTCCTCGCCCTAGTGGGCAAGCGGTCCCTCTATCTATCTGTTTAGGCACCGTGGGTGCTTCTATAGTACAGGTATCGGTATAATAAATTATATAATATATTCCCAATTAATTTATTAAAACTATATATATATAGGTTAAAATAAAAACCCTTACTAATACCTTAGTTAAAAGATAATAAAAAATAAAAAATCAAAGAAATTTAAAATCGTAAGTAAATTAATAGCAAAACGAAATAGTTAATTAAATAAATAAAGTAGCTATTAAAATATAATTAATAATTAGGAGAGGAGGATCTAAAGAATATTTTAACTTTAATAGCCAAATTTAAAAAAGATTACACTAAGAAGAAAACCCGTAAGTAAAAAAAAGGGAGGAAGAGAAGGTCTTATTATAATTCTTAATTATAAAATTATTATTAATCTTACACCGCAGAGGACCTCTAGTCCTCGCCCTAGTAGGCAAGCGGTCCCTCTATCTATTTGTTTAGGCACCGTGGGTGCTTCTATAGTACAGGTATCGGTACGATATCG
>Ga0247765_1001612_pt1 | contig 10153 bp, 9 predicted proteins | sample UWRJL106311C6_FD_179949 | JGI IMG/M metagenome (GOLD analysis project Ga0247765, IMG submission 179949) | Plant litter microbial communities from Arlington Agricultural Research Station in Wisconsin, United States - UWRJ-L106-311C-6 | ecosystem: Environmental > Terrestrial > Plant litter >... | reverse complement strand
GGCACCCGCCTCGCCCCCCGGGTTGAGCGACATCGGAAACGCCGGCGCCGCCACGTCGATCGACTCGTCGTCCACCACGAGCGCGGGGTCGATGGGCACCCACACACCGTCGATCTGGGTACGGATCGGAACGGCGGATGCTTCGAGCTTCGACGTTCCATTCGGACCGGCCCAGGATGTCTGCCACGGGGTGCGCTCGCCCGTCACCTCGACGTCTTCACCACATGCGATGGCGAGTGCGTTCGCGGTCCCGAAATCCTGGGCCTCGAGCGTCGAGCAGTCGACGGCATCCACCTTCACGCCATCGGCCCGCGTCACGACCCACCAGGTGCCGACCGATGCGACGAGCGCGAACACGGCGGCGGCTGCGATCACCGGTACCCGGTGTCGTGCGACAAAGGTGCGCGCAGAGCGCGGGAAATGACGTACAGCGTCCACGAACATCCCGTTCGTCGCACCCTGATCCCAGGCGGAGCTCAACTCCCGCGCTCGCTCCGCGTCGCGGTCGAGAACCCTGATCCACCTCGTTCCCTTGCGAGGATGGTGAGAATGTATCGGCACCCCGCCGCGTAACGCTAGAGGTAATTCAAAGAATTCTTCCAGCAGATTTTCGGGATTATCAGGTACCCGAATACGGCCGCCGCGGGGGGGCGGGCAGCCGGGACGCTGCGGCCATGCCAAGACCCGCAGCGACGGCAAACTCGGCCGCGGCGACTAGGCCCACGAGCACCGGGTCGGGTCCGACAACCGCGAGGCGGCCGGGTCCGGCGGCGCCCGCCGACGCGGCCGCGAGCACTCCGAGTACGGCTCCCCCGACGACTCCGGTACCCGCTGCGACGGCGATCACGACGACAGGGCTCACATAACCGACGGCACGCACGAGCGCGGGGCGCACGGCCACCCCGGCGAGGAAGGCCGCCACGACCGGAACGAGCACCCCCGCGTACCCGAACGGCGAATCGGTCGACGGCAGGGCGCCGAAGACGGGTAGCGCGGGGAGCGGGCCGAGAGCGGTACCCAGCGGCGACACGTGCGACCCGACGCCGATCGCGAAGCCCGGTCCGACCAGCCACGCGACCGCCCAGAGCACGAGGTTGGGCAACACGGTGAGCTGCCCTGCGGTGACGGCGATGCCACCCACCACCTCGGTGTGCAGCGTCTCGTAGAGGCCGATCATCTCGGGAAACTTCACCACGAAGAGCAGCGCCACGATCACCGAGGCCGCCGCCACGGTCAGGGCCACGGCCGCGAAGCCGCCCCGCAGTGCGGCACCTACGCCTGCCCGCACCTCAACCGGCACGCCGTCGAGCCAGCGACCGAACCGCTGCGCCGTCGTGGAGCCCACGTCGTGCGACCGACCAGCCCGCAGCACGCCCGCGACGAGTCCCACTCCGAACACGGTCGCCGGAAGGAAGAGCGCTTGCCACAGCGAGGGTCGTGCCGCGGCGTGGAGCGCGGTCGCCGTGGCTCCGAGAGACGCGGCTGCGAACACGACGACAGCCGTCACCCCACCGACGAGCACGTGACCGGCATCGGCGATCCGACCGCCCGCGCGAGCGCCCAATAGCACCGTGACGAGACCGAGCCCGAGCAGCGCAATCGTGACCTTGATCGGATCGCCGGCGGCCGGCATCCCGAGCCCTTCGGCCAGCAGGGGGTCGAGCGTGAAGGTGACGTCGACGCCGTGGCCGAGCAGCCATATGTCGACAGCGGCTCGCCAGAAGACCGTCCAGTCGGGCGAGAACCCGAAATGCGCCGCCCAGACGATCGTGAGCGGTACCAGCGGAATGGCGATGCCGATTGCGACGACGAGTAGCGCCTCGAGGGCGGCGAAGAACGCCGTGAGTCGCCGGGTCACGGCCCGACCCTACCCCGCAGGGTGGGCCGCGCCGCGATCAGCTGCGCCGCGTCAGCACATCGGGTCGGATGCCGGCACCGTTCCGTTCAGGAAATACGCGTCGACCGTGTCATCGACGCAGTCGACGCCCTGCGCGTAGATCGTGTGGCCTTCGCCCTGGTAGGTGACGAGGAAGCCGCTCGAGAGCTGACCGGCCAGCGACACCGCCTGCGCATAGGGCGTCGCCGGGTCGTTCGTCGTTCCGACGACCATGATCGGCGGCGCACCCGCGGCCTCGTACGAGGTCGGCATGTCGGCGACCGGGTACGGCCAGTTCGAGCAGGTCACGTCGAGGGCGACGTAGTCGTCCAGCGCAGTCGCGAAGCCGAGGTACGGCGCGCGCTGGTCGATGATCGCGAGGCCTTCGAGCGGCGTGACGCCGTCGGTACCGAGGGTTCCCTCGTTACAGGTGACCGCCGTATAGATGTCGTAGCCGTTGCCGTCGTAGAAGCCACCCGAGTAGCGGTTGTTGTAGCTATCGGCCGCGTCGAAGGTCGCTTGGGCGTCGCCCGACTTCAGGTCGGCGAGCATGAACACGAGATTGCCCCACGACGACTCCGAATACAGGTTGTTGATCAGACCCGTGCCGACGGTCGCCATGTCGAGGGTGCGGCCGTCATCCGACTTCAGGCCCTTGCCGTCGACCGACCGGATCAGGTTCTCGGTCTGCTGCATCGCGGCGTCGATGCTGCCCGAGAACGGGCACTCGCCACTGTCGAAGCAGAACTGCAGGAACGCGCGGTAGGCGCTCTCGAAACCGGCCATCTGGGTCGCGAGCGCGTCGAGGTCACCGACCAGCGGATCCACCGCGCCATCGAGCACCATGCGGCCGACCTTCTCGGGGAACAGTTCGGCGTACACCGCCCCGAGGTACGTGCCGTACGAATACCCGAGGTAGGTCATCTTCTCGTCGCCGAGCACGGCGCGGATGACGTCCATGTCGCGCGCAACGCTCGCGGCGTCGAGGTTGCCGAGCAGGTCACCGGTGTTCTCGACGCACGCGTCGATCCAGCCCTGTTCGTCGACGGTGAGTTCGTCGATCCAGGCCTGCGTGCCGTAGTCGGCGTCGAAGGTGCCGTAGAGCAGCTGGTCCTTCTCGGCGTCGTCGTAGCACTCGATCGGCGTTGAAAGCCCGACACCGCGAGGGTCGAAGCCGATGATGTCGTACGCGTTGAGCACGTCAGGGGTGACGATGTACGCCGCGTACTGGGAGACGAACTCGTAGCCTGAGCCGCCGGGGCCGCCCGGGTTCATGAGCATCGAGCCCATCGAGTTACCGGTGGCATTATGACGCGCGACGGCCAGTTCGATCGTCTCGCCCGACGGGTCATCCCAATCGAGCGGCACGGTCACCTTCGTCTCGTCGACGCCGCCGCCGAGGTCGGTCCAGGTCAGCGACTGCGTGTAGAACGCCTCGAGACCGGGCTCGACCGTCTCATCGGTATGGGTGTCGACGGTTTCGGTGCCGCCCCCACCCCCCGTGGTGAACGGGTTGAAGAAGCATCCGCTGAGAACCAGCGAGGCCGAGGCCAACAGCGCGACAACAGAAACGACACGGCGAGCAGACACGCACAAACCCCCTAGATGACGACTGTCGTCAGCCTAGCGAGAGTGGTGAAGGTCGCGAGCGGACTTCTCAGAGTGCCGCGATGATGGCGCGCATGAGCTCGGCGGTCTCCGACGGCGTCTTGCCGACCTTGACCCCCGCCGCTTCGAGCGCGACCTTCTTGCCTTCGGCGTTACCCGCTCCCGCGGAGACGATAGCGCCAGCGTGGCCCATCGTCTTGCCCTCGGGCGCCGTGAAGCCGGCGACGTAGCCGACGACCGGCTTCGTGACGTTCGCCTTAATGAAGTCGGCCGCCCGCTCTTCAGCGTCGCCGCCGATCTCGCCGATCATGACGATCGCCTTCGTCTCGGGGTCGTCCTGGAACGCCCGCAGCGCATCGATGTGCGTCGTGCCGACGATCGGGTCGCCGCCGATGCCGATCGCGGTCGAGAAGCCGAGGTCCCGTAGTTCGTACATCATCTGGTAGGTCAGGGTGCCCGACTTCGAGACGAGGCCGATCGGACCCTTGTGCGTGATGTTGTTCGGGGTGATGCCGACGAGCGACTCCCCGGGGGTGATGATGCCGGGGCAGTTCGGGCCGATGATGCGGGTCGTGCCCTTCTCTTTCGCATACGCCCAGGCTTCGGCGGTGTCTTGCACCGGGATGCCCTCGGTGATGACGACGAGCAGGGGGATGCCGGCATCCACCGCTTCGATCATCGCGTCCTTGGCGAAAGCCGGGGGCACGAAGATGATCGAGACGTCGGCGCCGGTCACGGCCATCGCCTCGGCGACCGTGCCGAACACGGGCAGCGTGATGCCTCCGTCGTGCTCGACGGTCGTGCCGGCCTTACGGGCGTTGACGCCGCCGACGACCTGGGTGCCCGCCTTGAGCATCAGGGCGGTGTGCTTGGTGCCTTCACCGCCGGTGATGCCCTGCACGATGACCTTGGAATCCTTGGTCAGAAAAATTGACATGTCAGAAGTCCTTCGAAGTTTGGTTTCGATACGCCGCTACGCGGCTACTCAACCGGCGGCGGGGGCGGAGTGGGCGAGGGCGGCGACCTTGTCGGCGCCGTCATCCATCGTCGTGGCGAGGGTAACGAGGGGGTGGTTGGCGCCGGCGAGAATCGCGCGGCCTTCATCCACCTGGTTGCCGTCGAGGCGCACGACGAGCGGCTTGGTCGCCGAGTCTCCGAGAATCTCGAGGGCCTTCACGATGCCGTCGGCGACGGCGACGCACGAGGTGATGCCGCCGAAGACGTTGACGAAGACGCTTTTGACCTGCGGGTCGCCGAGGATGACGTCGAGCCCCGCGGCCATCGTCGTCGCCGAGGCTCCGCCGCCGATGTCGAGGAAGTTGGCGGGCTTGACGCCGCCGTGCCGCTCACCGGCGTAGGCCACCACGTCGAGGGTGCTCATCACGAGCCCGGCGCCGTTGCCGATGATGCCGACCTCGCCGTCGAGCTTCACGTAGTTGAGGTCGTGGGCCTTCGCCTTCGCCTCGAGCGGATCGGCGGCTTCCTTGTCTTCCAGCGCCTCGTGCTCGGGGTGGCGGAAGCCGGCGTTCTCGTCGAGCGTGACCTTGCCATCGAGGGCGATGATGTCGCCGGATCCGGTGAGCACGAGCGGGTTGACCTCGACCAGGGTCGCGTCTTCGGAGTCGTAGACGCCGTACAGCTTCACGATGACCGGAGCGACCTTCTCGATCACCTCGGCGGGGAACTTCGCGGCAGTCGCGATCTCTTTCGCCTTCGCGAGGTCGATACCCGTGATCGGGTCGATCTCGATGCGGGCCAGGGCCTCGGGCTTCTCGACGGCGAGCGTCTCGATGTCCATGCCGCCCTCGTACGAGGTCAGCGAGAGGTAGGAGCGGTTCGCCCGGTCGAGCAGCACCGAGAAGTAGTACTCCTCTTTGATGTCGGCTCCCGCGGCGACCATGACCTTCTTGACGATGTGGCCCTTGATGTCGAGACCGAGGATCGAGTTCGCGGCCTCTTCGGCATCCGCCGGAGTCTTGGCGACCTTGACGCCGCCCGCCTTGCCGCGCCCACCGGTCTTGACCTGCGCCTTGACGACGGTCACGCCGCCGAGCTTCTCGGCTGCCGCGCGCACCTCCGCGGGCGTCTCGGCGACGATGCCGGCCAGCACGGGAACACCGTGCTTCTCGAACATCTCACGGGCCTGGTACTCGTACAGATCCACGGCTGAATTCTCCCGATGCGAAGGTTTCTGGAGGCCGAGGAGCGATGGCGATATCTCGATGTCGAGATGCTTCTCTCAGCCCCGCTCAGCCTACCCCTGCCAACATGGGGCCATGACCGGGGTGGGCACGGGCCGAAGCGAGGCGTTCCGCCGCTACGCCGCCGACGCGTCGCTCGTGCTCGGCGGGCTGTCGGCGCTGCTGCTGCAGTTCGGTGACCCGACAGTCGCACGCGGTGTTGCGGCGCACAGCACCTTCGCGCGAGACCCCCTGCGACGGTTACACGGCACCCTGACCTATGTGTACGCGATCGAGCTCGGATCCGCCGAGCAACGCGCGATCGCCGCCCGACTCGTCGACGCCGCCCACAGCCGAATTCCCGGTGCCCGCGACACCGCGTCGCAACTGTGGGTCGCGGCGACTCTCGCGCACACCGGCGCTCAGGTGCACGAACTGCTCCACGGGCCGCTCACCCCCGCTCTCGCCGACGAGATCCATGCCGCGAGCGCCGACCTCGGGATGATGCTGCAGCTTCCGGCCGACACCTGGCCCGCCGACCGCGCGGGCTTCGAGCGCTACTGGAACGCCACCATCCTGAGTCTCGAGATCGGCGACGATGCACGTGCCGTCGCGGCCGAGTTGCTCGCGGCGCGCGCGGCACCCTGGTGGGCGAGGCTCGCGTTGCCCGCCGTGCGCGAGTTCACCGCGTTGCTGCTGCCGGCCGCCGTACGCGCGGCCTACGGCATCCCCTTCCATCCGCGGCGGGCGGGCGCTGTGCTGGCGCTGGTGCGCGTACTCGTGCGGATCGTGCCGCGGCGGGTGCGCGAGCTTCCGTCGCGTCGCCTACTGGGTGCCCTGTCGGCACGATCCGTCGGGCGGGTTGCCTAGGCTTTGCGACATGACCTCCCCCGCAATGACCCGTCACATCCTGGGCCGTACGGCCCGCTCCGTCTCGGCGATCGGCCTCGGCACCTGGCAACTCGGCGCCGACTGGGGAGCGGTGGATGATGACGCGGCTCGCGCCGTACTCGACGCGTCGTTCGAGGCCGGGGTCACGATGTACGACACCGCCGACGTCTACGGCGACGGTCGCAGCGAATCCCGCATCGGCGCGTGGCGGGCCGACCGTGGGCTCGGCGACAGCATCTTCGTCGCGACCAAGATGGGGCGCCGCGCGCCGCTCGACCCCGCCGAGTACACGCTCGCGCACTTCCGGGAATGGACCGACCGGTCGCGTCGCAACCTCGGCGTCGACACGCTCGATCTCGTGCAGCTGCACTGCCCGCCCGAGGCCGTGTACTCGAGTGACGAGGTCTACGACGCGCTCGACACCCTCGTCGCCGAGCACGCGATCGCCGCCTACGGCGTCAGTGTCGAGACGACGGCTCAAGCACTCACGTCGATCGCACGCCCCGGGGTGGCGTCGGTGCAGATCATCCTGAACGCCTTCCGGCTCAAGCCGCTCGATGAGGTGCTGCCGGCGGCCGAGGCCGCGGGGGTCGGCATCATCGCCCGCGTGCCGCTCGCGAGCGGGTTGCTGTCGGGTCGCTACGACCACGACACGCAGTTCGCGGCCGACGACCACCGCACGTACAACCGCGACGGCTCCTCGTTCGACATCGGCGAGACCTTTTCGGGCGTCGACTTCGACGCCGGTGTCGATGCGGCCCGCGAGTTCTCGGCCCTCGCGCGCGAACACGGCCTCGAACCGGCGCAGGCCGCGCTGGCGTGGCTCGCCCAGTTGCCGGGCGTCAGCACGGTCATCCCGGGTGCCCGCAACGTCGAGCAGGCACGCCGCAACGCCGCCGCCGGATCGGTGGCCCCGCTCGGGCCAGAGTTCACGGCCGCAGTGCGCGACCTGTACGACCGACGCCTCCGGGCGGCAGTGCACGACCGCTGGTGACGTCCCTGCCTGCGGGGATCAGACGACGGGCCGGGCGGTGCGCTGCTGCAGCAGCACGCCCGTGACGATCAGTCCGGCCGCGAAGAGCAGGGTGAGCAGCAGCCCGACGCCTTGAAGATCGACACCGAGGATCTGGAAGAACACCAGTACGGCGTAGATCGCGGTCGCGATCAGGAAGACAAGCGACGCCCGCGCAGCGAAGTAGCCGTTCGGGCGCAGCAGGATCGCACCGACGAGACCTCCACCCGCTGCCGCGATCGCGGCGACCGTGCCGAGCTGACCCGGCAGACCGGCAAGCGCCCCGACGGCGAGCAGAGCCCAGCCTGCCGCGGCCACGATGAATGCGATCCGCGCGAAGCGACTCGCGACCTCCCAGGCCAGCAGACCGAACGCGACGGCGATCACCAGGTCTGCGAGGAACGAGACCCACCGAACGCCCTCGGCGACAGGATCGCCCGCGAGACCGAGCAGGGCGGCGAGGGCGAGGAGCGCTCCACCGACGATGAACGCGACGCCGACGAGTGAGCGACGAGAAGGGGTAACGGTAGCCATGACGGCTCCTTTCGGATCGCGCTCAGCCTACGAACGCCGCTCGCTCGGCGGAGAGGGTTGACAACGCGGCGCGCCCTGCTCGCTCGTAGGCGCGCACCCGCAAAGTTGCACGCGCGCCGGGCGATCCGAGCGCGCGTGCAACCTTGGTGACAGCTCTAGCGGCGACGGCCCCGCTGCACCCAGTGAAAGAGCAGGCCCGTGATGAGGAACCCGAGCCCGAGCAGGATCGGCGCGAGCACGCCGAGCGGTGCGAGGAGTGCCGGAAGCAGCAGAATGATCGCCGCGAGGATCGTCGTCACGATGAAGGCGATCGCCGACCGGTCGGTGATCTCCCTGCCCGTGTAGAGCACGATCGCGCCGGTCACCCCGCCGATCGCTGCGAGCAGAGCCGCGATGGAGAGGAGCTCGCCCGGGACCCCCAGGCCGGCGACGCCGAGCGCGAGCAGGAACCAGCCGATGGCCGCGACGATGAGGGCGATTCGTGCGATGACGTTGGCGATCGAGCCGATCGCGAGGATCGCGAACCCGACGGCGATCGCGAGGTAGGCGAGAACCGTCAGCCACGATCCTCCGCCGATGGCAGCGACGCCGAGGATGACGCCGAGAAGGATCAGAGCACCGGCGACGATGAACGCGATACCCGCAGCGGAGCGGCGGGAGGATGAGAAGACAGCCATGGGGATACTCCTTCTTGTGCTTCGCCCAGGCGGGCGCGGCCCAGCCTAGGCCCGTGCGGATCGCGGCAGTCCGATCTTGACAATCAGGGCATCCGACAGACGCACACGACCGCTGGTGCCCGGCATCAGCCGAAACACCAGCGGTCGTGGTGTGGGGTGTACTAACCCGGGGACGAACCCTGGGTCAGCGGCCCCGCGAGCCCTGCGTGCGAGCGAAGAGCACGCCGGTCACGATCAGCAGGATCGCGAACAGCACGGCGAGGACCGCGCCGAAGTCGCCGAGCGTGGTGCCCGCAACCAGCACGAACAGGATGATCGCCGCGACAATGCCCGTCACGATGAACGCGATCGCCGACATGTTGGTGACCTCTTTGCCCAGGTAGAGCGCGATCGCCGCGACGAGAGTACCCAGGGCTGCCGCGACCAGCGCGACGGTCACGAGCACCGCGGGCAACGTGCCGGGGATCGCCGCGCCCAGTGCCAGGAGCAGCCAACCGACCGCGCCGACGATGAGCGCAATGCGCGTGATCGTGCCGCGGAACGAAGCGAGCGCCAGGATCAGGAACGCGACACCGATCGCCAGGTAGGCGAGCACCGTGAGCCACGGGCTGAGCGCCGTGACCGCGGCCAGGCCGAGCACGAAGTCGAGCAGCAGGAGCGCTCCCGCGACGACGAGGACGATGCCGGCCAGCGACCGACGGGAGGGGGTTACATCAGCCATACGTTGTTCTCCTTTGAACGAGATGGACTCAGCCGTGCTGAGCGGCCCCAGCCTAGGGGTAATGGCCCTTCGGGTGAGAGTGCCGCGCGCCCTAGGCTGTGCGGCATGGCCGACATCCGCCGCTTCTTCTTTGCGCGTCATCTGCGCTCCACCCCCACCAGCCACATCGTGCACTCTCGCCGCGGCAAGATCGTGCACAACGGGCCGGGGATCGCCTTCTACTTCCGCGCGCTCAACGCCGCGATCAGCGAAGTGCCGATCGCGGAAGGCGAGCTGTCGATGCTCTTCGGCGCGCGCACCCTCGACTTCCAGGAGGTGTCGGTGCAGGCCACGGTGACCTACCGTTTCGCGGATCCCGTGGTGGCCGCGAAGCGAATCGACTTCTCGATCGACCCCTATCACGGGCGCTGGATTGGCAAGCCCCTCGAGCAGGTCGGCACTCGCATCACCGAACTCGCGCAGCAGTATGCGGTCGAGCACATCTCGGCCTTGAAGCTGGTGGATGTTCTCGGCGCCGGCATCCCGAAGGTGCGAGCGGTGACGGCCGCCGGACTCGCAGGTGACGAACGCCTCGCCGAAACCTCGGTCATCGTGGTCGCCGTGCGCATCGTGTCGATCCGTCCGCAGGCCGACCTCGAACGCGCGCTCGAGACA
>Ga0247765_1001609_pt1 | contig 10162 bp, 9 predicted proteins | sample UWRJL106311C6_FD_179949 | JGI IMG/M metagenome (GOLD analysis project Ga0247765, IMG submission 179949) | Plant litter microbial communities from Arlington Agricultural Research Station in Wisconsin, United States - UWRJ-L106-311C-6 | ecosystem: Environmental > Terrestrial > Plant litter >... | reverse complement strand
AAAAAAAAAAACAAAAAAAAAAAAAAAAAAAAAAAAAAAAGAAAGAAAAAAGAATGCCCCTACCGCTACTCAATCTAGTGTGGCCCCAACCCCAGTCTTCGAAACAAAAGGGCAGCAAACAAAGGGAAGAACGAGTGAAGCCACATGGCACCATGCAAATCCTCAACCCATCATCATGGGCGCATCGCCAGTGTGTGTCGGCAGCTTGCCCATGGGAATCAGGAAGCTGCACAAGAAACCCACCCCGCAAAAGGCAATCGAGACTGCAAAAGCCGCCCGGATACCAACCATGTAGGCCTCTACAACTCCAGGCAGAACTTCGGGCGAGAAAACATTGCGCAGCTCCGAGGCTCCTGTGAGCAGCAAAGTGGTCGGATCAACACTGGGAGCTGTGGTGGGGAGTGTAGCGAGAAGTCTGTTGACAAAGGCGGATTGGCCTGCAGCCGTGCTGAATGCACCTCCGAGAGTTTGCAGGACTGCACAGAAGTTAGCCTGGCCCCAAGCCAGTAGTTCGCGTGCAAATGGGAGGACTTACACAACAGGTTCGCAGTAACAGCAGGCAGATCTTCGGGCGCAGCATAGGCCTGAACAACAGCCAGACCATGCATGATACCAAAAGCCATGGCCGCACCCAGGAAGACCTGAAGACTAGCCCATTTCGCTGTGGAAGAATCTTTGTCGAGTGTGTACAGTAGCCCGATGGCAACCGTTGTTACCATGGAACTAACCAACATGACTTGCTGCGGACGGCCCGTCTTCATGACCACGGCCCCGCCGACCACGGCAAAGACGGCCGCAACCAGCGCCAGGGGTAGACTGTTGACACCTGACTCGATGGGCGTGTTTCCGAGAATGCTCTGAAAGTAGATGGGGAGGTAGTAGAGCAGAACCAGATAGCTCCCCATAAAGAAGAACTGAAACGCCGCCGAGGATGAAAGCGACCGCTGCTTGTAAAGCCGAGGCAGCAACATCGAGTATTCACCCAGCCAAATCTCCCAGGCCACCCACACCAGAGCAATAGCCACGAATCCCACAAACAGCCCAATCACCACACTGCTGTCCCACGGGTGAGTTGTCCCTCCATACTGCAGCGCCAAGATGAAACAGGTAATACTCCCCATGACCAGTGCAAATCCCACGGGGTCGAGATGCAACAACTTCTCCTTCCACCCGACCTCGGGCATCCCTCGGGCTTTTCCCTCGGGGAGATGAAAGAAGAAGAAAACCGCCAGGGCCGCGGCGCCACCAATCGGTAGATTGATATAAAAACACCACCGCCACGAAACCTGATCGCTGAACACGCCGCCTAGAATCGGACCCAGCACCGCCGACAGCGCATACGTCATGCCGACGATGCCCATCATCATGGGCCGTGTCTTGGGCGGGACGATAAGAGACACAATACTCGTCCCGCCAACAGAAAGTCCCGCACCGCCGAGTCCTGCAATCGCCCTGCCCACGACGAGGGTTCTTGAATTTGGTGCCACCGCACAGAGTAAACTGCCGACTTCGAAAATGACCATGGACACCAAGAAGCTCCATTTCAAATCATAGTATTTGAAGATTTTGCCCGCCGAAGTCTGCGCCGCGCCAAAGGTCATGAAATACGCGGCCGCGTACCATGATACGTCGGAGAGGCCGTGGAACTCGTCGGTGATTTTGGGTACGGCAGTGCCGACTATTGTCTGTATTTTTCCCACTCACCCATTAGCTCTCTGTACCATGAAGGGAAGCGGGATACCTGGGAAGGGTACCTGCTCGGGCAGGTAGGTATATAGGTATGGGGTGGGTTGGGAAGGAAGTGGTCTGGTACACACACACATACCTGGTCGAGAGCAATGAGAAACACGGCAATAATCGTCGCCGAAGAAAGCACCACCAGCTTTAGTCCCTGGGGGTATTCTTCCTCAGCCGATGACGCGGCGATGGGCTTCTCCGTGTCGCTCGTGTCGTTTTCGTTGCTCGATGCCATGGTTTTGTCGGTCGTGTCGACAGGAGCCGAGTCCTGGGTCTCGTCTTTCATTTTGGACAGTTTTCGCTGCGTTTTTTTGTCAGATGAGATGGAGACTAGTGTCAAAAGTACTGCGAAAAGACGTTCTTTCCGGTGTTGTAAATTGGTCCTGATCAGTGCTGATTCATACTGATTCGTGCCGACTCGTACTGATTAGCACTGATTTGAACAGAGTCGAGTAATCGGGAGTTGGAGAGGAACTGTCGAGGCAGTTAAAAGAATTCGGTAGTCATGAACGGGATTCGCGCAGGCGTGTCATCAACACGCTTTACCCCTTTGTCGGCAACAGAGTTGGTCCAACGGCATTTCGGGTTCCGCGGCCGCTGGTAATCCGCGCCGCCGGCATTACCGTCCTGCCGTATCGGCGTTTTGTACCTAGTAGCCTTTTGGTATGCAGAAGGATCAGCCGGCCCATAATTACTCCGCCGGCTCGGAGTCGGCATCTTGGGGCCGTTCCACCGGGCGGTTCGTGCTAGACGCGATGGGTTGAGAGTAAAGTGGTGGATTGTAATCGCAGCGGTGGAATAAAAGTTCCGACTTTTCTGTTCATGTTCTTCAAGACGCATGATGGGCATGTACTTACTTGGGTAGTCGGTCTCTAAAAAAGAAAAGAGCCGCATCTAAGGAAGGTTAGCCCTTAAATTAGGCTCGCTTCACCCTCGGCTCACTCTCAACTCACCCCCAGCTCACCCCCAGCTCAACATACCACAAAATTGTCAACTTTACGCGACGAGGGACAAGTTTTGGGCCAGATGGCGTCGGCTTATTTGAGGGTGTTGGTGCAGTTGTTGAGGGAGCAGGCGGGGGAGGGCGACAAGGGCGAGAGCTGGAAGGGGGAGGATGCGGGGAAAAGGGGACAGTGAAGGGGACGAAGATTCTGCAGAATCGGGAGTTGATGTATGAGACTATGGGGATTGTGGAAAATAACATTCGGGCGGTGACGGATATGCTGAGGTATGCGGAGAAGGTGGAGGGTTTGGTGAGTTTTGAATTTCTCCCTTGTTTTTTCCCCTCTTCCCCCCCCACCTTTTTCCCCCCCCCCTTTCCCCCTTTCCCCTTTTTCCATTCCCTTCCCCTTTCCCCTCACTATTTTTCCCTTTCTCCCTTCTTCTTTTGTCTTCCGCTTTTTTTCTCGGAGACCTTGTCCGGGAAATGTGCTAACAGTGACAAGCTAGAAACTCTCTTAGATTTGAAACAAAAACACGCCAATAGCTAGGAGGTGAGGTTTACGCAGGAAGGGTCAGAGGAGGCCCAACAGCAGGGAAATGTGAGTTAATCTCCCAAAAGCTATCCGGTGTCGCCTGTTACTGACAAAATCATATCATCCTCGTGTTTACACTCGTCATCGTCATCTTTGTAAGTCAGCCTTCAGAACCACCTAGCCATGGGGAGTTGACTGTCTGAATCATCATAGGAGACGATTCGGACAAGAGACTTATAAAAGGTTTTGGTATTAGGGGGGTTGCTTTGTCACAATCAATATTCAACAACCAACAATTGTTTATTTGCATTATCAAGTAAACATCCCCCCTTTTACTATTTATACCCTCGCGCGCCAATCAATTGTCACCATCACCACGACACCTCCTGCCGCTCGCAAAGTTGTAAATACAGTACATCGGCGGTTTATGAATGTGCTTGCTATCGCAGCCGGCCCCGCCATCCATACACTTTTGGCAGAGCTCATAACTACCTCTGTCCTGCTCACAGACACCACAGTCAACACGGGGACTGGAATTTGGAATGGCCGAGAAGCAGGAGTGGCAATAAGAGCGGCCTGGTTTGGTGCAACGGTCGTGTTATTCAACACTGTTAGCGAACCCGATTCCTGATCCGATGCAGGTCTTGGGGAGAAATCGACTTGCCCTGTCTCCGGTAATGCTGTAGGAACAGCCGCAGCATCTCCCTGTTGAATCCCCACTCGGCCATGGCCGATTTGTCCAAGTCATCCCTTGCGTCCACATCGGCACCGCAGGCGAGCAGGGCTTCCGCCACGGCGGCGTTGGAATGCATCGCCGCAAAGTGCAGAGGAGTCATGCCGCGTGTGTTTCTGGCATTGGGGTCGGCTCCCTGGTCGGTAAGAAAATATACCATGGCCGCGCTGGACGCCTCGTGTAATGCCGTCTGGCCGTTGCGGCTCTTCGCGTTCACATCGGCCCCCGCTGACAGCAGCAGCTTTGTAACGTTCCTAAAGCCGTTCTTGACGGCCCAGTAAAGCGGTGTCTCCCCTCTGGTGCCCTTGGCCTTCACATCGACTTCCCTCTCGAGCATGATGCGAGTAGACATCTCGCACGCTGCTTCGCTCTTGTTGGCTTCGCTGAGTCCCCAGGGCAAGTTCTGCCAGAGCAATGTTGCCCCAGCAGCCAGATGGAGGGTAGTTGTTCCAATCAAGTCGGCGCCATCATTGTAAAAGCAGCCTTGGGGTCCCAATACGAAATGCTCTCCCTCGGCTGCTCGGGTGTGAGCATCTGCGCCATTTTCGACAAGAATCCCGACCACCTCTGCGTGGCCATTCAAAAGCGCCCAGTGCAGCGGCGTCAGCCCACACTCGTCCTTCGGGTCGACTCGAGCTCCATGCCGCAACAACACCTGGGCTACATCGCTGTGTCCTTTCATGGCGGCGATACGGAGAGCCACTTTGCCGCCGTCGGAATCATCGTCCACATCGGGTCTGCTCCTTAGCAAGAGCTCCACCATCTCAGTGCTGTTTTGTTTCACGGCTTGGTTCAACGTCCTCGCATCGGTCGGAGCACCGTACTGGACGAGCAGGCGCGTAATGTTCACGTTGCCTCTTTCGACCATATGATACAGGAGTCGAGGTCCGGAAAAGCGTGTCCTGGCAGTAGCATCGGCTCCTCTTTCGAGGAGTAGACCTACTATCACTTGATGGCCGTTTCGGGCGGCGAGAGACAAGGCCGTTTCCCCATATTTGTCGCCTGCATTGACGTGAGCTCCTCGGTCGAGCAGGAGCTTTACCATGGCCTCGTTGCCGACCTCGGCCGCTTGATGGAGCACTGTTCGCCCGCTTGACTTGTCCCTTGTATCGACGGGTACTCCTCGATATAAGAGGAGCGACACAACTGTTTCGAGGCCGCGGGGGGCTGCCCAGTGTAAGCCATGCCTTTCCAGCCCACTCACATCGCCGCCCCGGGGATCAAATCCGTTTTTCAGCAGCAGTTCGTCGGCATGTTCCCAGTTGGCGGGCGGAAGAGATGGGTTGTTCGGCCCCACCACATGCGAGAAGTAGACACTGGCGAGGCCGACCAAGAGCATCAAGACCACCGAGATGGAGAGCCAGGATGGCGAGTTTCGGTGCTTTCTCCTGGACATGGCCTTGACGCAGGCCTGGACTTGCACCCGTATTTTCTGCCGGTTCAGGTATTTGTGCGTGAAATCCGCAATGGCCGCTTTCTCCTGCACCTCGGCCAGCCCAACCTTCTCGAGACCCTGCTCCACGTTGAATCGATAGTACCGCCCCGTTTCCAACAGGTTGGGGTTGTTGGAAGCAAACTTATCTGCCGTCTCCTCCGTCTCGGTGCAAAGGTCTTTGAGACTTCTGGCAACTTCCCACGGCCAGGTGCCCAAGGGTTCGCTGCCTAGCTTGCCGGTGCCGATGGACACAAAACAGCCGATCCTCTTCTCGAGCGGTATTTCGGACGGCCAGGCCTCCCGGGCTTCTCCCCAGACTTCCCACACGGGATTATTGGCGCCTAATGCCCCGTCCGCAAAGCGTTGTTTATGTTGGCCGATAGTGATGTGGTCGAAAAAGGAGGTAGCCGCCGATGTTGCCCGGGCTACTTCCCATATCGTGGCCGTTTCCGTCACGGCAGAGCCGCATTGCGAGGGGTAGCTGCAAAGCCTCACTATGCTGGAGGCTCGTGTGCTGTTCGCGCAGACAAACCTAGACGACGCAGTAATTACCTTGGTTAGCGTCAACTGTATCCAGACACACAATAGACAGTGGTGTCGACAAGACAAAATAAAGACGATTACACTTTGCATCTAGCCTGCTCGTCTTCGAACAGCGCGTCCTCTGCCAAGCCCTTTGCGTGGATGATTTGTTTGATCACACTTTCCAGCGCGCCCGAGTCGAACCGGCCGCAGACCTTGCCAGTCCAGGTCAGGGGTACCCGCCACTTTCCGAAAGCTTGGTCAGAGAGCTCAAGGTATGCATCAATGCACTCGTCGACTGTCATTTGCAGACGGCCCAGCATGATGGCAATGAGCCTACCAAGGATTTGCATCAACACGTCTGTCACCAGCGCAGTTTGGGGGATAGATATACCTACCCGCCTGTGCTGGTACCCCCAATCATATCAAAGACATCACACGGTTTTGGCGGCGACTTGGAATCCACCGATCGCATGAGGCGCTTGAGGATATGCAGCGTCGACAGTCCACGTATACCACCGCCATCCAGCGAAAGCAGGTTGAGGTGTCGCTCAGCCATGTCTTGAGATTCGCTCGCCCTCCAAGGGGGTCAGTCAAGTGAGACAGGGTTCAAGAAACGACGCGGGGGATCTCGGGACCGCTGAGCATGTTGAATTTCAGCTCAAGTGTTGAGGCAAGGTGGCCAAGTGTGCAGCAGCGGTCAGGCTGCCGGGACAAAGTTTTACCGACCTACATGACGCAGGTTCATTGTTGTCTGTTTTGGGGGGTGTGATTCGTGGATGACAGGCAATGCCTCCCGGTGATGCGCCCCCGCCAGCCTATGGTTTCGTGGTCGACCCCGCCCAAATGACGCACATTGGATATCGCTCCTCGAATCACTCGGTCCAGTTCATGGTGTTTTCACTGCGTGCGGGGCGCTTCGCTCCAATCAGCGTATCCGGGTTAACAGAAAGTAAGAGAGCAGCGAACTAACTAGCCATCGACTGACAGTTTGTTGGGTGCGGGCTCAATATAAATTAACGGGAAAGAGGGCAGCACAGAAACACGTGCGACGCCTGAGACACATGTCGGATATCAACCCAAGGTACCCAAGTTGCATCGATATCTAGACCACAACAGATGCGTACTTTACAGCTAGGAAGACCATAGTCTTAAACTCTGCCCTCAGACTGGGCCCTGGGGCACCACTGATACCCAAGAACGGAGAACCTCTGATCCACGGACAACTTGAACACAAGACAGACGCCCACTGCAGCATCGCATTGTATAATACACAATTACTGCAGAGGGTCATTAGTCTGGTATAGAAGGGAGTCTAACGTGGCTGCTAATATTGATCATGAGGGCAAGTGTAGGGTTACACAACAATGTGTGAGCATTGTTGTGGTCTGCATGGGCAATGTCAGTGCTCGCCTGAACTTCTGCATATTGGTCTAGGGTCCCAATGAGGGTGGTCATGGTTTTGACGCGGGCCGCAGCGCCAATCACCCCCTTCCACGTTAGAGACCGACACCTCCCACCCCTCAGATAAATTATAACATCGCCGGCGGATCCTGTTTCTACCGGTATCGCATCCTCCCACCTTTGGCCCCTGCAATGGCTCCATCCGCAACCGTGGTGCAAGTCAAGATTTCGACCAGCGAAGTCGAGTGGGAGATTCTCAAGGAATATCTCCAGCTCGAGTTCCCAGGCATGTTGGTGACAGATTTCAAAGAGGCAAGTGTAGGCTACCCTACCAAAACCGCGCCACATACAGTTCGGACTGACAAAATTTCCCCCCGCAGCAACCCGAGCTGGATAGTAGGAACTATGTTGTCTTGTTACCCTGCCAACTCAGCGAAGATGAAATTGCGGTTACCGAGGGCACGGAGGGTAAGGATGGTGAGGTTTAAAGCATCGCACTCGCATAGAGTCAATTAGTCTGTTTCTCAACCGGTATGGGAGGATATAGTTGGCGACTGGGAGTAACTTTGACTGGTACCGCGGACGAGGATTAGTGCGATGTCGCGTGGGAGTGGCCTTGAAAGCCTCTATCGCGCTTACCCCAAAACAGAACACGGGACGGCGCCCCCGCCCCCCCGTTGAGTTCCGGGGGGGCCCCAATAACCCTGAAAGCGTTGGGCTCCGGCCCCTCGCCACCGACACTCACGTCAGGCGCTGGGTGGCCACAAGGGGCAGTATCGACAGGCAGGACCAACCAGGAGGAGTCCGAGGCAGCGAGGGCAGGCCATCGGCCCCTCGGCCTGGAGGATATATATACAGCTTGACAGCGCTCCCCTTTGTCACATAGCTAGCTTACGGCAGTAACGTCAATAACACTGCTTGTGCATCATCTTGACTGCAACAACCTTTGGTACATTCAATTGCCTCCCAAGCCGTCACACGCATCCAGTGCTTCTAGCTAGTCCTCTCGGTCAGAGCCACTAGAGGTTGTCACAGCCACCCAGTGCTGAGTATTCCTAACCCCCCTACTACCGACGCCTCGAGTACTTTAGTCCCCATTCCCCCCCCCCAGTCCTCAACAACCATATCCTTCGGCAAGTAAGAAAACCAGTCACTACCACGCCAGCCTATTATTCAGTCACCAGCCTTTGAGCTCCACAGTCTACTTACCATGTCTATTCCCTCTATAGAAGGACTTCAAATCGAGGTCTTTGACCCCGGCTACGGAGACCGGGAAATAAGGAGGGTAAGCAGTTATACAAGCGACTGAACCAGGCTCGAGCATTGCCAATTGAGAACAATCGAGACTAATTCCTCCCCTTCCCGATACAGGTGATGACATCAAGGTGCACTGCCACGGCACTCTCGCCGATGGCAAGAAGTTCGACTCTAGCTACGACCGGAATGAGCCTCTAGGGTTCACTGTTAGCATCGGCCAGGTCATCAAGGGTTGGGACCAGGGCCTCCTCGGCATGAAGGTTGGCGAGAGGCGCAAGCTGACTATCAACCCGGAATTGACCTATGGTGATCGTGCCGTCGGCGGCGCTATCCCCGCCAACTCGACGCTGATCTTCGAGATGGAGCTCGTCCAAATCGATTAGTAGACGTGCTACTTACGACCAATTAAAAAGAGTTGAACTCGTTGCACACCCCCACATATTTGAGGCACACCCTCCCCCACATATTCCAGCTGTCATGCACGTGAATGCAGCCATCATCCAAACCCCCACTTCTTGGCTGTAAAAAACCGAAATTTCAATGCGCGCTACATATCGACTTGTGCACCAGCGACGCACCACATCAGCAACCGTACCGGGCAGTCACAAGTGACAGCCATGTACAGACAAATCTACTAGTTTTGCCAGCCAAAAAGAAGGTAGTATGTCGCACGCTGTCGAGATGGATGTGTTGAATCAAGGTCGCTGGCAATCAAGGCCAAAAATTTCTATCGCCTAAGGTTTATGTTTCGGCCGGCGACGTCAAGCGTGGCTGCTGCCATTGAGATTTCGGGTTTTTACAGCTAAAAAGTGGAGTTTTGGATGCAAGCTACCTGACAGGCCGTCGCAGCTGGAATATGTGGGGGAGAGTGTGCCTTAAATTTGTGGGGGTGTGCAACGAGTTCAACTCATTAAAAATGGCTGAGGATTTCTCTCGTTTTTTATCACCTGGGAGGACATAGATAACTGTTCTTTGGTGGTGGGGGGTGGGCTGGTGGTCTGGTTCCATAGCTGCATTAAGCCCTAGGAAATGATTCTTTAAGGATTGAATGGTCTTGTCTTGGCTTGCAGATACCCGAAGCTGGCCGAATATTAACTACGCTGCCTACCTGTAAGCAGGTAGATAGGTATTCAAGTGACTAGAGCTCAGCGCAGGCCGGCTCTTCCATCTTTCTTTGTTTGCGTTTTCCCTTTTTGGTTTTTGACTCTTTTTTGATGATAGATCGCCCTAGTTCCCATAGCTAGCTGAAATCTCAACCGATTCGCCATGCCCTCGCACTTTCGCACTTTCGCACTTTCGTATCAATCTCGGTGTCCTCCCTCCCCTCTACAGAACGGTATCAACAACCGCCGTCATCGCCGTAGTGGTTCGATAAATTCTAGACCCGTGAGCTTAAGTAGTTCTTTTCGGAACGTCTAGTTCCTTTTGAACTGCCGCGGCCCGGTTCGAGTCGTCCAAGGATCCTGTGCCCGTGCAACGTCCGGCGAAGGCTTTCTGCCTCTATAGCTGGCGGCCCTGCGGCAAGAGCGGCACCACAACCACCTATCAGTATTTGGCACCGCTTTTTTTTTTTTTTTTCAATTTTCTTTTTTTTTTCTT
>Ga0247765_1001608_pt1 | contig 10166 bp, 12 predicted proteins | sample UWRJL106311C6_FD_179949 | JGI IMG/M metagenome (GOLD analysis project Ga0247765, IMG submission 179949) | Plant litter microbial communities from Arlington Agricultural Research Station in Wisconsin, United States - UWRJ-L106-311C-6 | ecosystem: Environmental > Terrestrial > Plant litter >... | reverse complement strand
CGTCCCCGGCCAAAAACATAGCCAAAAAAAAAAAAAAAGGCATACCCGATGTCGAGAGAAAATTTACGGGAATCGTATCCATACATTTTTCTTTTCCCTATCCGTCATTTTACTTAGATTTTTTCCGTACGTAACTTTTAACTTTCCTTGGCACGATGGGTTGCTTGCATGGGTTTTCCCGCCGATGACGGAAACAAACTTCCCAGCCAAGACTTGCCCGCTTCCCCGCTACTCGAAATTTCTTCAACAAACACACTTGCCACATTACCAAACCTGTCCTCTCACAACACATTGCCTTTTTGCACATTATTGACTCTCTCAGAACTAATCACCTTAAACATGAGCGAACCCTTACATGTACCCCGCAAAAGAATAACCCAACCCCCTCGCAAAAGCACCGGTGGAGGGCGCCCGCTTCGTTGCGTTCCCCACTCACGGACCTTTCTCGACCACGCCTCGCAACCCGTAACTTCACTCGTTCTCAGCCCTTTTGGACTCGACTGCCATCTTGTGTCGCTACAAGTCTACCCTCTTACTCCTCTCGTTGATCCGCTAGCTATCGCGCATGGCCTCCTTTCCTACGAAACCTCGCGGGATTTCGGCGACAAGACTCCCCGCGTAGATATCTATGCTCCGCAACCCTCCCTCGAAGCATGCATGGCCCACCAACGCGCGGAAAAGCTCCACCGTAAAGAGACGGGGGGGTTATATATCATTCCGACATGGCATCAGGGAAATCTCGACTTCATTGCCTCGCGCGCGCAGCATCGGAATTTCATTGTAGTCATTGACAGTGACTGTTCCGACTGGACTTCGGTTCAAGCCAAAGGGGTGACCATTGTGCTCTTCGACTGGGTCGATTCATTTGAAGATGATATCAAAGTATACTCTGCTGGAGATTCTGAGGTACAAGATTTTGAAATGGTAGAGGTGATTCCACCGGGAGAAGACCCACTCATCCTCCGCGGATTACTGAAAAAAGAAGATGAGAAAATGCTTTATTCGCAATGGGAACCCGGGGTGATGACTCGAGAGGAAAGAGACCAGGATAGACGGCTGTATTTTGGGAGTTTTTTTCGCGATTTGAGTTATGGGTTGCCGCAGTGCTATGGGGGATATCTTGAGTGTGATGACTGTAAGAATGGGGTTGAGCATGACAAGTGCACTGTGAAAGCGTGAGTGTTGAACCCCTGGTAATTAGGTGTAGCGGCGTACTGACAAGATGACAGAACGGACCATCTCATGAATGAAGAAACAGGTATTTGCATGACGTATGAGAGGGATTCAGATGGAGAGGAGGAGGAGGAGGAGGAGGAGGATTCATGACGGTCTCGGAAACAGAAGAGTGCTGCGTGCAAACTTGTGTGCTATACACACACTGATAGTCTGGAACCGAGGTAAAAGTGCTAGATTCCCAACTTTAGAAAAAGAACTGTTTAGTTTTTCCGATTTGGTAACCGGAGAGTTCTTGATATCTAGGTACAAAGTCATGGTAGTGACTGCTCCTCAATGTCGGGCAACAACTGGTACACGTCTTCAAACTGCTCCAAGTAGCCAATCTCATCCTTGTGGCTCCTCACCGCCACCAAATTCGCCTCGTACTGCCCCTGAACCGGCTCCTTGAAATGATTAAGCGGACAATCCCGACTGAACGGGAGGTTATACTCGTATTGGCCAACCACCATCTTATGCACAGTGAGCTCATACAATGGCGCCTTGGATTCCCTCGTCTGCGGCCGATAGAGTCGTCTGAGTGAAAACGCCGGATAAGCCTTGTTGACAAGCCAGCCCTGATGTACCGCGACCTTGATGCATCCCTCCATAGTGGGGATGCTTTCCATGGCCGGATTCCAAAACTCTCTCGTGGTAGGGTCTAGTTTCATGTAACTCTCCGCGTCGGGCTCCATATCCCCAATGACGCGCGATATGGGATCGGGAGCTGAGTCGGCGCCATCGACACCCATCTCGGCTCGGTTCTGGCACTCGGCGAGCACGGCGACAATGTCGCCAACCAGGAGAAAATCATTTTCAGAAGTGGTTTTCAACATGTAGGACAAGTGCACCTCGCTCAATCCCGAATCGGTAAATGTAATCCCGGCGTATCGACAGGGCGGTTTGGTAGCCAGCATGGCGGTCCAAGAGCCCGGCCTGTCTTGAACGCGGTGGGAAAGTTCGAAATTCACTCTTTCCTCATACTCTCTCGGCGCGGCTTGTAGTCCCAGAGCGGTGAATGCCGGGTTCATGCGTACACGTCGCCAGTGGTGGGAACCTATTCTCGGACAATTTTGGGATGAGACGCATTTGGAGCAGGAGGCAGAGGAGGAAGAAGAAGAAGAAGAAGAAGAAGAAGAAAAATCTGGTCGGTACCAGCCCGCAACTTGGAGGGCGGGAGAGTCGCGGATCACATCTCTCCATGCGCGGTTTACGCGCTGCAATCGGGTGAGGAAGACGGGGTCTTCGGGGAGATGCAAAAGGATACTCTCGACGAGTTCGTACGTTGCGAGCACGCGGTGAGCAGGTGTTTGCATTTTGGGCTTGTCGTGGAGCATGTTGGGTACCGCCAAGACCACCCCGTCGGCGAAGAGGGGGAGACTGCAAGTGGAGAGTGAGAAAGTCGTATCATCACGTGGTATCCTCCAACGGATATCTGTCTTCTTTGCGTTGGAAAATAAAATTCCAGTTTTATTTCCAAAAGGGTATCATAACTTCAACTGTATCAGACATAGTGGTAAACCGAAACGCCAGAGAAGAGCGCCTCAAATTCCGTACACTGCATGTCACCGTGATCAGGCGTCATGCCAAAATCATAGACCTCCCTGGCGGCCCTCTTGTCTCCATCGACTTCCTTGGCGATCCCCTTGTTCCCGATAACGTCAGATAACTGTAGCCCACCGAGTCCGAGCCCCATCTCGTCTATCCGAGGCTTGTTTTCCTTGGCCACTTCAATTGGCTTGACTGTTGAAACGCAGCCATTTACCCCTTGACCTTTTTCCGCGTGTGCATCTTCAGGTTCCACGAAATCGATCCATTCTATCTCGTCCGAAGAATCTGAGGACTTATCATTCTCGTCGTCGTCGTCGTCGTCGTCGTCGTCGTCGTTGTCGTCGTCAGTGAAGTCGTCTTCACTCTCACTCTCGCTTTCACTCCCAGGGGATATAGATATATCCACCCCGCCGCCTTCTTTATCTTCATCATCTTCTTCCTGCCCGATCAAGACTTGCATGTCCATATCCATGTCCCGCTTCGAACTTTCCGGTAATGACCCACCGCCACCACCCTGAGCAGCTTGTTCATCCCGAGATGATAGAGCTGGCTCGTCGTCATCGCTCGTGTCCACATCTGCTTCTGTGAACCCATTCTCTTCCAGCTTGTCGATTAGTGAATCCAATAGGTTCGCATGTCCCATGAGGCGGAGGAGACATTCGTTGCCGCAGGAGGCTTCTTTTACGAGCTTCTCGCGGGCAAGAACGGCGAGCCTGTACAGGGTTTTGTTTGTGCCTGCGTTTGCGCTCTCTTCTGGCAGCGGTGGCGGTGGTGGGGGTTGTCTTCTCGGTGGTGGTGGTGGTGGAGGAGGCGGTGTTGGGGCTCGGGGTTTGGGCCTCGAGTGGGACCGGTGATGGTGACGATGAGAGTCTTGGAGATGTTGTCGTCCGCGATCTGTTTGGAAGCGAGTAGGCATTTAATTCGTGAAATGTTATTTTGTATTATTGTTGTGTCTGTGGAAATGAAGGGTCTAGAACGTGGTGCATTTCGTCTCAATATGTGTGTGATGCAAAGAGGGTGTGGACATGTAACATGTTTGTCGCTCCATTTCGGAGACTAAGTTTGGCCAATCCCTAATGGGCTCTTCAGGTCAGCTGGCTGTGCGACCACCGGAATTCCCGCTGATGCATCAGGCCATCCGCTCCCGGTTTCGGGGGCTGCCGAGCGCTGGCGGGGAGATCCCGTCCTAGGTAACCCCGAACTAGCCCCGAATTACGGAACATTTTGTCACACCATCACGTGTGGCAGCGTAAGAAAATACGGGTTTGTGGCCCAGCGAATCGTGGTGTGCCTATCACGAAAAATACTCCGTAAAGCGGCCCCTCAGGGAATTGTCGAACCGCCGCGATTCATCGGCTGGGTCTCTACGGCGCTGAACATCTTTGTGCATTGCGCTACCCCTCCGCGGTTGGATATCACCACTCCTCGCTTTACAAGGGTACTGGATTCTACAGTCGGGAAATATTACAATTACAAATTACAAAGTCTAGAGTCGATCAAAATATGAGATACAAATCTTGCCCCGTCCACGTATAATCAGGGGGGCACAATCCCTCCAGTCATCAAGCTGTTCCTCTCTCTGCCGCCATGTCATGCAAAATTGTGCATTCTGAATTAGAGACGTCACAGTGTATACGGACGACATTTATTCGCTGCGCAATAACCGTTGCAGCAGTCGCCGAGGTAGGTGCCGTTTTCGAAGCAGGTGCCTGTGCCATTCACATTTGCATGTTAGCTACACTTCTCAACACAACACGAACCAAGTTTGGGTAAGAATACATGCAACGGTGGTGAGAAGAGAAAAGAAAAAGAAAAAAAGGAAAAGGAACGCACTGTAAACACCCAAACAGGTTCCCCAACAGGTAACACCCAAAATCACCTGGGGCGGTCCCACCGCATACTGGCTAACACGCCAACCGTTCGGGCCCGCCGTGGTCTGCCATACAAACGTAGCGGGTCCTTTGGTCTGGAACTCGCAGCGTTCGATATCAAAATCGGGTGCATCAATCAGGTTGACGTTAAGTCCGTTGTTGATAGGATGGCATTTCCCGTCAGCGGGGATAGTGAGTTCGTATTGTACTGGTGCAGCGTGGAAGACGAGATGAACTTGTTGTGCGGGTTTGGGAGGGACAGTCTTGGGCTGCGGCTCCGTGGGGAGCGACAGGACGAGGGCGGAATAAATGGCGACCAAGAGCAAGGGGTTTCTCATGGCAATGTTGTTCTGTCAAATTTTTGTGTTTGATATTGGAATGTTGATGTGAATGAGTTCAAATCGGGCGGAAGGTGAGCCGTCTATAGCAGTCTTATAACAGGGACAGGTTGCATCCAGGGCGGAGTTGAAGTCGTCGCCACACCGCGGCGCCTCCATCACGATACCAAGTCGTATCCATTTCGCGCATCTGTTGATGTCCCAAATAGGTGGTAGGTAGCCCGACGATCACATTCCTAGCAACAAGATCTTGAATTGATTCCACAGTCGTTTTGGTCGACGCTACCGAAACTGCACGTGTCGAGGCACAGGCTAATGTGTATTTTCATGTCGACGGAAAAAAAAAAAAGGGAAAAAAGAAATGGGTTTTAAACGCCCCAACAATTCCCAAATATGTAGAGTCGAATAGAACCGACCTGCGAGACCATAGAGACAAGTTGTAGACGCACGTGCGAAAATGGTGATGCTGGCGTGATGTTGGCCGAAACCGGCCACGCTCACAAAGTTAGCTGAAAATAAGCTCGCCATTGCCGGGCAGCTGATTCGAGGTAGTATTTATTTTCATATATTAACGAGATTTCTGGGTTTAATGTCAACACCCAGTGCAGCAAGTTCACATGCAAGTCACGACAGCCAATGCGGCGACTTCAAGTGACGGTGACGCTCTCCGCTGCGGAGTGTGCCAAGCATCCTCCCTTTAAGTCCCGCATCAGGGGTTTCCCGTCTTGTTAGATATTGTCCATCTGCACCTACACAAAAGACAATGGCTTGACGTAGATACAGAGTTGTGTATAAACCTCCAAAAGTCGAGGTGGGATTGGCGTAACTGCCGTGTCCTCCCCCGAAAGTCATTCAAGTCAATGAAATCATTGGATGGGAATTGTATCCCAATGTCGGCTATTCAGCAATAACCCAATGCGCGTCAATGATAGCACGCGAATATATCACGGCCCCAATAAAGCAGGCCCCAAAGTTTTGGGGGACTCCGCTCCGCGTTGAGAATTACTTTTTCTCGGCACTTTCAGAGCTGGGGTGTGGGTATACCGGGCCCGACAATGTCTTGGACTCCTGTCTTATAAAGGATCTCCTAATCTCCAACTTGACATGCAGCGGCTCGGCTTGTATTCCGATGCGTCTGTTTCTGTATTGAATCCCGCCCTTCTCCTTCCGACACCACCACAGGAAGACATCATCATGATGATCTTCACCCCCCTTTTTCTCCTTGTCTCCTTACTATCCCCCGTCCTCGCACAGGACTGCAAGCTCCCCTCGTGGACCATTAAAGAAATCAAGATCAAAACCCGCGATGCCGTCGGCAATTCCGGTTCCGCCAGCTTCACCTTCACGCCCGAGGCCACGGGAAAAGCCGAGTCTCTCAGCTGCGCTCCGCTCCAGGGAAATTATCGCTGCCATATAAAAAGCAAAGTCGACCCGGCCGTGGAGGTCGATTTGCAGATTAATACGGGGGTGGCGCACATGTCGGTTACGCAGATGAAGTTCCCGTGTGGTTCTGCTAGGTACGTTCAACATTTCACATTTCATTCCTACTCGTTTTGCAAGTGGAACCGGATTTTGGTTGCTGTTTTCTCGGTTGAACGGACACAGCTAACGCCTTTTCTTACCTTTCGGCGACATAGCAAGAGTATTGCCGGTAATGTAGACATTGAGTTGGCGTGTACAGAACCGGCGACCAAGGGCGGGGACATATCTTGCACCTCGGAAGCGGGGGGGATTGTCCAGGCGGTGCTTCTCTAGTTTTATTATCTAGTCAGAACACTTCTGATCCCTGCGTAGGTACCGAGTGAAATATATTATGTCTCACTACCACTAGCGCTTGATATCTGCCCTTTGTCAATGACCCTAAAATCGACACCATGAATTTCCCTTTCCTTCCTCGGAACTGAGCCGTTGCTGTCAGAAACACTACACACTAGAATGTTTTGGGGCTGCAACTGCTTGATTGAATTGCTTGTTCTGCAGCTCTCTTGCAGAGTCAGAGAGCCATTTATTATATGTGAGGGCAAAGCCATGACCCTGGCCAGCTGAACTGGCATTGATAGCCATCACTATAGTGCTCTCTCTGCCTTGCTCAGCCTTTGTGGCTTCTGGGCCCCTAGCCAAGAGACCTGAACTCCTAACAACTTCAAAGAATACACATCAGAGCCTATAATTCCAATCGAAAAGTCAGCACTTAGTGGTTAGATGGAGAAATGTCGAAAGATACCGCGACATGCTGAGGAGCAGGAAGAAGGTCAGGTACATGGCGCCAGCGTACATCTTCGCCAACACCACGCCCCATCCGAATGTGCGCGTGTAGTGCTCCCCAGTGAGGTATTTGACCAGCTGCCAGATGGCAAAGGCGAGCTGAATGGATACGACGAGGGCGAGGAAAGCGATCTCGGGTCCGTGAACGGGCCACATCTCGAGGTTCATCAACCCGGACATGTTCCAGAGATTCCATATCGCAATATCCTGTGTTGCGGCTGCGCTGGCTACGCTGCATGCTATCGGTAACCTTTCCCGCTCCTTCGCTTAGGGTAGTCGTCTTAAAAATGGAGGACACAGTAGCGCTACTTCTAGGGTTGGATGCGGTGCCCCGACCCTATATCACCTACATTCGGTCCCTCCCTGGGTTTACAGGTCTTACCGCTCTCAGCCTCTTCTAAAGCTGCGTTTAAAGCCATGGTCGTGGCAATCAAATGTGTGCCGCATCCGATTGATGAGTGCCTTGGACGCATCATCCCTCGGTGCATGGGGGAAGCTTGCTCGTCTCTGCAGTTACGGCCTAAGGCCTCAGAGGCTGGTCATGGTGACTCATCCACCGCTGCCGTGCGACTTGGGAATATTAGGATCAGTAGAGCGCTTACAAAGACCAACCGAGGCCGGCCGTGGCGATCAAGACAATCTTAATCATACGGCAGTGACTTGTGCAAGATTGCGAGTACTTGATCAGAAGAGAACCTACTCGGTTGTATTTTTCCTAGCAATATACCTAGACAATCATTATATCTGTGCCTTTGAGCGACACGCAACCCTTCTGGACTACACCAATCCCAAGCCTTTCATACTCACCTTCTACCACCCATCTTACAGCCAAGAAGTGCAGATCGTCTTCAGAACAGCCCACCACCACAACAGCAGCCAGTTCGGAGGTAGGGCCCTCATCATCCCCAACATCATACATCACCCACCCCTTGATTTCCCCAGACAAATCTCGTATTTGATAGCGTGTCTCTGGAGGCTTCACCGACAAGTCCTCTTGTAGATGGCAGTCCTGAAGCTCCCACACATCGGTGAATAATGCCTTCCTGTCTCTTTCAAACTGGAGCTTCTTATATAAACGAAAGTTCCGATATTCACTATTGCGAAAGCGGATACCTCCTTCATACCCCATCCAGGACCATGACGGTATCTTATCGTCTTCGTAATCAATCTTCCCCTCCCGTGGGCCCGCCCAACTCCAAAGGACAGTACGATGAATGAATTGCTCAAGAACGCCGTATCTTTGTTCACATTGTAAAGTTGACCCGATACGGTTCATAAGCCCAGATATTGCGACAGCTCTGTCGGTTGATTTTGAGAGGTAGAGGGTTGAGTATTTCTCGAGAAGGGACTGCAGGAATGTGATAACCTTGGGGGTTGGATAGCTCAAAAGGCGGTTTGGGAAATGTGGGTCTAGGTCGACATATTTCTCGAGACCCACCAAACTAAAGGGAAAATTCTAGTTAAAAATTGCCAATTAAAAAACGGGATTAGGGGTTTCATACCGCTCCATTCGGGTCAAATCTTCGCCGTATCTCCCATAGCCACACTCAAAGTACATCTCGCTCGAGCCGAAATGAACGGTTCGACGGGACAGCAGCCTTTCTTGAAGCACCCAACCCCGCTGATTAAGCTGGGCACCATCTACCTCTCGATCGAAGTTGGCCGTCTCGATACGGGCGTAGGCTCGTTGGCTGGGGTTATCATTGTCATAAACGAAGACGTGTTTACTATCGATGTCCTGCCCGAGAAATCCCTCTTGCGAATTGGTAGCCGATGTTGCAGCGATTGTGCAATATGCTCCAGCGTAGACGTCTTCCATACGCCGGGATTCTTTCGCCCAGTCCTCTTTACAGTCCTGAATAATGCAAAGAGAGTCAATCCAAAGGTAGTGTATGCCGAGACCTTGAGATACCTTGATAGCGTCCCGAAAGGTCAATGGTAGATCGCTGACATGAAAGTTACTTCCCTTTTCGCGGGAGTGAATATTGTTGTTGGTTGTGCGATACGACGGCGTCTTATCAGACTCACCCCAGCGGTGGGACAAGGCGATGTATCGTGGAAAGGAAACCTCCTGGCCGGGAACAAGCTTCAAAGAGTCTGGGTTGCTCAGGTCGAGAAGTCTTGTCGGGAGACATTCTTGACGCGATGCGATATGCTTGCATTGATTATGATATTTGTCGCAAGACTGGAGCCAAGTTCGAAGCAGGGCAAAACGAAGAGGACTTGTAGATAAGGGCGGGTTAGGGAAAGTTGTTTGGAGTTCTCCGGCGGGTATACTCGAAAACTCTGGAAGAGACCTGGTAAGTTTTACCGTAATGTAATACTTAAAAGTAATTGTACGAACCTGGAACCAAGCGCAGTCGAAGAATTGTACTACTTCCATATGTTATAACCAGGCCGGAGTTATTACGAGACGCTTGAATCTCCCTATCGTTGCCCTTTATATCCGTCAAAGTACGAAGAACAAGATCATGAAGTCGACAGCTATTCGTCGTAGCAGCCGGTGAAGAGAAAGAAACGCTACCCCCCGAGAACAACATAGAGGAGCAGGAGGCACAACAAGAGGCAGCCGGAGTTGACGCTTTAGGTAGATTCTTCAGAAGTTGATGGGTGAAGACGCTTTCGTCGATTCTGTCGCTCTAAGCTCCCAAAACACATAAAAGGGTCAGCAAAAGACACACTGGGGCCACACAAGGGCCACATAACAGGCCTACTTACAAACTACACCAACACACACAACAGAGTCAGCAAAAGCCACACAGGGGCCACATAACAAGCCTACTTACCGGCTACACCAACACACACAACAGAGTCAGCAAAAGCCACACAGGGGCCACATAACAGGCCTACTTACATCCTACACCAACACACACAACAGAGTCAGCAAAAGCCACACAGGGGCCACATAACAAGCCTACTTACCCACTAC
>Ga0247765_1001607_pt1 | contig 10170 bp, 11 predicted proteins | sample UWRJL106311C6_FD_179949 | JGI IMG/M metagenome (GOLD analysis project Ga0247765, IMG submission 179949) | Plant litter microbial communities from Arlington Agricultural Research Station in Wisconsin, United States - UWRJ-L106-311C-6 | ecosystem: Environmental > Terrestrial > Plant litter >... | reverse complement strand
ACCAGGGATTCGCTGGTCGTCACCGACCCAACTACTAGTCTGGCCCTCACTGACTTATCTATGGGAGAGCGGACGGGATCCCGAGTTTTCCAGTGGGTATGGTCGTATGTGGTAGATCAGTAAGCAAGAGTGTTTGATATTGGGCTGGAATGTGACCTAGAGGTGATGACTAGGTAGGAAACCCAGTATCTCACTCATATGAATACTGTTGCAATGTTCTACCTAACTACCAAGTACCTGAGATGGAAGATAGCTCCAATGAATTCCCAGATTCACCTCTCAAGCCGCAGCGGCAACCTCCTTACTTCCGTTTCTCTGCTCCGCGACATAGGCCTGAATCTTGGGCAAAAACTCATTCATGACGACATTGTCAAACATTTCCTCGATTTTCTGCACCTTCTCCCCGCTCTCGTCAAACCACACAAACAGCGAATGCTCATTCTGGTAGGGGCCAAAAGGCGAGTCGGCTTTGGTCATGGCGTAGATGACGGCTTTGCCTTGGGCGGGGTCGTGGACAATGTTGTGGATTTTGAGCTATATCACCGGATAGGTAGGTATCCAAGTCAGTCCTTTTTGTGCATTATCGTAGCCACAACACCGGTACTTCCTCTAGGTTCTGGTAAGGTACACACCTCAAAGTTTGTCAAAAGCGACATGAGAATCGGGAAAAAATGCTCCACATGCTCCCGAGTCCGCGTCGGCACCTTGCCGCTAAACGGCAGCTGGGTCTGCGTGCAGTTGTCTGCCCAGACAGAGAGAAACGCGTCGGGCGTCCAGTCTTTCCATCCTTGGATGAGTTTGTTGATGGTTGCGGCTTGAACGTGAGCTGGGGCCGGCATGATTGGAGGTCGAAAAATGGGCGATGAGTAAGAGGTGTTGCAGTGATATTGGGATGTATACAGGTAAGGTTTTGATGGCGGTGTACAACGCCAAGTTTTGGGTTGCTAAGGCTACATTAAAACACCCCTAAAGGTAAGAGCAGGCAAGAGTAATGCCAATAGGACAATTGCGTGGCGTGTCCCGAAGAAACTCTCCGTGGTGTGGAGACACCGCAGGATTGCCCTTTTGGGTAAACATCGCGATCGAAGTGCAGCTATGTGCCGAGAACTACGAGTTTGGATTTTTGGACACTGTACACATCGCATTAATAATACTACTGTCTAAACAACAATTTGTGATCTTGAAAAACGCGAAATGTGCAGTCAGAGGCGTTGTTGAGTCTGGACATTGAACATGCACCGATTGAGGCTCGGCATTGCACCTGCATTTGAACCGGGGAAAGGAAACGTCTCTTTTGTCTGATATCCACTGCGTGGACAGCTAACCGTGATCTAGACTCGTTACTTGATTTCCATGTAATAAACGTTGAGGTCAAGTCCATTCCATTCAATTCCATTCCGATCCGTTACCGTCAAAAGGTAGTCGTCATCATCATCAACAAGTAAAACGTAATTCGTACATGTATAATAGAAAGAAGAAAAAAATATAGTCTCAATCTTGAAAAAGTTTCTCTTCTAAAGATGTCGCAACACATTGATAATCTCCTCCGACAGGGTCCGTAAATTCTTCCTCAGGTCCGCCTCTACCTGCTCCAGCGTTCCGGGGGATGGGGAAAGCGGAGCCTGCGTTAGAGTCAAAGGCTTATTTTCCACAGCTGCAGAAGTAGAAATATCGTTGCCATGTCCCACGTGACCTAGACCAAATCCAAGGCCGAGATTACTAAAGTGGCTGGATCCATGTTGCTGTTGTTCGCCGGAACCACCTCCGTGTCTGCTCCCAAAGTAACCACCACCACCGCTCAAATCATTCCGTGCCGCCGCAGCGCCAAATCCCCGGAGCTTAGGCGACAGCTCATTGACCAGGCGTTGCACGCGATGCAGTTCGCTAAGGACAATCTGGGCCGATGTGCGACAGCGTGGATGCGGGAATGTGTCGGCCGACATGGACTTGTACGATGTCAAATTACCATGCCCGCCACCACCTAGCAGCGCAATACTGGGACTATCGATACAACCACCACCACTCCCACAAATTGGTCCCAAACCGGAAGTGGACGTAGATGTGGAAGCAGAAGTGGATCTCGGCGGTGTACCACCCCTTGAAGAAGCCGCATAGGATGAGCCCGAAGAATGCGAATTCGAACTCGAGGAATTCGAACAAGCCGGAAAAGAGTTCAGAGACAAAGAAGAAGAATGTCTCCTCGCCGCCGCGGCATAACGATCCAAGATCTTGAGAACAATCATGGACGAAACAGTAAGCAGGAACCCATCGTCCGCGCAGGCTTTGCAAGCGAGAATGCCGATTACGGCTTCGATGCTCTGTTCGTTTTCCCGGAGGGTGATTCGTGAGAAATGGTCTTGCTGGCCGGTTATAGCTGTGTTGCACGTGGTGTCGGTGGCAATACCGCCGTCGGGGTTCAAGTTGCTGCCATCGCTGGTACTGGTACTAGTGCAGTGCGGTGGTCCCGAGGACAGCGTCTTGAGTAGATCGAGAGATTTCACCAGACATTTGCACGCAGGTGGGTTTTCCGTCATGGCTGCGCTCAAACTTGGCGAAGATTTTGGCGTGTTGACGGTAGACCCTGAAAGCTGGAATGCCGGCAGGGTGAGACCCAGTGAATCCGAGTGGCTAACCGCCGCGTTTGTTGTTGCTGCTACCATGTCCATGGACGAGGATGACGTCTCAGACAAGGTCGGGTCGATATTGCTGTCGATGTTCATGTCCATATCCACCGGCATTAGCAGAGAGCTGATATCATCATGGTGGTGATTTCCATAAGTCGTGTTGTTGTTATCCCCGCTATTGAGAGCCGTGAACTCGAATGGAGAATCCATCGTGGACATGACGAAATCCATGGCCGACATGGCAAAATCCATATCCCCAACTTCGGGATTCATGTTGTAGTCAGCCAGCTCCCGCATCCGAATCGTCTCGCCCAAGACAGAAAACATGTCGGATAAGCCATCACCGCCTGTCAACGTCTTGTCCGACGGCGGTGGGGAAGGAATGTTATTGGTGATGCTAGATGGCGTCAGGCCGAACAAACCATGGTGATTGCTGTTATTGTTGGTGTTGTTGCCGCTGTTGGAGGTGCCAAGGTCAGGCAGCATGGCTCCCGACGCAGTTGGACTGTCTGGTAAAAATCCCAAAGCCCCAAATGGTGGTGCAGCCGCTCGAATGGTGTCTGCATCCTTGTGCCGACTGCTAGTCTCGCTCTCCAAATCAAGAATTGAGGTGCGGTTGGATGTAACACTTGGCGCTGCTGCCGTGTTGCTGTTGTTGCTGTTATTGTTGTTGTTGTTGTTGCTGTTGTTGCTGTTATTGCCATTGCTGCTGTGCTGGTTGTTTTGATTCCGGTTGCTTTCACTTTCACGTCTGCGTCCCGGACGCTTCATCAAAAAATATTGACAAGCAATGCCCCGATTTTCACACCGTGCACAAGACGGCTTCTCTTTGGGGCACTTGACCTTGGACACGGCGCAAGCATGGCAGCTATCCCGGCGTTTGGAGATGGTGGCACCGGACCCGCCGCGTCCAGGGGGTTGCCACTGAGAATATGGCGGCGGGGTTCGCGTGGCCGATGCGGGGGCTTCTGAGTCGGACATGGCTGGGACTGGATGGAAGCTAAGGTAGCAGGTGAAATGTAGGCAGGTAGGCAGGAGAGTGGATACGTCTTGATTCCTGGATATCCTACTTGCACTTGACGGCGGATTTACCTACCTATCTAAATAATTATAAGAAGTGAGCTACTCCATACAGGGTCCTAGGTAAATAGATGGCCCCCAGCCCAGCGCCAGCTGCTTCAGGGATCAGGCCCCACCACCCTACATAGGGCTACTTCCAGAGGCCCTACAGACGAGATGCACTTATCAATCCTGGTCGGTACCCGTTGTGGGGTGAGGATGGAACTCAGAGTTTAACACCCCCCCTTTCTCCTCTTCCCCTCCTTCATTCTCCTCCTCCTTCCTTATCTTGTCGTGGTGGCTGGTTGGGATGGCGTGCCCTGAACCACACATCCAGGGGTTAAACTCATGACCGGAGAATATAGATGACATGGGGGGGGGGGGACGGGGGAGGGGTTGCTACGGCCAAGCCCGTGCCCCACTTGGGTCACCCCCCCCTTTTCTTCTCCCTACTTCACGGCAGGTACCTACCAGAGGCACGCAGCTGTATTTGTTTTTCAAGTACCTTGTGCACAATGGCCATGGAAACAGTCATCTTTCCAGAAGAAGCCAAGGCGGCTAAGTTTCCGTGTTATCGAAAATGAATGCCCATTTAGTTCATCCAGTCCAGTCCAGTCATGTTTTGTCGGGAAATGCCGAGAAAGCGAAACGCGACTGGAACCTACCTGCCTCCAGTCTCCTACCGACCTCGAGAACCGGAACGAAATCATTCCGCACAGCATCTAGTTCGTAAGACGGATATCCGGCAGAGATAAACAATCAAGTGGGAATGAATGATACGTCGCCATGGCGCAGTTTTGCTGTAACTCGGGTAGAGAGGGTTGAGAAATACGAAAACTCGGTAAAGTTGAGCTGGGAATCCGATCGGTTCCTTTCGTGATGATGCTGAGCTCACGTTGGGCAGAATCACATGACCCTGTGTAGTACACATATTATTTCCCTCGTGGACTGTTGCCTGGTATTTTGGCGGCGGGCTCAGTTGGTTGCGAGTTGTCCAACGGTGACATCCGTGGAGTCAAGTTGGACAGAACCACGCGAAGAAACGACAGCCAATCAAATAGCCGAAGCGACACGTGGTATTGCATCGTTATCAGATTTCAGGGACAATGAGCCGCCATGCTCTCTCTTATTAGCGCGGACCCTGTCCCGATGAACACACCACATTTAGCGTTGGAGGGTGGGTTACATTGGTTTGGTAAATGTGCTGTTCCTCGGTAGGAGCTACCTGCAGGGCTCGGTGAGGCGATGCAGACATGACTACGACATACTTGATCCGCTTGAGTTTTTATCAGATAAACACATGTACCGCTCTCTGTCTTTGGTTGGTTTTGACTTTACGCCGATTGTGGAGTTTTGTGGAGACCAACTCCGCACAAATTCACCCCGATGACAAACAACTGGCAACTGCGCCGCTTTGGCACGTCTTTTTTTTTGCACCTCAGTAAATTACCAGATTGGAACAAGCGCAGTGACCAAAACACACCGAAAAATACCACACCGGTCTGCAGCACGCCTCCACAAAAGCGGAGCTGAAGGCAGCAGAGTGGTTACCGAGAAGCGCCGACTAATATATTTCAAAAGAAAAAAAGAGCTGAAAGCAGCCGCACCTGCAGAGGAAATTGATAGTTTGGGTCAAGTAGGTAATTTAATTCCGTTTCGACACTTATCCCGCTCAGGCAGGTAGGTAACCCACGATTTCCAACCATGGTTTTCTTGCACCAATCACGCCACTCTGTAAGCGTGGCGGAGAGTTCCGCCGCTGATATGAAAAATAACTTTTCACCTCCTCCTCGGTCCATCCTTGTGCCGCGGAACCCCGTTGTGCACTCGAGACTGAGGTGGGGGTCAGTTATGACGGAAGAAAGTGCATCACGCTCGCAACATGACATCAAAAAACTTTCCCAGTAATCGGACCTATTCTTGAAAGCCATATCACCCGCAGAAAAAAATGGGAGGGGAAAATTGGAACTCAAGGTAGCAGCAGTCTTGGGGATCCGAGTAGGTAGTGTACCACAAAATCCACTCAACTCTCACCGGTCTAGCTATTCATTGGATCGAGGGTTTACGAGGGGGTTCACAAAAGAAGGAATCTCACCGTTTTGGTCAACCAACACATTGTAAGGAAGCCGAGGTGGTAATGGGATGGAGCGAGTGCAAGAATAAGAACATAATAATTTAACATTTCTTGTGCACGTGTTTGCTACAATGTCTCCCACCATGTAAGCAAGATCAAAGATCCAGCCCCTAACTAATACCAATCCTACAGGTCCTCTTCTCGTAAACGCTCATTGTCACACATATTATCCATACCCCGCTTAAACCTTCTTTTCCTGACCTTTGGTCGGGGCCTTTTCTTGTGTCCATTTTCGATGCTTTTATCCCTCGTTCCTTAAAAGGACTTATTCCGTAACTCTGCAGCAAACACACCGAATTTGTTTGCCGTGCGGTCGGGGCACGGCTCAACCCTACATGTAACTGGAGCGGATGCTTAATTCCAGCCTGCCATGCAACCGTAACCCCGCCACGGCGAGTAAGCAAACACACGCAGTGACAGTGGAAATCCCCGGGATCGCATCGCAACGACGGGGCAGACTCTGAGGAGTCTAAACCAACATCGGGGGTGTATGGATAGAACAGGAGAAACGAAGAAAGAAAAAAAAACCACCCGAGATCGGTGTATCCCAACCGTTGAGAGCCAAGAAATCGTCGGCATACATACACACACACACACACACGATGATGAATCAAGCTTTGATCCTCGAATCCTCTTTGTTTGCCAAGTCATATTAAAGTCTCCAAGCTTTTCGACAGCCGCCTTGGCCAAAACTTGGCATCTAGATCTAACTCGCCGCGAGCAAACAAATGCCGATCGACCACGCCACAAGGAGACACTTACTCCTACTAGGTAACTACAGTTTTGCAACGATGGATTCAGGTTCTCTGCAGCAATTACAAGAGCTCAATGAGCGACTCGGCGACGCTATCAAAACCTTGGCGGCAAGTTCCTCAAACTCGCGACGAACCGTACTGAACCCCGACAAACCACGCACCAAAGACAACGTGGCGGCCAATGCCGAAGCCCAAGAACAAGAAATCAACAAGGCCAAAACCACCATTCTTGGCTGCGTTTCCGAAATCCGCAATCTGGTGGTTCGACCGGCGGATTTCCTCCAACACCTAGCCAGCCAGGTATGCATTCCTTTCCCCGCCCCCAAAAAACACACACACACACACACACAAACCCCTTTCGGTTCGGCCAAGGTTAGATTTTTTTCAGGTAGCCAGATTTTTGACCGATGGAGTTTTTGTTGCCTTGTTGGATTCACAGATCGAGGTATTGGCTTGTCTCCGGTGGCTTGCGGAGTTTCAGATCCTCGCATGCATCCCGGTTCCGATCCCAACGCCGACCGCGACCACGACCCCGACCCCGACCTCGACGGAAAAAGGCTTCTCTCTATTGACCAGCGTGCCCATAAGCGACGTGGCGGATTTGACGGGCGTTTCTGAAAGCCAACTCACGCGCGTCATTCGTCTGACGGCAACGAGTGGGTTTCTCCACGAGCCGCGTCCGGGCCAGGTAGCGCACACGGTGCTTTCGGCGCGGTTTGTGACCGACCAGTCGCTGCTGGATGCCGTGGTGTTTGCGGGCGATATTGTGGGGCCGGCGGCTCTCTACATGCCGTCTGCATCAGCTACGCAACGATTTTTTTCTTCTTCTTCTTCTTCCTCAACCTCTTCTTCTTCCCGACATCACAACAACATCAGCAGCGGCAACAGCAGCGGCAGCGGCGGCGGCAGCGGTAACGGCAACGAGACAGCCTACAATTTGGCCCTCGGTACGACGAGATCCTTCCACGCTGCGCGTCTCGACCGTCCCAAACTGGCCCGTCAATGGTCAGCTTATCTCACGCACGCCGCGGGCGTGCATGGCGACGACGAGATTGTTCAGGTTTTTTCGCGTCTCAGCTGGTCGAATTTGGGAAGTGCATCCATTGTTGAGGTGAGTCCTTTTCTTCCTTCCTCCTTCCAAGGCCGTATGGCTGCCTACCTAGGTACCTTGGGTGGTGAGTTAGGGGGGGGGGGGTCCAGTGGGATCCTATTCGCTCGATTCAGTACGGATGTATTTTTCCCGAAGATCGAACCATCCCAGACCTTTTTCTTCTCTTTTGGAGGATGAGAGCGGCACAGAAAAAGGAAAAAAAATACCACGCAAAACCTGTCACATGCATTCCCTCGACACAATTATCTCCTTTTGAACTGTCGGTTCAATGCAAATGCTAACCCCGTGCGTTCGCGTTGAATGCAAATGCAGGTAAACGCCCCGTCGACATCGCTCAGTCGCCGTCTCGCTCGACGATTTCCAGGGTTGCATCTCGTCGTGCAGCTCATCAAGGGGGTAACGGACGGAAGTGCAGAGAATGACATGGACAACGAACATGTCTCTTCTTCCTGCATCACCGTGACACACCGCATCCCCGGAACGGTACAGTCCATCACCGACGCGGCCGTATATATCTACCACCTTCCCGCTTCCGCCTCCGGTCCCAATGTTAATGCAGTGGTTCGCGCGGAGCTGCAGCATTATCTGGGAGTGTTGCGAGTGAGCGGTGGGGTTATGTTGATACTCACGACGAGACTTTTACCTGATTCTTCTTCTGCTTCCTCCTCCGCTTCTGGGACGGGAACTGGAACCGGAACTGGTTTGGTTAGCAAAGAGGTAGAAGCCACAGCCCGAGCGCGAGATCTAAGTATGCTCCAATTATCAAATGAAGGGGAGATGGAACTATCGGAATTGCTGGCGGTGATTGAAGGTGTCAAGGACGGGCTGGGCAGGCTGGTCATGACGAACCAGCTGCGAGCGCAGAATGGGCTGGTTGTGGCGGTGGCGGTAAAGTATCAGAGTTGATTGGGAGGAATGTATTTACTTTTTTGGTTTTGTTTCTGTTTTTGTTGTCACGAATGTCTGAAAGGAGTCTGAATGAGGTTGGCTCTGATGTTCGATGTGATGTTGCACTGATGTTGTGGTCTGGTGTTTCGGTTGATTCTGAAAATCAAACAGGCAGAAATGATTACAAACCAACCTCACCTCCCCTCCAGTCTCAAGTGAACCACCGAGCTGGATCCCGTCGTTACACAAACACCCAGCCGGGAACAAGCACCAAGGGAACTCCCGAAACATGTTGGGAGGTACCGTCCGAGAGGAGAGGCCCGACCCACCCTTCTCTATTGGTCCGAGTTTGTTCCTCGTGGCAGGTCCGCAACTAAGTCCGGGGGTAATAAAGCCCCGGGCTATAATGGTGTATAACACCACGGTGCATTGACTCGCTCTGAGCTTTGACATCAGCCCTACCTTTTTGTTGTGGCTGCCTGTCTACTCTACATTTACCAACTTTCGCGGTTTCACACCTATTGTACCCTGTACCTTTGCACTAAACCTCAAAGAACTGTCAACCATGTCAACGCACACTTCCACCACCACTTCCACTTCAACTTCAACTTCAACTTCCACTTCTACCTCTACCATCTTTTCTCGCTCTTCCGCCTTTTGGGCAAACTACGTCAAAGGCCGTCCCCCGGTACCATCTTCCTTTTGGGATCGCATCTTTTCCTACCATGAATCGCACTCGGGGTTAGGGTCGGGAGGATTCAACACCGCCCATGATGTTGGTGCCGGAAACGGCGTGCATTCCGCCCAGCTACGGTCGCGGTTTTCTAACGTGATTGTCTCGGATATTGTTCCGGACAATATTGCCCTCGCTCGTCAGCTACTTTCGTCCCCGTCTTCAACTTCCGAAAACGGAGAAGGAGGGGGCTTCAGTTTCCGTGCCGCCGATATATCTTCGACAGCCAACATCCCCGCCGGAAGCATCGACCTTGTCTTTGCCGCCAACGTGATGCATTTCGCCGAACCCCAGGCCGAAGCCATGAAAGCTATTGCGTACCAGCTCCGCTCCGGCGGGACCTTTGCGGCCGCGCTATTTGGACCGGCAAGGTTTGCCGATCCAGCGGTGCAGCATCTCTGGGAGCGGATTAGCTTCGCTGGAGGAAGGGAGTTACTTCGTGTAGCAGGGGATAAAGAAAAAACTATTAGAGTGATGGCGAGGACAGAAGGCAAATACAGCGTCGCACCACTCGATGGGGATTTGTTTGTTCCTGGCGGAAAAAGGGTTTATCTCAATATGACCGAGGGAGGAATTCAGGGCATGTTGCCGCCCGAGGAGCGGCACAGGAATGCAGAGCCGAGTTATGTCGGGGTGGATGATGTGGAGGTGTTTGAAGAGGATGAAGCATGGAATTTTGAGATGGATCTTGACGGGGTGAAGGAGCACTTTGGGAGTTTTCCCTTTATCTCGCAGTTTCCAGAGGCATTTACGGAGCTGTATCGTGAGTTGGAGGAGATGAAGGAGAAGGGACCGTTTAAGGGGTGGTATCCCGTTACCATCATTTTGGCGACTAGACGCTGATTTTTTTTTTTTGATTTTTTTTT
>Ga0247765_1001606_pt1 | contig 10179 bp, 7 predicted proteins | sample UWRJL106311C6_FD_179949 | JGI IMG/M metagenome (GOLD analysis project Ga0247765, IMG submission 179949) | Plant litter microbial communities from Arlington Agricultural Research Station in Wisconsin, United States - UWRJ-L106-311C-6 | ecosystem: Environmental > Terrestrial > Plant litter >... | reverse complement strand
GCCATGATGCCGCGCGCCGGCGGCCAGTATGTCTACCTGCGGGAGGCGTACTCGCCGCTCTGGGGGTTCCTCTACGGATGGACGCTGTTCCTGGTCATCCAGACGGGGACCATCGCGGCGGTGGCGGTCGGCTTCGCCCGCTACCTGGGCGTCCTGTTCCCCTCGATCTCTCCGACCTCCTGGATCATCAAGCCCATCGACTTCTCGCACAACTACTCGGTGAGCCTGTCGACGCAGCAGTTCGTCGGCATCCTGCTGATCATCTTCCTGAGCCTCCTCAACACCCGCGGCATCCGGCTCGGCAAGCTGATCCAGACCACCTTCACCTCTGCGAAGACGCTGTCGCTGATCGCCCTGATCGTGCTGGGTATCTTCGTCGGCCGCAACGCCGAGGCCGTCGCGGCCAACTTCACCGACATGTGGACGCCGCGCGACGCCGCGATGCTCCGCCCGGAGCTCGGCGGCTTCCCGACCACGGCGGCGACGCTGGGGGCGTTCGGACTCTTCGTGGCCGTCTGCGTCTCGCAGGTGGGCTCGCTCTTCTCCTCGGACGCCTGGAACAACATCACGTTCACGGCCGGGGAGGTCAAGGAGCCGCGGAAGAACATCCCTCTGTCGCTCGCCTACGGCACGATGCTGGTGATCGGCCTCTACATCCTCGCCAACGTCGCCTATCTCTGCACCCTGCCGCTCGAAGCGATCAAGACGGCGCCGGACGACCGGGTGGCGACGGCGGCGCTCTCGGTGATCTTCGGCCCGTACGGGGCGGTGATCATGGCGGTGGCGATCATCATCTCGACCTTCGGCTGCAACAACGGGCTGATCCTGGCCGGCGCGCGGGTCTACTACGCGATGGCGAAGGACGGCCTGTTCTTCCGCTCCACCGGCCACCTCAACGAGCGGCGGGTGCCGGCGTGGGGGCTGATCCTGCAGTGCGTCTGGGCATCGATCCTGGTGCTGCCGCGGACGCGGACGCGCGACGCCGCCGGCGCGCTGGTCCTCGACCCTTCCGGCCAGGCCCAGTACGGGAACCTGTACGGCAACCTGCTGGACTGGGTGGTCTCCGCGGCGCTCATCTTCTATATCCTGACCATCGCCGCGGTGTTCGTGCTGCGGCGCAAGCGGCCGGATGCCGAACGGCCGTACCGGGCCTTCGGCTATCCGGTCGTGCCGGTGCTGTACATTCTGGCGGCGACCGCCATTCTGGGAGTTTTGCTGTTCTACAAGACGTCGACGACCTGGCCGGGGCTGGTGATCATTCTGACCGGCATCCCGGTATACCTGGTCTGGCGCCGGCTGGGGACTCCCCAGGCCGAGGGGGGCTCCACCGTCTGACCGGCCCGCCGCCGACGCGGGCACGAACTCGTTCTTAGACTGGAGGTTCAAACATTCATGGCTAGCCAACTTTTTGCCAGGAAGCCGCTCGAGATGCTCCTTGAGGAGATGAAGAGCGAGAATCGGCTGCGCCGCGTGCTCGGCCCGGTCCAGCTTTCCGCCCTGGGCATCGGCGCGATCATCGGCGCGGGCATCTTCGTCGCGACCGGCGAGGCGGCGCACAACATCGCCGGCCCCGCGCTGATGATGTCGTACGTGGTCGCCGGCATCACCTGCATCTTCGCGGCGCTCTGCTATGCGGAGTTCGCGGCGATGGTGCCGGTCGCCGGCTCGGCGTACACCTATGCGTACGCCACGCTCGGCGAGCTGTTCGCCTGGATCATCGGCTGGGACCTCGTCCTCGAGTACGCGGTGGGGAGCGCGACCGTCGCCAACGGGTGGTCCGGCTACTTCCAGAGCGTCTTGCCGTTCAAGCTGCCGCTGGCCCTGCAGAACGCGCCGATCCGCTACGACACGACGACCGGCGCGTTCCTTCCGACCGGCTCGTTCGTCAACCTGCCGGCCATCCTCATCGTGATCATCGTCACGATCATCCTCGTCAAGGGGATCTCGGAGAGCGCCAGCTTCAACGCCACGATGGTCGGCGTCAAGCTCGCCGCCGTGCTGTTCGTCATCTGCGTCGGCGCCTTCTACGTCAACCCGGAGAACTGGCATCCGTTCGCTCCGTACGGCTGGACCGGCCTCAGCTTCTTCGGCAAGCACATCGCCGGCCAGACCGATCCGAGCGGCGCGCCTCTCGGCATGCTGGCCGGCGCGGCCATCATCTTCTTCGCCTACATCGGCTTCGACTCGGTCTCCACCCACACCGAGGAGGCGAAGAACCCGCAGCGCGACGTGCCGATCGGCATCATCGCCTCGCTGCTGGTCTGCACCGTCCTCTACATCGGCGTGGTCGCCGTGCTGACCGGCATGGTCAAGTACAACCAGATCGACATCGCGGCGGGCGTCAGCGACGCGTTCAAGCAGAAGGGGCTCGGCATTGCCGAGATCATCATCGCGATCGCCGGTGTCGCCGGCATCACCTCGGTGCTCCTGGTGATGATGCTCTCCGGCCCGCGGGTGTTCCTGGCCATGGCCCGCGACGGCCTGGTCCCCAAGGGCTTCTTCGGCGACGTCCACCCGAAGTTCCGCACGCCCTGGCGGTCGACGATCCTGATCGGGGTCTTCGTCTGCATTCTCACCGGCTTCCTGCCGCTCGGCTTCCTGCTCCACCTGACGAACATCGGCACCCTGTTCGCCTTCGTCATCGTGTGCACGGCGGTCCTCATCATGCGCAAGAAGTACCCCGACGCCAAGCGCCCCTTCCGGTGCCCCTGGGTGCCGGTGGTGCCCATCCTCGGCATCCTCTCCTGCCTGATGCTGATGTTCTCGCTGCCGGCGGACAACTGGCTGCGGCTGGTCGTCTGGCTGGCGATCGGCCTGGCCATCTACTTCCTCTACGGGCAGCGGCACAGCGTGATGGCGCAGTACAACGCGGCGCAGTCCACGAAGGGACGCTAGGAACAGCACACCCTGCCGGGTGGCCCTGCCCAGGGCCACCCGCGCCTACTTCTTCTCGTCCCCCAGCGGCTTCGCCTTCTTCACCTCGGCCCACTTCCCCTGGATCTCCTGGAGCTTGTCGCCCGGGAGGAGCAGGACGACGTCGCGTCCGTTCACCCGCGCGGGGGTGCCGGCGGCGACGGCGGGATAGAGGGTGAGCGTCTCCTTGCCGGCGTCCCTCCCCTCCTTCCCCTCCTTCCCCTTGGTCTCCAGATCGAGAGTCAGGACCGGCTTGCCGAGGTCGGCTCCCAGGGCCTGGGACTCCGCGGCGGTGAGGAGGCGGTCGGCTTTGGCGCCGGTCACCGCGAAGAGGAAATCGCTTACCGGCACGTAGGAGATGGTCTCGGTACCGCGTTTCCAGTCGGTGCCCGCCCGGGTGAGGCGGAGGCTCCCCGCGTTGTCCTGGACCGTGGCGGCTTCCACCTGGTAGACCTCGAAGGCGGAGAGGCCGCGGGCGCGCCAGTCGGCGGGCGGCAGGAGGGCGGTCTCGGCGAGACGGGTGCGGGTCTCGAAGATCTGGCTGCCGATGCGGGCGTAGACCATGGCCTGCGGCGGAGGCTCCCCGGGCTGCGCAGAAACCGGCGCCGCTGCGGCCACCGGGCCGCCGATCTCGATGCGCAGCGGCTCGCCCTTGGCGAAGGCGACGTCGACGACGGCCCGCGGCGGCTGGAGGCCCAGCTCGGCCGGGGAGCGCGGAGCGTCGATGAACGTCTCGGCGGTGAGACCGGAGAGGTCGGCGTAGAGATCGTCGCTCTTGTCGCGGTCGGCGCGGTCGGCGAATGGGCGCTCGAGGCGGAAGATGCCGTCCTTCTGCGCCAGGACGACCGGAGAGATCTGAGCGGCCGGGGCGCCCGGAGCCGTCAGGGTGATGCGGGAGATCGCCTCGCGGCCGGCGCGGAAGAGCTGCTTGTCGCGCCACGAGCCGGGATCGCGCTGCACCTGGGTGAGGATCGAGTCGCTCACCACGTAGGCGGAATCGCGGCCGTCCACGCCGGCGATCAGCTCGCCGCCGGTGGGGACCTCGGCGCCCAGGCGCAGGACCGTCTCACCGGCCGCGGTGCGGAGGCGGATGGTGGCCCGCGGCTTGTCGAGGCCGGTCGCGGCGCGGTCCACCTTCTCCAGCGTGCGGCTCTTCTGGAGCCCGGTCAGGGCCTCGAGGAGCCCGTCGACGGCGAAGGCGTCCGCCCGCGCCGTCATCGGCCGCACCAGCTTCCAGTCGCCGGCGGCCTGGGCCTGGTCGCCGCCGTCTTCTTCCCCTTCTTGCGCAGCCTTCTTGTTCTTGTCGGCCTTCTCGTCCGGCTCCGGGCTCGCCGTCCGTTCGAGGGACACCTGACCGGCCGAGGTCTCCAGCGTCACGGCCTGGATGTCCTCCTTCTCGAGGGCCACCACCTTCTTGGCGTTCTCGGCCCGCTCTTCGCTCGACGGCAGCTTGCGCTCGTAGAACCAGATGAAGGCGCCGAGCGCGACGACGACGGTGAGGAGGATCAACAGAGTGCGCGGCTTCATCGCCTACCTCCTCCGCCGCCGGACGTAGACCAGGGCGCCGCAGGCGACCGCGAGGCCGGGGAGCAGGGCGCAGACGAGGGCGTAGAGCGCCTGGCGCTGGCCGTTGGTCAGGCTCAGGCGCACCTGCTCGGTCTTCTTGGGCGGCAGGGTGATCAGCGACTCGCGCTCGGCCAGCCAGTTCAGGGAGTTCGAGAGGAGGACGGCGTTGGCGGGGTTCCCCTGCACGAGCTGGTTGGTGGCGAAGTCGGAGTCGCCGAAGACGACGAGGCGCGATTTCTTGGCACCGCTGCGCTCCACGGCGACGCCGAGAGGGACAGGACCCTGCACATCCGCAGCATCCTTGGCCACCGTCTCGAGCTGGACGAGGTTGTTCTCGCCCCACCCCTCGGCCGAGGTGCGGAGGAGCTCGGTGACCTGGAGCCCCGAGCCGGCGGCCGCCGCCGGGCTCACCGAGCGGGCCATGTTGAAGAGCACCGGCAGGCGCGACTGCGCCAGCGGCTTGGTGATCGCGTGGTCGCCGTACTCGTTGACGAAGAACACCTGGGCGCTGTAGGACGGCAGCACGTTGGGCGGATCGACGACGATGTTGTCGCCCAGCTTGACGCCGAAGCCGGCCAGCCAGTCGGTGAAGCCGGTGGCGACGATCCCGGAGCCGTTCGCCTGGCCGAGCGTGGGATCGATCATGGCCAGAATGCGGCCGCCGTTGGAGAGATAGCGGGTCAGGGCGTCGAGCTCCGGCTTGAGGAAAGCGTTGGTGGGGCCGGCGATGACCACCAGATCCGTGCCCGGCGGCACCTCGCTCTTGCCCAGCGAGGCCCACTCCTCGAGCTGGAAGTTGTCCGGGCCGAGGAGATCCTGGATCGAGGCGAAGCCGTGCACGTCGCGGTCGTCCAGCGAGTGCTCGCCGTGGCCGGTGGTGAACAGGACCTTGGGCTTGCGCCCTTCGTCGATCTGCAGGATGGCGCCGGTGAAGAGCTGCTCGCCCTTGAAGCCGGTCATCTGCGGCGGCTGGCCCATCTGCATCCCCGAGTAGTCCATCTCGGCGAGGTCGGCGACGTCGATGACGCGGCGGTCCTGGCCGCTCACCACCACCACGCCGGCGCTCGAAATGCCGTACTGCTGGACGAGCTGCTGCGCCTCCACCGGGTTCTTCTCGGCGTCGACGATGCGCACGCTGACGCGCTGCGAGGCGGCGTCGTACTGGGCCAGCAGCTCCCTGACCGGCTCGTAGAGCTGGTTTTCCGGCGAGACGAAGACGACGAACTCGACATCCCGCTTGAGCTTCCTGACCACGTTCTCGCTCTTGTCCGACAGGGTGTAGAGGCTGCTCGCCGTCCAGTCGAAGCGGTGGTGGTACTTCCAGCCGAGATAGTTGACGATCACGAGGAGGGCGGCGAAGAGGAGGACTCCCGCCGACAGGGTCCCCGCCTTGACGAGCACGCGCCGGTTTACCGTCTGTTGCGTGCCCGGTCTTTCGGTCAGCTCTGGTTCCATGGTCCTCATCTCCACTTCTTGTCTTCGAGCGCGCGGCTCGCCAGGAACAGGAAGAACCAGCTCGCCGAGACGTAGAAGACGAGCCTGCGGGTGTCGACGATCCCCTTGGCGAAGTCCTCCATGTGCCCCACCAGGTTCACGTAGCCCAGGGTCTGCTTGACGATCTCGCTGGTGAACAGGTTGTCGATCAGGCCGAGCACGAAGAGCAGGAGCACGAGGGCGATGGTGACGAAGGCCGCCACGAGCTGGCTCTTGGTCATCGCCGACGCGAACGTGCCGATGGCGAGGAGGAGCGCGCCGATGCAGAAGATGCCCAGGTAGCCGGCGGCGACCGGCCCCCAGTCCACCTTCGCGTTGTAGGCGAGGATGCCGGCGTAGGCCAGGGTGGGCGCCCAGAGGGAGGCGTAGAAGGTGAGGACGGCCAGGTACTTGCCCGCCACCACCTGCCCCTCGGTGATCGGCGCCGTCATCAGCACCTCGACCGAGCCGCTGCGCAGCTCCTCCGAGATCAGGCGCATGGTGAGGACCGGCGTGATGAGCAGGAGGAGCATCCAGAAGAAGAAGCCGCCGAAGAAGTAGGCGAGCGGCGGACCGGCGGGAGAGCGCGGATCGCTCAGGGAGGTGACGATGACCGAAAAGATGAAGCCGTTGACCACCAGGAAGAAGAAGAGGACCACATAGGCGAGAGGCGAGAAGAAATACGCCCGCAGCTCGCGGCTGTATGTCGCCAGCACGGCTCTCATGACGGCACCTCCTCGGGCTCTCCCGCCCGGTCGTGAGTGGTGAGGCGCACGAAAATGTCCTCCAGAGTGGTGCGCTCACGGGCCATCTCCAGGAGCACCCAGCCGCGGGCGACGGCGGCGCGGAAGATCTCCTCGCGGGGATCGCTTCCCGCGGTGTACTCGACGACCCACGCGCCTTCACCCGCTCCAGGGTGGACGGACAGCACTCCGTCGATGCTCCCCAGGGTCTCCGCGGCATCGGGCGGCGCCCCCTTGAGCGTCAGGCGCAGGGTGGGATTGCCCACCGAGCGCTCGCGCAGCGCTTCGGGCGTCCCTTCGGCGACGATGCGGCCGCGGTCGATGATCATCACGCGGTTGCAGAGCAGCTCCACCTCCGGGAGGATGTGGGTCGAGAGGAGCAGCGTGCGCTCCCGCCCGAGATCGCGGATCAGCTCGCGGATGGCGATGATCTGCTTGGGATCGAGGCCGACGGTGGGCTCGTCGAGGACCAGCGTGCTCGGCTTGTGGAGGATCGCGGTGGCGAGGCCGACGCGCTGGCGGTAGCCCTTGGAGAGCGTGCCGATGACCTGGTGGCGCACGTCCGCGAGCAGGCAGCGCTCGGCGGCCTCGCCGATGGCGGCGCGGACCTCGGAGCGGCCGAGCCCTTCGAGGCGGGCGCGGTAGGCCAGGTACTCCTCGACCCGCATCTCGCCGTAGAGCGCCACGTTCTCGGGCAGGTAGCCGAGCTGGCGCCGCGCCTCCCGGGGCGATTCGAACAGGTCCTTGCCGGCCACCGTGACCTGGCCGCTGGTCGGCGGCAGGAAGCCGGTGATCATGCGGATCGTCGTCGTCTTGCCGGCCCCGTTGGGCCCCAGCATGCCGACGATCTCCCCTTCGCCGACGGAGAAGGAGATGCCGTGCACGGCCGTGAAGTCGCCATACCGGCGCGTCAGGTTCTGCGCTTCGATCATCGAAGTCTTGACCTCCTGGGAAACATGTCCGGAGCCGCCAGCAGCAAAACCGGTGCCGGTACGGACGTCGAGCGTTCTCCTGCGGCGCTTCTGCGGTCTTCAAGCCAGAGCCGCGCCAGTATGGCACGACCGGCGTCATTCAGCGCGCTTTGATATCCTCCCTTCATGGCAGACAAAGACAAGGCATCCGGAATGAAATCGGCGTATGAGCTGGCCCTCGAACGCATGGAGAAGCAGGGGATCGAGAGGCCGCGGGAGGAGAGCTTCAGCCCGGAGGTGCTCCAGCAGATGAGCGAGGCGCGCAGCCAGGCCGAGGCCAAGCTCGCCGAGCTCGAGATCCTTCACCGCGACCGCATCCGCAAAGTCCTCGATCCCACCAAGCGTCAGGAGGACGAGAGCAACTACGTCCGCGAGCGCCAGAGGATCGAAGAGGACCGCGACCGCAAGATCGCGAAGCTGCGGGGGTAGTCCGACAGGGCCCTGCTGCCCGCCCTACCTGCACTCCCACCGCAGCCGGCGCTTGCCGGTTCTCGCCTCGGCCAGGGCGACCTCCTTGAGCGCCGGGAAGTCGGCCGGCTCGATCCAGCGCTTGCGCAGCTCGCTCCGGCGCTCCACGGTCAGCTTGCGGCCCTGCGTCGAGATCCTCTGGGTGAAGGCTCCGAGGGCGTTGTCGACCTTCACGTCCTGGCCCGGGGAAGGCGGGCAGGCATCCGCCGCCAGGGCGACGGTCCAGGACATCTCGCTGATGAACGGGGCCGTGACCACCGGCAGCGCGCGCTCGTCGAGGAGGCCGGGGGACGGCATCCCTCCCATCCCTCCGAACAACGAGAGCGGAAACGAAGGCCAGCCTCCCGGAGCGGAGGGGGACGACGCGGCGGCCGATGCGGGCAGGCGCACTTTCGCGGTCAGGACGGCGGAGGGAACGCCGGCGTCGTCCGTCGTCCAGCGCGGCTCCTCCAGCTTGACGCCCGGGAGATAGCGGCCGAAGATCTGGCGGGCGACACGGTCCACCTCCTCCGGCCGGCCGGCGGCCACGAAATCGGCCAGGAAGGCGCCGCTCTCGCCCACCAGCTCGAGCTTCGCGGTCCCTTCGAGATCGCCGTTGGCGGCGACGGCCAGGTCCAGAGCCAGGCGGCTCTTCTCCCTCTCCTGGCGGATCGGCGTGCGCACCAGCACACCCCGCCCGCCGCGCACCACCAGGGCGTCCTGGTCCTGCGCGCCCGGATGCAGCCAGCCGAGGCCGCCGGTGGTCTGTGTCGGATCGAGGAAGAGATAGCCGCCGGCCACCGGGTCCTCCGCAGCGAGGCCGAGGCCGTCGGCGCTCACCGCCACGATGGCGTGATTGAACTGCGGCGCCGGAAAGTCGCGGTCCACCCGGCCGCTGTCGGCGGAGAGGATCAGCACCGGCCAGGCTTCGATGCCGGCCTCCCGGAGGAGATCGATGAGGAGGAACGCCTTGTCCTTGCAGTCGCCCCAGCGGCGGTCCAGAACGTCCTGCGGCGTGTGCGGCCGGTAGCCTCCGACCCCCACCTCGACGGCGACGTAGCGCACCTGGCGGCGCACGAACGTCAGCAGGGCGGCGATCTTCTCCCTCTTGCCGGTCTGGCCGGCCGTCAGCTCTTTCGCCTTGGCGCGCACCGGCGCGGCGTCGCGCGGCACGTCCGCCACCAGATGGTCGTACCAGCGGCCGACCTCCTCCCAGCCCGCCGGGCCCGCGGCATCCTTCGCGCCCCAGGCGTAGCGCAGGGTCGCTCCCGTCTCCGCGCCGTCCGGCGCCAGCTCGGGCGGGTTCTGGCGCGGCAGGTTGCGAGCGGTGAGGGTGACGCCTCCGGCGCTCTCGCGGACGTCGAGGCCGGGCAGCGCGCCGTCGACACGCCAGCGCCAGCCCGGCCCGGCGCCGCGCACCTCGACGCGCAGCGACTCGATGGGGTCGTCCGCGGCCAGGGGCACCGAGCCGGCCGGAAAGTAGGGCCTCTCGCGCACCGTGGAATCCACCTGGAGCACCGAGCCCACGGGCACGCGCGGGAAGCTGACCGTGCGGAGCTTGCGCGAGCTGTGCAGCTCGCCGGAGCCGACCGCCTCCACGGTGTCCAGGTCGCGCCTCCCGAGGTCGACCTTCTTGCCGTCCGGCCTGACGACGGAAGCGGAGAGCGCTCGCAGGGTGCGGTTCTCGTCCAGATAGACGTGATGGGGGGACCAGGAGTCGAAATCCGCCTCGGCGTCGAGGCGGACGCGCAGGACCTCGCGCTCGTCCACCGTGCCGTCCGGCCGGATCTCGACGGTGATGGAACGCTCCAGGACCGTCGCCGCCCCGGCGGGCGGCGCGGCCAAAGCCACGGCCAGGCTAGCGATGGACCAGGTCGAGAGTCTGCGCATCGCTCTTCTCCAAGGTAGCGAACAGCTTCTGCACGGCCTTGAGATCCGGGACCGTCGCGAGCTGCCTCCGTTTCATGTCGAAACGCCGGCGGTAGACCAGCGTCCTCGCGGCGTCGTCGCTCTCCACGCTGAGATCCAGCTCGCCGGCCGCGCTCATCTCGCGCACGGTCTCCGGC
>Ga0247765_1001604_pt1 | contig 10179 bp, 7 predicted proteins | sample UWRJL106311C6_FD_179949 | JGI IMG/M metagenome (GOLD analysis project Ga0247765, IMG submission 179949) | Plant litter microbial communities from Arlington Agricultural Research Station in Wisconsin, United States - UWRJ-L106-311C-6 | ecosystem: Environmental > Terrestrial > Plant litter >... | reverse complement strand
AAAACAAAGTAAAAAAACTAGTAAAGCAGAAAAAAAAAAAAAAAATACAAACAAAAAAAAAAAAAAAAGGGGGGGCCCCCCCCCCCCCCAAAAAAAAAAAAAAAAAAAAAAAAAGTTAAAAAAATTTGGTGGTGTTGACACATCAACCCCAACGAGTGTATATCTTCGCTTCCCACTTCATTAACGGTTCTCGACCAACCCATTCAGATGGAACATCCCTCTGCTGCGAGACCTCCCGCCACCCAGGCTCGTTTCGGTCGGGCCAGTTAGGCACGACGTACTCGGAACCTGGAGTGTTGCTGTCGCTAAAGTTTGCGACTACAACCACGGGATATCTAGACCCGCCCGTCTGCCCTCTACGCCAAGCCATAATCTTCCCACCTCGACTGGAATCGACGTGAAAGAAGTCAGTATCGTTTTCGCCAAGGGCTGGACACTTTGTGCGGAACTTGACGAGGTTGGAAACATATCCAAATAACCCCTGACGCCAGCCCCCGTCGTTCTTGCGCGAGAAGTTGACCGGGTCCGTCTGCTTTTTCCTCATGTCCACACTCTGATCCATCTGGTCTGCGAATTCCTCCCCAGCGAAGATCATGGGAATACCGACGCTAGTCAACAGCATGGCAAAGGCTAGCTTCGCCCGGCGCGCAATATCCGCATCGTCATAGATGCCGCTGCTGCTAGCCAAGAAGTTGTACAGCCTCTCCTTTTGCCAACCCTCAATGTCATGGGACGTGATGTAGTTGACAGCTTGGGCACCGTCGGTGAACCTGGCATCGTTGTGGTCATCAAGTCGGCAGTCTACGAGTTTCCGGATATTCCCTTCGAAGCCTTCCTGATCGTTGATAGGTTTCCCTAGAATTGCCGCACGCAAACGGGCTTGCCAAGGCTCGTTCCAGATGGCGTTGAGAACGCCTTGATGAATCATGGAGACAGGCATGGAAAGTTCCTCTCCAATGACCAGAAACTTCGTTGCATCAGATGACGAGGGACCACCATATCGGGCCTGGTAAAGCTCCCATGCTCGCTCTTTATACGAGCGGACAAAGTCGTAGCTGCCAATGTTATTCACAGAGTCAAGACGCAGCCCATCCACGCCAAAGTCAGTCATCCAACGAGCGAGATGGCTGCGATGGAAGACCCAAGACGGGTGAACCGACGTGTTGTGTTTCCCAGTCTCGGGATCGTAACATTGAGCTGACTGAATGTATCGCCATGGCTCCCCGCCCCAGCCATCCCTGAGCTGTCCGTCGACTGCATGAGACTGGTAGCTATCCGGATTACCCCGCTCCATGAAGGGGCGGATATGAAACTGGCGGTAGTCGATGTAGCGATACGAGTCGTGCCCAAACGCCATGACAACATCAGCAAAGAGGCGAACTCCCTAGGCATGAATTGTGTCCACAAGGCGAGTGAGATCCGAGGATGAGCCAAGATCGTAGTCTGGTGCGAAATAGTGAGCCGTCGCGTAGCCCCATTCGCCCGTCGGCCTGGCGTCTGCGGCGGGGAGAAGCTCCAGAGCGTTTATGCCGAGTTCAGAGAGAATTGCTTCATCATGAATTACTGACAGCGCAGAGAAGTGGTCTCCAGGAGAGGCTGCGTCGAACAAAGCGGCCACGTCCTTAAACGTTCCGATATCGACTCTGCCGTTCCGAGAGGCATCATCACGGGCTTCCACCACCCAAGAGACTGGCAGCTCGTACATGACAAGATGATTGTTGCTAGAGAGGGATGCCTGGTCGGGAGTTGCAGGTTTAACAGGCTCGCGGCCGTCAATGTCGCAAGGCCACAGTTTTCCATCTCGAAGTTTGACGACGGAAGCCGGCTGTACCGCATCGTTGGGACCGCGGGTTACACGATAATTGACAGTGAAGGCGAGTGGATCCGTGACAAGCAGGGTCCCTCTTCTCTCTGGTGACGTATCCCCGACTTCGAAAAAATAATGGTATACTCCATCTTCGAGTGATGGGGAGACCTCGCTGGGATGGAGCAGCCACAAATCTTTTTTACTCTGGGACAAAGATAAGGGAAAGCGTCCAATCTGAGTAAATCCGCTTGTTGTCTGGTCCAACTGGCCAATAACAAGCTGCGGGGTGTTGAATGAAGGACCCGAGGCAGGAACCCAGAGCAGGAAACTCTCCTGGCGAAGATTGAGGATGTCGACAGGATACATGGTAACCAAGAAGGCAAGAAAGTTGAAGAGGAGAAAAATAAAAACTCAAGCTTGGCCGAGCGGTCAAAGCAGCTAAGTAGGAATCGTCTCCCGCTCAGTTCATATCAATTGGGACACTGGTGGCTGGCTGTCCTCTCATCCTTGTGTGATCAACCCCTGGAAAGAGTGTTAGCGTGGTACTCACTCCCAAGCCATGACCAAATCGAGAGAAATGCATCATGAACTTTCCTCGAGTCGATAGAGTCAAGGTATTCACACCCCTACCTTTAAGCTCCAAAGGGATATTTTCTCTATGAAAGAGTGTCTCCGATGACTGAAAAGCATTCGTAGTTATGTCACAAATTTGTCTCGACCTAAACTGTGAATCTTCCATCACGACCCCACCTCAGCCTCACATCCCAGTAGCGTCAACCACGTTGCTGTGGCCTGATTCGCTTGGAGCAAATGGAGCGGGCAAAAGATGCCATTGTGGTATGATAGGCTTCTGCCGGGCCCAATTGGGGTGCCGTCGATGTCATTGAGATCCTGAAAGATCATGGCGTGAAGTCGACGGCAATCCGAATGCACAATCCAGCCCCTGAAAGACTGTTTGCGCGGTATTTTATAGCTTGGCAGCCGTTGGAAGCGTCCTCAGACAGCCCGAGCCAGCCTTCTTGCCCTATCATCAAAGGCTCGATAGAGAAGGTGTAAGGCCTTGATACGGAAAATTTAAGGTCGTAGCGAAGAAATTTTGAGGCACTGACAATAAATTGAAGCACTGTCTTCTCTCCTCTGTTCCTAAAACCCAAAGTCCCATTCTCTTGGCAGAGGTCACAACTCCGCTGGCCCACCGAAAAACGTCACCACACATGAAGCGTCCGTGCACTCCAGCACTTCAACGCTTATCCCTTTTAGGAATGGCGTGGTTTCTTTCCGTTCGGCAAGATGGAAGGTGAGCTCCACCACAGAAAGCTCCATCCAAGGCCTTCGGCTTGCGGGATTTGGTTTTGACCTCGTCTTTCTTCCAAAACAACACCACATCGCCGAACCTCCTAACACCCCCAATTACCTCACCCTTGGTCGCCGAGACCCTTTCCACCACAATGCTGTCTCGCAACTCGACCAGATCGGCGCAGGTAAGTTCATTTCCCAACGGCGTCATGGCGCAGACCAAAATCACTCAGAACACGACGAGCTGATAAAGCCTCTCCAGAACCTCCTGCGCGCCGCCGCGCAACCCTCGCAACGCGTCAACTTCGCACGCAACTTCGCCACCGTCCAAGATGAAGCCGGCCCCGTCAACACAGTCCAAGCCGATCTCTTCAAGCCCACCAAGTACGGCGGCAAGTACACTGTCACGCTCATTCCGGGTGACGGTATTGGTGCCGAGGTAGCTGAAAGCGTAAAGACAATCTTCAAAGCCGACAACGTTCCCATTACCTGGGAACAGGTCAATGTTTCGGGTCTGGAAGAGAGCCAGCCCACGGGTCGCACCGAGGAGACATTTAACGAAGCCGTCGCATCACTTCGTCGCAACAAGCTCGGTCTCAAGGGTATCCTCCACACACCCATCAGCCGCTCCGGCCACCAGAGCTTCAACGTTGCCTTGCGCCAAGAGCTCGATATTTATGCCTCCATTGCGCTCTTCAGGAACATCCCAGGTCTGCAGACGCGCCACAAGGACGTGAATATTGCCCTCATCCGTGAGAACACCGAGGGAGAGTACAGTGGTCTCGAGCACCAGAGCGTGCCCGGTGTTGTTGAGTCGCTCAAGATCATTACCCGCGCCAAGTCGGAGCGTATCGTTAAGTTCGCATTTCGCTTTGCGATGGCCAACCACAAAAAACTGGTGACTTGCATCCACAAGGCCAACATCATGAAACTGGCCGACGGTCTGTTTCGAGATACATTTAAGGATGTCGCGAAGCTGTACCCTCAGATCCAGTTCAAGGACATGATTGTCGACAACGCTTCGATGCAGTGTGTTAGCAAGCCCCAACAGTTCGACGTCTTGGTCATGCCCAACTTGTACGGTGGCATCATCTCCAACATTGCAGCTGCTCTTGTCGGTGGTCCGGGTGTGGTTCCTGGCTGCAACATGGGCCGTGAAGTCGCTGTCTTTGAGCCTGGCTGCCGCCACGTCGGCCTTGACATTCAGGGCAAGGACCAGGCCAACCCAACTGCTCTTCTCCTCAGCGGTGCCATGCTCTTGCGCCACCTGGGCCTCGATGATCATGCCAATCGTATCTCGAATGCTGTATACGATGTGATCGCCCAAGGGTAAGTGTCTCTGCCAGCTCAGTAACAATTGTCAAGATACTGACCAGCCAACAGCAAGGTTCGCACTCGTGATATGGGCGGCAACAATACCAACAAAGAGTTCACCCGGGCGATCCTCGACTCGATGGAGAAGGCATTGTAAAAGGATACCCGAAGAGCATTTCGCGAGACCCTGTATTTATGACCGAATCGGATCGCGAGAGGCAGACCACGATCATGATCCTTTATTCCGTGCGATAGATGGCGCAAGTGGATGATACCCACGAAGGACGAAGGACGAAGGAGTCGATGGCTTGGCCTTATGTAGCAATAGAATGGGCATGGGTCAGTGCATTTCCTTGAGTTGCGATCGTCGCTCAGCCTAAGTGCCAAGGTCTGAAAGGCGTTTTCCCTGTTATTAAAGGCTTGAAGAGGGGATTCGAGGCCTCGGGAAGGAAGCTGAGGATTTGGGAAGAAAGTTCAAGGCCTTGATGAGAAACTCTGAGGCTATGACGAGAAGATTTGAAGCCTCAAGTTTAGGAAAAGGAAGGCCTAGATATTTCAGCACAACCCCTCAAAAAACAACTTCGCAGCTAAAGGTACTCACCAAATTCCACACTGATAATCTTTTAGGGGATGGATTGCATGGTCACGGAGTGGTGTTCAGTGTGATAGGGAGCGACAAATGATGAATGAATTAGCGAAAGCGTTTTTCTCTCCTCGGCAGAGGGGACCGGGGTGTTTTGTGTTCTTCGCGGGTCTTCTGCCACTGTTCGAGGATTGGGAAACCCAACTCAACAGCGTGCGAAGAAGAAGAAGAAATCAGGGAGTTCGTGGTCTTTAAGCGGGTGGATATCTCAACTTTATAGTAGATGGGATGGAGCCCTTTAGTCACCGGGGTGCCCCCTGTATTCTCAGTGATGAATGATGGGTGTCCGGTTTCTGTGAAGCAGGCATGGTTGATCGGCAATCACATTAGTGCGTGGCAGCGCGGGGCAAACTGATGGAGCTATGTGGTCTGTCGCCTATGTTTGGCGCGCTGCGGTCTTATGTCCAGTCCCCGGCCTCATTAATCTCATTATTCCTAGCCCGCATCTCAGGTTTACATGTGATGTTACGTGTTCAGTTTGCTTCTTTAATCTTTTCATTGCTAGGTTCTTTTTCAACGCTTTATTTAGGATCAATCATTGCGAAACTGGAATCATCACGTCTCAGGACTTTGGGAAGCAGAACGCTCTCGCCATGATTTCGAGGAATTGCCTGACCCTCCTCTTTTTCCTTAAGTACCTTACCTTGCTTAGGTACTTTCCGTATTCATTCCAGCATTTTCATCCTGCGGACTGGGATACTTGTAGGTATCCAGTCTTGAAAAGACGACCGCTCGCGTGCTAACTCCCCTTTTATCTTTCACTATCAACACCGTCAGACGCCAGCAATGTAACTTTGAATTTGGATATTTTTTTCTTTTGTGGTCTCCAAAAGTTGCCTTGGCGGTCTTCACCCGCCACATATAAGCCTTCACATCTCTTACATGCAAATTCGTCATCAAGACAAAGAAATTGACCTGGGCATGGAAAATCAGGCTGATATTATCACAGCTAAGGTACTTACCAAGGCGTTGTCGCAAATTTGCCGGTTTCGGAAACAGGTTCAATACTGCGCAGCCAAGGGATCGTCGTCTGGTCTGGTCTAGTCCAGTCCCAATCCAGCCTCTTTGACTGCAATGATATCCGCCCCTGCATAACTGTCCCGTCCCCGTCCCGTCCCATCCCATACCATCCATACTAGCCCAAGTCGGAGAAGCCACATCACCTTACGATTCTCAACCTTATGACAATTACATGATTGATATATCTGTAATCAACCACCATGACGTCTTTACGGGGTATGGTTCTGTTGGCTCTGGTATCGACCTGTGTAGGCAACCCGGAGACGGCGCAAAAAGCAGAGACTACAGCAAAAAGAGGACAGAGGTCATCATCGTCGCCACTCTGCCGCAAATCCCAGGTCGAGCCATCACCGCCAGAATCAGGTCACGAACCCTGGACACATGCCCCGTTCTGCGTGAAAACGGGAACGGATGGCAATGAGTTGTGTGTCTTTACCGATGCAAATTTTCATGGGGGACAAGGACTCAGCATTGTTTCTCGACCGGAAGTTGCTAGCAAGATTATTGAGAGTGGGCTCTTGCAAACGCCATACCCAGCAACAGGAGAAGCAAATGTGAAATACGAGGCTGTGCAACGACGACCAGAAGTGGGCATTGGCCTCTTTGTCAAGGCTTCAGAAAGGTACCGAGCCGGAGAGATAATCATGGTTGATTACCCTACCATGATCATCCCCAGCGGTGTCGTCGACTCGATTAGTCTCAACACACTGAACGACTTGCGGTGGAAGGCGTTGCTGCAGGTTCCAGACCAAGCGAGGTTTCGAACTCGAGATCTGGCACAGAGCAAGGGCAGGTTTATGGATGAGATTGTCAACATTTTTGAGACGAATGCCTTTACTCATAGCAAAGGGGGGGCGTTGCATGATATTATCTTTCCGGAAGCTTCAGTATGTATCTCCCTACCTCACTTACGCAGACACGGCCACTCCCATCACACACCCGAGGTGCATATGCCTCATCAAAATGAAAAAAAAAGGGCTAACTGTGTATGAATAGAGAATTAACCACCACTGTCTCCCCAACGCATTCACCCGAACAAATCAATCAACGCTAGCCATGGAAGTCGCCGCCCTTCGGGACCTACTTCCGGGCGAAGAGATATTCATTTCCTATCTTGACCCAAACACCGAAATGAGCTCTGCTAAACGTCAAGCTGCTCTTTCGTCCGGGTGGGGATTTTCCTGCCAGTGTTCCATCTGTCGAGTCTCGAAAGAGAACAACAAAAGTGTTGTAAAATCCGACGAGAGGCGCGAGAAGATTGGCAAAACAAAAAAACTCATCAAGGCTTCCACGGGCCAGGCTCTTGCTATTCTCAAACATGTCAAGACGCTGATTAGTTTGTATGACGAGGAAGGGATGATTATGCCAAAGGCGGATAACTACGAGCTAGCAGCGTATGCGGCAAAATATGGTGGACGACCAAAGGAGGCGGAAAAGTATGCGAATTTGGCAAAGCATTATTGGGAGATTATGTTTGGGGAGGGGAGTAAAGAGGCGAAGGGGCTGGATAAGTTTATGAAGACGGAGTTGTAACCATCTACCTCCCCAACTACCTACCTACCTTACCTAACTGGGACATGTACTTGTTGAAGGGGAAAAGGACAAGAGCATATGTTTTTTCCCCCTTGTTTAGGAAGTGTCTGATTCTGCTCAGCTGCGAATTTGACAACAATTTGCGGCATACTACTCTAAAACCCGGACCAGATGACCACCTACCTGCCTAGGTATGGTTACACTAACAGGAACTTGAACTGATCGTCTTAGGCACCTCGTATTCTCTGCCAAGCTGAGCTGACAACCAGCAAACATACTCGGGTAGAGAGTCGGTGAGAGTCAAGACTGGGCTGGATCCCGCTTTTTGTGTTACCAACCCACTCCGCTCGGGCGTTTCTGTACTGCCTTCCTACTTCCTAAGGCACCAGACCAAAAGAAGGGACATGGGATAAGGATGCAACCCGGAAGCCGCGGAACTAGTTGAGAATACATGTAAGCTCGGAAAAAACCAACGTCGAGGATTGGGCACCATACGATTTGCGCAACCACAACCGCCCGAAGACTGGGTCTGGGTCTGGTCTGGTCTGGTGCAGTGTCCAGTCCAGTCAGTGTGGTCAGCTTAGGTTCTGTTTCTGTTTCGATTGATATCATTTGAGGAAGGATGAGAAAAAAGAAAAAAAGGGGGGCGGAGGAGAAAAGCATCTCGACCTACCCCTCTCTCTCCACTCTCTTTCCCCCCTCTCTCTTCACGATCCCATCCAATCTCGATGCTCGATGCATGATGCACCAAGGGTTTTCTCTCTTTCCACAAAGAGATGCATGCATTTTTCTGTCGGACATCGGGTTGGGCTCCAAGGGCTGCAGCTTGCTCAAATGCCAGCTAGTCAGAGCTTAGCGCGTTTAGAGTGCTGCAGGTAGGGCTGCTTCCCACCTCACCAAACAAGCAAAAAGCTTGACGCCACACCACACCACACCGCAGCGGGGCGTAGTTTTTGTCTAGGTCGGTCTAGAGCGACGCCAAAAGCTGCGCCAGCCAACGGATGACTGGCTCAGAATGATGGAATGGGTCATCCAGAAGACGCAGCAGCAGCAGACGCACAGTAGACGCAATGCATTTTCAGCTGAGCCACTGACCACCCCCCTTCCCCACTGTCCGCTGACGACCACCAACGCGTCTGCGTGATTGACCAAAACGGTCCAAAAACGGCGAAATCATGGCGGCTGCGTGTCCTGCCTAGACCTTGTGAATGGGCAGACCCCCGTGCCTACTGCGTAGGTAGCGGGAAGATCAACATTCATGGTCATCTGGCCGCCACCGGCACACCAGGCCAGGCTGGAAACCCTGGAGAAGATGAATGGATAGATATAAAGCACCGGGGGGACTGCGTGCGGCGCAAGAGGACATGACATGTTCACTCAACATTCTCTCTCACTAGTTTTACAAATCTGACACATCTTACCTACTTACTTCTCTCCTAACCTACCTACCTAGGTACGCTAGGTACATACCTACACTAGGTGCATATTAGACAACAAGCACATCATGAGCGGCAACATCAAGATCACGGGTGTTCCCACCACTCCCGGCACTGGAGGCAGCGTCCCTGTGCGGCGGGAGATTCGTGACCTCCAGCGGAACTTCCCCGACCAGTTCAATCTGTATGTCCTCGGCCTCCAGCACCTCCAGGGTCTGGATGAGAACCAGCTGCAGTCCTTCTACCAGATTTCCGGCATCCACGGCCTCCCTTACAAGCCCTGGAACGGCGTCGGCAGCAACACGGACTGGCGCACCACCAGCGGGTTCGGTGGATACTGCACCCACTCGTCCATCCTGTTTGTTCCCTGGCACCGGCCCTACCTTGCCTTGTACGAGCAGGCTCTGTATGCTTCAGTGCAGACGGTAGCTCAGCGTTTTCCCGCGGGTGCCGTGCGTGATCGCTGGGTGGCGGCGGCCAAGGATTTCCGCGCCCCCTATTTCGACTGGGCCAGCCAGCCGCCCGCGGGATCCACCGCTTTCCCTTCGGCCATTGCTAATCCGTCTATTACCATCACGGATGTGGATGGTCGGAGCAAGAGTGTGGCTAACCCGATCAACCGCTTCATCTTTCATCCGGTGAACCCTTCGCCGGGAGACTTTAACTCTCAGGTGGGCTCTCTCTTTTTTCCTTTCTCTTCAAGTACTTGGAAACCATCCTAACTCTGGTTAACTGACACACACACTTTACTTCAGTGGTCTCGGTACCCCAGCACTGTTCGGTATCCCAACTCGGCCGGTCAATCTCAAGACAGTCGGATTGCTCCCATCCTTGCCAACGAACTGGCCTCGCTCCGCAGCAACATTAGCTTGCTCCTTCTGTCGTACCGTAACTTTGACGCCTTCAGCTTCAACAGATGGGATCCCAACACCAACCCGGGCGCGTTTGGCAGCTTGGAAGACGTCCACAATGAGATTCACGACCGCGTCGGCGGGGGTGGCCACATGTCTTCGCTGGAAGTGTCGGCGTTTGATCCAATCTTTTGGCTTCATCATATGTGAGCATTACCTGTTCCTTCGGCGTGTTATTCCCTTTTTTTTTTTTTTTTTTTTTTTTTTTTATTTTTATTA
>Ga0247765_1001603_pt1 | contig 10189 bp, 12 predicted proteins | sample UWRJL106311C6_FD_179949 | JGI IMG/M metagenome (GOLD analysis project Ga0247765, IMG submission 179949) | Plant litter microbial communities from Arlington Agricultural Research Station in Wisconsin, United States - UWRJ-L106-311C-6 | ecosystem: Environmental > Terrestrial > Plant litter >... | reverse complement strand
CCGGACAGGTCTACCGCAGCCTCGACGCCGGCCGCACCTGGGCCCGCCTCGGCAACGGCCTGCCTTCGGGAGCGCCGATCACAGACCTCCTCGCCGACGCCACGAACCCGCACCGCCTGTACGCGGTGGCGGCCGGGCGCGGCCTCTTCGTGCAGGACCCGACGGTGCCCTGAGGGCAAGGGCCTGAAGGAAGGTCTGAGGGAATAGGGACCTCGGCTGCGTTGAGTTGAAGAGACGGGGCGCGCTTTACGACGCTCCGCAAAGGAGAGCACGATGTACACAGCCGAGGTCAAGACAACGGGCGAGAGCATGGCCCGTAGCACGACAGATATCCGCAGCTTCAAGATCTTCATGGACGAGCCGCCGGAGCTCGGCGGCAAGGACGGCGCTCCCAGCCCCCTGGAGCTCATTCTCGCGGCCCAGGGCGGCTGCCTCAGCTATATGACCTTCTACATCGGAAAAGAATTGGGCATCGATGTGAAGGGGACCGAGGTCTCGATCAAGGCCTCCCTCAATCCGGCCAAGTTCGCGGGCAAAGACCGCGCGGTCCGCGCCGGCTACCAGGGCGTCCACGTCAACATCAAGGTCGACGCCGACGCGACGCCCGAGCAGCTCGAGAAGCTGCGCGCCGAGGTCGAGACGCGCTGCCCGGTCAGCGACAACATCGCCCAGCCGACCCCCGTTCAGGTCTCCCTCGCGGCGGCCTGACGCGGTCTCAAGGCTGCAACCCTCCCCAGGAGGGTTGCAGCCTTCCGAGCCTGTCCCGTTCTCAGGAGCTTGTGCACCGACAGAAGTAGGGATCAAGTCGATCCCGCGATCTGAAGGGAGCTTTCGTGAAAAAATTGATCCTGCTGACCTTGGCCCTGGCCCTCCTGAGCTTCACCGCCAACCCGGCCGTTGCCCATCCGCCCACGCCGTACTGCAGCTGCGAATTCTGTTCGGCGAATGAGGATAAGGTCTGCGACGATGAATTGATCGGCTACGTCCACTTCTGCAACGAGTACTCCGCGCTCAACTGCCCAAGCCACTGAGCTGAGCCGCCGCCGGCGAACGCGACGCCTGCCTGGTGCAACGTCAATCTGCCCCGGTGCAAGCTCACCCGTGCCAAGGGCAGATTCAATTTGCCACAGGGCAGAATGAATCTGCCCTCGTGCAGATCGACGTTGCCCCAGGGCAGAATGGCGCGGACCTCGGTACGGATGAATCTGCCCTCGTGCAGACTGACGTTGCACTCGGGCAAATTGGTCTTGCACTCGGGCAAATCGGGGCTGCACCGGAGCAGATTGACGTTGCACCGGGGCAAGGCGTCTGGTCAGGCGCTCAAGGCTTCGCCGGCGCCGTGCTCAGGGAGGCGGCGACCTTCCGGAGCTCGGGTGGCTCCGTGGAGCCCTGGTACGACATTAAAATCAGGTGTCCCGTCGGCAGCACATAGCCTGTCCTCGTGAAGGACACCCCGTTGGGAAGCACAGTGGTCGCCTCGAACCGGTAGCTGCCGGGCGAGGGGAAGTCGCTGGGAGCGAAGCGGGGCTCGAGCACCTTGATCCCCTGTTTCGCGCTCCCCCGCAACGTGCCGTCGACAAAACCGCGCATGAACTCGTCGTTCACCTCTTTGACGTTCTGGTGCATGACGATGATCCGCGCCTGGTCCTTGGCGAGGATGAAGGTCTTGACCGGAACGTCACGAAGCTCGCGCCACTCCCAGGAGCCGTCCGGTGCGGAGACCTGCGCTCCGTCCGGGAGAGTGAGGCGCCCCTGTGAAACCATTTCCGCGGCAACCGGCTCTTCAGCTGGCGTTTGGGCATCAGCCGGCGAAGCCAGGACCGGCAAAAGCGCCAGGGCTCCGATTCTCAGCAGCTTGGTCAGATCCATTGCACCTCCTGCGTGTTCCCCTAACCGTTTCCGACGGGCGCCTCGTACTGCATGATCAAGAGCGTAACAAAGAAGAGCCGGCCGATCATCCCGAGCCTGCTTCACTTCAGCCGCGGCGTCTCCGCGAAGGCTACGAAGTAGACTCTCGGAATGATGCGAGACACCGTCGCCGCCGTGACCTTCCGGCCTCTCGTCCCGGCCGACCTGCCCATCCTGCACGACTGGCTCCGCCGCCCCCACGTCAGCCGATGGTGGGGGCCTCCGTCGTCGCAGGCCGAGGTCGACGAAGACTACCTCCCGCTGACCGAGCCCGGCTCCACGACGCGGGGCTACATCGCCCTCTTGCAGGGCCAGCCGATCGGCTTCATCCAGTCCTACGTCGTCCTCGGCTCGGGCGACGGCTGGTGGGAAGAAGAGACGGACCCCGGCGCGCGAGGGATCGACCAGTTCCTCGCCAACGAGGAGCAGCTCGGCCAAGGCCTCGGCAGCGCCATGGTGAGCGCCTTTGTCGAGCAGCTCTTTCTGGACCCCGCGGTCACCAAAGTCCAGACCGATCCCTCGCCGGAGAACCAGCGCGCCATCCGGAGCTACCAGCGCGCCGGGTTTGTCCCGCAGGGCGAAGTCGTCACCCCGGACGGTCCAGCGCTTCTCATGCTCGTCCGCCCGCCGAGTCGTTGACGATGATTCTGAAGAGGTATAGGCTCATCGCAAGCCTAAAAACCTGAGGGAAATGCGCGAGGCAGACTCTGTCCTTTGGCCTGGGGGAAGCAAAGGAATGAGCAACTTCTATTCCTGGCAGACCGCCAAGAAGAACGCAGCCCGGAACACCGTGAAGATCTTGCCGTAAGAGAGGTGGAGCCTCCGAAGCGAGAGGTGTCAGCTCGGCAAACAAGAGTCAGGCCTCTCGAAAGGAGACCGCATGTCTGTCCAGGAAGGCCGAGTTGCTCGGACCGAGGCGAGAGGAACGATCTTAACCGGTGGCATCGCACTCATCGGGGGCGCACTCGCGTTTCTCGGTGTGTTCTCCTACCTCGCCGCCCGCTTTCACTATCCTGAGGTTCTCGACGGCAGCGCGCAGGATGTGCTTCCCGCTCTCTTGGCGACCGGGGCGGCGGGGCGGGCCGCCTGGGCTCTCTACGGTGTGCTCCCGCTCGTTTTCATTCCCGCCGGCATCAGCGCCTTCGAGGCACTCCGTGAGCGGGCCGCGGGACCGATGCGTGTCGGAGCGCTCTTCGCATTTCTGGCGGCGGTGAGCATGATGCTGGGGCTGATGCGCTGGCCGAGCATGCACTGGGAGCTGGCGCGTGCGTGGGGTGCGGCGGCCGCGGGCGAGCGCCTCGTGCTGGCTGCTGTGTTCGATGGATTGAACAGCTACCTGGGCAATTTCGTCGGCGAATTTCTGGGCGAGCTGAGCTTCAGCATTTTCTTCGTGCTGTCCGGCGTCGGACTGTTGCGGCATCCACGAGCCCCGCGCTGGCTCGGCTGGTGGGGTATGGCAACGGGCGCCCTGGGCCTGATCGGCATGTGGCGCAACGTGACGCCGGCCGTCGCCATGGTCGCGGAAGCCAACAACTACCTTTTGCCGGCATGGATGATCGGGTTTGGCGTGTGGCTTGTCCTTGCAAGCCGCAGGGCGGGTCGACGAGAGGCCTAGCCCGGCTCGATCATGAAGGCTCGCAAAATCTGCATCCCGTGGACAACCGCCAGCACAAAGACTTGCTGGCCCTCTGGGTCGACCCGATAGATAACCCTGTAATTTCCGGTCAGGATCTCACGCCAGGATTCGTGGGGAAATTCGGGCACGGTCCTCCCGATTTCTGGAAACCGTCCCAGATGCGAAGCGGCAGAACGGATACGATCGACCTGGAGTTGGGCGTATCGTTTCGAATCCCTGGCAATAAAATTATTGACCGCGCGGAGATCCGCGAGCGCTGTCCGTGTCCAGACTACTCGGAGAGCCATCGGGCGATCTCGGCCTCGACTTCATCCTCGGAAAGGACGCGACCCTCACGGATGTCCTCTTCTGCAGCCTCCAATCGTTCCCGGAGAGCGAGGCGATAGAGGACGTCTTCAATCTCTATGGTCTCGGGAAGATCTTCCACCAGCTTGATAAGTTGCGTCTTGGCGATCCTCAATGTCGTTCTCTCCTGTGCCTTGAGGAAGTGTACCTCGGTTCAGCGTCCTCCGGACACGAACGGGTGGAGAGGTTCCCCGGCCCGCGGGCACACCGGCCTTGCAGGACTTACCAGCACCTCTCCTCCTCTGTCCCAAGAAGCAGCGCGGCGAGCACCCCACTTGTAGGAGACCTTTGCGTTGCACCTGAATCTCAAGGAGAGAGACATGAAGATTTTTGGCTGGAGAGGGATGCTGAGGGTGGGCTTGGCCATGGCGGCCGGAGCGGCGTTGCTCGCATCCGGCGCATCTGCCCAGGAGCAGGAAGCCGCGGCGTTGAAGATCCATCCGTGGGTGATCGAGAACACCCGGGCCGGCGCGCAGGCGGAGTACTTCGTCGTGCTGAAGCAGCAGGCGGACCTCTCGGCCGCCGAGCAGCTCAAGAGCAAGCTCAGCAAGGGACAGTTCGTCTATCAGACGCTGTTCAAGACCGCGCAGCAGTCGCAGAAGGCGATCCGGGCCGAGCTGGACGCCCGCGGCGTGGAGTACCGCTCCTTCTATCTGGTCAACGCGATTCTGGTCAAAGGCGACCGCGACCTCGCGCAGAGGCTCGCCGCGCGGGCCGACGTGAAGCGGATCGATGGCAACCCCGAGATGCGCCAGGCGCTGCCCAATCCGCACGAGCCGGAGCCGCTCGAATTCAATCCGGATTGGCCCGATCTGATCGGGGACAAGGCGATCCTGGCCGTCGAGCCGGGGATCAGCTACGTGCGGGCGCCGCAGATCTGGAGCCTCGGCTACACCGGGCAGGGCATCATCGTGGCCGGCGCCGACACCGGCTACCGCTGGACGCACGCGGCGCTCAAGAGCGCCTACCGCGGCTGGAACGGCACCACGGCCAATCATGACTACAACTGGCACGACTCGATCCATTCCGGGTCCGGCTCCTGCGGCGCCAACAACCCCCAGCCGTGCGACGACCAGGGCCACGGCACGCACACCATGGGCACCATCGTCGGTCTCGACGGCGCCAACCAGGTCGGCATGGCGCCGGGCGCGCGGTGGATCGGCTGCCGCAACATGAACCAGGGCGCCGGCACCCCCGCCAGCTATCTCGAGTGCATGGAGTTTTTCCTCGCCCCTTATCCGGTGGGCGGCACCACCAGCCAGGGCGATCCGAGCAAGGCTCCCCATGTGACCAACAACTCCTGGGGCTGCAACGCCGCCGAGGGCTGCACGACGCCGAACATCCTCCTGACCGGCGTCGCCAACACGCGCGCGGCCGGCATTCTCATGGAGGTTTCGGCGGGCAACTCCGGATCGTCCTGCTCCACCGTCGTCGATCCGCCCAGCTTCTACGATCCGTCGTTCACCACCGGAGCGCTCAACACGGGAGCCGACACCGTGGCTTCCTTCAGCAGCCGCGGTCCGGTCACGGTCGACGGCAGCAACCGCATCAAGCCGGACATCATGGCCCCCGGCACCAGCACGCGCTCCTCCTACAACACCAGCGACACGACCTACTCCTCGCTCTCCGGCACCTCGATGGCGGGGCCGCACGTGGCCGGCGGCGTGGCGCTCCTGTTGTCGGCGTTCCCCTCGCTCGCCGGCAACCCTGACGCGATCGAGAGCCGCCTCACCTCGTCCGCCAAGCACATCACACTGACCTCGACCACCTGCGGCAGCGCGGCCGGCGCCGTCCCCAACAACGTCTACGGCTATGGCCGCCTCGACGTGGGCTGCGCGATTCCGGGCAACGTCTCGGGGTCGACCGCCGTCTGCTCCGGCAGCCCGGCGACTCTCTCCGTCGCTCTCGTCGGCGTGGGTCCGTGGACGCTCACCTGGTCCGACGGCTTCGTGCAGAGCGGCGTCACCACCTCCCCGGCCACGCGCTCCGTCTCGCCCACATCCGCCACCACCTACTCGGTGACCAGCGTGTCGAGCACCGGCTGCAACCAGCCCGCCGCCGGCAGCGCCACCGTGAGCATCGCCGCGCCGCTCTCCAATGTCACCATCGCCGTCGCGGGCAGCACGACGATCGGCAGCCCCTGCCTGGGCGGCACCGCGACCGTGACCGACACCGGCGGCGGCACCGGCACGCACCAGTGGGGCTACCGCACCACCTCCGGCGGCGCGATCACCAACATCTCGGGCCAGACCGGCACGAGCTACGTCCTCAACTGCGCGAGCTTCCCGGCCGCCGGCAGCTACTTCCTGGTCGAGCGGACCACGCCCGGCTGCGGCTCGACGCTCATCTCGAACGAGATCCCGGTCACCGTAACCGCCGTCTCGACCCCGCCCCCGGTCACCGTCACCTTCTCTTCCGTGGCGGCGCAGGACGGCCGGATCTGGGAAGTCGGCGAGACCAGCAACGGCGGCGGCGGCGGCAATTCGACCGACAACACCACCGCGGCGCTGCGCGTCGGCGACACCGACGTCGACGAGCAGTACAAGAGCCTCGTCTCCTTCGACACCTCGTCGATCCCGGACACCGCGACGATCACCGCGGCGACCCTCCGCCTGGTGCGCGGCACCAGCTCCGGCACCAACCCCTTCACCACCCACGGCACCTGCACCGTGGACATCTCGAACGGCGGCTTCGGCGGCTCGGCCACCTTCGCCTTCGCCGACTGGCAGGCCGCGGCGACCGCGACCGGCGTCGCGACGATGTCGAACCCGACCGCCAACGGCTCGGCCTCGACCGGCACCCTCTCCGCCGCCGGCCTCGCCGCCATCAGCAAGACCGGCACCACGCAGCTCCGCCTCACCTTCACCCTCGACGACAACGACGACCTCGGCTACGACTACATCGGCTTCTACGCGGGAGAGAACACGACCGCGTCGAACAAGCCGCAGCTCACGGTCACGTATACGCCTTGAGCTGAGCGGAAGATTGTTCGAGGTGCCGGTCCAGCGATGTCAGACAATCGCCCGGCACCTCGAATCCCTCCAGTGAGGGGAAACCAAACCCCTTTTCGTTCTTCCTTCGCGGACGAAATGATTCCGTCCCTTCTGACAACCAATAGATAGATAGAATTCTCCACGCATCTGCGTCTGTAGTAAATTTTGTAGCACCCCAGAAAGGAGCCTGCCGATGAGCGGACTGGAGCAGGAGATCACCCCGGAGTTGGAGGCCAGCGTCACGGGAGGCCTCAAGATAAAGGCCGACCTGGCTTCGCTTCGGGTCGGAGATCTCGCGGGCTCGCTCACCAGCGGCGGCTCCGCCAATTGGCCGCCTGTCGGCTGGGCGGTGCGCTACCGCGGCGGCGAGGCGGCGGCGACAGACCAGTGGCGCCGGTTCTTCACCGCCTCCCGCGAGACGTTCATGGGGACGGAGATGTTCTCGCTCATCTATTGGTGGGGCCATATGCTGCCGGTGGCCGCGGTGGCCCAGCATGCGGACGCGAGCCAGGATACAGAGATGGCCGCCGCCGCGGACGAGTGGCTCCGCTACTACTTCGGGGTCATGGAGCTGATGCGCGATCCGGTCTCCGGCGCCATCCTGATGGTCGGCATGCGCTCCGGCGGGCACGATCCGGAGGGCGCCGCGACGTGGCTCGGCTGGCTGCGCGCTCTCGCCCGGGGCGAGGATCTCGGTCCCTGGGAGGCGCAGGGCAAAAAGCTGAACCTCGGGATGCGGAACCGCTGGGAGTACAGGACTGCCAAGGCGCTGCAGAGCACGCTCGCCAAGCCGGCCACCAGCACGGAGCCCCTGCCGGCCTATGGGCTCATGGCGCCGGTCCACATCGTCCGGACGGAGGAAGGCTTGGCGGTGTGGTGCGAAAAGAATGTGAACGGCAACACCACGCCTCTCATGGGCGCCGTCTCGGTGTTCGGCAAGTCTCTCGATTATCTGCCCGCGAAGGGCGGCCGGCGCATCCGCCAGCAGTTCGAGCACGTCACCTGTGCTTCGGTGGGCGGCCAGTTGGTGTACGACTCCAATCTTCAGGGTCGCCAGGAGCTGCCTCTCCCGGGAGGGGCCGTCGTGAAGGAAGTCACCCTCGGGACGGGCGAGGCTACACCTGTGGTTCCCAAGCCGGTCGATCCCATCCCGGTCGATCCCATCCCGGTTGATCCAAAGCCTGTCGATCCCAAGCCGGTCGATCCTCAACCGATCGATAAGGCGGCCGATCCCCAGCCGGTCGAGCCGAAGCCGGTCGTCGTGCAGCCGAGCAAGCAGATTGAAGTCGGACCGCAGATCGATCCACCGCCGATCGTTCCCCTGCCGGACCTCTCGGCCGTGGCGGACATCGTCGCCGGCCTCCAGTTGCCCAACAAGCAGAAAACCCTCCAGAGACGGATCGTCGAGGAGCTGCGGAACGGTCCGCAACGGCCACTGTCGGCGATCGCCGACGAGGTCGCGACGTTTGGAATCAACCCCGATCAACTTCAAGGCAAGCCCTGGCAGGAGGCGATCCGCCTCTTGCGGGCTGCGTGATTCACAGGAGAGATGACAATGGAAAATCTTGGACAGCGTCTGTTCGATGGCGGACTGACCACGACCACCTGGTTCGATTTTGGGGGCCAGAACAAATCACAGGGCAGGTTCAACCCCTCCGTCCGGCTCTTTGACGACCAGGGGACGGACATCCCCGGAGCGGTCCAGCAGCGCATGGGGATGCCCGCGGGGCTGACGGACTTTCAGCCGGGCTACGGCCACGCCCAGCGGCAGGCCCTGTTCGCCGGCATGGTGCAGCGCGCCCTCGACGCGGGCTGGTTCGCGCAGTTCGGCATCCCGGCCGGGCCCAGGGTCGACGGCGCCACGAAAACGACCGGCTGGAACCCCGAGTTCCTGCTCGACGCGGCCTTTCTCCTGACAGCCGACCGCGCGAATTCCGAGCTCGTCAAGAAGTTCGCCGACGTGCAGCCACCCTTCGACGGCGTGCCGCAGCAGCTCGCGACCAACCTGACCGACCTCTTCGCCAAGAAGAAGCTCAAGTTCGCCTCACGCCACACACCTCTCGCCTTCACCCCCGCCGAGCTCGCCGCCGCCGGCGTCGCTCCGACCGATGCGGGACGGGATCTCTACTACGACTTCGTCGCCCAGGCGCTGCTCGCCGAGATCGCCGCCGGGAAGACCGACCCGGACGCCGAGCCGGCAGGCGCGAACTACTCATTCGCCACGGTCGACGTGCCGACGTTCCTGCGCTGGTGGCGCGGCCGGAAGGCGGCCGCCGCCGCTCCCAAGGCGGAAGCCAAGACGAGCTCCAAGAAGGGCTCCAAGGCGAGCGCCAAGACCGGCCCGGTGGTCGAATCCAGCAAGCGGGCCGACGGCACCGAAGCGTGGAGCGTCCAGGCGGAAGGGCTCGATCGGGAGGGGCTGATCACCCTGGCGCAGTCGATCCTCGCCAAGGCGCTCGGCAAGGCCTGAGCGAAGCCTCAACGGCCTGAAGGGATCTGGGAGGAGGGCAGCGCCCCTCCGCCCAGATCCTCCCTGCCCGCGGCTTGGAACCCTCCCGTCCCTTTACACGTAGTGAGGAGGGAAAGGAGACCGCCGTGACCCAGCTCATCGCGCCCGCACAGATACCCCCGCCGTCGATATCTCTTCAGGAGGCGAACAGCAAGAAAGTGGCCGCCGGAATCTGCGGCATTCTGCTCGGCAGCTTCGGGATCCACAAGTTCATCCTGGGGATGAACACGGCCGGCCTGATCATGCTGTTGTCGACTCTCCTCACCTGCGGGCTGGCCGCGGCGGTGTTCCATGTCGTCGGCCTGGTCGAGGGCATCCTCTACCTGACCAAGAGCGACGAGGAGTTCTACCGCGTCTACATCCTCGGCAAGAAAGAGTGGCTCTGAGCCTCACGTCCCGAAGTGGTACGCCAGCGTGTCGTTGGGAGTCTTGGGGTCGAAGTTGTCGACCTCTTCCAACTCCAGGCTGTCGTTGAGGCGGTAGACCTTGCCGGCCTTGCCGGAGGCCGGCTTCGGGGCGCCGGGCACGTCAGAGTCCGTGCGAAAGATGAAGGTCCGGCCGGGGGCCCACATCGCCGGGTCCGCCTTGGGCGGCGGGCCGTAGGTCACGAACTCCGCCGTCCCCCCGTCGATCACGACGATCTGGCGGTGCTCCTTGCGATTGCAGGACACGAGTAGGATTGCCGAGAGTGCCACCGCCACGCACAGACCTGTGAAAGCCGTCTTGCTCCGCATGTGCTCCTCCTTTGGAGATCCTTCTGGAGATCCTTCTGTGCGCCTCCCTGGAAACAAGAAACCA
>Ga0247765_1001602_pt1 | contig 10195 bp, 1 predicted proteins | sample UWRJL106311C6_FD_179949 | JGI IMG/M metagenome (GOLD analysis project Ga0247765, IMG submission 179949) | Plant litter microbial communities from Arlington Agricultural Research Station in Wisconsin, United States - UWRJ-L106-311C-6 | ecosystem: Environmental > Terrestrial > Plant litter >... | reverse complement strand
TGGGGTGGGGGGGGGGGGGGTGGGGGTGGGGGGGGGGGGGGGGGGTTGTTGGAGTTGAAGAGGGATTTTGGGTGTCTTGTATGGGGTAGTTGCGCGTAATAAGCGATGTGGAATGAAATAATTATTTGTAAAGCTCTTGTTTGCGAAACTAATACTTCTCTTTGAGCCTAGTTTCGTTTGTAGTAAAAGTTAAGGAAGGAGTAGGCGTAAGGCCTTGGGGTAAAATACGGTTGGGGTCTAGTATATATAAGTATAATTCTTTTTAAAAAAAAAGAAGTATAGTATTGTTTATTACCTAATATACAATTACGGAAGAATTTTATAGGAGGAATGTAATTTATATAATAATAAGTATATTTTAAAAAAGTTTTATATAAATTAAAGCTTGTTAATACCTAATAATAGGTAAAAATATAAAGGTTTTATTATAATTTGATTAATTTATACATTTAATCCGTAAAATATATTTTAATAAAAGGCTTTTAATAAGGTTACCCTTTATAAACAACCCTATATATTATTAACGGGTACGTTTACTAATTAAGCTGTGTAATTAGTTATAGAAAATGGAAATTAGCTTAAATACGTAAAAACTGGGTTAAAACTTAATTAATTATTATTATTAATCTTATACCGTAGAGGACCTCTGGTCCTCGCCCCAGTAGGCAAGCGGTCCCTTTATCTATTTGTTTAGGCACTGTGGGTGCTTTTATAGTATAGGTATCGGTACGATATCGTACCTAAACCAACTCTACTTCCAGCCTTTTGTTTACTAATCTAGGTCTCTTCTACCTAGGATATGTAATAGGAGGGGAGTTGTTACAATTTGTAAAGAAAATAGGGGGTGCTTATATATTGGTTCGAACTCGGACCGTACTCGTTCTTTCTTCTTTAGCCCCAATACCCCGGCTATATCGTCGTTAAAAGGTGGGAAGTAGAAAGAGGGGGGGGCTCTTTCCTTTATATTTATTACCTTACTTTCAGTTTACCCGTAATTTAGATAATAGCCTTTTTTTATAAATAATTTACTTTTTTTTTTTTTTACAATTTACCTCGCTTTTGATTTGCTTTTATTTATATTATAGGAAGGAGGCTATTATAATAGCGGTACTATTATTTAAATAAAAAGAAAGGAAGAAAGGGGGGGGTTATACCTTTTTTTATAATAACGTCGTTATTAATTTACCTTTATTAGATTTCGGATAAAAAGTTATAAAGGTATATTTTTATTTAATATTCTATCCTCGTTTAACTAGGGTAATCTTATTACCTGTTAAGTAAATATAATACGTAAACGCAGATTCTCGCCCTTTCTTACTTATAAATAGGGGGGTTCTTACCCTTATTCTCTTCTTCTTTTTATTATTATTTATTACTTTATATACTATAACTTCCAGCTCCGATACCAACGCCTCGCTTTTAAAAATTAAAATTATTACGCGAAATTATATAATTACCATATAAATACTTTACTATTACTTATCTCCTTTACTAATTCTCGTAATTTTACTAATCTTTATCCTTACGGCCCCTATTATTCTTATATTAGTAGTATTTATATTAGTAGTTATTAGGAGTTTTATAAGTATTTATAACCTAATAATACTTCTTCTATACGCTCTTATTACTCCTTTAGGGTTTTTACTTACTTTTTACAGCTCCGGGCTCTTATTATTACTAATATTATACGGATTTTAATCAAACGTATATCTTTATATATACCTTTTTACGTATTCGCTATAATTTTAATACTTACTAACTCTTTTTAATTTACTAATTTTAAATAGCAAATTATTACTATATTTATTATTCGTATTACCCATAAGCTAACTTCCGTTGTCGTTAATTATTCTATAAGTTTCTTATACTTTCTACGTACTAACTACAATACTTATACGGATTTTAGCGCTATTTTATTCTTACTAATTAAATAATCCGCGCTTAGTAAGGTTAGGTTATTATAAAGCCTACTCCGTTTATTTTAGTAATTCCTTTTTATAATATGGTTATATAGCCTTTTTACGTTATTACCGCGGTTTAGATTACTCTTAATAAAACGCCTTACTAAACGTATTATTTTAAACGCTATTTTATTATTATTTAAAAACGCTTTAAAATCTCGGGTAAAATTAGTAAGATTTTGGCTAAAGTATTTAAAAAGTAGGTTTAGTAAGATATATATTATTCCTTATTACGTTTTTACTATATTTTCGTTATATTTTTAATCTTTTATTAATAATTTTTACTAATTTATACTAAATAAGGATATAAAGGTACGTTAATTGTAATATATAAGAGGATTCGCGTTGCTTTTATATAATGCTACTTTATTGTAAATTTATAGGTATTTCTTAGGGAGGGATTAGTAGTTTCCGCAGATTATAAGTAGCTTATTACCTATTTATAGGTTTTATTAACGTTTATAATACCCTTATTATAATTTCGCTATAATATATTATAATTCCAATACTATTCGTTTTCTTTTTTTACCTTTTATTAATTATTCTTTTTCTTTATATTTTCTTTTTTCCCTTATAATAACTACTTTCTTCCTTCCCCTAATTACCTTTTTTTCGTTATTAAATCTTTTTATCTCCCTTACTAAGTTATATATTTTAATTTTACTTATATTATAAAATTACGTTATTAATTTTGCTATAATTATAATATAAAATAAAGCCTTTTTAAACATACTTTCGTTTCGTACTTTTGGTAATTCTACTTATTTTCGGCTTTACGCGTATTTTAAATAGTTTAGGAAAATATATACCGTTATTTCTAATATTCTTATATATTAATATAACAGGGTATTTACGTTTTTTACCTTTATTTTAAATAAAAACGTATTTAGCTTTATTACCCTAATATGTAATTGGGTAAGGAGTAAGATTTTTACTTTAATAAGCCTATTATATAGGTTAAATAGGAAGTATTTAGGTAATTTTCCCCGGAGGTTAAATAAATTGGCTGGTTTTATACCTTAATTAATTCTTCTTTGTAATATTATTATTTATTATTATTATTATTATTATTATTATTAATCTTACACCGCAGAGGACCTCTAGTCCTCGCCCCAGTGGGCAAGCGGTCCCTCAATCTATCTGTTTAGGCACTGTAAGTGCTTTTATAGTACAGGTATCGGTACGATATCGCACCTAAACCAACTCTACTTCCAGCCTTTTATTTACTAATCTAGGTCTCTCCTACCCAGGATGTGTAACAGGAGGGGAGTTGTCACAATTTGTAAAGAAAGGAAAATAGGGGGGTACCCGTATATCGGTTTGAATTCGGACCGTACTCGTTCTTTCTTTCTTTTTTAGCCCCGGTACCCCAGCTATATCGTCGTCAGAAGATGGAAAGGGGGGGGGCTCTTTCCTTTATATTTATTGCCTCGCTTTTGGTTCGCCCGTAATTCGGATAATAACCTTCTTCTATAGGTAGTTTGCTTCTTTCTCTTTCTACAATTTACCTCGCTTTCGGTTCTGTCACGGTACAGTGATGCTGCCTGCCTGTGGCTGCAACTAGATGTAGAAGGACTACGGTGCAGTGCCCTGACTGCACAACGTTCCACTTTTTGTGGTGTTTACGCATTGCGTCCTTTGGTGCCGTGACAGGTTCGCTTTCGTTTATACTACGGGAAGGCCATCGTAGCAGCGGTATTATTATAACATTAGCGGTATATTCGGATGGAAAGAGGAAGAAGGGGGGGTTATACCTTCCTTCGCAGTAGCGTTGTTATCGGTTTACCTTCGTTGGACTCCGGATGAGAGGTTATAAGTGTGTTTTCATCTAATATTCCATCCTCGTTTAACCGGGGCAATCTCGTTACCTACTAAGCGAGTATAATACGCAAACGTAGATTCTCGCCCTTTCTTACCTATAAATAGGGGGGTTCTCTTCCTTATTTTCTTCTTCTTTTCATTATCATCCATTACTTTACATACTATAGCTTCCAGCTCCGATACCAACGCCTCGCTTTTAAGGATTAAAACCGCCGTACGGAACCGCGTAGTCGCCGCGTAAGTACTCCTTTATTACTTATCTCCTTTGCTAATTCTCGCAATCCTACTAATCTTCATCCTCGTAGTCCCTACCGTTCCTACGTCGGTAGTATTTATATTAGTAATTGTTAGGAGCTCCATAAGTATCTGTAACCTAATAGTACTTCTTCTACGCGTTTTTACTACTCCTTCGGGGTTCTTACTTACTTCTCGTAGCTCCGGGCTCTCGCCGCTACCAACGCTATACGAATTTTAATCGGACGTATATCTTTATATATACCTTTCTATATATTCGCTACGGTTTTAATACTTACTAACTCTTCTTAACTTACCAATCCTAAGCAGCAAGCTGCTATTATATTCGTTATTCGCGCCGCCCGCAAGCTAACTTCCGTCGTCGTTAGTTATTTTGTAAGTTTCTTATACCTTCCGCGTACTAATTATAGTACTTATACGGATCTTAACACTATTTTATTCTTACTAATTAAATAATCCGCGTTTAGTAGGGTTGGGTTACTGTAAGGCTTGCTCCGTTTGCTCTGGCGACCCCTTCTCGCGGTGCGGCTACGCAGCCTTTTCGCGCCGTTACCGCGGCTTAGACTACTCTTAGTAGAACGCCCTACTAAGCGTACCGTCTTAAACGCCGTCTCGTTATTATTTAGAAGCGTTTTAAAATCTCGGGTAAAACTAGTAGGATTCTGGCTAAGGTATTCGAAAAGTAAGTTTAGCAAAATATATATTATTCTCCGTTACGTTTTTACTATATTTTTACTATATTTTTAATCTTTTGCTAATAATTCCTACCAGCTTATATTAAACGAGGATACAAAGGTACGTTAACCGTAATATATAGGGGGATTCGTACTACTCTTATATAATACTACTTCGCTGCGAGTTCGTAGGTATTTCTCGGGGAGGGATTAGCAGTTTCCGCAAATTATAGGCAGCTTATTACCCGTTTATAAGTTTTATTAGTATTCGTAATACCCTTATTATAATTTCGCTATAATATATTACAGTCCTGGTACTATCCGTCCTCTTCTTCTACCTTTTACTAATCATTCCTCTTTTTCGTATCTTCTCTTTTCCCTCGCAATAACTACTTTCTTCCTTCCCCCAGCTACCTCTTCTTCGCTATTAAATCTCTTTATCTCCCTTACTAAATTATACATTTTAATTTTACTTATATTATAAAATTACGTTATTAATTTCGCTGCGGTTATAGTATAAGATAAAGCCTTTTTAAAGGTACTTCCGTTTCGTACTTTTAGTAATCTTACTTATTCTTAACTTTACGCGTATTTTGGGCAATTTAGGAAAATATATACCGCTATTTTAAATACTCCTACGCATCGATATAGTAGGGTATTTACGTCTCTTACCTTTATTCTAAACAAAAATACGTTTAACCCTATTACCCTAGTACGTAATTGGGTAAAAAGCAAGCTTTTTACCTTAATAAGCTTATTATATAGGTTAAATAAGAAGTATTTAGGTAGTTTCCCCCAGAGGTTAAATAAATCGGCCGGTTTTATACCTTGGCTAGTTTTTCTTCGCAATATTATCGTTTATTACTCCAATTAGCGTACCCTCCATTTTACCTTTAACCTTTTATCGGGGTTAAGTTCTATCCAATTAACTTCCCCCCCTAAATTCTAGGCCCCCCTTAGTAATTATAATTACTATTTAGCCTATTCCGCCTTTAGGATTCCGCTATTTAGTTATTTAATCCTTCCTTCCCCTTTACGCGGTTATCTCCTTTTAAGTCAACTAGCTACCATTTCGTACGCAATATATAGTAGCTCCGTTATACCGGTTTTTTAAAATCTTTATTCTACTTTTACTACCTACTTTGTAAGGTATAGATCTAGTAATAGGTACTACGCCTCAGCCTCGACGTTTCTTACTAGTATAACTTTATACGCCCCAATAGCGGTACGTAAGTACTTTGTTTATTAATTGTAAAGTTTTCGTATTATCCCCCTTACTTTTCCCTTTCTTAATATTAGTATATATTATATATTCGCTCCGTATAATATTACACTTTGTATAATTATCGTATAAATTTACCGTACGCGGTTAAGGCAAACTCCCTACGTTTTCCCTACTAATCGTTCCAATACTAATTTCTAAATTTCCATCTTTTGTAAAATAATCTTTTAGTATTTAGTAAAGAATAGCTTCCGATCCAACTATACGCCTAAAAAACGGGCGCTTTCTACTGGTACTAAACCTAGGTTCCCCTTTCCCAGGATATTTAATATATCGGTACGTATTTGCCTCGTTCTTGTAAAGTATATAAGTTTACTCTTCGATAGGTTAAATTTTATACCTCTTTCCTTTGCCTATTCCTTATACATTTTATATCCCCTCTTTAGCGTCTTATATATCGTTTTTATATTACGTATATAAGCTAGTAGGTTTGTATCGTTTGCAAATTCTATTATAATAAGGTTAGGGATTTCCTCTAATTACTAGTATAAGGTAGATATAAAGATAATAAAGAGAATAGGGGAAAAGGGGAAGCTTTGTAGTATACCCTAAGTAATTTTATAAGGTTCTAATATCATTTCGTTAAAGTAAAGGTGGGCCGTCCTATCCTCGAAGTAGGATTGTAATTAGCGGATAAGCTGCTATTCGTAGCCCAGTTCCCGGAACGTATATATTAATTATATCTAATCTACTCGGTTAAAAGCGCCCGTAAGGTTAAGTTGCAGTAAAGACGCTATTACATTATACGCCTAAGTAGTATATACTATATTTATTACTAATCTAATTGCTACTTCCGTAGACTTTTTATACCTAAACCTTATTTATATACGAGGGAATATCCCGTTCTCCTTAATTACAATTATAAATCGTATCGCTATTAGTATTTTTATTATCTTACCTAGCGTATTTAGAAAGGAGATTGGCCTGTAGGCCCCCGGGAGTTTTTGGTCCTTTAGCATCTTATTCGGTTTTTTAAATATTATTATAATCGCTTTGCGGAAGTATTAAGGGAAATATAATAGCTTAAAGCCTGCTTATATAATTAGTAATAATACTTTAAAGAGTCTTTTTTCCTCGTTATAAGTTTTTAATAGTTTATTAAATAAGCGGTTTAGTCCTAATACCTTATTTAGTAGTACTATTGATATTATTACGCTAACGTCCCTAGTATCTACTTTTTAGTTAATTTTTACGGTTTCTTTAAACGTTATTAAATTTATATTTCAATTAGGGATTAGGGAGAAATCTACCTTTGGTTCGGGGAAGAAGCGCTTTAATAGTACTTTGGCTTTTTATTTATATAAAATAGCATCTTATAGGCCTTTTAGGGTACTTCGAAAAGGGGGAATAGTAAGGGGGTTGGGTTTTCTATAGCTCCGTAATCTAGCCTATTTTTCTAGGTTCCAAAAATCTCGATTATTATTTACTACCTTTTTAAAAACGTTACACTAGTACCTTATTTACGCTTTTCTCATTACTTTTTCCTATTTTACTACCGTTACCCTAAGGTACTTAAGGAATACTTTTATACAGCTTCTCCTTTAGGTACGTTCAGCCCTCCTCGCCTTTACTATAGCGTCCTTAACCTTTTTATTCCATTAAATAGCGTTAGTTCCTTAATTACGTTTACGCTTCGGGTACGTTACGTCCGCAATATAGGTAAGTTCCTTAGTTAGGTTAAACGCTGCTTCCTTTACCTCTTTAACAATTTTTAGCTCCCTTAAAATAATAAGGTATATTATAGCTATATTTTTATATATAACTTCGTAAAGTAGTAACTAGTTATATCCTTCGTCCTTAAGGCTACCTCGTTCCGTAGGTAAATCGCCTACAGTTATCGCTTATACTATATAATCTAATCCGGGGAAGTTATCCGGTTTATTATACGTTACGCTAAGGTTTTTAAAGGTCCAGGCTAAGTTTATTATACTATTTTTATCCCCCCTTTTCAACTATTTCGTTATCTCTTCTTATAGTATAAGGAGCTTTAGGTTCCATTTAATTGTAAGGCGAAGTACGTATTTTACTTTAGGTAATTATTTTTAATCTTTATCCTATATAGGGTAATAGGCGTTAAAGTTACTTATAATAACGGTACGATTACGTAGCGGGGGCTTATCGATTAGTTCCTTTAGTAGGGTCTTCCAGTTTCTATTATATAATTCCGAATAAATAAATATTACCGTTAATACGTTATTTCCTTTTCCGAACGTTACTACCGCCTAGTCCTTACCGCTATTAATCATCTACGTTATTTTATTAATTCTTTTACTTACGTATAATACTACTTTTCTGCTATTAAAGATTATATTATACTTTTCGAATTTACTATATTAGGGGGCGTTAATTAAGCCGCTACAAAGTAGCTTTTAAATTGCTAATATATTATAAACGGTACTACGTAGTATTATTTGCAGTCTCTTTTATCTATTTCCTATATTTTAATATAGTATCTTTAATTATATTACTATATAAAGCGCGGGGGTAAAGGGTAGGAATCGCTATTTTAGCTTTCTACTAGTACGTTAAATAGTAGGGGAAGAAAGTCCTCCTTAGGGGCGGTCCGCAAGGGGGTTGCATTTGCTTTAGTTACAGCGGTAATAGTAATATTAGTAGGTACTACCTAACTTACTAGGGTATTATTATTACCTTTAGTTGCTTTTTACAGGTTAGTTAGTTTTCCTTTCCTTTTTCCTTTAATCCTTTAATTTGCGCTTAAAAACCGTATATACTTCGCTATTAATACTAATCCAGTTACTATAGCTACTTATTTAGTAATATTATTCGTAGGATTAATTACGTTACCTATAATTTATATACGTACCGAGGGGGGTACGAAGGTAATAAGTCTATTTAGGTATCTTTTTTTAGTACGTTATTTCTACTCCTTTACTATATAGTAATTTATACTAAACGCTATATACGTACCGTTGTAGTTAAGGTATCGCTTCGGGGTACCCGCCCTTATATTTACAGGGTATCCTGCCTCTCGTTCCTTAACGTTTATCGCCGTTAAATACGTATTGCCTTTGTAAAGTATATATATCGCCTTATTTGTATAGAATTTGGCCTTATATCCCTATTTCCCGTAGTTAAAGTACTAAACTGCTTTCGCTTCGCCCTTAAACCGCTTGTAAGGGTACCTACGGTAGTTGTAAATTATTCCTTAGTTAATTAGCTTAATAGCTTCCTTTACTAAGTGGATTTTTAGTAGTAGTTAGATAAATTTCGGCTTCGCTATACCCTTATTGCTTCTGCGGGGGAGCCTTATCCTAACTTTAACTATATTAACCTAACTTTACTTACTTATCTGCCTTTAGAATTCGTCTAGGCTTTTTACTATATCGTTACCTTTACCTTTGCTATACCTTTCCGTAATATTCGGGTCTACCCCCTTTGCTAATATTACGTATATTCTTTAGCGTATTTACGCTGCGTTTATAAATACCTTACGTACCTAGTTTTTATTTTTTGGGTTGTTATATTACAGTTATTTATCGTCCTTAAATAAGACTATTACGTCCCCGTTACGCGGGAGACGCTTAGCCGTTATTACTCCTCCAATTGGTATGGTTTTATTTATTCCGTATACGATTCCTTCGCTTATAAGTTCAATTCGTAATTATAGGTTTTTCAGTAGGGTAATAACGATTTCGCGGAATGTTTTCTTCGGTACGATGTATTCGCGTAATAGGGGCGACGCGATTGCGTTGTATCCGCTACTTGCGATTTAGGCCTATATGCGACTGGTTGGTATTAATTGCTGTATCTTAGTCGAGTTTTCGATTCTTTTTAATGTTGCCTCAATAGAATTAAGGTGTTTTTTAACGTTTTTGGTACATTTTCGCTTGGGGTTCGATAAAAGGACGTAGTCGAAGTATTACTTAGTAGCTTTAAAGATGTCGTCGAAGGCTCCCCTCCTGTTAATTATATCCTGGAACTGCTTGTAAAGTATGTTCTTTTTGGTTTTAAAGGCTTTCGCTTCTTCCGAAATTGTCTCGTTATCGCTACAACCTTAATTAGTCGCGTTGTTATTGTCTTTAATTATTGCTTTACGGGTGTAAAGACTTTGCGCGAGCCCTTGGTTGGTACCGTGATTCTGGCTTTCGCCATCACCACGGCTCGCGCCTTCGGTGCGCCCTGGCTGCGATATCGCAGATAGGGGTAATCGGATGCGTAGAACGCGATTCCGATGTTGTTTT
>Ga0247765_1001601_pt1 | contig 10204 bp, 7 predicted proteins | sample UWRJL106311C6_FD_179949 | JGI IMG/M metagenome (GOLD analysis project Ga0247765, IMG submission 179949) | Plant litter microbial communities from Arlington Agricultural Research Station in Wisconsin, United States - UWRJ-L106-311C-6 | ecosystem: Environmental > Terrestrial > Plant litter >... | reverse complement strand
GATCGCCGGCTCCGCTCCCGCCGCCTCGGGGTTCGGCGCCCTGGCCGCGGTGGGCGGCATGCTGCAGGCCTCCATCCTGGCCGGCGCCGGCCTGCTCGGCGCCTCCTGGAAGGGGCTCGGGCTGGTGGTCGACCACGTGATCTCCTCGCCCGTGAGCCTCGGGGTGTTCGGCTTCCTGGTGCTCTGCCTCAACCTGCTCCTGGTCTCGCTGATCCGCCGCCGGCGGCCGGCCACGGCGCCTTCGAGGGCGGACCGGAAGAGGTAGGGGCGCCCCTGGTGCGGGCGCCCCGCGGTTTCAACCCTTTCTCACGTAAGATCTCGCTGTGAAAGCTCTCCTGCCGCTGTTGCTGCTGGCCCTGGCCCCTCCGGCGCTGGCCGCCCCGAGCCCCGATGCGGAGCCGGCGATGCGCCTGGAGGCGGGGAGCACCACCGGGCAGCAGCTGGTGGCGATCGGACGGGACGTCAGCGTCGAGGGGGAGGCGCTCTCCGACGTCGCCGCCATGAACGGCTCGGTCGACGTCTCCGGACGGGTGGACGGCAGCGTGATCGTGCTGCGCGGCGACGCGCGGCTCGCTCCCACGGCGCGGGTGGGCGGTGACGTCTTCGTGGTCGGCGGCCGGATCCACGCCGCCCGGGGCGCCCAGACCGGCGGCCGCATGGTCTCCTACCCCAACGCTCCCAACGCCTGGCTGACCCTGCTCGAGGGGCCCTCGATCGGCCTCGGCTTCGCCTCCCGCCTGGTGCTGGGGGCGAAGCTGGCCCTGGTCGCCGCCTGGGCCCTGCTCCTCCTGCTGCTCTTCGCGGCCAGCGGCCGGCAGCTCATCGAGACCGCCGAGGGGGTCCGCCGCGAGCCCTTCCGCAGCTTCTTCGTCGGCCTGACCGGGATCGTCTGCCTGGTGCTGACCGCCCTCTTCTTCACCGCCTTCGCCCGCGGCATCCTCGGCGCCCCGTTCGTGGTGCTCATCGTGCTGCTGGGGATCGTGCTCAAGCTCTGGGGGACGGTGGCGGTCTTCTACGCGCTGGGCGACTGGCTCTCCCGCCGGGTCTTCCGCCGCCGCTTCCAGCCGCTCAACGCCGCCACCATCGGCCTGCTGGTGCTCGGCGCCGTCAAGTTCCTCCCCTGGCTGGGAGTCCTCGCCTGGTACGCCGTCACCTTCATCGGCGTCGGCGCCGCGCTGTCGACCAAGTTCGGGCGGCGCGAGCCCTGGTTCGAGATGGCGTAGGCCGCCCCGAAGGGGCGAGGGAGGGGACAAGCCCCTCCCCTACGTTCAGAACCGAGTTTTGTCAGGGGCTCTACGCGCAGGCGCAGCAGGGCTCGTAGCGGGTGTTGTTGGAGGTGAGGGCCAGGTTGATCTCCCGGTCATTCTGCTCGAAGGTTCCGCCGACGGCTTCGGTCAACTGGCTGCTCTTGAGCGCGCCGAGGGTTTCGCGGGAGAGCTGGAGCTTCTTCAGGGCGTTCTTTTTCATCAGGTCCTCCTTGTAAGGCTGGAATTGTAGACCGGCTATATCTCTCGCCGAAAGGGCCTGACGGCCGAGCCCTGTTTCTGTTATTTTTGTCCTCAGTCATTTCTTTGTTGGAGATCCATCTATGCGTTCGGCCGTGAGCCGCGTGGCTCTTCTCCTGTTCGCGTCCGGATTCTGCGCCCTGGTCTACCAGACGGCGTGGCTCCGGATGTTCCGCCTGGTCTTCGGCGCCTCGACCGCGGCCTCGGCCGCGGTGCTGGCGATCTTCATGGCCGGGCTCGGCTTCGGCGGCCTGCTGCTGGGCCGGCGGGTCGACCGCCACCCCTCGCCGCTCTCCCTCTACGCCGGGCTGGAGGCGGGGATCGCGATCTCGGCCGGGCTCTCGCCGCTGCTGCTGGCCGCCGTCGAGTGGCTCTACATCGCGATGGGCGGGAGCGCCCGGATGGGGCTCGCGGGGAGCAGCGCCGTGCGCCTGCTGCTCTCGCTGGTGGTCCTCGGGCTGCCCACCTTCCTGATGGGTGGCACCCTGCCGGCGGTGGCGCGGGCGGTGGAGAGGCGGGCCGACTCCGGCCGCCGGACGGTCGGCCTGCTCTATGCCGTCAACACCCTGGGCGCGGTGCTCGGAGCCCTGCTCACCACCTTCTTCGCCCTCGAGACGCTAGGGATCCGCAAGACGATCTGGATCGCGGCGCTGCTCAACCTTCTGGTGGTGCTCGCGGCCAAGAGCCTCGCCCGCGAGCTGCAGACGGAGAGCGCGGATGCGGCGGCGCAGCCCGCCGCCGCCGACGAGGCGCCGGAGGCGGAGGCGCGGCGGCCGGGCTGGCTGGTGCCTTTCGCGGCGGCGCTCGTCGGCTTCGCCTTCCTGCTGATGGAGCTCGTCTGGTACCGGATGCTCGGGCCGCTGCTCGGCGGCTCCTCCTACACCTTCGGGCTGATCCTCGCCATCGCCCTGCTGGGGATCGGCCTCGGGGGGCTGCTGTACGGGGCGGGGGAGAGCCAGCGCCGGCCGACGATGCTCTCCTTCGCCGCCACCTGCTCGCTCGAGGCGCTGCTGATCGCCCTCCCCTTCGCCACCGGCGACGGGGTGGCGGTGCTCGCCGCGCTGCTGCACCCGCTGGCGAGCTCGGGCTTCCTGTCGCTGGTCGCGGGGTGGACGGTGGTGACGGTGCTGGTGGTGCTGCCGCCGGCGATCGTCGCCGGCTACCAGTTCCCCCTGCTGATCGCCCTCCTGGGCTCCGGCCGGCAGCGGATCGGCCGCGAGGTGGGGATCGCCTACGCGGCCAACACCTTGGGGGCGATCCTCGGCTCGATCGCCGGCGGCTTCGGGCTGATCCCGCTGCTGACCGCCCAGGGCGTCTGGCGCCTGGTGACCCTCCTCCTCCTCGCCCTCGCCGCCGTGGCGGTCGTGGCCGGCCTGCGCGCCGGGGCGCCGCGGCGCTCGGCGTTCGTGCCGGTGGCGGCGGGGATCGTGGGACTCCTGTTCTGCGCCGCCACCGGTCCCACCGCCTTCTGGCGGCACAGCCCGATCGGCGCCGGCCGGCTGAACATCGCCAACTGGAACGGGCCGAACGACATCCGGGACCAGATCGCCAGCGTGCGCGCGCGCACCGTCTGGCAGGCGGACGGCGTCGAGAGCAGCGTCGCGCTCAACCTCGGCGAGGAGTATGCCTTTATCGTCAACGGCAAGTCGGACGGCAGCGCTCTCGGCGACGCGCCGACCCAGGTGATGAGCGGGCTGGTCGGCTCCCTCGTCCACCCCAACCCGCGGCGAGTGCTGGTGATCGGCCTGGGCACCGGCAGCACGGCCGGCTGGCTCGCCAAGGTGCCCTCGGTGGAGCGGGTGGACGTGATCGAGCTGGAGCCGGCCATCGTGCACGTCGCCCGGGTCTGCTCCAAGGTCAACCAGGACGTGCTCCACAACCCCAAGGTCCACCTGGTGATCGGCGACGGCCGGGAGTTCCTGCTCACCACCGGCAACGACTACGACCTGATCTTCTCCGAGCCCTCGAACCCCTACCGGATCGGCGTCGCCAGCCTCTTCAGCCAGGACTTCTACCAGGCCGTGCGGCGGCGGCTGCGCCCCGGCGGGCTCCTGCTGCAATGGCTCCAGGGGTACGAGATCGACTCCCAGCTCGTGCGCACCGCCTATGCCACGCTCGGCTCCGTCTTCCCGGCGGTCGAGAGCTGGCAGGTGCACCGCGCCGACCTCCTGCTGATGGCGGGGCGCGAGCCGCTGGTGCACGACCTCGACCTCATCCGCTCGCGGGTGGGGCAGGAGCCCTATCGTACCGCCCTCACCCGCATCTGGGGGGTCGAGGGGATCGAGGGGTTCTACTCCGGTTACGTCGCCAATCCGGCCTTTGCCCGGGCGGTGGCCAAAGCCGAGGGGAAGGCGATCAACACCGACGACCACCCGATCCTCGAGTTCGGCTTCGCCAGGAACCTGGGGCGCTTCGGGCTGTTCCGGCTCCCCGATCTCTACGCCCTGGTCAAGGCCCGCGGCGAGGGGCGCCCGGCAATGCGGGGGGCGCCGCTCGACTGGTCGCGGGTGGCGGAGATGCGGGTGGCGCGCGGGTCCTACTGGGAGGACCTGGTCGACGATCCCGAGCCGCAGGGGGACCCCGCCGGGCGTCTGCGCGTCGCCGCCCGCCAGGCGTGGACCCGGAAATCCCTCCCGCGGGCCTGCGCGAGCTGGTCCGGGCAGCCGGAGCCGCCGCGGACGCACTCCGACCGGCTGATGGTCGCCGAGTGCATGGCCGACCGCCACGACCCCCGCACCCCGGAGGCCGCGGCGCTGCTCGCCGCCGAGCAGCCGATCGAGACCGACCTCGTGATGGCGACCTGGCTCGCCGGCGTCGGCCGGACCGCCGAGGCGGCCGATCGCCTGATCGCCGCGCTCGCGGCCTACCGGACCGACCCCTGGGTCTACCGGCCGCTGATGCGGGGGACCATCCCGCTGGCCGTCCAGTTGGCGACCCGCGACCACTCGCTCGCCCCCCGGCTCTACGCGGCGTTCGGCCAGCCGTTCGCCATCGACATGTTCGAGCAGCAGCGGCAACTGTCCAGGATCTGGATCGCCCGCGCGGTCGACGCGCGGAACCTGTGCGTCGATGCGCTCGCCCCGCTGGAGCCGAACACCCCCTGGGATGAGGCGTTTCTCACCTACCGGTACGGGTGCTACCAGTTACACAAGCATCCGCTGGCCGCCCGGGCAAGACGGGACCTCGAGGCGTTCCTGGACGCCGCGCCGCCCAAGCTGGCGCAGGGGCTGGCGCCGTAGATATCGCCCTCTCCCTATCTCCTTGACCCCTCCCCCCCGATTTCATACGCTCGGGCCTCACCGCCGCAGCGCGGCGGCATGGGAGGGGTCTAGTCGTTATGGAATTGATTCACACGATCGGAGTTGTCGGCGCGGGCACGATGGGGCATGGGATCGCCCAGGTGGCCGCCCAGAACGGATATGACGTGGTGCTGGTGGACGCGGCGCCGGCGGCGCTCGAGCGCGGCCGCGCCCAGATCGGCAAGGGGCTCGAGCGGCTGGTCGCCAAGGCGAAGCTCTCCGCCGAGGAGCGCGACCAGGCCCTCGGGCGGCTGACCACCGCCGGCGATCTCGGCGCCCTCGCGGCTGCCGACCTCGTCGTCGAGGCGGTGGTCGAGCGCGAGGACGTCAAGCGGACCGTGCTCTCCGAGCTCGACCGCCTCTGCGCGCCGGCCGCCATCCTCGCCACCAACACCAGCTCGATCTCGATCACCAAGCTCGCCGGCGCCACCTCGCGGCCGGAGAAGGTGATCGGCATGCACTTCATGAACCCGGTGCCGGTGATGCAGCTCGTCGAGGTCATCCGCGGCCTCGCCACCAGCCAGGAGACCTGGGAGGCCGTCGAGGCGGCGTCCCGCAGGATGGGCAAGACCCCGGTCGAGGTGCACGACGCCCCCGGATTCGTCTCCAACCGGGTCTTGATGCCGATGATCAACGAGGCCATCTTCTGCCTCTACGAGGGGGTCGGGAAGGCGGAGGCCATCGACGAGGTTATGAAGCTCGGGATGAATCATCCGATGGGGCCGCTGGCGCTGGCCGATCTGATCGGCCTCGACGTCTGCCTCGACATCCTCAAGGTCCTTCAGCAGGGGTTCGGCGATCCCAAGTACCGCCCCTGCCCGCTGCTGGTCAAGATGGTCGACGCCGGCCGTCTGGGACGCAAGTCGGGCCAGGGCTTCTATTCGTACGAAGGAAGATAAAGAAAAAGAATGTACTGCCAAGTCTGTGGCGCTCCGAACCGGGACGACCACGAATTCTGCGTCCGCTGCCACCAGAAGCTGCTGGTGCTCTCCGGCTCCCTGCGCGAGGAGGAGGAGGGGTACGAGGAGGGTGGCGAGGAGAGCTTCTCCTTCGACGAGCACCTGCTCGAGCGGATCTCGATCCTCGAGGAGGCGGTCAAGCGCACCGCCGAGACCGTCCGCCAGCTCCTCGGCGCCCTCCACAAGCAGGAGAAGAACACCCTCGTCAACCAGACCGGCCTCTCCGCCCTGCGCGAGCTGCTGGAGCAGAAGAAGTACATCGGCTGGGACGAGTGGAGCGAGCTCTGGGAGTCCAAGATGGACTACCAGCTCCTCGCCCTGGAGAAGCGGGAGCGCTTCCTGGCCACCAAGGAGCGCATCGCCGGCCTCTATCACGGCGACAAGCGGAAGCTCTTCCTTCAGCAGCTGGAGGACGCCGAGTACGCCCTGTTCGCCTTCGACATCGAGCGCGCGGTAGGCGCCCTCGAAGCCGCCTACAAGCTCGACCGCGGCAACTACGAGCTTGCCTACTTCCTCGGCGAGACCCACTTCAACGAGGCCAACAGCGAGGCCGCGCTGACCTACTTCACGCGCGTCCTGGAAGTGAAGCCGGACCACTACGAGGGGCTGGTCTACAGCGGCGTCATTCACTACGAGCGCGGCGACCACGCCCGCGCCGAGGAGTACCTGAAGCGGGCGGTCGCCATCTACCCGGACAGCTTCCTGCCGCATTTCAGCCTCGGGGCGGTCTACGCCGGCAAGGGGGACCTCGCCAAGGCCGTCCTCTTCCTGGAGCGCGCGGTCGAGGTCGATCCGGTGCCGCAGGCGCTGTTCCTGCTGGGGAGCTGCTACTACGAGATGGGCAAGCTCTCCTCGGCCGTCCACTTCCTGCAGGAGGCGGTGCGGCACGATCCGGCCTTCGAGGAGGCCCACCATCTGCTCGGGCTCGCCTATCTCGACCGCCACTGGACGCGTAAGGCGCTCGACTCCTTCCGCCAGGCGCAGCGGCTCAACCCGAAGCGGCTCCAGTACCAGGACCTGGTGAGCTACCTCTCCGGCCACAACGGCGCGCCGCTGCCCGAGGTGGAGGGGGAGGCGGAGGTCTGGCTCCGCAAGGGGGAGGAGTACCGCTCGCGCGACAACCTGAAGCAGGCCCACTCCTGCTACCGCCGCGCGCTGGCGCTCGATCCGGACAATCCGACCCTGCTGATGTCCTACGCCCTGCTCTGCCTGAACATGAACCGCAGCCAGGAGATCGAGGCGGTGACCCGCAAGGTGCTCGACCTGAACCCCGGCGAGACGCTGAAGGCGACCGCCTACGCCGCCCTGATCGAGGCGATGCGCAGCCAGGGGAAGTTCCGCGAGGGCAACCGCATCGGCGAGCGGCTGCTCGACGAGGGGAGCTCGAACTTCACCAAGTCGATCGCCTACTATGAGATGGCCTACAACCTGGCGGAGATGGAAGAGGACCTCGACGAGGCCCTCGACTACGCCCGGCGCTCGGTGGAGCTGGCCCCCGACGAGATCAAGCAGTTCCCGCTCGCCGCCCTGGGCTGGGTGCACTACAAGCGGAAGGAGTTCGACAAGGCGGTCGACTTCCTCTCGCGGTCGAGCGAGCTGGGGGATTCGCCCACCACGCTCACCCATCTCGGGATGGCTCTCCTGGCCTCGGGCGAGGAGGACCAGGCCCGCTCGGTGCTCGCGCACGCCCGCGCCCTCGGCGACCGGGGCGAGGCGCTGCAGGAGAAGATGATGGAATGCATGAAGGATTCCGCCCGGCTGATCGAGAGGTCCCGGCGGAGCCCGAGGAAGTAGCGGTTTCCCGACCCGCGAATTGCGCCGCCGGACCCGCGAATCGCGGCATTGGACCCACGGGTCAAGGCTCCTGACCCACGGTCCCGGCTCTCCGACCCACGGGTCACGCGGCCTGACCCGTGGGTCGCGCATTCCGACCCACGGGTCCAACTCTCCAGACCGCGGGTCGCGGATTCCGACCCCCGGGTCCGACTCTCCAATTCGCGGGTCGCGCACCGCGACCCATGGGTCCGACGATTGGACCCGCGGGTCCAGCAGCGCAATTCGCGGGTCCGGTCACCTGTTCAGTTTGCCCATTTACCCAAGTGGTATACTTCGGCCAGAAAAGGGAGGTGCTCGTGACACGTTACGTGTTCCATGCGGTTCTATTCGAGGATCGGGGCTGGTGGGTCGCTCAGTGCCTGGAGCGTAACCTCACGGCTTCCTCAAAGGACCCAAGAGAGCTGCCTAAGAAGCTCGAGACAGTCCTCAGGGTGCAGATCGAGGCTGATATGGAGGCCGGCAAAGTGCCCTTCAGCGCGCTTCCTCCGGCGCCTCGCCGGTTCTGGACCCTGTTCCAGAGCGCCGAGCCCTGGGGATTTGATGACTCCACGCCAGAGCTTCCGGTCGGGGCCCCTGCGTGGATGGAACTGGCTGTCGCCTAGCTCGAGCGAGGATCGAGCCCAAGCAGGGTTGCATCCAGTCCCAGGTTTTCACAGATAGTTTCTTGGTCTCTTGGTGACAGAAGGGCGCCGTACCCACTGCCCCCGAGAGACGCTATCTCCCCATTCGGCCCCTCTAAGTAAAACCCGCTTTTCGCCTGCCTGAGCTTGGCCTTGAACCCGGCAAGGTGATTCAGCTCTTCCATGAGCTGCCGTACGGTTCGTTCGTGACTCAACCCCTGTCTCCATCCAGAAGCGCTTCACTACATCTACCGGGAGCCTGATTTCTCCTCAACGCTATCTTGGGGTGAGTCTATCGTCTCATCAGGCGAAAAGTCTTCGCTTGCCGGTCCGCGGGTCCAGCCCTCCCTTCAGTTCACCCAGGAGATCCGGCGCTTGTCCGGGACCCGCATCTTGAAGGTCCGGTCCTCGATGGTGCCGGAGACCATCACCACCGGGGGCTTCTCCTGGACGAGCTCGCTGCCGGTGATCGTGTAGCCTGAGATCTTGCGGTGGTTGATGTCGAACTCGTCGCGCCAGCCGTCGAAGGCGTCGTAGGCCTGCTCGAGCTCGTTGCGGTCCTGGATCACGATGAGGCCCGAATCCCACTGGCAGATGGCGGTCTGCAGGGGGACGTCGTTGCCGTCGCCCCCCTTTTCCAGGTTGTCCAGGACCTGCTTGACCCGCGCCTCGGCCGCCTTCGTGGGGCTCTCGGAAATCAGGCTGTCGATCGACAGGCCGCCGCCATGGCGGCCCAGGTAGTTCTTGCCGGCCCAGAAGACGGCGCCGATCACCAGCAGGAAAACAATGAATCCACGCATCGATTCCTCCCTTGCCGTGCGCTCCACGGCGGATTCCAGGTTCTTTCGGGGCGAGCCCTGGTTTTCATCAGAGTGGCGGGGGAGGGGAAAGCGTTTCTCGCTGGAACGCTGCCGGCCATGTAGAATGTCGCCCCTTCGGGGCTCATGCCCGGGGTCCTAAGACTGGAGAACGCGATGCGCTGGAGCCGCTACTACCTGTACACCACCCGCGAGGTGCCGAACGACGCCGAGGTGATCAGCCACCAGCTCATGGTGCGCACCGGCATGATCAAGAAGACCGCCGCGGGCATCTATACCTACCTGCCGTTCGGCTGGCGCAGCCTGCAGAAGTTCATGGCGATCGTGCGCCGCGAGATGAACGCGGCCGGCGCCATCGAGCTGTTCATGCCGGCGATCCAGCCGGCCGAGCTCTGGGTGGAGTCCGGCCGCTGGGAGCGCTACGGCAAGGAGCTGCTGCGCATCAAGGACCGCCATGAGCGGGAGTTCGTCTTCGGCCCCACCCACGAGGAGGTCATCACCGACGCGGTGCGCCGGGACGTCAAGAGCTACCGGCAACTGCCGTTCAACCTCTACCAGATCCAGACCAAGTTCCGGGACGAGATCCGCCCCCGCTTCGGCCTGATGCGCGGGCGCGAGTTCCTGATGAAGGACGCCTACTCCTTCGACACCACCGTCGAGGGGCTCGACGTGTCGTACGAGGCGATGCGCGCCGCCTACTGCCGGATCTTCGAGGCGTGCGCCCTCGACTACACCATGGTCGAGGCCGACACCGGCTCGATCGGCGGCTCGGCCTCCCACGAGTTCATGGTGGTGGCCGAGACCGGCGAGAGCGCCGTCGTGCGCTGCCCCTCCTGCGGCTACGCCGCCAACGTCGAGCGCGCCGAGACCCGGCGGGCCGAGGAGGCCGGCGCGGCCTTCGCGCAGCAGGAGATGCAGGAGGTGGCCACCCCCGGCAAGCACGCCGTCGAGGACGTCGCCCGCTTCCTCAAGGTGGCGCCGAAGCGGCTGGTCAAGACGCTGATCTACGAGACCGAGAAGGGGCTGGTGGCGGCGCTCGTGCGCGGCGACCGCGAGGTCAACGAGATCAAGCTCGCCAACCACTTCGACGTCCAGCACCTGGCGCTCGCCAGCGAGGAGAGGGTGCGCGAGGCGACCGGCGCGCCGGTCGGCTTCGCCGGTCCGGTG
>Ga0247765_1001600_pt1 | contig 10210 bp, 6 predicted proteins | sample UWRJL106311C6_FD_179949 | JGI IMG/M metagenome (GOLD analysis project Ga0247765, IMG submission 179949) | Plant litter microbial communities from Arlington Agricultural Research Station in Wisconsin, United States - UWRJ-L106-311C-6 | ecosystem: Environmental > Terrestrial > Plant litter >... | reverse complement strand
CCGAGCACCGAGCCGCCGCCGAGCAGCTCCGGCCCCTTCTCGGTGACAAGGACCGCAGGGGGATGCCCCGCCGAGGAGAGCGAGAGTCGCCAGTCCGAACCGATGCGCTGTAGCCGGGCCAGCATCGCCGTGGCGAAGTCGTTGAGGCTATCCCCGGCGAGCAGCAGTTCGTTCACCCGTCGCAGCACCTCATCGGGCTCGGAGATCTCGCGGGTGAGGCCGCGCACCGAGTGCCGCACGGCCACCGAGACGCTGGCGGCGGTGCTGCCCTTGCCGGCGACGTCGCCGACGAGGATCCAGCAGCCGTCCTCGTTCGGCAGCACGTCGTAGAGGTCGCCGCCCACTTCGATCCCCTCGCCGGCCGCCTCGAAGACGACCGAGATGCCGAGCCCCGGCACCTCCGCCGGCCGCGGCGGCCGCAGTCCCCGCTGCAGGCTTTTCGCGACCCGATCGCGCTCGCGGTAGAGGCGGGCGTTGTCGAGGGCGAGCGCCGCCCGTTCTCCCAGCTCGGAGAGGAACTCGAGGTCGCCGGAGTCGTAGCGCAGGTCGCCGTGGGCGTGGAGAAAGGAGAGGCCGCCGAGGACCCGGCCGCGGGCAACCAGCGGCACCACCGCGGCGGAGTTGTAGCCGGCCTCCTGCATCAACTGCAGGTGGTTGGTGTTCTGCGAGACCTTGTCGACCACCTCCGGCGCCTTCAGGTCGCGCCAGATCATCGGCTGGTTCAGCCGCAGCACCTGCGCCACCGGGTGCTCGCCCGCCGGGTCGAGGGGCGTCTCGCGGCGGATGCGTTCGAGCCGCGCCGCCATCTCCGGGTTGGCGCCGGCGACGACGCTGTCGCCGTACCAGCCGTCCGCCCGGCGGAAGTCGATCAGGCAGATCTCCGCCAGCTCGGGAACCGCGGTGGAGACGATCGTCCGCGCCGTCTCCTCCAGGTCGAGCGAGCTGTCGAGCAGGCGGCTGGCGGCGACGAGGAACTCCTGCGCCCGCCGCCGCCGCACCTCGGCGGTGATGTCGCGGGCGACGACCGAGGCGCCGATCAGGCCGCGCAGGGGGCTGCGGATGGGGGAGACGGTGAGGGAGACGGAGATGCGGGCGCCGTCGGAGCGGATTCGCTCGGTCTCGTAGGTGTCGAGCCGTTCGCCACGCTTGACGCGGTCGAGGATCACCTTCTCCTCGTCCTTGTGATCGGCCGGGACGATGAAGGAGACGTGGCGGCCGATCGCTTCCTCGGCGGTGTAGCCGTAGAGGCGGGCGGCGGCCGGGTTCCAGGTGGTGATGATGCCGTCGAGGTCCTTGCTCAGGACCGCGTCCTGGGTGCCGCGCACGACCTCGGCGAGGTGCTGACGGAAACGCTCGGCCTCGGCGCTCTTCGCCTCCGCCCGGCGGCGGGCGATGAAGGTGCCGAGCTGGTCGGCGAAGCCGGCGAGCAGCGCCATCAGCTCCTGCGACTGGGCTTCGAAGGAGAGGGTGTGGAACTCGGCCACCGCTAGGACGTCCTCGGGCGAGCCGATCGGGACCGGAATCGCCAGCGCCGCCTCCAACCCCAGTTCGGCGGAGACCTTGTAGCGGGGCGCGGTCGTCGGGTAGTCGCGATAGTTCGGCGCCAACGCGATCTGCCCGGTGTCCCAAGCGTCGCCCGGGAGCCCGGTGCCGCGCTTGAAGCTGAGTTCGCGGCTGCGCCGCCAGAGCGGTCGCGCGTCGAGATCGGGCGCGCTCCAGCCGGAGACGAGGCGCAGCGGCTCGGCGTCCCCGACCACTTCCCAGATCGCCCCCGCCTCCCAGCGGAGGAGCTCGGCGACGATCTCCAGGAACCGAGGCGCCACCTGCTCAAGTGAGTCGCCCTCGATCAGACGCGACGCCAGCTCGCGCTGGCTCCTCAAGTAGCGCCACAGCTCCAGTTCCTGCGGCTGTTGCATCCCGTTCAAGCTATCCCCTCAGGCGAGCTCCCCTTGTGACAACTTCAGTCACTCGGCCTTCGTTTTGCCTCTTCACCCAAGGGTAGTGAAGCCCGCGACGGGGTTATACGGACGGGAGAAGCCAATGTTTCGTTGCGACAATTGTGGAAGCGGATACTCAGCCCAGGCGGCATCGTCCTGGACCTCCTGCCCGCGGTGCCTGACGAAAGAGAAACTCCAGGTCCCCCTGATCTTCGAGCTCGGCTGGCAGCGCCAGCAGCCCCATGAGCAGGCTGCCTCAAAGACCTCTCAGCCCTCGGACGCCGAGCCTGTTCTCCGCCAGTAGTAGAACAAGCCCGATGTAACACAGATATATGTAAAGGTTGTCACCCGGTTCGGCGGTGACATTTTCCGCTGGTTGAAAATGCCGTCTTTGCAGGGAATTTTAAGCACCCTCTCCGTACCCAACTAGCTACGCAGCCAGTTCTAGCCTCTTGACGCGCTCCTGAGGAGCGGGTAGAAGCTCACCGAACAAGTTCGTTCGACTGAACGGACAGGGAGATAAAGGCCCGAGACGCTCCTCTTCCAAAGTCAGCGCCTCGAGCCGGACATAAGAAAGGAAGTATCTCAAATGCACAAGAAGATCATCATGGCCTGCATGGCGATCGCCGCCTTCGCGGCCTTCGTCGTCGCGCCCGCGGCCTCGGCCTCACCGGTGCTGACAAACGGCGGGAGTAGTGTCCCGGCCGGCACCTCGGTCACAGGCATCAACACAGGGGCGACCTTTTTCAAAGGGTTTGGCGGGGCTCTCACGGTAGAATGCTCCACAGCCATTCTTCACGGAACCGTTACCGCGAATACGGGCACCACAATCGCGGGTGAAGTTGCCGTTGGGCAGGCTACATTTGGTGGCACCGGTGGCGCCGATCCGACTGCCCCGGGTGGTGAGCCCGAGTGCACATCCAATATTGGCGACACGACAGTGACGGTGAACAGCAAGCTGTGCTTCGATACCGTCAAAGCTACGGACAACGTCTCAATTGATGGGTGCGGAAATCCGATCACATTCACCCTGAACGTGACAAGCTCGGGGAGCTGTGTATACAGCCAAAATTCGATCACCGGTACCTTCAAAACAAACGCTACTGCGACAGTCAATCTGGCTGGCGTGGAAGCAGCCAAGGAGGCAGGTCCGTTCTTCTGTCCCGGCAACGGCACTTTGACGATGGACTTCGATCTCTACACGGCAGGTGGGGCAGCGTTGCTGTCTGTCTCATAGTAGTTATTGAAGCAAGAGTAGAAGGGAGGGCCGCTGATGCGGCCTTCCCTTCGAAATTGTCATTCACGCGCTTGACATGACTATAAGGGGATGTAAGTTGTATTCCTGGGACTCACTGATCTAAGGGGGAAGGTGATGGGTGTGGGGGAAATGTCGCGAGTGACCTGCGGAGCCGTTAGTGTGGTGCTTGCAGCTTTCATCTCGATCATGCTCCTGTGGTTGGTGCCGGCCTCAGCTCCAGGCGCTTCATGCCCGAATGAAGCTCTCCGCGATGCAGCTTCCGCGACGCTTCCAGACTGTCGTGCCTACGAGCTTGTTTCGTCGCCCGATGCCAACGGCCGCCTGCTATGGGGCATCTCCAGTTTCGGTCTCGAAATATCTCGTGACCTGTTCCCCACCGAACTGGCCTCTCCGTCCAAGGACAGCATCGTCTATGAGGCTTACAGCGGGCCCCTCCCGAACCTTCCAGAACCAAATGGCATCTTCGACATCTACGAGGCGCAGCGTTTTTCGGCGGGATGGCAAACCGTTCGTCGCCTCAGCCCCTCAGGTCCCCAAAGCGTGCGCCCAACCTCAGGGGGGGTCTCGTCTGATCATTCCTATGCCTTCAGCTTCGCACCAGCGGGTATCAGCGGCTTCCCGGTGGGGAGCCTGGCCGGGAAAGCCGGAACCGACTACCTGATCGGGCCCGATGGAAGTTTCGAGCTGACCGGTATCGGCAGCCTCGGCAGCGAACCCCTGGCCCAGGGCCGCTACATCAGTCTCGGCGGCGAGCACGTGATCTTTTCCACCGGCAACCAGCAAGGCCAGAGCCAGTGGTGCACCGCGGCTATTAGCGATGGAAATCAGTGCGCAGTCCTCAAACTCGAGGAGGATGCCGGCCCTACCGGCACCGGCACGATCTACGACCGCGCGGCCGACGGTGCCACCCATGTTGTCAGCCTGCTGCCGGGTAACATTCCCCAGGCGGCCGGTCAACAGGCCTTCTACAAAGGCGCGTCGAAAGACGGCTCCGCTGTCGCCTTCGAAATCGAAGGGACGCTCTACCTACGCAAAGGCAACGTGACGAAGGAAGTCGCGGGCGGGAGCCCAGCCTACGCGGGGCTGTCTGCGGATGGTGAATACCTGTTCTACCTCAGCGGCGGCGACATCCAGCGCGGCGATATCCACCGCTTCGACTTCGCCACCGCACAGGATCATCAGGTGAACGCCACCGGCGACGCTGAAGTGGTCAACATCTCTCTCGACGGGTCCCACGCATACTTTATCTCCAAATCCCAGATTGGCGGCAATGGGACGGCTGGCCAACCTAACCTCTATGTCTGGAGCGGCGGATCGGTGGAATATGTCACCACGGTTGCTCCGAGCGACTTGGAACGCACTTCCGGGGGTCTCAATGGAGTCCCGGCGTTGACGCGGTGGACGACCTATGCGGTGGCGCCTCTGGGGCTGCAAGGACTGTCGGATATCGAACGAGGTCCTGGCGCCGACTCCTCCCGCACGACCTTCGACGGGAAGGTGCTGGTCTTCGAGTCGCGTGCGCAGTTGACCCCCTACGACAACGAAGGACACACCGAGATCTACCGTTGGGACGACAAAACCAAAGGTCCAGTCTGCGTCTCATGTAACCCTCATGCTGAGCCGGCCACTGCCGATGCGAGATTGCAGGAACTTCGGGATGTCCGCAACGCGATGGTGATCCACAACCTCAGCGATGACGGTAGTCGCGTCTTCTTTGAAACCTCTGAAGCTCTCTCCAGCGCTGACACCGACGGCGTCAACGACATCTACGAGTGGCAGCAGGAAGCTGCCGGCAGTACCCAGGTCGACCTGATTTCTTCAGGCAAGTCGATCGAATACACGCCGCTGAAGCCGAATACCGCCTTGCCCTCCCCCAACCTCCTCTTCTCGATCACCCCCAGCGGCGGCGACGTCCTCTTCCTCTCCCAGGACAACCTGACCGGAGAAGCCGGCGTCGGAGGAGTACCCGCGATCTACGACGCCCGTGTAAACGGCGGCTTCCCATCCGCACCCCCACCCGCACCCTGCGCTGAAGAAGGCTGCCGCCACGCAACGAGTACCCCGATTCCTTCCTTCGCTCTGCCGCAGTCGAAGAACGCGACGGGCAAGGGCAACGTCAAGCCCAAACCAGGACAGCGCTGCCACCGCCCCAAGGGCGGCAAAGCGAGCGCTTCCAAGAAGCACAAGCGCTGCCCGAAGAAGCATTCCAAGCACTCCCGGGCGAAGACCTCTGCAGCCCCCGGAGCCGCACGAGGCGACGCGGCCTTGAGCGTCTCTGCCGCGGACCCCTCTCCAGCGGAGGTGGCATCGACTCAGCAGCCCGCGGCCGCCTCTCCCGTCACCGCTGCCACCGGAGAATTCTCCGAGTTCGGGATCAACTCGCTCTCAGCGGGGCTCTCGACGACCGTAGCCGGACAGCACCCCGACTTCACGACCTTCTTCAAACTCAACTACCACGTCAGTCCCCAAGGCCGGGCGGAGGCCTACGCACGCGTTGGCGATACCGAGGTTTCCCTGCCACCGGGCCTACTTGGCAACCCCAACGCGGTCCCACAGTGCGAAACCGGCCAGTTCGACGCTTTCGCCAACTGCCCGCCCGAATCGCAGGTCGGTGTGACCAATCTCCTGATCAGCGGACTTGTGGAACCCGGCACCCATGTCACTGAGCCGATCTACAACCTTGTCCCACCGCACCCGGATACCGAAGTGGCACGCTTCGGCTTCCAGGCGATCCTCTACTCCGTCTTCATAGACGTGAAGGTTCGTACCGCGAGTGACTATGGCGTTACCGCCACGATCCACGGCCCCCCTGGGTTGGCGCCGCTGCTGGAGTCCGAAGCCACCTTTTGGAGTAACCCCACTGATCCAAGTCACGACGAACTCCGACTGAACGCCAAAGAAGCCCTCGCCTGCAACACTGCCTGCGAAGCCCCAGGCGGCAAACGCGAAGTCCCCCGCACCGGCCTCGCCTTCATGACCAACCCCTCCGCCTGCGAGCAGGGCAACATCGGCCTTCAGGTGACCAGCTACCAGCTCCCCGGCGAGGTCTTCTCGGCCTCCGCCCCGATGCCCGAGATCACCGCCTGCCAGGGCCTCCCCTTCAGCCCCAGCTTCGAGTCCACCCCGACCTCTCATGTCGCCGGCGCCCCCACCGGCCTCTCTACCAAGCTGATTCTCCCCCAGCATCTGAGTGCAGGAGAACCCGCCACTGCCACCATCCGCGAAGCTCGCGTCACGCTGCCCCAGGGCATGCAGGTCAATCCCTCCGCAGCCAATTGGATCGAAGCCTGCTCGGCGGCCCAGATCGGCCTCCACGAAGAAGTGGACGCCGCCTGCCCCAATGGCTCCAAGCTCGGCACGGCGACGATCGTCTCTCCGGCTCTGAGCGAACCGATCCAAGGCAACCTCTACCAGCGCACCCCCGAACCCGGCCACCAGCTCGGCCTCTGGCTCGCGGTCGACGCCCTCGGCTTGCACGTGAAGCTCCCCGGCGAGCTGCAGCCCGACAAGCAGACGGGAAGGCTGACTGCTGTCTTCAGCGACCTACCTCAGGTCCCCGTCGAAGAGATCGACCTGAACGTCTGGGGCGGCAAGCGGGCGCCGCTGATCAATCCCGCCTCCTGCGGCACCTATGCCACCAACTACTTCTTCGCCCCCCACTCAAACGACCCGGCTGCCTCGGGTAGCTCGCAGATGCAGATCACCGAAGGCTGCAACGCGCCCTTCAACCCCAAGCTCGATGCCGGCACCACCAAGCCGGTGGCCGGCAAGTACAGCCCGCTGATCGTGGATCTCACCCGTGAAGACACCGAAGCCGAGCTGCGAGGCTTCGAGCTCACCCTTCCCGACGGCCTGCTCGCCAAAATTAAGGGCGTCGGGCGCTGCACCGACGCGCAGGCGACGGCGGGTAGTTGTCCGGCTGACTCCAAGATCGGCACCGTCACCGCCTCGGCCGGCGCCGGCCCCGAACCGCTCTGGGTTCCTCAGCCCGGCAAGGCCGTCCCCGGCGTCTACCTCGGCGGCCCCTATGAGGACTCGCCCTTGAGCGTGGTGACGATCGTCCCCACCCAGGCCGGCCCCTTCGACCTCGGCAACCTGGTCGTCCGCAGCGGCCTCGGCCTCGATCCGGACACCAACCGAGCGGTGGTAAAGGCCGATCCCCTGCCCCAGTTCTTCGAAGGGGTCGGGCTCAGCTATCGGCGCTTGAACATCGCAGTCGATCGCAAGGGCTTCGCCCTCAACCCGACCGACTGCCGAGCGATGAAGGTGAGTTCGACTGTCGCTTCAACCCAAGGAGCGGTTGCCCATCCAAGCACCCGCTTCAAGGTCAACGGCTGCCAGCGCTTGAAGTTCAAGCCCAAGCTCGCCCTGAAGCTCAGCGGCGGGACCAAGCGCGGCGACTATCCCGCCTTGACCGCGACCCTTAAAGCACGGAAGAAAGACGCCAACATCGCGAGTGCCCAGGTCTCCCTGCCGCATTCGGAGTTCCTCGCCCAGGAACACATCGTCACGATCTGCACCCGCAAACAATTTGCCGCAGACAAATGCCCCAAAGGCTCTATCTACGGATTCGCCAAGGCTTGGACCCCGCTTCTCGCAAAGCCGCTCTCAGGTCCCGTTTACCTGCGCAGCTCGACCCACCCGCTGCCCGACCTGGTCGCTGCTCTCCATGGCGAGCTGGACGTCAACCTCGTCGGGCGCATCGACTCCCATAACGGCGGGATCAGGAGCACCTTCGCTTCGGTTCCCGACGCCCCGGTGACGAAGTTCGTGCTGCGGATGAAAGGCGGCACCAAGGGCCTTCTCGTCAACTCCACGAACGTCTGCCTGAAGGCCCATAAGGCCCAGGCGAACTTCACGGCGCAGAACGGCAGAGCGGCGAATCTACGGCCGGCGCTGGCGTTCAAGGGGTGCGGGGGAGGCAAGAAAAAGAAGCGGTAGCTCCTCGCTCGTTGTGCACAGCTGAACATCGTTTTCGCCCCTCGCCGGCCCGGGTAGTCGCAGAGTGAAAGACACCCGAGAGAACGAGGAAAGGGGTAGCGATGTCTGACCGCTTGCAGGGCAAGAAAATCGCCTTCCTGATGTCGAACGAGGGGGTCGAGCAGGTCGAGCTGACCGAGCCGCTTCGGGCCGTGCGCGAGGCTGGGGCGGAGGCCGAGCTGCTGGCGCCGGAAGCCGATGAGATCCAGGCCTTCAACCACCTCGACAAGGGCGACACCTTCGAGACCGACCGCGCTGTCGGCGAGGCCGACGCGAGCGAATACGACGGGCTCGTCCTGCCCGGAGGCGTGGCGAACCCGGACCAGTTGCGGACCAAACCGGAGGCGCTCGAGTTCGTGCGCGGCTTCTTCGAGGCGGGCAAGCCCGTTGGCGCGATCTGCCACGCACCGTGGACGCTGATCGACGCCGGCGTCGCCCAAGGGCGCACCCTCACCTCCTGGCCGAGCTTGCAGACCGACCTGGGCAACGCCGGGGCGGAGTGGGTCGACGAGGAAGTGCACGTCGACCAGGGCCTTGTCACCAGCCGCAAACCGGATGACCTGGAAGCGTTCAACGCCAAGATCGTCGAGGAGTTCGCCGAGGGCGTGCACGAGGGACAGCGCGCCGAGGCTCACGTCGGCTGAACAACGGAAGGAGGCCCAGCCATGCCACCACGCGGAGTCAAAAAAGGCAGCAAACGCGACCGCCAGTACAAACACATCAAAAAGAGCGAGAAGGAAGCGGGACGTTCAGAGAAGCGGGCGAAGGAAATCGCCGCTCGCACCGTCAATAAGGAAAAGTCGAGCTAGTCGTCCTCTGGCATCAGCGCGCGGGGTGTGACGGCGAAGAAGTTCTCGATCACGCCCCGCCGCCTCTCGCTGCGCACGAGCTCGAGGCAGCCGCACTTGACGAGCGTGGAGGTGTGGTAGGAGATGACGCCGAGGCTAGCGCCGAGCTCTTGGGAGAGTTCGACGGGACTCGCTTCCCGTCCTTGGAGAGCGAGCAGGATCTCCAGTCGCACCGGGTGCGACAGCGCATTGACCAGCTCGTAGTCGAGCCTCTCATCCCTGTCGTCGGTCATCCGCGAAAACCTCTCTCATCTGGACACGCTGGCCAACCTTATTTTTCAGCCTTTTTCAGCAGAACGGGCCGGAAAATGCGGCTAATTTCAGCGCGCTTATTTAGCCAATGCGTCCAGTGACTGGCGATCGATCCGCAGCTCGTCGATCGTTTCCACCACCTGAGCGGCGCCCGCCTCGCGCAGCTCTTCCTCCGAGAAGCCGCCGGTGAGGACCGCGAGCGTCGGCAGCCCGGCCCGCTTCGCCGCCTCCACGTCCCAGACCGAGTCGCCGACCATCACCGAGGGGTTGTCGTTGCCGGCCTTTTCCAAGGCCGCGTGGACGAGGTCCGGCTCGGGCTTGGTCGCCTCGACGTCGGCCGAGGTCGTCCAGCCGTTGATCAACTCACGCGCGTCGAGCAGATCGAGGTAATGGTCGACCTCCTCCTGCTTGGCGGAGCTGGCGAGGATCACGGTTGAGCCTTCTTCGTGCAGCTTCTTGATCAGCTCCCGCGCCCCCGCCATCGCCTCGACTTCGCCGATCAGCTCGCCGTAAGCCTCGCCCTCGGCCTCGCGGATCGAGTCGCCGTCGGTCGCCGCCGCCTCCTCGCCGATCAGCGCGTCGAGGATCTGGTCGCCGCCCATGCCGATGTGGCGGTGGACCTTCCACATCTGCACGGAGTGACCGTGCGCGTGCAGCGCCCGATGCCAGGCGATCGCGTGGTGGTAGTTGGTATCGACAAGGGTGCCGTCGACATCGAGGATTGCGTTCAAGCGCATGGACGCCGGGTACCCAGGCTGACGATGAAAAATGTGCGAATCGGCTGCTCGGGTTGGGTCTACGACTCCTGGCGCCGCGGCATCTACAAGGGCGTGCCGCAGGCGCACTGGCTCGAGCGCTACGCCGAGCTCTTCGACACGGTCGAGGTCAACAACACCTTCTACCGGCTGGTCAAGCGCGAGGTGGTGGAGGGGTGG
>Ga0247765_1001599_pt1 | contig 10221 bp, 8 predicted proteins | sample UWRJL106311C6_FD_179949 | JGI IMG/M metagenome (GOLD analysis project Ga0247765, IMG submission 179949) | Plant litter microbial communities from Arlington Agricultural Research Station in Wisconsin, United States - UWRJ-L106-311C-6 | ecosystem: Environmental > Terrestrial > Plant litter >... | reverse complement strand
GTGGGAGGGGGAGTGGGCCAAGAGGAAAAAAAAAAAAGGGGGGGGGGGGGTGGCCTACCATGAATTCCCCAAGGAACGAGAGCTCCGTGTCAACTTGGCTCCCCTCCTCGCCAAAAATCACAAACTTGCTCCCTTCTGTGGAGGGGATGAAAACGGCAGGCCACATGATGGATCCCGAGTTCATGTCCTGCATCAGGGAGTCGGCATCTCCGACGTGATGGGGTTGGAGGATGCGCGCTCCATCCATATCAAACCCGCCCCTTTTTCTGAAGGTAGGCATGCCCTTTCCAGGCAGCAAGATCAACGTGTCTTGGTTGTCAAGCTGACACACTCGCGTGAGCAACGGGTCAATCTCACCGTCGTTGTGGTTCTTCCACCGGTGAGAGAGGATGCGACCCATGGACGAAACGCCTTCAACGTCCCTCACCAGGTCGAGGAGACGGCCGGATCGGTCACCATTGCCGTTATTCTCTCCACGCCCCTCCAGATCCTCAATAGCCCCATACTGTGCGTTGCCGCTGCATACTTGTCCGTCTTCCTCATAGCTGCCGTCATCCTCTATCATAATGCCCTTTCGCTCCAGCAGCTGGCGGATCTTGCCCTCAGGCAACGGGAGCAGGATGTGCTGAAGCAAGACAGCTGTTTCGGCGTCCTGGATACCGCAAAACTCTCGGAGCTCCTCCCCAAGTTCGTAAGGCGGGTTCGAGGCATCGAGGTCCTGCTTGGTCATGTAGATCAAGAGCGTTCCGGACCGCACCGCCATTTTTACCTTTCCCGGCCTGACCTTGCCCGTGGCGGGGCCGTTAACGGTTTTGACAGACCACTCCACCACAACCCGCTCGGCTTCGTGGACTTCCAGTGTCTTTAGCTGTTGGATCAAAGCCAGTCTTTGGGATGACATGGCCGGAAGGAGGCTGAAATGATGTGGTCAGCCCGTGTGTTCTCCTTGTCCGAATCGGGTGAGGTGACATGCCTTGCGATAAACTTGACCTTTCGCCGTAGCTTTCTCGTGTATAAGGAGTCGCGCCAAGAGTGCCCGCTAACCGATGTCTCTTCCCTGACCTGCTTGGAAAGCAGGCGACTTTCGACGTCCAGCATCTTCAGCGCCAGCCCCATCCGCCCAATGTCCTCGACGCTAAATGCGAGCAATGGGATAACTCCTTCAAAACTACGCCGTAGATGATGTCTGTCGGCAATGAACCATACGTCTCTTTGATTCCCTGACATGAGAACGTCGCAGTTGCTGCCGTCCGAGGGTTTGGAGACAGGAAAGAGCTCAAGTTCGCTGATGGGAGGCTCCTCGGCACTGTTTACGTCGTTAAGCTTTAGATGCCCGTTTGAGGGCTTAAGAACTTACGAGGTGTAGGGGAGGTTGTTGGTGGCACTGTTTACTTCAAGCGTCAGATGCCTGTTGAGTGCCTTAAAAACTTCGATGATGTAGGGGAGGTCGTCGGAGGGTGATATCTTTTTCAGCTCGTTCAAGGCCGTAGTCAGTGTTTCGCTTCCCACCTCCAGCGTGCCGCAGATGAAATCGCCTAGCTCTGGGTAATATTCCTTAAGTACCGGGACTTTGCGGAGATATTTCCCTCCATCCCAGATGCACTGCCTTGGGCTGAACCGTGTCTGGCTCCAGCACGGCCTCTGATGGACATGCAACAATGCCATGTCGTGGAACTCGGACCTATTAAGTAATTAGTAGCTCGCGGTTAGTAGTCCGCCGAATCTATATAAGGACGAACTGATCTGCACAGGGAATTCCGCACCTAATGGACTTGAGGTGCTTAGGTTCGTGGCCGACTTGTATCTGACGATAGATGTTGGCTATTTCATCCAGCGTGGAACCGCTTTCGATCCCAGAAAGGCGCTTGAGGAGAGCGTTGATATTTGGTTTTGCGGCGACACCGAAAAATCTGAGGAACACCCAGCCCGCGTCTTCTGGATTGGCGACGCTGAGAAATGAGAAGCCAGAGGGGAGTCGCCCGGACCATTTCCCCGAGTGTTGGAAGGGCAGGGTAGTCTTTTCCAGAGGATATTTTCTACCATCAAGACACTCGACTTGGAGATTTCGGAAGACTTTCAAGAGCCTCTGCTTCGACTCCTCCCACGCGTCTCGCGGTCCTCGGCTCGACCCATCTCCAAGCCACGCGGTGTAATGACTCCAATTGGCCTTTAAAAACTCTAGGACTTGGATGCCTGTCCTTTGACGCAACAGGACCTTAAACTCGGCCGAGAGGGAAAAGGGGCTCCCTGTCGTAGGGGTGACCAGCCGGGGTATGAGATTTACCGAGTGCTCTTGGGCGACCCAGTTGGTGAAAAAAGAACGATTATGCTGGTTTAGAACCGCTAGGTAATCTCTGTGCAGGTAATTAATCTCGCTCTCAAGCTCTTTTGGGAAATCGCGTGATGGCTCTGTCGAGCAGCTGGCGAGGTAGAGGTCTTCCCCACGGGCAAGAGTCCCGTCTTCTGCGACAAACCACATCTTTTTCCCTGAACTGGCCGTCCAGCCGGCATTGGAGGCATAGAGGCCGTGGCGAACGATATTGTTGGCGAGCATGCCAGAGCAAACTTGCAAGGGCGACATAGTCGCGTGGTATTCGCCGATTCTATTGCATATCCGCTCCACGCTGTAGTTTTCGACCCCTAGATTCGTAAGCAACTGCTGTTTGTGTCTATCGTTGGTGATATCATGGTGTAACTCCAGTATGTCGAGGCCTGGAGGTATTGGAGCCCCGCCAGCCCTAGCTGGAAATAGGAGCAGACCAGGCTCGTTTGCGGAAACCCATCGTCCATCCATCAGATGTATCATCCTAATCCCCTTAAGGTCCGAGATATGACTGGCATCTTGCTCTATGATTCTCAAGAGAGCCAGGGACAAACCGGAGTGCCACTCCAAAGATTTTGTCCGGAACTCCTCAAATCGCGTCTCCACAAAAGAGCAGAGGTCCTCGACAAAACCTTGTGGTGTCATCTCGAGAGCACCGAGGCTTTTTATAACACCCCAGTCATCGTCACTGTACAGACGAGCTAGATATCTCGAGCTGGTGGTCTTGCACAGAGTAAAAGGGCTATCACCCGAGTCCCGGAAGTTTTGGGGGACATACACGAGCTTACAAGGGAGCTTAAGGTGGCCAGATGCCGACCGCAACACCGGATATTGGGAAAGCTTCTCGAGAAGAGCGGTATCGAGATCCTCGAAGAAGTCGGGGATGCGAGAACGCGGCTTTAGGAACTTGGGCCAGACGTAGAGGTCTTGAGAGTTGAGGGTCTGAACTGCCGCGAGGAATGCATCTGGCAAGGATCTGAGTATTGCCTGATTCCACGCTGACGATCTGTCGATATCTTCACGGTTGGCGACCAGCAGGAAGTCGGCTTGTATGACAAACTAAAGATATTAGAAATAAAGACGTCCTATAGAGTAGTTAGGATCCGACGAACCTTGAAGCCATAGTCTCGTATGGGCAGAAAAGCGTAGACGTGCTGACGCCCATTCTTGGCTATGCCTTTGTGAGAGATTGGGAACGCCAACCGGATCTCCGACCTCGTGAGACCCTCACGCTTCGGCTCGGCTGGAAGCCCTTCCGCTTGGTATTTTGTAACCAGAAATCGCTCTTGGAATGCTCCACGGTGAAGCTCGACTGTTTCCCAGGCTTTGTCTAGACCGGCTTCGACCTTCCTGGTTATGGTCGACTTCCAACTCTCCCCGGACGTCTCCGCGATCGAAAAGGCCAACTGTTTCAGGTTGCGGAGAAAGAGTAGTGAGCGGTGATCAAAGCCCTTGATTTCCGCAAGGAGTTCTGCCACATTGCACTTTGCCGCGAGGTCGAGTAAAATCAAAGTATCGCCCCCCTCCAGCACTGGGAGAGGGAACGCGGCCCACATAGGCGTGATCATTCCTAGTCTCTCCCGCCTGTCAAACTTGAATGAGTATTTTCCCGACTTGATCCAGGCTACATCGGCAACCTTGAAGACGGATTTAAAGCCGACGCCTTTCTCGCCGATGTATTCGACACTGGCGCCTCCTTTGATAGCCTTGGTGCTCTGGCCAACAGCGCAAATCGCTTCCACATTTCCATTATGGAAACCTCTCTCATTACAGGATAGCAGCAGCCGTTGGGAATCGGCATCGTAGTGGACTTTCAACCGCGGAGTAGTCTCTGCTGCGCTAAAGCTGTTGTCGTCGGCGTTTTGGATCAGCTCGAGCAGGAAGTGCGTCGACTTCTGATACAGCTGGTCGGCCAACCTATACTTTCGCATTAGTCGACGATGCTAATAAAAAAAATGATCATAACACTCACAGAACTAGCGCAGCTTCGAGATCTAAAGTGTTGACCGTCGAATCCTCTAACCCCTTATTCTCCCTGATTTGTCGGATGTCGTCCGCCGCCTCCTCCGCCGTCATAGGGTACCTCGCCGGAGAGGAAGTTGGTACTCCCTGCTGCGCAAGGTTCCGTGGGGGCTTGCCATCGGCAGTCGCCATCTAGGCAGCTACTCAGGAAAAGTCTTCCTTGGTAGTCGGATCAGAGAGTTAATTATCAGGAATTAGAGTTGCTGCAGCAACTTATGACGCAACGCGGACAGAGGCAGCTAGAAAAAATCCCCAGCCTTCAGGTGAGAGCCTGGAAAGGATAAGGGAGAACATGAGGAACAAAACGCCGCTGCACGGATCAGAGCCTAGGCACCCGTGGCGGGGATCAATGGGTTTGTCAAGTCACACAACGCGCCATGCATGCATGAGGAGTCACAAAGTGTTTGCCATTGGGTAGAGCCCGGGCACCTTGCCTAGGCCGCAGCCATGAACACGTGGATGTCCTGTCAACCAATCCAATGACCCCCAACTTGTGTCGGCCCCATTCCTGCCCTAATTGGTTGGGCGCGGCAGATCTTGACCCAACCTCCCAGGGCACCGCACACCAAATGATCATGACTTTTCGCTTTGGTGTTGGAGGAAGATCCCCTGTGGTGCGATGGCATGCACTTGAAGGTCTCTTTAAAGAGGCAGTCGGTTCAAATCCGGGCGGGACAACAGTTTTTCGAAACTGGTCCCGGATCCACCCTGGAAAAGCGGGTCCGGTCAGTGAGGTCCACTACCCCTCATGCAGCAATACAACGTTGTCACGGCACCAAAGGACGCAATGCGTAAACACCACAAAAAGTGGAACGTTGTGCAGTCAGGGCACAAGGCACTGCACCGTAGTCCTTCTACATCTAGCACCACAGGCAGGTAGCGTACCGTGGCAGTCCTCGCCTACCCACGTAACTCGCGTTGCAGGAAGGCTACAAAAATCCCATGCCTTCCACCCAAATCGCTCGAGTTGGGTCAAGTCCCTCTGCCCTAGGCCGCCAAGATAACCCCTAGTCCGGAGCGTTGCCCAACTCCTCCATTATCTCCCTAACATGCAAGTGCCACTAGTAAGCCTGAAGCCGGCATCAGCCGTCCCGCTGAAGAGAGATAACCCCTATATATCGGTGGACTATTTGCGTTAATGACGCTGTAGGTGCCTTTTTAGTGGCTCTTTCCTTGCGAGCTAATCCCAAGCGTGCTTGGATTCGCCCATTCAACACGCAGTTGCGGCTTTTCCGCCACTACCATGGGGGCCCTCGCTGTCTTTTCCAACGCCCTGTTCGCTCTCTCCAACGCCAACTTCTCTCCTTCAAACTCGGCATTCTCTGCTCGAAGATCACTCACTTGCGCCTCAAGGACTTCCTTATCCATTACCAGAGCCTTGTTCTCATGTTCCAACCTCTTTATCTCCTGTTGCAGATCCCTATTTGTACTCTCCAGTGCCTTCAACGCAGTTTCCGCAATCCCAAGCTTCTGATTCGCTTCTTCAAGCTTGGACCTTTGCTCCTGACCACCTCGCCCCGATTCCAAGTCTTCAATCTACACCAACACACAATAGATTAGCAGAGAGCGGTATATAGGGGCTCACATCTAAGGTTGCTTACCGGCTACACCAGCATACACAACAGGGTTAGCAGAGAGCGGTATACAGGGGCTCACATCTAAGGTTACTTACCCGCTACATCAGCACACACAACAGGATTAGCAGAGAGCGGTATACAGGCACTCACATCTAAGGTTACTTACCAACTACACCAGCACACACAGCAGGATTAGCAGAGAGCGGTATACAGGCACTCACATCTAAGGTTACTTACATCCTATACCAGCACACACAACAAGGTTAGCAAAGAGCGGTATACATAGGCTCACATCTAAGGTTACTTACCGGCTACACCAGCACACACAGCAGGATTAGCAGAGAGCGGTATACAGGGGCTCACATCTAAGGTTACTTACATCCTATACCAGCACACACAACAAGGTTAGCAAAGAGCGGTATACATGGGCTCACATCTAAGGTTACTTACATACTACACCAACACACATAATAGGGTTAGCAAAGAGCGGTATACAGGGGCTCACATCTAAGGTTACTTACATACTACACCAGCACACATAATAGGGTTAGCAGAGAGCAATATACAGGGGCCCACATCTAAGGTTACTTACCCGCTACACCAGCACACACAACAGAGTTAGCAGAAAACTATATACAGGGGCCCACATCTAAGGTTACTTACCCGCTACACCAGTACACACAACAGGGTTAGCAGAAAACTATATACAGGGACTCACATCTAAAATTACTTACCGGCTACACCAGTACACACAACAGGGTTAGCAGAGAGCTATATACAGGGACTCGCATCTAAGGTTACTTACAGACTGCACCAACACACACAACAGGGTTAGCAAAGAGCTATATACAGGGACTCGCATCTAAGGTTACTTACCCCCTACACCAGTACACACAACAAAGTTAGCAGAGAGCTATATACAGGAACTCACATCTAAGGTTACTTACCGGCTACACCAGCACACACAATAGGTTAGCAAAGAACTGTATACAGAAACTCACATCTAAGGTTACTTACCCGCTACACCAGTACACACAACAGGGTTAGCAGAGAGCTATATACAGGGACTCGCATCTAAGGTTACTTACAGACTATACCAGCACACAACAGTATTAGCAAAAAGCGGTATACAGGGGCTCACATCTAAGGTTACTTACCCGCTACACCAGCACACACAACAGGGTTAGCAGAGAGCGGTATACAGGCACTTATATCTAAGGTTACTTACCGGCTACACCAGTACACATAACAGGGTTAGTAGAGAGCGGTATATAGGGGCTCACATCTAAGGTTACTTACCATCTACATCAACAGTAGATCAGCAAAAGCCAAACACAGGGGCTTACACCCAGGGCTACTTACCTCGTACGCAAACACACAGTTATGGTCAATGCAAATTGAAAACCACTGTATTGTGAGGATCACAGGTAAAGAAAAAAAGGAAGGGAAGTCGACGGCTCCTGAGGCATTGCGGGGTAGAAGACTTGATAGGCATGCGCTTATCTAATCTACACTAGTGTCAGGGCTCGAATCGTGGTTGCAGCCACCCCGGGGCCAAGGTCCGAGGGACCAATAGGGACGGGGGACCCGCAAGCCCCCTGATAAGGACCAATAGCAACGAAACCGAACGGAGGGTCTTCTGCGAAGCCGGGCTTCGGCTCCCCGGGTCCAAGGACGCGAACGGCCGAGAGTCGGGTTCTTGGCCGAAGGGGGAAGCAGGCCTAGATAACACACGCCGTTGTCACGGCCAGATAGTTTCCTTTATTCCTCCTTCAGTAACGATAATAACACTGCTATCTCGAGGTAGTAGTACGACCCATAACTATTAGTAAAGACCCTGTGATGACTGCCCCGCAATGATGCACGTTAAAACTGTCACGACCCAATGGCTACCTGCGGTGGCTGCCTACAATAACTGCCCGCGATGATTACTCAAAATGGCTGCTGTAATAACTTCCGTAATGGCTGCTAATAACGCCCGCAATGACTCCCATAACTGCCGTGATAACTGCCCGCGATGACTTTGTATCAACCTACGACCGATGCCTTATAGCTGTTAAAACAGCAACCTGCGTTAGTTATTTGATGTTGTATTTGCCTCATTGAGCAGCGACGACTGGATCAAGGGTCTCAGAGCAATGGCGGAATTAAATCCGGATCACAGGGCGTCTGCAGCGCAGATGCTAGTGACACGTTTCAACGGCAAGGGATTAAACACCCAAATCAACAGGACCCCACCGATCCTGGACCAAGTGACGTTGGTAACACCTCAACCGGTAACTGGGCTTACTGAGGCGCCTTTCACACCGTCAGCCCCACAGATTGCGGTCCCTCCACCAAGGTCAAGGTCAAGGTGCTAAGGGCGGAGCTGACGACAACAGCTAGCGCCGAGGCTGTCCAGGTCACCTCTGCCGGCGATACTGCGCGTGACACTAAGCAGGTGGGAGCGTGAAGAAATTACCAACCTCAAAGGAACCATGGCAGCCAAGCCTTCGTGATCCTGCCGGGTCGTCCAGCAGCGATGACTGCCCCACACGCGCCAGTTGGGGGTTTGTCCCTAAGTCTCGTCTCTGTACCAACGTTTGGTCCTCAAGAGCAGAGCGCGCTGTCAACGTGTGGTGGTTGTTGCCAGAAGGGGTGTGGCTTTGGAAATTTCGTTGTCGGCAGATTCGTCGCCAGTACCGGCGGGAGCGAGGCGAGGCTGTCGGGGGAGGCTTGTGAGTGGTGTCGGACATCCCGTGAAGGTCATAAAGGGGTGTCAAAAGGCTGCGTCAAGGAGCTTGAGACGGGGCGCTGGATGAGCGCTGCTTGGGTGCGGAAAGGCATCAGGCTTTTCCCGGGAGCGGCCATCTACCAAGTGATGATGACGTCAACGCCTTGTCTCTCGACGGCACACTGACTTAGGTGGCGCGTAGTTCGGAATGTGGCGCGAAGCTGCTAGCATGCGTAGGCAGTCTTCCGGCGCGCTGTGTCGAGGGAGGAATGCGGCGGAATCGGCAACTCGCCGGTGTTTGAGCGGGAAAAGGTGAAGATTCGCGATCGCTTGGACCGCGATCTCGACGCGGAACTTGGTACAGCCGTGTCACGGCAGAATTGTGGGCGGTGTCGATCGGCCGCTCAGGTATTTGGCTAGGTAAGTTGGTCGTCTGTGTATGTGTTCTAACCCTTTCCATTCCCCACCTGGCGTGTCGCTAAGACATTGTTGTCCATGCAGCCAAAGGGCAAAATGATGTCCATCTTGCAATGCGAGACCATATACATCAATAGATTTCATGATGAAGGTGGAATCGGAGGGTTTAACAACCCGCTGGTGGGTTGCGGAGTGCCCAAAACAGTCAAGTGTTGGGCAACCCCTCGGTTAGTTTACTCAAGCTGGTTACCACAGACATAGCCAAGACTGCAAGACTGAAAACCTGCGCTGGAAGCAGCTTAGCATTGGTGATCCATTGACATTGCTTACTGATGTGTATACGTATGGGGTTCAAGGCTTCAAAAGCCAGGGAAAATGGCACACAGTCCGCACATCGCATTCATGGTATTATTGCTCTTCGTCATCATCAAATTGTATTGGGACTTGTTACCTCTTTTCAACGCTGCCTTCAGCTACTACCTTGAATCTCGCCCACGTTTTCCGGGTTCTCTTGACACTTGCTGTGTCCAACACTGCATTCGCTGTTCCAACCTCTCCCTCGCCTGATAGCCGCGAGGTATCCAAGCTCCATCTTGAGGATCGCGACTCGCCAGATAACGTCTCATCAAGGTTCGTAATTCTTAGACACTATCAAACACACACCCCGTTCAAGTTTGTTTAGTTGACACTTGGAACAACAGCACCTTGGAAACACGCGGCCTTCACTATGAGGCAACCCTCCAGGCTTAGACCGTCGGCTTAGGTTGTCCGGGTACCCCGGGGTATACGTGGTATCCGGTTGGGTACTCGGCCTTTAGCGAAGGACCTAGCCCCTGTTATGAGTATTGGTCCGGTGGCCAGCGGCGAGGCATGCGCTCGGTGATGCTCACCGGGCCGTGGGGGCCGACGTGTCGGCTCCTCACCTACTTTGGGCCCAATTGCGACAACTCCCTAGGTTACGTTGAAATCTTTCCCGCAGGATGTATGAATATGGTTTGGGATGTTCCCTGAATCAGCATGAAGGTGCACTGTAGCTGAACCTGGGAAGCTGCCTACGTTGAGTTCGTTGGAGAGACGGTATTTCGATGGCTGTGTTGCCAGATGCAAGACACCCCAGTGCGTTACCATGTCTCTCTGTGGGATTTCTCTTTAGGGGGGGGGGGGGGGTT
>Ga0247765_1001598_pt1 | contig 10225 bp, 6 predicted proteins | sample UWRJL106311C6_FD_179949 | JGI IMG/M metagenome (GOLD analysis project Ga0247765, IMG submission 179949) | Plant litter microbial communities from Arlington Agricultural Research Station in Wisconsin, United States - UWRJ-L106-311C-6 | ecosystem: Environmental > Terrestrial > Plant litter >... | reverse complement strand
AACAAAAGAGGACCCCCCCCCCCCCCCCCCCCCCAAAAAAAAAAAAGAAAACACTTACATGACCATTAGCAACCAGGACCGGAATGCCCAGCTCTCCCAACCTAGCATAAGACCCATCTAACCCCCGGGACGCATCAACCGTAGCCCACTTAGCAATCATCTCGCCCTGGGACTTGAGCCCCTCGGCCCCATCCTCATACCCCTGACTCAACCAAGTCGCCGCCTCGTCCCCCTTCCGCTCGTGAATCCGCTCCCACCAAGCCTGCAACGCAATCTCCCCCTCCCTATTCATGGGAAAAAACAACTTCCTAAAAACCCCAATATCCACGTCCTTGATCGACCCGACAGCCCCGACATCCTCGTTCTTCGAGCCCACCACCCCCTCGCCCGCGCTGCTCGTCGTCCCGGCCAGGATCAGCTTCCTGACCTTGGTTACAGCGGAATCGGCGTTCAGGGCGACGAGCTGCGCGACCATGCCGCCAAGGGAGAAGCCGAGGAGGTCGATTTCCTTCTCGCCGATGGCGGCGAGGAACTCGAGCATGTCGTTAGCCGAGTCGCGGATCGAGGTCGCGAGGCGGCCCGTGGAGAGGCCTACGCCGCTGTAGTCGACTGTGATTACGCTGCGGTGGGACGCGAGGAGGTTGAGCAGGAGGGGGTCGAACTTGTCCATTACGCCGCGGAAGTGCGTGAGGATTACGAGGGGGACGCCAGGGGAGGTGACGCCTAGGCGGCGGTAGGCGTATTTTGTGCCCGAGGGGGCGATGACGTGGTGGGTTTTTGCGGTTTGGGCTGTTGACATCTTTGGGGAAGGGGGAAGGGAGTGTGATGATCTAGGGCTCTTGGGTGGTGGTTTGGCACCGCTGCCTGGTCGGCGGTATGTGATGGGAAAAGTTGTGGTGTGGGTACTGTAGGTAGATGTTGTATTTAGTCCGAAGTGAGGATATACTACGAAGTAGGTGGTAACTAGCTGGGGGCTGATAGATGATGCCTGATATCTGATGGGTGGGCTGATTCTCGCAATAGGGGCTGGGGCTCCTCAACAACAAATACAATGAGATCTGTAACTCGAGTCTGAATGAATGAAGAAACTAACCGGCGAGTTGTCTCTATATAACCAGATCTTAAACCCACAATCTCGTGATTCCCGCAGCCTGGCACGCTCACCGCGCATGCCCGACCACTAAGCTTACATCAACATCTGCGACACAGCGGCCCGTGTCCCCTACAATACAGCCTCGGTGGAGCCTCGGCGGTCGGCGATCGGGTGGGGGGGTTGGGTTGTAAGGAGCGCGGCTGCAGGGCGATTAGTGATCGCGGTCCTTGGCGACGGAACGACGTGTCGAAAATATCAGTAACCGGCTCAGAATGGGCCCGATGTTTTGTCTACCTGGATCGAGCTGCCCATCAAATGGCAATTGTGGAAACTATGAAACATGAGTAATGTGATCAGTAAACACTCAAAGGCCTAACTAATTCACGAAGTGAAAAAGTCCTGATTTGAAATCCAGTGCTGCAGCGGAACACTATCTTGTCCTTAATACAATTTTATGGGGATACAATTGGAAGCGCTGATTTACCTTGATAACATCTCATTTCGATACATGTTCCCCCCGACATCTCCCTGGCATCCCAACACGAATACAAGAACCCCTACCTCCGTCCACTCTCCCACCTCACCCGTCTCTCCCCGACCCGAAATCACTTTGAGGATACTTACCTAGCTCTGGGAAGCAGGGGTTTGCATTGTGAATTGTTTCCACTCCACGCAAGAAAGTTCATGGAATGCATCTTGCAAAGTCGGCACGGCAACTGGGGGAGGCCTTGTGGGAAGACTTGTCACGCTCTCTCTTCCGGCTGCCAGCGTCTTCTTGCCCTTCAAGCGACGTTTGTTGCGATCTGCTCAGATGTTACCACGCTGGTGTTACCAATGGATATATATATGTCTTAGACCAGAATAATCGTACGCTCTTCCCACATTGGCGGCACGAAAAACGCTTCTCCCTCCCCCAGCTCCATTTCCCTGCTAGCAAACATACCAATCCGCACATATTCGTTCTCGTCACCACATCTTGGTAGCAGAACAAGCCCAAAGTGCTGCCGCATGTTGCCCAAATTCCTTTGCGCCACCATCGGCAGGACCCAAAACCCATTCCGCTCCGCCTCGGTGACACCCCGCTCATTCCTCTCGTCCAAATAGATTCCCTCTCCCTTGCTCGGTAGAGGCATCGTAATCACCCGCTCCTTATCTCCCACCGTATACCTTTCCACACTACACATCTTTTCCGTACCTGTGTGGTCCAGCCCGCTGCATAACCCTTTTAGTTTCTCGTCGCCAAAAGAGGCAAAGTGCGACAGGTAGTGCGCTTTGATAGTGATCCTGCCGTCTTTGAGAGGTCCATAAGCGTCAAAAACGGTCTGCATCTCGCAGTCCGCAATCTCGCACATGTAGGAAGCGCTGTCGGGCAAGGATGTGAGTGCAACGGGGCCGTTGCGAGAAGCCCAGCTCCATGTTGGGGCGACGTACGGCTGCGGTTGAGTATTGTCTGCAACATGAATCTCGGCAGCTTGGCTTTGCGATGGCACTCGCCACAGCAGGCCACGATGGAGATCCCCCTTCCACAGCCCGGCGGCATATTCGTCATGCTCGATACCAAGACCCTTGAGACACGCATGCATCTCGCGGGCAATACCCGCTATCGAGGGGAGCCGGTCGGTGAAAGAGGTGAGATGGCGGGACGAGTACTGCTCCATCAGCTCGTACCAGACTTCGTACTTGTTTGTATGCGCGTGCGAGCACGCCGACTCGTTGTGGCGACTGAAGGAGGGGGCATCGGCGAGAAAGCGCTGGAAGAGGACGAGACAGTTCTCGCGCAGGCTCCATTCCCGGCAGTGAAACTGAAGCATGCTGGGGCCGAAGACAGCAAGGCGCCGAGAGAGATGCTGCTCCTGGAAGACCCAGCCCCGCGTGTTCCACCGAGAGGCTTGGATGTCGTGGAGCGGGTTGATAGGATGGGGGTTCTCGCGACGGAGGAGATAGTGGCCGTGAACTTGGGGATATCGAGTTGACTGGAAAGGCATCGAGACCTGGGGCCAGATGTAGTAGGGACCGGGCCGGCGGTGACGGAAGCCTTCCTGGGCCGAGTCGGATGATGCTGCGGCGATGGTGACAACCGAGTTCCGATAGATGTCGGCCATGCGAGCGGATTCGCGGAGCCAATCATCGGGGTCGTCTTGGACAATGCACATGGAATCAATCCAGAGGTAAGGTATGTCGAGATGTCTGGTGGTCTTTATGGCGTCTTGGAATACCTCGGGGAGTATATCGAATGGAATACATGTCTTCCAGGTCTCTATGGTTTGTCGCTCTGCCTTCAGTGGCGGAGCAGAGCCCCAGCAGTAGGAAAGCGTTGTGTATCGGAAACTTTGCGGTGGAAGATCTGTTTCCGCAGGGGCCACAAGGCAGATTCCGTTATCTTGGATATCCGAGCTTCCGACACTTAGAAGCCTGGTGGGTATAATATTTCGGTCGGGATTGGGCGAAGTGTCTTGCCTGCACTTTGCATGGGATGCGATGCAGGACTGGAGCTCCCCACAAAGACTATCAATGTTCCGCAGTGACATGGGATCGGGGTCAATAGGTATGTCGAAAATCTGTAAGTACTCTCCAACACTCGTCCCTGAGATACGATCAGCAAGAGCCGTATAGCTTAATATACCTAGCTTAGAAACCCCGGACTTACACTTGTGATTAACCTCAACTGCTAAAGAGACGTGGGTTTCTCCAAACATAAATGGATCTTCGTCGTCTCCTTTAAATCCCGATCGGTACCGGAGTTCATTGGTGTCCTTCTTCGATACCTTGGCGGTTAAGCGTGATAACCCCGTGACATCTTCCTGGACAAATGACCTAACGCTTGGTCGAGTCAAGTTAAGTTTATGATGATAATACTTGAGGAAGTAGTCGAAATCGATTTGCACTTCTTCGCCGATGTCAAAGTCCATCCACCTGGTCGCAACAGGTGATTCAGGCCTTGGAACGATCTCAATGTCGACATCAGAAGAGACCACCGGTGGGGCGGGAAGGACATCATTTTCAGCGCCATCCTTGTCGAGCTCGTGGCCCTCTTCATTCGGGTTCGCATCTTGTTCAAGTCGCAAGCCCTCTAGGTCAACAATAGCCGGCGAGTCGTCTGATATCTCGCTGGCGGAATCGGAGTATCCATTGGAAGCTAGGTCGTCTGTTGACGGATATACCATCACTATATCCGGGGGACGAACTACTTGCCCAAGTCAATTTCGGCCCCAGTAACGAAACGTGGAGCTCATTACCTTTGTGCTGGATCTCATCCAAAAGGAGGTGACAAAGCGGACAGCCCTTCTCGGCGGATTTGGACATGGCAGGAAATGTAGGATACGTGTCGAAGCGCCGATGTTGCATGGGGATGCGATGGTAAAACTCATGCCGCGGCGGAAGAGACGGCGAAACTGACGGCCCGATATTGTCGAATCGCCAGTCTGGGTGCTTGTCGAGAGTGGGAACTCTTTTAAAAAGGAGCGAAGGTCCATTGCGCGGACCCGGTTGCACCACCTCGTCAATTACCCCGCTGGACTCAATCGCTTCATCTGTGATTATCAGGAGTTTGCAATCGTCGCAGAGTTTAGAGCCAGGCTCCATCATGTCGTTTTCGGTGGTCGCCATAGGTTAGTAGGGACCAGGTATTTCGATCATGAGATGTCGGATTGGGAATTGGTGACTCTATTCCTCGTGTTCAGCTGAATAGGTATCCCGCAAAAAAGTTGGCCAATGGGGAAAACATCCAGAAAGTAAGATCGGACAGTCTATTTTGCCATGTAGTGCAAAAGGCTTGGCAGGCCCCAAATGCCAGAAAGCTTAATTCTGCGTGTCTGCTCAGTGAAATCCAACACACCACCAGGCTAGGAAAGCTTTCCGAGCCTCTTGGATGTAGAGGGTATTATTGATTAAGGACTAGGTGGGATTCGAACCCGCGGTAGTAGCAACGAAAAAGCTGTGTCATGCACCAAGTGCGTTTCTTGAGAGTTTAACCCGCTCTTACCAGAATTCCCTAAACATAAACTAGGCCGTGTCTAGACATGTCCGTGATAGTGCCGCATTTTTCTTTTCTTTTCTTTTTCTTGTTCGGCCGTTATCTACGTACCTACCTGGGATTGACTTACTCGGCAGGTATGTCGGGGGGGCGGAGGTCTCCCCGAGATCTCGCAGCGCTCGATTGACAGAACGTATTCCCTCAGCCAATTAACTGAGTCTCTCCGGCTTGGCGATACAAGACATTCTGTATTGCGATTGGACATGCTCAAAAGTCTAGACTCTGCAGCTCAGCTAAGAAACAGAGAGGGGTATGCAGATCGGCACTTGTCCACTTGTCCACCTGTCCCCTGGTTGCATTGGAACCCGAGTCAGAAAGAGGGGTGGGCTCGTTCTCGTTCGGACTAGACTACTCGGAAACCGGCACGTTCGACGTCACCTCCCGCAGGTTTTCCCAATAGTTTGGTTCGCTACCGGTTATCGACAACGTTTGATCATTCTGGGACGGTTATCACAGGTTAGGGGCATATATGACAAGCAGTCTTTCTTTCCGTCGCGCATCACTTAGTTGTCGTCCCCGATTTCCTTGCTCTTGCTGGCACAATCCTGTCAGAATGAGAGTCGCCACTTGTATCGCTATCGGGTTATGGACCCTCGGCCTTGCCCTCGCTGATGACGACGCTGCAGAAACTGCTGCGTTCGCCCGAGTTCGCCAACTCCAAGGTCGATACCAAGAAGCCATCTGGGACACGATCAAGCACCGAACTTCTGGCTGTACCACGCAGAAACTCCTCCGACGTCGCGAGTGGTGAGTCAGTCTTTCCAGCCCACATGTACCAACTGACTCGGAAGTAATCCCGCATAATAGGGGCACACTCTCCAAAGCCGACCGCCTCTCCTACATCAACGCCGTATACTGTCTAATTTCCAAACCCCCAGTCACGCCCCGTTCGGAAATCCCTGGCGTCCGTAACCGGTACGATGACTTTGTTGGCGCACATGTGCAACAAACGCCGTACGTACATAACGATGGGTTATTCCTCGGTTTTCACCGCCAATTCGTACATCTCTGGGAGAAAGCCCTCCGCGAAGAATGCGGCTATGCTGGAGCGCAGCCATACTGGGATTCTTCGATTTCGTATGCGGATCCGGAAAAATCTACCGTGTTTGATGGATCGCCTTGGTCAATGGGTAGTAATGGCGTGTATATCCCCAACCGAGGGAATACCACTATCCCCTTGCCCGGAGGGGGGGCGTTGGTTTTCCCTCCCGCAACGGGGGGTGGGTGTGTTCATTCGGGGCCGTTTACTCCGGATACCTTCACCATCCACCTCGGTCCGTTAGGCACTGACCCAAAAGGTCCATTGGAAGGGTATGGGTATAACCCACGGTGTTTGACGCGCGATCTCAGCCCGGAGTTTAGTGCGAACTGTCGACCGACGAATGTATCAGCTTTGGTTGGCGATTGTGAGGATATCGCGTGTTTTAATCGCGTGTTGGATACTTCCCCCAAAGGTATCCACGGGGCAGGGCATTTCGTCATGGGGCCGGTGGCCATGGATGTGTTTAGTAGCCCGAATGATCCGGCTTTTTGGCTGCATCATGCGAATGTCGATCGCTTGTGGGCTATCTGGCAAGGTCAGGCGTTGAGGGAGAGAACGTATCAGTTGTGGGGAACGAGGACCAGTGGCAATGGTAGGTCTTTTTTCTTGGATTTTGAAGGAATGTTGATACTGACTGTAGTTATTAGTTCCTCCCAGCGCCAACGTGACGCTGGACACGCCGCTTAATTTTGGGATTGCGGGCAGGCCAAAGGTGTTGGGGGATGTGCTGTCAAGTGTCGATGGCGATCTGTGTTATGTTTACGAGTAATTGTCGTGTGTAGCAAGGTTTGCCTTGTTATAAACTGGGATGCATATGCGAGAAAGGGCTCGGTTGAAATTGAATATGGCGAGAATACCTACCTAGGTACCTAGGTACATAAATGCCTTTCTGTCTCGGGAATATATACAAGGAGTGGAGTCTGTCGCAGTGTCACTTCCAAAAACAGCAGTGAGGTACAAACTCCATATCTATCCCTGCCAGTTTGTGTAGGGTATCCAGAGGGGAAGAAAAAAAAAAAGTTTATCGAGGATCCCGCGGCGGATGGAATTCAGGGTCTTCATTTGCTGACTGCAAGTGCTAGTGGCATTCAAAAGAGCCTCCGAGGGGAGATTTTAGAGACCAGCCATTTCCTTTTGGCGGCCGCAACATTCCAAAGACACGGTAAAGGTTGAGGTAACCCTACGAAGTACCGATACCAGATGCATGAGCTGCCTGCGTCACGTGCGATGCGGGACCCCACGATATTCTCAAGACACAATCGGCAAAAGCACTCGTTCTTACGGGAAACAACCAAGTCCCTCCTAGGCGTAGCAGCAATATCAATTTTGCCCAGATTTACCACAGCGAAAAAAATGAATTTATATGACGAGTTTTCCACCGACACCAGACGCCAAGTCTACGTCAATTTTCGGGACATGTACGACGAAGGAAAGCGTGAGGGCAAGAGCTTGAATAAAGGCCGCATCAAAAAGCTTCTCAAAACAAAAGAATCACTGCAGCCGCTGCGCAAGCGGCTGGGGCATTCGAACCTGCTATCCCTCGTCTCGAGAATGGTCGACGAAGGCATCTTCGAATCGGCGCTGCGTGCGTGGCGGGAGTTCCCGGAGTTGTTTCCCTCCCGACCGCCGGATGATACTGCCGTTGATCTTGACCAAGGTGCTGCTGACGTGCAAGCATGTGACGGGAAGGAGGGAGACGGAAGCGCCCATGACCTCACAGAGGATGATGAGCTCAGCGAAACTCGGCCTGTGCAAGGCGCTGGGGGCGCTTCTGGCCAACATGGTACGGTATCGGTTCTTTGTAGCTGCATGTCAGGAATGCCGCAACGAGGGTGCGGAAAATGACAAGCCCCTTCTAACAAAATGGGACCTAGCAAAAGACACTCAAAATCAACAGAGCGACCACCAAGCAGATCTGCTTGCATTCGAAGAGCAGCGTTTGCCCTACTCTGCGCAGCATACCGTCCTCGTCACAGCGCAGAGGTTACTCGAAGAGGCCTGCTTTGAGTTTGCGCAAAGATATATGCCCAGCGTGCTCCAGAGCGCCGGTTATGACTGCCCGGCGGCTGTCGAGCTCACACAGTGGGCCACAATCCTCACAAAGCACCGCTTCAAACTCGGGAAAGCGGCGACCTCGAGCCTGAAAACCCCCTTGTTCCCGGCCCTCGTATTGTCAATGCGGACATTGCGAAACACTGCGGTTCACAGGATTCCGGCATCCACCGCCGTCGTCTGTCAGCTCGTTAGCTCAGCCGCGGACCTCGCTGAAGTGCTGCAGGAAAGCGCTCGCGCCAGCCTGATGCGGGAGATTTGCGGAAAGGTCGATGCCACTTTTAAGGAGGCTGACGCCGTACGGCAGGCACTGACAGCAAGTGCACATCGGGAACTGGAAGAAATTCGACAAGCTCGGGAGGAGCTGAATAAAAGGGAGAAAGCCATCCTCGCCAAGACTCTGAGTGACGATGCTGAATGCAGACGCGAGTTAGGCCATGCTCTGAAACAAGCTGTCGGCCACACAATCATGAAATGGGAGGAGGCAAGGGCATCAGCTAGCTCTGGTGGGAATGACAACGGCACAACTGACTTACAGGCAGTGAAACCCGGAAATGATGTGGAGGACGGAGATGCAGCGACGGTCGAGGGTTCTGACAGAGACCAGTTAACCAGTTATAACACACTAGTGAATTTGGAGATGGACTACTGAACCCTCTCGAGGTAGATAAACGAGGTGATTGGGTTAGGCTTAGAGTGTAGCGAGATTCATAAACTTTCCTATTCGGTAGCTTGAAATGTAATACCTGTGAGGCTGGATTCTAATAATGCTTTATGAAGGCCCCTTTCTGAGAGTGTGGACGTGATAAAAAAACATGGCTGGAGAAAAAAAAGGTGGAAATTCAGCAATAGCATAAGCTGATCTAGATAGTTTTTGCAGAGACATTGGGATAATATAGGTCACAGTTTTCACTTCCAGAAAACAGCAGTGAGGTACAAATTCCATGTCTACCTACCCCTAACGTCTTATCGTTCTAACTACCTCGGCCTATTTTCCCTAATAATCGTGACTGTGCATCTCTAAGAAGAATATCTTATTCCTGCCCTCGAGTACTAGACGGCCTAATCAGGTTTGTGTGCTCTAATTTCAGATCCCGTAGTCAAGTCCAGTCCCCTGGAAACGCCACCTGCACGCCCAATATGTAACCCCATTCCCATTCCCCGCAAAGAAAGAAAGAAAGAAATGTTTTTTCTCTCTCAGAAACTCAAAGAAGCTCCCAAGTACCCACGACTATGCCGCGAGCCGGCTGCGCAATCCGGCTGAAAGCGGCAGGGCTGAGATCAATATCGTACCTGCTGCAGGCTGCGCAGCGGTCGGCAATCGTAACCGCGATGGTCTTGCCCTCAAAGCGAACTTTGGCGCGGCGGCCGCATAGAGAGTTGCGGTTGGGATTGCCACCGGGGGACTGGGGGTCGAAGAGGTCGGGGCTGACAGCCACAATCATGTCGCTGTCGTTGTGGAACCTACCACAAGCACCGATGCCCTGTTGTGTGTGTGAAAGTTAAAAAAAAAAGTCAGCATTGCTTTTAGTTGACGGAAAATCAAGATGCTTTTTTGCGTGGACCGTCCCAATCTCTCCCTTCTCCACCTGTGCAGTGCAAGACAGCTGGGCAGCCAAAACGCCCAAGGTATAATATAGATAGGTAGTACTGAAAACGGGCGAATCTTTACGTCGCTGCGTCCATATCTACACGAGCACCACCAATACAAGTACACGTACGCCGGGCAATCAGGTCTGGCTAATTAGACTTGCAACGATTGACCCAACTGCGGTTGATCCGACTGCGCGATTAACTGACCCGACTGCACGGCCTGACTAGCCCTGAGCCTGACAATAGTAACTACTTATCGGAATTGCCCTTGTATTGGAAATTCGGCCATTCCACTAGAGCTGGCAGGTGTAGGTGCGGGTCTTCTGTGGGCCGGTGGCGGGGGGTCACGCGAGAGATTGGAGCGGTCTACGCCAAAAAAAAAAAAAAAAAAAAAAAACCAAAAAAAGAAAAT
>Ga0247765_1001597_pt1 | contig 10225 bp, 7 predicted proteins | sample UWRJL106311C6_FD_179949 | JGI IMG/M metagenome (GOLD analysis project Ga0247765, IMG submission 179949) | Plant litter microbial communities from Arlington Agricultural Research Station in Wisconsin, United States - UWRJ-L106-311C-6 | ecosystem: Environmental > Terrestrial > Plant litter >... | reverse complement strand
CGTTGCCGAACAAGCAACAAAGTCTAAAAAGCATCGACAACATCCTGCAAAAACACGGCCCAGTCGCTCATCAAACGCTTTGTCCAACTAAGCCGTGTCGATCCGGTTCGAGAGGTAGAGCTGTCGTTGAGCAAGCGACAAGACGAGACAGGGGTGCGTGCGGCTAATCATTCCTGCGACGGTGCGAGCAGCAGAGCGGTAAGGTGAGCGCTGGTGTGGTGTGGAGTGAGCGAAAAAGTTGGGGAAAAAAACTCTGAAAAACTCTAACCGACTCAGGGCTTTGGAATGCTTTCCAACGCGGACCCTACGCATGGGACCTACGCAGGGACTCCATCGCAGGGACGCCAACGCATATTAGATTCCTAGAGGATGAAAAGTACTGAAGGAAGCAAAGGGCAAGTGTTTCGTCCATTCCCCACAACAAAATCCCTGGATCCAAATACGTCGTACCGAAAATCATCTCTGTAAATGGCGGACATCAATACCAGACCTGTACTATACCTCGGGAGGTACCCTTAGCCCAATCAGGGCTGACACCGCCAAGCTTCCCCCAAACCTTGTCCCCTCATGCTTCCAAGTTGCTACAAAGACCTTCGCAGACATGAACATGAAGGATCATTAATACGCGTACGAAGTCTTCATAAATGTGGGGACAGGTCAGACCGTAAGAAGCAAAAAGTCCAAACGCGGAGAAACAAAAACACATGATTGGGGGGCCAAGCAATAAACATTTCGGATCCTACGGAGACGAAGAAGCATGGAATTCAAGGTCTTGTTGTTTCGGCCCGGCCTGGCTTTTTTTCTTCTTTTTTTTTTTCCTGCCAACTGCACTGCATTGTACTGCATTGCATTGCATTTGCATTGCACTCGTACAGTGCAGGCAAATCGAGAACGAACGTACTCTTATTACTGCTGCTGACATGGTAGGATAGAAATGGAACAGAAACCTTACCCCACCCTCCTCCTCCCCTCCAAGTTCAGGTCAGATAGGTCAGACAGGTCAGATCTGGACTCGACACAAACAAAGAGACTGGACTCCCTCCTCGGAAAACACATCGGACACCTAACCTGCACTGTCCGTCGCGCTGCATATGCTGTGAACCAAGATGAACAGAAAAAGAAAAAAACAAGAAACAAAGAAAACAAACCACCCGGCAGTTGTTGAGTCCAGTCCAGTCCAGTCCAGTCCGGCCCAGTCCAGTCCGGTTCCCCGTCTGTGCTGGTGTCCTCCCATTCGGCAATCCATGTTTCCAACCTGCAAAGGATCACCCCACCCATGACCTCCTCGTGCAGTTGGAGCCAATTACGTTGCTTGTGATGCGACGCCACAGGCTGACAACCTGGCCTTGGGTTTCTTACTGCATTCTGATTTGCGTGTACGCAGTGCCCAATGTGTTCTAGTCTGTCTAGGTACCTCTCTAGGCAGGATGACTGGAGGGATGATGTGAGGGATGAGGGATGGGGGTGATCAAGCGAGGGGGATTCGTAGCCGTTGCACCATTTTTTTTGGTTCCAACTGCGTAGTGACACAGACAAAAGCCCATGTTCCTTGCACGTGTGTAATTTGAATAAGTGGGATGGATATATATCTAGAACTGTAGACCGCTCATTCGGTCCAGTCTGACTCGTTCAGACTTAAACCCCTTTCATCAGCTTGAACTCTACAGGATTTGATCAGTCCGGAACTGACGCAAAATGGGCTCTACCGATTACAAGCTCGATTTTTCCACTTTTTACAATGTCATCAACAACACCCTGACCACCACACCCACCACCCGTCACGGCGTTGATCCCGGCACCGAGGATTCCCTCCCTCCCGTCCCCGTGTCTACCCAAGATGACGTCGACCAGGCCGTCCGCGCCGGCCAGCAAGCGTTCCTCAAGTGGCGGGACCTCAGCTACGACTCGCGGGCCGTTTACCTCAACCAATTCGCCGATGCCATTGAAGCCAACCGCTCCGGGTTCGAAACCCTCCTCGGGAAAGAAACCGGAAAACCCCTCCAGGGCGTCGTGCTCGAACTCAACTTTGCCATTCTTCATCTCCGCGAAACCGCCAAACTCCGGATTACCTCGGACGAGAAAATCCTCGAGGATAACCCCGAGCGCCGCGCCGCTATCCGCTTCACCCCGCTCGGTGTCGGCGTCGGGATCGTCCCTTGGAATTTCCCGTTCCTTCTCGGTCTCGGAAAACTCGACCAGGCGGTTCTTTCCGGAAATGCCTTCATCTGGAAACCATCGCCGTTTTCTCCCTACACGGCGCTCAAACTCGGGGAGCTTGCCGCGAAAATCTTCCCGCCTGGTGTCGTCCAGGTATTATCTGGAGATGAGACTCTCGGTCCTTTACTCACCGCGCATCCTGGCATCTCCAAAATTTCCTTTACAGGGTCATCTGCCACGGGGAAAAAAGTCATGGCGGCCTGCGCGGGGACGCTGAAGCGAGTGACGCTCGAACTCGGGGGAAATGACGCGGCGATCATCTGCGATGACGTGGACTTGTCGGTTGTAGCTCCCAAGATTGCGGTATTCTGCTTCCTCCACAGCGGGCAGATTTGCATGAACATCAAACGCGTGTACGTGCACGCCAAGATTTACGATCAATTTCTCGCGCAGATGGTCGCGGTGGTGAAAACGTTTAGGACCGGCGCGGCAGGTGACGAGACGGCGTTTTCTGGACCAGTGCAGAATGCGATGCAGTTTGAAAAGTTAAAGGGGCTATACGCCGAGATTGAGAAGCAAGGTTGGAAAACTGCACTGGGAGGAACTCTCGAGACCCCAGACAAAAAGGAAAAAGGCTTCTTCATGCCGCTAACCATTATTGATAACCCCCCCGACGACTCGAGAATCGTCACCGAGGAGCCCTTTGGCCCGATCGTGCCCGTCCTCAAATGGAGCGGAGAGGAAGAAGACGACGTCATTCGCAGAGCCAATGATTCAAACATGGGCTTGGGCGCCTCGGTTTGGACGGCCGACCTCGAGAGGGGAGAGAGGATGGCAAAAAAGCTAGAGGCCGGCTCGGTCTGGGTGAATTCGCACTTTGAGATGGCGCCGCATGTGCCGTTTGGAGGACACAAGTGGAGTGGAATCGGCATGGACTGGGGCGTCGAGGGGCTCAAGGGGTGGTGCAACACGCAGGCGTTTTGGGTGAGGAAGGTGCCGAACTAGTTGGGGACTCAAAAAGCAAGAATGACACGTTGGATTCCAATTGAACTCAATAGAGCTTGAACCCCGATCATTGATTCTGAAAGTCATGTCCATCCACTCGCCATCCTTATCCTCACACAACGGGGTGCTACACAATGGTGAGCCCTCGCTGCCATACAAACAAGTGAATCAGCCTGTTGGAATCAAATTAGTGACCAAAGTCTTCAAACGGTACCTAGTAAACTTACCACCATTCATTTCTTCATACATGTATGCAGAGATCCATCATCTTTTACCTTGCCTGCCCATCCAACTGGGGATTACGCCGTAATGGTGAGTCCTCTCACTGCCATGCAAACAACCGCAAAGAGATAGACGACGAGGTAGCCAATCGTAAACATCAACCTGTCGCAAGATTAAATCAGTCAACCGCAAATCTCAAAACGGTGCATAGATGCCAAATGTAGGTAGGTAAAGATAGTAAAAACCCACCACCAACGGTTCGAAGAATCGATGAACCGAAAAAAGGGAAAGCCCACGACCGCATTGCGGTACCACTTGCTAAATCGCTCGACCGCCTCTGTCAATCTGGGACCGACAAAAACTTTTTTCCAGACTTTGCTGCGTTCAGCGTAATATTTCTCGGCCTCTTTTGTGAGTTGATAGAGAAGCTGTTCGATTGCTCGGGCCGTTCCCCGGATAATTTTCTTGAGTTCTTGTTCGAGACCGTGTCCGACAAAGCATGCGATAACAAGAGTGATGTGGTTCAACAGATGACTATAATGTCCTTGTCAGTACGAATATATACATGGCATTGACGGGGGACTGTTGTGTCGGCAACCCACTCGAGCGTGTTTACAAGGCCAGTGATGAGAGAAGCAGCCAAGATCTTGAAGTCGTCGCGTGAGGCCGTGGCGGCAGAAACGCCCGAAGCCGCGAAGTAGTTGTCACCACCGGAGTTGCTCTGAGGCTCGCGCTGGAAGCTGTGTTCACCGCCGTGGTTCTTTGGACCGTTCATGGTGTAATGGCTGCGTAGAAGGACTGATTTACGCTGGGGAAGTGAAGTAGCTGTGGTGTTGCTTGTCAGGCAGAGCGGGATTCGCGAATCTATCTTCATTGATCGTGGGTGGTGTTTTGAGCAAGTGATGAATCTCGGAAGCGAGGCAGAGACGGTGGTTGTAAAGTGAAAAAGCGCGGCAATGAGGAAGGACCCTCGCAAACTACCTACGTACCTATTGAGGTACCCAACTGGGAAGAAGCTGCTACGGGAACCCTGATTTACAGCGTGCTACTTCTGACCAAAGCCCGCATTAAATTTTTACTCACCTGTCAAAACCTCCCCTAGTGCCCACTTCCACCACCGAAGCCCGCCGACCTCTCTCTCTTTTCCCCTTCCACGCGGTTCGATTCCTCAATCTACCGGTAGTTGTTTACACCCTTCTCCAGTTCTTGTTTACAACGCTTCCGGGAACGCATCCAAGATAACCAGCAAGTGGGCCAGCAAGCCTCGTCCGGCGCCGAGGCACAAAGTTCACAAAGTTCAAGATACGCAGCACCCGTGCCGAGGCGCCACGCACTACTTTTTTCTTTCCCCAAGCCACCTACTTCAATTCACATCCGGCTCGACTGCCTAATGCAAACCTTGTGAAAAACATAAGGCCCTCCTCGTGGGTCTTGTTGGGAGATCTGGGTTTTGCAAAAACCTGCCAGCCCACTCCAACTCCAACTTTTTTTTTTCTTCGCCCAGACGTTTCCTCTTGGCTGCAATTACTTCACCGCGATCTCTTCACCGCGCCGAATATTGCGCGCACCTGGCTGCTGCACTTTCAGTCACAGAAGAGCATCTCCATCGATAATTGCTCGGTCGGCAAAATGCCTTCCGCTAAGCCGCATCTCCAAGAGGAGACGACGCTGAGGGAGCCTACCCTGGCCGAGTTTCTCTCTGTCTACCACGACCGCATTCTCCAGGAACTCCTCCACCATGATCTGGCGTCAATTCCCGCCCGTGCTGAACGGATGGATCCCGAGTTGCGATTCCATCCCGAACATTTACAACCGTGGACAGACTTTGTATCCCAGCACGACATGATTCGCGACAAGTTTGCCTCGTCTGTGTTTGCGAAAAACAAGCACATTACGCCCCATAGTAGATTCGAGGAAGCTGGCAAGACCGGGAGAGTTTTGGGGTTGAGTATTCTGTCGCATGATGCTTTTTCAGGAAGAGGAACCGGACATGGACACCCAGACCTCCCCTCAGCCTACAGCAGCATCAACCACGTCGACTTTCGGGCTCCTCCTATCGACAACCGAATGGCCGAGCAAGCCATGGCGGGTATCAACAAGCTCGAGCGGAGACCGAACATGACGACAAGGAGAAACCTGCGACCGTCGCGCATGTGCACCACAGCTTCTTTCAGGGATGGTGATAGAGCTAATAGTCCAGAAATCGCCCTCTATCCAATCTCGGTCATGCACCCTACCGTCTTGACATTGCCGGCCTTGCAGCACGGTCTCAGACCTATGAACTTTGCCGAAGAAATTGTCGCCAAGATGCTGATGACGACAGAGAATCACATGCATCCTCTGGACAGCTCGTGCGCCGAGGATATCGACTGGCTAGTTGGGGTTGCCGTCGGCCAGATGTACCATTTTATGATCTGGAGCGGTGTCGAATACGGTCTCTTGGCCACGGGAGAAAACTTTGTTTTCTTCAAGGTGGACTGGACGAAGAACCCGGGCACCTTGTACTATCACCTGGCCGAGAGCGGTCGGCAAATCCTGCCTTTTACTCTGATGGCTCTGGAGGGGACCCGACCGACGCAAAGACAACGGCATTTAGCCCGGGAGAACATGAAGCTGAGGGTTTGGGACCACAACGACAACAACGGCATCTCTGGCCAGAAACAGGTGCTCGAGCCGCCGCCGCCGCTGCCGTCGCCATCAGTCGAGACTTTGCCCGCAGACGACTTAGGTCCAGCAGCAGGCAGCTCACGACATGCCATTATGCAGATTATGAGCCGGCCCGTGCCGGAATACTGCACGCACGAGTGTCTCTTGGGACTTGTGAACCAATCTCCTCTGGACCCGAATTGTCCCAATGTCCACATGCACCGCGACGGCTGGTCGGACAAATCCCCGTCGCCGTTATGCGAGGAGGAAAATGACGAAGAAAAACGAAAACAGGTTCCCCAGAAGAAGAAGAAGAAGCAGCAACTCTACGCGGGATGTCATCCCGTCAACCACGCTGAGTGGCTTCGCCTGTTGCAGGAGCAGTTCTTTTCCTCGTCCCAGACCCAATCCGAATCCGGAAATGGAGTACAGGAGATGGCCAGCGATCTATACGACGGGATTATTGCCCACCGAAACAAAGGATCCCACGGCGTCATGCTGCAAGTCACGCTGCTGAAATACGGATATACCTTTGTCGCCAAAGGGACTATTGCGCCGCTGGTGCCGCAGCTACGATCCGAAGCGAGGGTTTACCAGCATAAACTGTGGCCAATTCAGGGGTTCGCGGTTCCGGTGTTTCTAGGGGAAATGGACCTTCGCCCCTTACCTAAACAAGCCCAATCTGAACCTGAACCCAGTGTTGCCCCCGGAGGAGGAGGAGGAGGAGGAGGACGACAGCCGTTTTACTACGATATTTATCTCGACGTGGTATACATGATTTTTCTTTCGTGGGGGGGAATCCCGCTCCCCCTTGCGGATTACCACTGGGATTCTTCTTCTTGTCGGGGGGGAGGACAAGGATACAGCACCACCACCTGCAAGCGTACATGTACGGAACTTGATTATTTTGAAATGGTTCGCCCGGGCTTGAATCTCGCGAGGGAAATCCGCCGGTCGCTGAAATCGCTGCATCTGCTGGGCGTAGCACACCGCGGTGTCCATCGCCGGAATTTACTGTGGAGCGAGGAGAAGAAACGGGTCATTTTTATCGACTTTGAAAGGTCGTGCTATGTTGATGATCGTCCTCGTCGTCATCCTCATTCATCTCAGTCTGTCAATGGCAATGGCAATCCCCAGGCCGATGATGGCGGCAATGGCGGCAATGGCCATGACGAAGATTGCAATGACAATGACCATGACAGTGACTATGGTGGCGAGTACCTTTTTGAGGCGAAAAAGAAATACCCCCAGATAGCAAACTTGCTAGCCCAGGATGAGGAAATGGCCCGGGATTTGTGCGAGGCTTTGCAAGGAAAGGGGAAGAAGGGGAAGGGGAAGGGGAAAAAGTGGGGAAGGAGGACACTTGTCACTTGAATATCACGAGAGAAGACGATTTTCTCTTGAAGACGACAATGAGAAGACGACAAGAGGAGACGACGAGAAAAGGCAATGAGAGAAGGCAGCTAGAGAAGACGGCGAGAGAATATGACCAGAGAGGATGACACGGGGGAGAGGGAAATGAAAAAGGGGAAAAGGGGAAATGGCAAGGCAGCCAAAAAGTGTAGATACCAGTTTGGTGTATAATATTTGTACAACACCCCACGAGGTCATTAGATTGTACAAGTGCTTTCTTCTTTTTCTTTTGCTTTCTCTTTGTGACAGAGATAGACAAAGTGTCAGGGCTGGATAATGCCCACTAGAACCGCCAAGTACCAACTGCGCAGCTTCCTGCTTACCTAGGTAGATACCCAAAAAGGATTGAGAGGTTTCAAGTCGACATCTAATCTAATAAACAAAAATAAACTCGTCATTCTCCCGATCCGTCATGTCTGCAAACGCCTGTCTTCCCAGCCCACTTTCCCTTTCCTCTCCTTCCCCTTCTCCTTCCTCTTCTTCTTCTTCTTCGCCATGATTATGATGATGAACATGTTCCTCCATTGACCAGTCATGAATCCTCGCTGGTTTCCCATTCGCGACACGCATTCTCTCGTGCTGTTGATTCAACAAGACTAAATTCCCCACTTGTAAAACCACGGCGATTACCATTCCAAAAAACACGCCCAGCGTAGCTCGTAGACCGGGTAAATACGCAGGGGCATCAACCGCGTTGAAAAGTAGTGGCCCAATGATATTCCCTGTCGAGGAAGCGGCGTTGTATAGCGACAAGATACCAGACTTTTTGGTTTGTCCTGCCGTGTTGGCGAGAATCCACGATACGATGAGGGTGTTTCCCCCAAAAATAAAGGCGAGGAGGTAATACCCTAGTAAAAGGAACTTCGTACTTTCACTGTTGCGAGGGAGGAGGTACAGTAGAGCTAGACCGGCCAGGATGGGAAATAGAATGAGTAAAAGGGAGAGGGATTTATATCGCAGTTTAAACGCGGCGTAGGCGACGGCGAGAATCACCAGATACTGAATGGCGCCAAAGGGAATGTTGAGCAGCGTGGTTTTGAACTTGTCAAAGCCAAAACCGGCGAGGATAATGGGCCCGAAAGTATTGGTCACCTGAGCGCCGAGGTTATTGGCCAGAGCCATGGCGATGAAGAGGTAGGTTTTGACGTCGAAAAACACTTCGCGGATTTGTGACCATTTGAGCGACTGCGAGCCGATGCCCGTTTGGTTGGCGCGAAGACGCTCGAGGGCCTGGGCGCGCTCTTCTTCGCTGAGAAAGCGAGCAGAAGATATATTATTATCGAGTCTCCAGTAGATGATGGGCACGCTAGCAACGGTCAAGAGACCAGTGACGAGAAACAGTCTGCCACCGAAAATTAGCCTGACACTGAATGAAAAGGTGGACGCTAAACTAACATTTGCCATGACGCTAGAATAGCAGACTTAATGCCTCCTAGTGCATAAGACATGATTGCAGCGAAAATAGTAGCAAGACCATTGGTCCCATACCACGCAGCTACGCGAATGGGCTGTTCCGAGCGTCTGTACCATTGGCTGGTGATGATGGAAAAGAGAGGAAGACAACCGGCCTCAAATATGCCCAAGAAGAAGCGGTTGATGAGAAGACCTGAGAAAGTCCGGCATGCGGGAGTCAAAGCTTGAGCAAGTCCCCAGCCTAGGACGAGAGAAGGCATTAGGATGCGATGGGGCACCTTGACGATTAAAATAGAGGAAAACGGTTGCCATATCAGCTGCGCGATGGGGGCTATCGATCCAACCATGGAATACTGGTTTCCCTCGAGGCCGGTATCTTCCGGGAGGCCAAAGATGGCGCTGTACCCGAGAATTGTCTTGTCGAGGATTTGGAGAAAGTACACCCAGACGAGGAGCGACAGGATGACCTTGTCCGTCTTGCGTAGAATGCGTCGGTTCTGCACAGAATTAGTGACCAATGTGGATGTTCCGGTTAGCGTAACGCATACATCTTCCTCTGTTAGGACGACTTTTCCATCATCACGACCAGGGTCGTTGGCGTCAAAATCGTCGGGGGTCGCCGCTGCCATTTTAGGCGCATCGTCCTCATCCAGACGCTGATACCCAGCGTTGGGCCGGAGGGAGCCATACGGCGACATGGCCAGATGGGGTAGGGGGCCTGGATACCCTGATCATGGATTGTTGTGCGTCGGATGAAGTCGTTGAAACCTGGGTTTGTGTCTCCAAGTTCCCCGCTTGATTCCGAAACGTGGGGTCGTCGCTCGTGGGGGTCACTACCCCTGTCAGGCCAACTGTGAGGTCGGGCACCTTGATGAACAGCTCAACTGTCCAGACTCCAACGTTTTGCCATCCGTGCATTTGGTACTGCCAAAATCGATACGCCGCCGGTTGAGACCACCGGAAAAGAAGTCGTGGCTTTAGCGCACATGACCGTTTCTGGCGGTGCGCGGTGCGCGGTGCGACGAACCGGAGACACAACCAGCGGGGTAATTATGCGCTAAAATTGGTCCTCTATTAGAATAGGTTGTTGCAGAATCTCAGTTCGCGAGCCTACAACATTTCATTCAACTTCGAGGAGCGGTTATGGGCCACAGTCACTAGATGTCAATCCATATAGCACTGACTACTCTAGCCATGTCGCCCAGCACACCCGATCCGAATGGATCATCCGGCCGGCCCCGATCAACCATCGCCGGAACCCCACTCGGCGTCTCCAACTTTCAAGCACTCCCGCCCCGGCTAAATGCGGAGTGGGTCCCGCAACCCCTCAGCGGCTTGGGGGGGGGGGGGGGGGGAAAAAGGGGAAAAA
>Ga0247765_1001596_pt1 | contig 10227 bp, 7 predicted proteins | sample UWRJL106311C6_FD_179949 | JGI IMG/M metagenome (GOLD analysis project Ga0247765, IMG submission 179949) | Plant litter microbial communities from Arlington Agricultural Research Station in Wisconsin, United States - UWRJ-L106-311C-6 | ecosystem: Environmental > Terrestrial > Plant litter >... | reverse complement strand
ACTAGTGTCTGCACATTTGGCAGGCTGGGGGATGACTGCCCATTTGACACCGCTGGGCAAATTTGCAATGGCCAAGGAGTGTTGGTAATGGGTTTTTGGTAGGCTCTGGGCCGTCGACACCAAGCTCGCCGAATTACGGTACCCCCAACGTGAGATCTCACAGGACGAGAATTAAATGAATATAATAATTCGGGCTATCCATGCATCTCACCATGAACCAAAGCCACCGTATGGCGTGGTTCACATGCTGTTTCCCGCAACCGGGACACCCTCGTTTGCTCCATACTACTTCGTACTAGGTACCTATTCGGGCAGCCCAATTCTTAGGAAGTTTGTTAGCATTGGGACTTTTAACCTAGCTGTGCCCTAGATGATGATAGTGCACACTCCCAAATAGCTTTGTATGTTCATACAGCCACACAGCTCGGCATAAACTTGGAGCTTTGCCCTACTCGTCTTTCACACCCTAAACGAGGATCCTAACATGCCCACACGTGGCCCTCTACTTCGGGCGGCTTTGGGTCGATCCCTCTAGCTCAAGGTCTTGAGCTAGCAATTTTCAGGCGCCGGGCTTTTGAACTTGCAAAGTGACACAGTTTGCTCGGACTGCCAGAACTGCATTTCCAGCAGCAACCAGCAAGGATGCACATCGACCGACGTCAACTGGGCGATAAAGTAGCGGGCACTATCGATTGATGCATGTTCGTCGTTTATCGTCGTTCAAGGGTAAGGTAGCTCCTGTGTGCGTCAGACTTGGCGCTTGCCCCTCCAGAAAAACGTTGACCAGGGGTATCCAGCCCTGAGGCCTTGAAGGCCGCGCGACGAGAACCGTGGTTCCTCCGTCTCAATCTAGGAATGTCGAGCCCGAGACAGAAAAATTCGCAGCGGCGCAGCGCATGAGTTGCCCCATCGGGTTGGCAGAATCGCACGTTCTGTCCAACTCAGGAGCATGTTGCATCATTCTCAAGGGGGGATTGGCGGGGCGGGTGGTGGTGTGGCTGGGGAGCTACTTTAGCCAACAGCACACATGCGGAGCATGCATCGCGGTGCCCGCTCGTATCGGCCAGGGCCCAACATCGACTGCTCCCTCTCCTAGAGGGACGACGCTTTGTGCCTGGCTTGGCGAGGTGCAAGCTGCGGGGTGCGAGCAATTTGAGGCGCTTCGGCCATCACATCGATAACTTGAGGTGAACGTTGGGGTCTGTACTCTGGACTTTGGCACAACGTCCCGTCGTGCACCGCCGGGTCTCGATTATGTCATTGGCCACACACCCTTGCCACTCCCCAGGTGCGGAAGACCACCCGTATCCCTGTCCGTGGCTGCAGTTTTCCCGCGCTGAGCTGGCCTCTCAACCGCAGCATGATCAGCGACCGTTTGAATGGCTCTGCAAGGTCGCTTCTGTGAGCCGAACAGTGCCTCTCAGCCTGACACGTGTGTAGCGGTATCTCCAGCCAATCTCGCGCAATAGTTTTGTTGAGGCCAAACGATGGCGCGTGGGGCACCCGCCAACCCCAGGAAGAGCAGAACTCAAATGGAATCGTGGACGGAGCTCGACTCCTCGAGCAACAAGCAAGCGTGGTGCAAAAATTGCAAACCACTCCCTACTGCTAACGAAATCCGGGGATCTCATTGAAAGCTCGTCTTACATGGGGGAAGCCGAGAATGCAGCCCAACCAATTGGTCCTGGATCTCGCCGAATCTTGTCTCTTGAAGAGACCGGGGGCCGGGGGCCGAGATTTCACTTGGTGCAATCGGGAGTTTTCGTCCAGCCCAGCAGATTGTGAGCCGATTGCAGGGACCAATCGTAGCGTCAGGACCAGCTTTTTGCACGACCAGACCATTCACGAGCATCGAACAGCAACCACTCAAACAACGAGATGCCTTTTTCGCTGGCAGTGAGCGAGTCGTGGACTGTTTCATGACTCTTCTCCCGATTCCGCGGGGAGCGCCATCAGACGGTACCTGCCAACCAGCGATCCCGCCCAGACCCAGTCTTAGCATGAGTGCTAATGAAGCTCTCTGCCGTCCGGCATATCCAGCTGGGGGGCAATTTCAGCCTTTCTGACGTTGGATCGGGTTTCTTTGGTACGGAGCATTCGTTGCGAAATGGCGTTCGCGTGGGTGAGGTTCTGTTCGCGCAGATCCCCTCCATGTCAACGACATCATCCAAATGTACCCGTCGAGCCAGTCGAGCCTGTTCAGGTTGAATAACGGGGCCGCAATCGTTTAGGAGCCAACACCTGACCAAGAATGCAAGAAAACTCAGGACCGCTGGGCATTCTGATAAAACTCGTCATCGGGATGTTCCAATTCAGGGTCTTTCTTGTCAGGGGCACAGGTCGTAAGCAATCTATGTGTGACAAGAATTGGACCTGGATTACGTTTGGATGCAAGCGAGAATCCGAGAAACGGCGCTCCCCCGAAACCCAACCCTTTTGGCCAAGGTGAGTTGAGCGTCTTCGCAAACCCGGCTTGCGGATTTGTCTCGCTGGCTTGGCCGTGGTCCATGAACAGCAGAGATCCCAGGTCCGACCGGAGATCGGTGCCAGTGAAAGTACATGACCAGTCCCCCGTTTGTCTGATGAGTGAACGTCGAGAGACGTCAAACGGTGGAGGTCATCTAGCATGATGCCTTCTTTTAGCCCTAGACTCCCCTTTACCCAAAGCCGGTTCCCGGACGGGAATTTAATATCCAGCTTCACATCCGCCCCTACCGACTCGGCCATCGTTCGCTTCTATCCGCTGTTCGATTACGATCGCGCGGTTATTTATAGTGGTCTCGCAGAAACACAAGCTTCGCCGTCGGAGTGGATGAATGCTCCTGCTGTTGGCCATTGACAGATCATGGGCAGAGGCGTGCCATATTGAGTTTTTGGCAACTGAAATTGAGATGGAGATGATTTGATGTCTCAACGCTCGACAATCCGAAATGGCCGTTTGGTAGCACTGCGTTGATGAATCCGAGTCATTGGAAGTAACCGTGTCATCTGAGACACCCCAAATACAGCGTAAACCGCGAGATGCCCAGCCGATGACACCAAACTATCGCATCGAAGTGTATGCGCCGTATCGCGGCGAGGTGGAAAGATGCACACTGAAACTGCCCCGAGGTGAACCCTAACCCCGAGAATGACGCTGGTGGAGACCTGATCGGATGCGGGGCAAACAACTGTTCCCATCAACTTTGAGGGGCTAGATTAAGGAGAAAATCAATCGTAAAGAAAAAGAAGTAGGAAAATATTGCGTCTTTGGATTTTTGGGCCTTCAAGACAACTGCTGGTGGAGCGAGGCCCAAAGGCGGGCCAGGTTTCCGCAGCAACGACCACCCCGCGATTGTATCAATTGCGGATCAACACGGCGCCAAACCAAAAATCTTCAATCCACCACGTCACAAGCCAAATTCGAGCACAACCCCATTTGACGCGACGCCGACGCCGACGCCGAGCGAACGACACAGAGTTAAATCTAGAAACACTTCACATTCCGGCACAATGGCTTACAACCCACGGATGTCAATACTACCGCCGGCGCAGTCGCAGCAGTCGCGACAGCGCAAAAAAGAAGAGGAAGCAGCCTACGCCAACATGCGACTCCCCGACCGCGAGATCGTCGGTTGCATCAACGAGCTGGGCATTCCCTTTACGGCAGCAGACCTCCAAAAGCCGAATCCGATCCAGGTGCAAATGATCTTCGAGTGGTTCGGCGAGCTGCTCATGGACAAAACACGCGCAACCGTCGAGCCAGCCATGCGCGCCGCTGCCGAAGATGTGTGTAGCGACCTGGGTGACCAGTTGATGCCGGCCGACACGCGCAACTTGATGGGTTTCTTCAGCTCGCTGCAGCAGCTCATGTACAATTGCGGCGTCAATGACTTCAACTTCATGGACCTGTACAAGCCGACACACGACCGGCTCGTCAAGATCTTCTCGTACATTATCAACTTTGTGCGCTTCCGCGAGAGCCAAATGAGTGTCATCAGTGACCACTGCAACCGCGCCGACAACACCAAGCAGCGCATCGAGCAACTGTACATGGAGAATCAAAACATGGAGGCCCAGCTCGACGATATGCATGACCGGCGACGCGAGATGGAGGCGCGCGTGGCTGAGAAGACGAAGCGCAACGAGGAGCTCAAGAAGCGCCTGCTCGAGCTCCGGCGCAACCAGGAGAAGGTGGCTGCGCGTCTCGAGGAGTCCAAGACGCGCAAGAACGAGCTTGCAGCCGAACTCGAGGACAAGACGGCCACTAAACTGACACTAAAGCAAGAGAGCGCGAAGCTGCGACCCTACGTGATGCAGAGCCCCTCGGTCCTGCAGGCGAGCCTGACGGAGTTGACCAACACGCTCAATGCCAACAAATCCCACATTGACTCCCTTGACCGCCGCTCCCGCGCGCTGCAGACATCTAACGACTCTTTCGCTGTCGTGTCCACCGACGTGGCATCGTGCATCAAACTGCTCGAAGAAATATCGACAGAGCTGGCCAAGGAAGAGGAGGAAAACGCAAAAAACGCAAAACAGCGCGACGCGCTTACGGAACGCGGCGCCAATGTTCGCGAAGTGGAGCGAACGGAAGCTCTGTTGCAGCGGCAACTAGCAAAGTGGCAGGAGAGGACCGAGACGCTACGCGCCCAGAGCCAGGAGAAAGCACAGCGGGCCAAGGAGTCAATGGAAGAGCTCAGGGCCGTGCACAAGAAGTTGACGGAGGAGCGGTCCGAGAAGGGCAAGGATATCGAGAGGAGGAGAGTACGGATTGAGCAGACGGAGAAGAAGGTTTGTGCTATTTCCAGGTTCCATACGAGATGTGGAGTGAAGCAGCTGCTAACGGCGGATAGATGCTGGACCTCAAGGAGAACATTGAGAACGAGGTACATGCAGCATACGACGAGTATCTCAAGATGGAGTCACATATCAAGCTTTACATCACCGAGATGGAGCAGGCCATATAGCGGGCCCCCTTGTAAAGCTTGTTCATGTTGTAATGTTGTCAATTTGGGTTCCGGTTTTGGCGGGGATAAGAATACCATGGGCACGGGCTAGGCTGGGTTGGGCTGGGTTGGCGTTTGGTTGCTTGCGGAGTATAAATGAGGCAGGTTGTATGGATAGGCCCTTGGATAAGTATGACGAATGATGGGACGCTAAGGATGGGTTAATGACATGTCATGAAAATCTTACAGCGTATGTTCTGTCCGATTACGATCCCACTCCCCTGGTTGGAAGCGGAACCATCTTTGCAAGACGCGGCGCGCATCCACCGTCCTGCCCATCCACCCTCCACTCTCAAAGTCCGGCCCAATCCTCCTCGCCGTGCCGCTCAACAACGGCATCCTCTCGGCCAGCAGTTCATCGGTCCCGAGACCTTCGGTCCTCTCCTCGACTAGCACAGCTTGAAACCCCACGCGCGTGGCCGTCTCGACGAGCACCGCAGCCGTGTTACTGATGCCCTGCACGCTCCACTCGCTCGTGTCCCGGTGGAGGCCAAGAAAGCCGTAGACTAACAGCAGAGGTAGTGGTGGTGGCGCACGAGGTGACGACGCTGTGGTGGCGCCCGTTGGCGGTGCCGAGACCTTAGTGTCGCTGACCGAGAATACCGAGAGGAAGGCCCGCAGGTGCGACACAGTGGGAATGAATGCCACGCGAATGTGTCGTGCCACTGCTACCTGGTAGAGAGGGGCCGCGAGGAGTAATGCCGTTCTAGATGAAGCATCATCGTCTTCTGGTGGTTCTGGTAGTGGTGGTGGTGGTGGTGGTGGTGGTTCATCCCCCCTTGCTTCGATAGGACCTTCAAATACTTGATTGGTAGTAGTATCGTCTTTGGCTGGCGGAGCAGTGGGTTGCTGCTGCTGCTGCTGACGCTGGCTCCGGATATGTTGGGCGACAGATGAGAGGAACTCGGCGCGGGTGGAACAGACTAGGAGGGTGGTGGGATGGCTGCAATGGTGGATGATATGCCACAGCAGCTCCGTGGGAAGGGCGGGCGACAGGAAGAGGGGTTGTGATGGGGACTGCGTCTGCGAGGGCATGGCCGATCTCCGAGATGATCCCGAAGTCACATGCCAAGATCAGGTTGTGTCCATGTTGCAAGTGCCGGCGTATATGCGGTGTTGACAATTAGCATGTTCCATGGAAAGGAGGAAGCACAAATATAAGACAGGATCGTCCTTGATACCATGCATCACCCATCATGACACAGCGGACCGATCCGCATGTGAGCGCACTGGCTGTGGCCCCGCTTTTAGCTAGGGTGCTGGGCCAGGACTCAGGCTGTGGGTACTCCGCTGCGACCAACCCCACCAAGCCCACCAAGCGGGCGGCGAGGAGCTGAGTGGTTCAGCACGTCACTCCTTCGAACCTCGCGGTGAAACCATCGCGGGGCAGCGTTCAAGCTCTGTGGAGGCCCAAAACACAGCCGTGCGCCATGGAGTCAATAGCGAGGATATCGACTTTACTCGAGAGCGGTTTGTCGCCAACCCGTCACAGCTTCCCAGCCTAAGCTAATCTAAAGTTCTGCTCAGCTCGAGAGCTCACACTCGAAGCTGCTTCAGCCACTCGGGGGGTGCGCGGCACCGCCAAGACCCTCGATCGATCCCAGGTCAAGAAGCTACTCGATAGCAGAAATGAGCGGGAGGTGCTTGACGGTCTGCGGCGCGTTATCATGGTGTGTCGGGCTCGAAATCCAGAGTGACGACACAAACTGACGATCACCCCCAGATGGCGTACCGCTCGCAAAAAACATTGCCCCTATTTTCCTCGGTCGTCAAGAACGTCGCATCCCCGAATATCGAGATCAAGAAGCTTGTCTACATCTATCTCATTCACCATGCCGAACAAGAACCCGATCTCGCCCTTCTCTCCATCAATACCATCCAAAAGTCCCTGTCCGATACAAATCCCCAGGTTCGCGCCTTGGCGCTTCGAACCATGTCGGGAATACGTGTGCCTGTCATTAGCCAGATTGTATCGTTAGCCATCAAGAAGGGAGCCGGTGATATGAGTTCCTACGTTCGACGCGCCGCCGCCCTTGCCATTCCCAAGTGCTACCGCCTCGACCCCTCCCAGCTTCCGCAGCTGCTGGAATACCTATCGATATTACTAGGCGATAAACAGTATTTCGTTGCCGGAGCTGCCGTCACGGCATTCTTGGAAATCTGTCCGGAGAGGCTAGATCTAATACACAAACACTACAGGAGCCTCATCAAGATGGTCGTGGACATGGACGAGTGGAGCCAGCTTTCAACTCTTCGTCTCATGACCGTCTATGCGCGGAAGTGCTTTCCACGAAGGACCAAGACCGTCAAGAATAAGGGGAAGGCTGTTGATCTTCAAGACTTTTACGGTGAAGGTGGAGAGGCGAGCTCCGAGGGCGAGCAAGTGGTGGTCCTCGATCCGGACCTGGAGTTGTTGCTGAGCAGCATCAAGCCCCTGCTGCAGTCGCGCAACTCGGCGGTTGTGGTAGCAGTCACGAGATGCTATTCCGCAATCGGGACACCAGCACATGTCCAAATGGCTATCGGCCCGCTCGTGGCGCTTCTCCGCGGCGCGCAGGACGTTCAGCAAATTGCCCTCTTCAACATTGTGTCCATATGTCTCAGCAACCCTGCCGAATTTGTGAGGTATGCCACCCACTTTCTGGTTCGTGGGACAGACACGCAGCCCATTTGGGAGCTGAAACTGGAGATTCTCACCTTAATCTTCCCTCATGCGCCGTCACATGTGAAGAGTCTCATCCTCAACGAGTTGGAGCACTTCAGCCGAGGGTCTGACAAGACTCTCGTCCGGGAAGCCGTCCGAGCTATTGGCCGCTGCGCGCAGACTGATGCAGCTGCTGCCCCGCGGTGTTTACGGCTTCTTCTTAGTCAGATTACAAGCATTGACGGCACGCTTGCTGCCGAAAGCTTAACTGTCATCCGGCATCTCATCCAACAGGACCCAATGGCACATGTGTCAACTGTTACCCGCTTGGCTAAAAATCTTGACTCGGCGACGGACCCTCAGGCACGAGCAACGATTGTATGGTTGGTGGGCGAGTTCTCGGGGTTGAACGGCGAGGATAATATCGCAGCCGATGTGTTCCGCATCTTGCTAAAGGATTTTGCCTCGGAATCAGAGCTTGCCAGACGCCAAATACTCCTGCTAGGAGCCAAGGTTTATCTTCACCATGTCAACCGCCGACTTGAAGCATCTCAGGGCAACTCAAACGAGGAGGGGGGAGCGCTGTCACAGCCTTTTGAGGATGACGACCATCCCATTGCCAAGCTTTGGAATTACGTGCTGCTGCTGGTCCGTTACGATACCTCGTACGATCTCCGTGACCGGGCGAGACTCTACAAGTCGTTATTAGATGTTCCGCAGCTCGCAACACTCATGCTTCTTGCACCCAAGCCGGCTCCACAGGCACCGAGCCCATCCGAGACCAGAAAGGGGTATACGCTTGGGTCTGCTGCGCTCGTCCTGGCCGGTGGCGGGGCCATACATGGGCTTAGAGGCTACGAAGACTTGCCAAATTGGGTGCAGCCAGGAAGGGAGCCCGATCCAAAGCTAAGAGAGACCGACGCCCCAGCTAGGTCAAGTAGTGGTGTGATCCCTGCAGCAGAAGTTCTGGATGCTGCAGCGAGGGCAAGAGACGTCAAGAAAGAACCGATGGCAGAGGGTGTAGGGGCGAAAACACTGAATGACTGGCTGGCTGAAGATGAGGCCGACGAAGATAGCGAGGAGGAAGAAGAAGAGGAAGAGGAAGATGAGAGTGAGTCCGAAGATGAGGAAGAGGAAGACGAGGATGAATCAGAAGACGGGTCCGAAGAGGAGGAATCGGAGGACGAAGCAAGAGAAGGAGCCGGACTGATGAGTGGGCGATGAGTAGGAAAGGAATGGCGTCTTTTCCAAGAATCTAATTAAAGTGGCGCACAGCCGAATGATGATCAAAATGATGGATAACCCAATCTCCGGCTCCAAACGCCACAACTCTAACCCCAGGTTCCAAAATGCACAACATCAACCGATGCTTTGGTGTTTAACCCTCTTCCCCGGATGGTGATCCTCTTGTAGTGTCTCCTTGACTTTGTGTTCGCTGATTGACGCAGCTTTTCTCTTCCTGCTCTGGGACATTGCCTCGGCGCTCTCTGTTCCGTCCTCCTTCCCATTTCCCTCGACCGAGGCTTGTACTCCGGTCATCTCATCGGGTTCGGCTACTACTTCTCCTTCGGCGTCGACGTCTGCCTCGTCTACTTTTTTCTCATCCTTTTCCACTGGCTTGTCAGTTTGCTTGTCGGTCTTTTCCTCTGTCGCTAAAGTATCGGCTTGGTCTTTTCTAATCTCCTTGCCTTCGGTGTTGATCTCGTGTGGTGATTCTTTACTGGGCGTCCCGGTCTCGGATTTGGCTTTGCCCTTCTCTTCTTCCTTGTCCTTGGTCTCTTCTTTGGCTACTGCTGCTGTCCCTTTTCCCTCCTCCTCCTCCTTCTTCTTATCTTCCTCCCCTTTCTTCGGCGGCTTGTCTTGACCGGCCACCGTCGCTGCCGCCTTGTCTTTTGCTGCTGTCTTTGCTGCCGATGCTGATGCTGTCTCCTGGTCTTCGGGTTTTCCATTCTTTTTGTCGCCCTTTTCTTTGGAGGAATCATCCTCCTCCGTCACCTCGGCTTCTGCATCTGCATCGGCATTGTGTTGGGCATCGTCCTTGACTGCCGGCGCTGCTTTATCACCATCGGCTGAGCTCGTGTCTTTTTCAGTTCCCTTTTTCTTTCCTTCCTTCCCTTCCTTCTTCGAAGTCGAGCCAGAAGAGCCAGAAGAAGAACCCTTAGCATCCACAGTCAATTCCGACGCCCGTTTCACCACGGGATTTCCCCCGTCCCGCTCGATGCGTACAGCTGGGTTCGAAGGAGAAGCCCCGCGTGTGACGGCGTTCCCCTTGGCCGTGGTGATGCTGATGGGCTTATCGGTCGAGGTGGCGGCGACGGTGCCAGCGGGGTGGCCGGCGCCCCAGTTCCATGATACTTTTTTTTGATCAAATCAATATGTGTTAGATACTCGCTGAGCGGAGCGGAGGTATGATTGGATTGGATAGGATATACATGAGGATGTGAGAGTGCACACACATACCTTTGTCACCCACGGAAGGGGGCGTTTCAGTTTCATTAGCCATGGTGGCGGTGGTGATGAATGATCATCAATGTTGCAGTGCAGCTTCGGTGGTCTTGTTTGTTTGTTGGTGAGTTGAGTGGGAGCTAGGGAGAG
>Ga0247765_1001595_pt1 | contig 10229 bp, 9 predicted proteins | sample UWRJL106311C6_FD_179949 | JGI IMG/M metagenome (GOLD analysis project Ga0247765, IMG submission 179949) | Plant litter microbial communities from Arlington Agricultural Research Station in Wisconsin, United States - UWRJ-L106-311C-6 | ecosystem: Environmental > Terrestrial > Plant litter >... | reverse complement strand
GACGTGCGACTCCACGACGGGGTGCGCGTGCACGTCGTGTTGCCGCCGGTGTCGACCATCGGGACGCTCATCTCGATCCGCCTCCCGCGGCTGATTCCCCTCGATCTCGGCGCGCTGGAGGCCGCAGGCTTCTTCACGCTGGTTCCGCTCGTCGCGGTGCTCGCTCTGGTGGAGAAGCGCGAGAACCTGCTGGTCACCGGTGCGGGCGGCAGCGGCAAGACGACCCTCCTGTCTGCGCTGCTCGGGGCAGCGTCCCCCGGCGATCGCATCATCGCCATCGAAGACGTCGCCGAACTGCGGCCGGAGCACCCGCAGTTCCTCTCCCTCGAGGCCCGGCAGGCGAATCTAGAGGGGGCCGGTTCGGTCGGCCTCGAACGCCTGGTGCGTGAAGCGTTACGGATGCGCCCCGACCGTCTCGTGCTCGGCGAATGCCGCGGCGGTGAGATCCGCGAGCTGCTCGCCGCGCTCAATACCGGGCATGACGGGGGAGCGGGAACGCTTCATGCCAACTCGCTCGCCGACGTGCCGGCGCGGCTCGAGGCACTCGGTGCGCTCGCCGGACTGAGCCCGACGGCGATAGCGCGGCAGACGGTGAGTGCCATCGGGACGGTGCTGCACCTGGAACGCCGACCGGAGGGGCGACTGCTGGTGCAGCTCGGACGATTCGAACTCGATTCCCGCGACCGCCTGCGGATGGTCACCGATGGCTGAGCGCTCCGCCTTCGACGACCTGGCCGAGGTGGTGGAGCGGCTCTCCGTGTTGCTCGGCGCCGGCGTCGCTCCGGGCTCGGCGTGGGGGTACCTGGCCGAGGCGGGATCAGCACGGGTGCGCGAGATCGCGGGTTCGGTGGCCCAGGGCGGATCGGTGGTCGAGGCGCTGTGCACGCCAGGCATCTCGTCCCGTCGTCGGGTGTCTCCGTCGTCTCGCACGGTCGGTGACGACCTCGCCTGGCGCGGGCTCGCCGCGGCCTGGCTGGTGGCGACTGAGGCCGGCGCACCTCTCGCCCCCACGCTGCAGCGATTCGCCGCATCCCTCCGCGACCTGGGTACCAACGAGCGCGACGCCCGCACCGCCCTGGCGGGGCCTCGAGCCACTACGCGGATGGTCATGGTGCTTCCGGTGATCGGCATCCTGTTCGGGCTCGCGCTGGGCTTCGACACCGTCGGAACGCTGGTCGGCAGCATCCCGGGAGCCGCCTGCCTGGTGCTCGGGATCGTGCTCATCCTGATCGCGCGCTGGTGGAGCGCGCTGCTGATCCGCCGCGCACGGCCGCCGACCGTCGTGCCGGGTCTCGCGCTTGATCTGATGGCGATCGCGGTGTCGGGCGGGGCGTCCATTCCGCGGGCCCGCGCGGTCGTCGCCGTGGCACGCGAGGAGTGCGGGCTGCCCATCGATACGGCCGAGACGGCGATCGACGAGGTACTCCGGCTGTCTGCCCGAGCGGGTGTGCCCGCCGCACTGCTGTTGCGCAGCGGGGCGGACGCTGCGCGACGTGCGGCGCGCAGCGCGGGAGAGCGCTCGGCCGCGACCCTCGCGGTCACGCTGATGCTGCCGCTCGGGCTGTGCATCCTTCCCGCATTCATGCTGCTGGCAGTGGCACCGCTGATGCTCTCCGTCGTCTCCTCCACCATCGGCGATCTGTGAACGCTCTCCACGGATGTCGGCGGAGCGGCCATGCGACCCGCAGCAGCCCACAACGGGAGGCGCTAGCTATACGGCGTGTTGTCCCACGCGGCCATAAAGGCGCCGCCGTCCAGTCGGGTGTTCCAAATCCTCCGAGAGGATGGTCGAATTTCCCTGCTGGCACCGAAGTTCTGACCGTCGAACCACGACGCAGTCTCGATTTTCGCTGACCCAAGCGCGATGGCCTCGTCGAGCGCTGGCTCGAGGTCAGTGTCCTGCGAAGCGAGTATCACGAGGTCAGTTTTCAGGATCTCGGGCTTCCCGCATAAGGGCCAGAGCGCAAAGTACGTCCACCCCCTTCTCCTGACGGCCGGTCACGACGGGCACACCTCGATCATCGGTTGCTTTGCGCCCGTCCGCCGTTCGCTGATAGGTGTACTTCAGCGGTCGGAGCGTCACAGTCACACGAGCGTCACGTTCCCATTCCGTCCGCTGCGCAAGGTTTCGCGCGTATGGCTTCGCATCGATCTGTGACGAGGGAAGGCCCCGATAGACGAGCACCTTCTCAAGAGTGGCCTCTGGCTGTCCAGCGCGTTGGTTCTGGTTTCTGACGTTGATCAACCGGTTCGAGTAGTGCAGCGGATGGACCAGGCAGTCGTGCAACGGCGCGTTGGGTTGGAACAGCCCAGCACCTGTGAGATGCACGTTCTGATAGTCAATGACAACGGTGGCTCGAAGAGACGGCATCGTGACTCCCGGGTAAAAAAAAGCCCCACCAGTCCCGAAGGACGGTGGGGAGCTAGAGCTCCATAATCGCACATATTCATTCGCTCGCAACACGGTTCTCCACAGGCGAACCGTCTCCTCCACAGAGGCGACACCGAGCGGGTTGTGCACAAATTGCCGTGACCGGACGATGCGGGCTGCGGCGAAAAGCGAGCATGGACAGTACGGGACACGGAGAACATCGCTAGTAATAAGGAGCAGAACATGCGGCGACCGATGAGGGAAAAGATCAGGGCGAGGCTCGCGCGCGAGGACGGCGCGGCGACGGCGGAGTACGCGATCGCGACGATGGCCGCGGTCGGGTTCGCGGGCCTGCTGGTCGCGATCCTGCGCAGCGATGAGGTGCGTGGCATGCTGACCGATCTGGTGCACCGTGCGCTCACCTTTGCAGGCTGACCCGTCCGTACTGCGGCTCGGTGACCCCGAAAGGGCCATCGGCTTCGGCGGTGGGCGGCGCCGGGGCCCGCCGCGGCGCTGCGACGAGGGGAGTGTCACGGCCGAGTTCGCCCTCGTCGTGCCCGCGGTGATCGTCGTGCTCGCATGTTGCCTCGGCGCGTTCCAGCTGGCGAGCCTGCAGCTCACGCTCGAGAACGCGGCGGCCGTTGCGGCGCGCACGATGGCCCGTGGCGGCGATGGGGCGGCGGCCGCCAGCCGCGCCGCGGCGGTCAGCCCGGGAGTGCGGCTCGAGCGGCAGGATCGCGGCGACCTGGTCTGTGCGGTGGCGCGGGCATCCGCCGGCCTTGGTCTGCTCGGACCGATGAACCTCAGCGCGACCAGCTGTTCTTTGGCGGGCGGCGAGTGACCGGCGGCGCCGCAAGCCCGAGAGACGGCGAGCGTGGGTCGGGGTCGATCCTCGCCGTCGCCCTCGTGGCGGGAATGCTCTGCCTCGCGGCGCTGTGTGCTCCGCTGCTCGCAGCGCTTCCCGCCCTGCAACGTGCGGCGGGTGCTGCGGATGCGGCGGCCCTCGCCGCTGCGGACGTCGCCTCGGGTGCGCTCCCGGGCATCCCCTGCGAGGCCGCTGCGCGCGTCGCGCGCGCGAACGGCGTCACGCTCGGCCGCTGCGAGCTCGAGGGAATCGTCGCGACGACGAGCATCAGCCTGCATGTCGGCGGTGTCGAAATCACCGCGAGCGCCACCGCCGGAAGCCCGCAGGAGTCGGGCGAATAGACGGCGCCGATGTTTCTGTGTGTATCGTGTGCGTGTCGGGGCCTCGCCTCGCCAATGAGCCCGGTCGGCGTCGAGACCCAGAATCCTGAGCCTATGCTTGCCGAGGTTTGTCCGATCACGCGGCGCTCGCCGCAGACGCAAGGAGTCAGGTGCCAGGCACGAAGAAGCTGGTCATAGTCGAGTCGCCCGCAAAGGCCAAGACGATTGCCCAGTATCTGGGAGACGGATACGAGGTGTTGGCCTCTGTGGGTCACATCCGCGACCTCATCGAGCCCAAAAACCTCCCGCCCGAACTCAAAAAGGGTTCGCTCGGCAAGTTCTCCATCGACGTCGAAAACGGTTTCACCCCGTACTACGTGGTCTCCGACCAGAAGAAGAAGACCGTCGCAGAACTCAAGCGGGCCCTGAAGGGTGCCGATGAGCTCTACCTCGCAACTGATGAGGACCGCGAGGGCGAGGCAATCGCGTGGCACCTGCTCGACGAGCTGAAGCCGAAGATCCCGGTGAAGCGCATGGTCTTCCACGAGATCACCAAGGAGGCGATCCAGCGGGCCCGCGAGAACACCCGCGACATCGACACCGCCCTGGTCGATGCCCAGGAGACACGTCGCATCCTCGACCGGCTGTACGGCTACGAGGTGTCACCGGTGCTCTGGCGCAAGGTCGGCCCCGGTCTGTCCGCCGGTCGAGTGCAGTCCGCGGCCACCCGCCTCGTCGTCGACCGTGAGCGCGAGCGGCTGGCCTTCGTCACCGCCAGCTACTGGGACATCTCGGCGCTGCTGGCGACATCCGCTGACTCCACCGGGTTCAGTGCCCGCCTCAACCGCCTCGATGGAGCGCGGGTCGCCACCGGCCGGGACTTCGACGACCGCGGCCAGCTGAAGGCCGCCACCGGCGGAAAGCCGGATGCCGTGGCCCTCGACGAGCAGGCGGCCCAGACCCTGGCTGCTGCGCTTCGTGACCCGGCCCTCGACATCGTCGTCACGAGTGTCGACTCCAAGCCGTACACCCGTCGCCCCGCGGCGCCGTTCAGCACCTCCACCCTGCAGCAGGAGGCGGCCCGCAAGCTGCGCTTCTCCGCCCGCCAGACCATGAGCGTCGCGCAGGGGTTGTACGAGAACGGGTACATCACCTACATGCGAACCGACTCGCTCAACCTGTCGCAGCAGGCGACGGCGGCGGCGCGATCGCAGGCGGCGAAGCTGTACGGGCAGGAGAGCGTCGCAGACAAGCCGCGCGTCTACGCGTCGAAGTCGAAGAACGCGCAGGAGGCCCACGAGGCGATCCGCCCGGCCGGCGACACGTTCCGCACCCCGGGTGAGCTCGAGGGCACGCTGCGCGGCAACGACTGGAAGCTCTACGACCTGATCTGGAAGCGCACCGTCGCCTCGCAGATGGCCGACGCGAAGGGGTCGACGGCATCCGTCGTCATCACGGTCGAGGGTGTCGACGGCAAGACCGCCGAGTTCACCGCGAGCGGCACCGTCATCACCTTCCGCGGCTTCATGCAGGCCTACGAGGAGAGCCGCGACGAGGACCGCAACGAGTCGACCGAGCCCGCGGAGGCGAAGCTGCCGCCGCTGACCGTCGGCCAGAAGCTCGCGGTCACCGACGTCGAAGCGAAGGGCCATGAGACCAGCGCGCCTCCGCGCTACACCGAGGCGAGCCTGGTCAAGACCCTCGAAGAGCTGGGCATCGGGCGACCGTCCACGTACGCGTCGATCATCTCGACGATCATCGACCGTGGCTATGTCACCCCGCGGGGCACGGCTCTCGTGCCCAACTGGATCGCGTTCAGCGTCGTGCGGCTGCTCGAGGAGTTCTTCGGCGACCTGGTGCAGTACGACTTCACCGCGGGAATGGAAGACGACCTTGACCGTATCGCCGGCGGGTCGGAAGACCGGGTCGGGTGGCTCAACGGTTTCTACTTCGGCAACGAGTCGCACCGCGGCCTGCGCAACGTCATCGACAATCTGGGCGACATCGACGCGAAGAGCATCAACTCCGTCGCGCTCGATGACGAGATCACCCTGCGCATCGGCAAGTACGGCCCGTACCTCGAGGTCATCGACGAGAACGCGGCACCGGATGCGACCCCGCGTCGTGTGAACATCCCCGCCGAACTCGCACCAGACGAACTCACCGTCGCCAAGGCTCGTGAGCTGATCGATGCCCCCGTCGTGGTCGACCGCGTGATCGGTGTGAACCCCGACAACGGCAAGAACATCGTCGCGAAGGACGGCCGTTTCGGTCCGTACATCACCGAGCTCGACGCCGAGCCTGAGGTGGTACCGGTCGCGGTCGAGACGCTCACCGAGGTCATCGATCCGAAGACGGGCGAGCTGAAGCCGGTGAAGAAGAAGGCGGCGCCCAAGAAGACGGCTGCGGCCAAGCCGCGCACGGCATCCATCTTCAAATCGATGGACCTGGCGACCATCGACCTCGAGACGGCACTGAAGCTGTTGGATCTGCCGCGTGTCGTTGGCGTGGACCCCGAGTCGGGCGAGGAGATCCTCGCGCAGAACGGCAAGTTCGGCCCGTACCTCAAGAAGGGCGCAGACACCCGCTCGCTCACCGAGGAGGACCAGATCTTCGAGATCGACCTGCCCGGTGCGATCGAGCTCTACGCCCAGCCCAAGTACGGCGCGCGTCGGGCCTCCAGTGCGCTCAAGGAGTTCGAGAACGACCCGGAGAGTGGCAAGCCGATCCGCATCAAGGACGGTCGCTTCGGTGCCTATGTCACCGACGGCGTGACCAACGTCACCATCCCGCGCGGGGAGACGATCGAGGAGATCGACTTCGAGCGCGCGGTGCAGATGCTCGCCGACAAGCGGGCGAAGGGTCCGGCAGTCAAGAAGGCGCCGGCGAAGAAGGCTCCCGCCAAGAAGCCGGCAGCGAAGAAGGCGACGACGACCAAGGCTGCAGCGACGAAGACCGCCGCGACGAAGACAGTCGCAGCCAAGAAGCCCGCCACCCCGCGGACGACGGCGACGAAGACGCCGGCATCCTGACCGTGTCCGGCCTCTTCATCACCTTCGAGGGCGGCGACGGATCGGGTAAGTCCACGCAGGCGGAATTGCTCGCCGAGTGGCTCGCGGCATCCGGGCACACGGTCGTGCGTTCGCGCGAGCCCGGTGGCACCGATATCGGACTCGAGCTACGCGAGATCGTGCTGCACAGCCGCGGTCACATCGCGCCGCGCGCCGAGGCTCTGATCTACGCCGCCGATCGCGCGCAGAACATCGCGACCACGGTGCGCCCCGCCGTCGAGCGCGGCGAGATCGTGATTCAGGACAGGTACATCGACTCCTCCGTCGCCTACCAGGGTGCCGGGCGCGTGCTCGACGCCGACGAGGTGCGCGGCATCTCGGTCTGGGCGACAGAGGACTTCCGCCCCGACCTCACCATCCTGCTCGACCTCGACGAGGCCATCGGGCGGGAGCGGTTGGATGAGGTGCGTACCCGATACGACCGCCTCGAGGCCGAGAAGAGTGACTTCCACGCCCGTGTGCGGGCCGGATACCTCGCCCTCGCGGCCGCCGAGCCGGATCGCTTTCTCGTGCTGCCGGCGACCGACACCATCGTCTCGATCGCCGCGGCCATCCGCGCGCGGGTTTCGACACTGCTCTAGCGCGCAGGGCTGGCGCCTTCACATCCGAACTGCAGGCTCACTTCCGAACTGCAGGCAATTCTGCGCGACACGCCGCTCGCGGAAGCGCGACACGCGCGCGGCGTGCATCGTGCCTGCATTTCGGAAGTGACGCCCCTGCTGCCGCGCGGCCGCAGGGCGGCAGCCGCACCGCGGCGTCGGTGGCGCCGCTTAAGCTTGGCGGGTGAGCGTGTGGGATGAGTTGACGGGCCAGTCGGAGGCGATCGAGGTCTTCCGTGCGGCCGCGGCCGACTCGACGCTCGCCGATTCGCCGATCGCCCAGTCCGCGATGACCCACTCCTGGCTGATCACCGGCCCACCCGGGTCCGGCCGCTCCAACCTCGCCTACGCCTTCGCGGCGGCCCTGCTCGGCGACGGCACCCCGGAGGGGGATGAGGCGACGCGGCGCCAGGTCGCGGCACGCACGCATCCCGATCTCGGTGTCCTGTCGACCGAGGGCGTGATCATCAAGATCGACGAGGTCAAGAAGATCGTCGCGTCGTCGCAGTTCTCGCCATCGGTCAGTCGCTACCGGGTCATGATCATCGAAGACGCCGACCGCATGGTGGAGCGCACCTCCAACGTGCTGCTCAAGGCGCTCGAAGAACCGCCGCCGCGTACCGTCTGGATCCTCTGCGCGCCGAGCGAGGCAGACCTGCTGCCGACCATCCGTTCCCGGGTACGCACCGTGCGGCTGCGGGTTCCGGATGTCGCGGCCGTCGCCGACCTGATCTCACGTCGCGACAATGTCAGCCTCGACATCGCCACCCGCGCCGCGCGCGAGGCACAGAGTCACATCGGTATGGCCCATCGCCTCGCCACCAACGAGGAGGCGCGGCGTCGTCGTGAGCAGACCCTCGAGACGGCCCTCAGCATCCGTTCGGTCTCCGACGCCGTGATCGCGGCGGGCACCCTGCTCGCGGTCGCCGGTGACGATGCGAAGGCGATCACCGAAGAGCGCGATGCGGAAGAACGCGAGAGCGCTCTGCGGTCGCTCGGCATCGAGCCCGGCGGCACCATTCCGCCCGCGCTCCGGGCCCAGTTGCGCACCCTCGAGGAAGACCAGAAACGTCGCGCCACCCGCAGCCTGCGCGATGGTATCGACCGCATCATGGTCGACCTGCTCTCGCTGTATCGCGACATCCTGTTGCTGCAGCTGGGCGCGCCGAGCGAGCCGATCAACCTGGCGATCCTGCCCAAACTGGTCGCCGTCAGCGAACGCACCACGCCGTCGGCTACCCTCGCCACGATGGACGCGATCGCCACCGCGCGCAAGCGCATCGAGGGCAACGTCGCTCCGGCGCTGGCGCTCGAGGCGATGCTGATCTCGATCGCCAAGTAGCTCGATCGCCCCACGACCGCCAGTACCCAGGGATTCCGTTGACACCTCACCGCTCCGCCCGCATCGTGATCATCGCGGCAGTTCTCGCGCTGGTCGTGCCGCTCACCGGGTGCGTGAGTGCCTTCGTGCCGACGCCCGAAAGCACGACCTCCACCCCCACCGGTGAGAAGGTCGCCGCCGATCTCGCGCCCTTCTACGGGCAGGTGCTGAAGTGGAAGAGCTGCGCGGGGGGCGACTTCCAGTGCACTACCGCCTCGGCTCCGCTCGATTGGGCGAGCCCCGGCACGGCGAAGATCTCACTTGCGCTGATCCGCAAGCCCGCCACCGGAACCCGGCTCGGATCGCTGCTGGTCAACCCCGGCGGCCCCGGGGCATCCGGGTATGACTTCGTCAAAGACAGCGTGAGCTACGCGGTCGACGCGAAGCTGCAGGCCAGCTACGACATCGTCGGCTTCGACCCGCGCGGGGTCAACAAGTCGTCGGCGGTCTCGTGCTACGACAAGCCCGCGCAGCTGGATGCATACCTGTTCACCATCCCCAGCGCACCGACGTACTCGGATGCCTGGATCGCCGAGAACGAGGCGTCCGCCGCGGCCTTCGGCCAGGCCTGCCTCAAGTACACCGGTGACCTGCTGGGCTTCGTCGACACCAACAGTGCCGCGCGTGACCTCGATCTGCTGCGGGCCACCCTCGGCGACAAGAAGCTGAACTATCTCGGCTACTCGTACGGCACGCTGCTCGGTGCGACCTTCGCCGAGCTGTTTCCGACGAAGACCGGACACCTCGTTCTCGATGGTGCGCTCGACCCCGCGACGAGCGATTTCGATGTCACCAAGGTGCAGGCCGAAGGCTTCGAGAGCGCACTGACGGCATATCTCAAGGACTGTCTCACCGGCGAGGACTGCCCGTACACCGGCAGCGTGACCAGCTCGCTGGCGCGCATCCGTGCCCTGCTCGACAGCCTCGACGCGAGCCCCATCCGTTCGAGCGACGGACGCGAGCTGGGCAGCGCAACGATGTTCACCGCGATCATCCTGCCGCTGTACAGCAAGTCGAGTTGGAAGTACCTCGACACCCTGTTCTCCAGCGTCGAGAAGGGTGATGCCGACTACGCCTTCCAGCTCGCCGACAGCTACTACGAGCGCAACGCCAACGGCACCTACAACGACAACTCGACCGAGGCGTTCATCGCCATCAACTGCCTCGACTACAAGTCGACGAGCACGGATGCGACCATGCGTGCCGAGGCGGCCGAACTGAAGAAGGTGGCACCCACCCTCGGCCCGCAGATGTCGTACGGCGGAACCTCCTGCGCGGACTGGCCGTACAAGTCCACCCGCGAGCGTGGACCGATCGCCGCTGCCGGTTCTGCGCCGATCATCGTGGTCGGCACCACGAACGACCCGGCCACGCCCTACGTGTGGGCGAAGAACCTCGCCGCCGAACTGCAGAACGGCCACCTGGTCACCTACACGGGCGAGGGCCACACTGCGTACAACAAGTCGAATTCGTGCGTAGACGACGCGGTCGATGACTTCTTCCTGCACGACACGGTGCCCACCACTGACCCGCGCTGCTGACCCCCGCGTTGTGCAAGTTTGCACAGAGTGCAAGAATGTAACCATGAGTCTGGATGCCGGCACCCGAGGCCTGCGCGAACG
>Ga0247765_1001594_pt1 | contig 10232 bp, 2 predicted proteins | sample UWRJL106311C6_FD_179949 | JGI IMG/M metagenome (GOLD analysis project Ga0247765, IMG submission 179949) | Plant litter microbial communities from Arlington Agricultural Research Station in Wisconsin, United States - UWRJ-L106-311C-6 | ecosystem: Environmental > Terrestrial > Plant litter >... | reverse complement strand
CGACGGCGCGCAGCAGCGCCTCGAAGCGGGCCGCCATCCTGGCGCTGGTGGACGGTTTGAACAGATCCGTGCTGTAGGTCAGAGCGCCTTCCAGCCCTTCATCCGCCTGGGAGATCAGGAGGATCAGGTCGTACTTGGCTTCAAACGTGTTCTCCGTCTCGACGGGGGTGATGTTCAACCCCGGCACGACGAGGGGGGGGCGCGGGGTGCCATAGCTGAACACCACCTGGAAAAAGGGGGGCTGCCCCTCTCCCCGATCCGGGTTGAGCTCCTCCACCAGCTTGTCGAACGGCAGGTCCTCGTGGGTGTGGGCCTCGACCACCACACCGCGCACCCGCGCCAGGAGCTCCCGGAAGGTCGGATCGCCGGTCAGATCGCCCCGCAGTGCCAGAGCGTTGATGAAGCAACCGATCAGCCCCTCGGTCTCGAGACGATTGCGGTTGGCGATCGGAGAGCCCACCACGACGTCCGTCTGTCCGGTGCAGGCGTGCAGGAGGACCTGGAAGCCGGTCAGGAGGATCTGGAAAAGGGTCGCGCCGGTCTCCCTGCCCAGGGCCCGGAGCCTTTCCGCCACGCTGGCGGGGATCTCCAACGGCTGGCGCCGGCTGCGCACGCTGGGCACGGCCGGGCGCGGGAAATCGAAGGGCAGTTGCAGGCTGGACGGAACGCCGGCGAGTTGGCGACGCCAGTAATCGAGGTGGGCTTCCACCACCTCGCCGCGCAGCCACTCGCGCTGCCATTGTGAGAAGTCGGCATACTGCAAGGGGAGCGGCCGCAGAGGAGAGGGACGGCCGGCGGCGAACGCCGCATAGAGCGCCGTCAGCTCCTGCACCAGGATACCCAGCGACCAGCCGTCGGCCACGATATGGTGCAGGGTCAGAACGGCCAGGTGCTCGTCCTCCGCGAGCCGCAGCAGCACGACCCGCAGCAGCGGCGCCTGAGTGAGATCGAAAGGGCGCTCCCGCTGCTCCTCGGTCAACCGGCCGGCGGTCGCGCGGCACACCTCTTCAGAGAGCTGCCGAAGATCGATCACCGGAACGTCGAATTCGATGGATTCCGAGATCGTCTGGACAGGCCGGCCGTCGACCACCGAAAAGCTCGTCCGTAGCACCTCGTGACGGGAGAGGATCTCCCGCAGGGAGCGCTCCAGGACGCCGGCGTCGAGGGCTCCCTGGAGCCGCACGGTGCTGCGCAGGTTGTACAGGGAGCTTCCGGGCTCGAGCTGCTGCAGGAACCAGTGCCGTTGCTGGGCGAACGAGAGCGGCAGGCCCTCCTCCAGGCGCGGTACGGGGACGATGGGTGGCGCCTGCACTCCGGCCCCCGCCCGCAGCGCTGCCTCGATCTTCCCGGCGAGACCGGCGACGGTCGGCGCCTCGAATAGCAGGCTCAAGGACAGGTCGACCTGGAACGCCTCGCGCATTCGCGAGAAGAGCTGAGTGGCCAGCAGGGAGTGCCCGCCGAGATCGAAGAAGTTGTCATCGGCTCCGACCCTCTCCCGCCGGAGCACCTGGGCCCAGAGGCTCGCCAGCAGCTCCTCGACCGGCGTCCTCGGCGCCGTCTCCCCGGCCTCCCGGACAGCGTCCGGGGCGGGCAGCGCGCGGCGGTCGATCTTGCCGTTGGAGGTCAGGGGCAGCGACGGCAGAGTCACGAACGCCGACGGCACCATGTACTCAGGGAGCTCCCCGGCCAGTCCGGAGCGCAGAGCCTCGGCATTGAAAGCCCCGTCCGGCGCCGGCACCACATAGGCGACCAGCCGGCGGTCTCCGGGCTCGTCCTCGCGGGCGAGGACCACCGTCTCACGGACCCCGGGCTGGAGCCTGATCTGGGCCTCGATCTCTCCGAGCTCGATCCGGAATCCACGGACCTTCACCTGATGGTCGGCCCGCCCGAGGAACTCGATTCCCACCCCGGGCAGGTGGCGGGCCAGATCGCCGGTGCGATACAGCCGCGCGCCGGGCTCGGCGCCGACGGGATCGGGGACGAACCTCTCCGCCGTGAGCGCCGGCTGGCCGAGGTAGCCGCGGGCGACCCCCGCGCCGCCGATGTAGACCTCCCCCGGCACCCACGCGGGCACCGGCTGCCCAGACCGGTCGAGGAGATAGACGCTGGTGTTGGGGAGCGGGCGGCCGAGCGGCAAGGTCGCCCAGCGGTCGCCCCACTCTTCCGCGACAGGATGGGTGAGCACTCCCACCGTGGTCTCGGTCGGGCCGTAGTGGTTGAAGATCCGGCACTCCGGAGCGAGGGAGCGCACCTTGCGGAGCAGCGCGAGCCGGGAGGCTTCACCTCCCAGAACGAGCCGATGGCGCGGCAGCAGGCGCTCGGGGCTGGAGCCGCTGAGCAGCGCCTCCAGATGGCTGGGGACGACCTTCAGGCAGTCGACCGGGTAACGGTCGAAGAGCCTTGCCAGCGCCTCGGAATCGCGCGCCTGATCCTGCGGAACGACCCGCAGGCAGCCACCGCCGCAGAGGGCGGGGAAGACCATGGTGTGCCCGAGATCGGCCGCGAAGGTGGTGACCGTCGCGAAGACCGCGCCGGCCGGAAAGTCGAGGCGCTCGCCGGCCACCCAGACGTAGTTGAGGAGCTGCCGGTGTTCGACAGCGACCCCTTTCGGCCGCCCCGTCGATCCCGAGGTGAACAGCACGTAAGCGAGGTTTCCGGAGGTGACCCCGCTCGCGGGGGCCGCTCCCCCGCCGTCCGCCACCTCCTCGAGGCAGATCACCGGCCAGGGGCCGGACGGCAGTTCCGGGACCAGGGGCTCCTGAGTGATCAGCGCGCACGCCTGCACCTCCTCGAGCAGCCGGGCCAGCCGCGGCCGGGGCTGGCCCGGCTCCAGGGGCACGTAGGCTCCGCCGGCTTTGAGGATGCCCAGGAGGCCGACCACGGTGTCGGCGGAGCGCTCGGTGCAGAGCGCCACGCGGGTTTCCGGACCGACCCCCATCTCCCGCAGGCGGCGGGCAAGGCCGTTGGCCCGGCGGTCGAGCTCGCCGTAGGTCAACGTGACGTCCCCGCAGACCACGGCCGGAGCGTCCGGCGTGCGAGCGGCCTGGCCGGCGATCAGCTCGTGGACTCCGGCGCACTCCGGAACCGCTGAGCGCGCGTCGTTGAAGGTCACCAGCAGTTCCCGGCGCTCGTCCTCGCCGAGCACCGGCAGCTCGGCCGCCGGGATGTCCGGGCTCTCCGTGAGCCGGTCGAGGAAGGAGGCGAGCTGCGCCGCCAGCCTCTCCATGTCCACCGGATCGAAGCGGGACCGGTCGTACTGGAGCTCGGCGCTGATCGCCTCCCCGCGCCGCGAGACGGCGAGAAGCAGGTCGAACCGCTCGAGACCGCCACGAACCGCTTCGAAGGTGACCCGAAAAACGGGGGCCGAAACGCTCTCCGCGGCCTCCTCGAAGCTGAACGCCCATGGCAGGAAGGACCGGCCGGAGGCCTCGCCCACTCCCACTCCCGCGACCCCTTCCCAGTCGAAGCTCTCCTGAAAGGTCCGCGCCTGCCGCGCCGCCGCCTCGATCTCCAGGGCCACCGCGCGCAGGCTCGCGCCGGTGGCGGGCGCCAGCGGCAGCACCCGGGCGAACGGCCCGATCGCGTCCGACAGCTCCCGGTAGCGGCGACCGTCGCAGGTCAGGCCCAGGATGGGGAGCTCTCCCCCCCGCCAGCGGCCGAGCAGCAGGCTCCAGGCCGCTAGGAGAAGGCTCGCGGTCTGCGCCTCGCCGCTCCGGTCGAGGCTCGCGAGCCGGGCGGCGGCTTGCGGCGAGACCCTCACCGGCAGCGATACGGGCGCGAAACGGCCGCCGTCGCTCTCCGGGAGCTCGCAGCCCAGCCTCGCCTCGAGGGAGAGCTCCCGGGCCGCCCAATACTCCCTGCCCGCCCGCGTCTCCTCGGCTTCCAGCAGATCGTTCTGCCACTCCGACAGATCGATGTACTGCATGGACGGCTCGGCCGCTTCCCCACCGTCATAGGAGAGGAAGATCTCGCGAACCAGACTGACGACTCCGCTCTGATCGGCATGGAATCCGGGGAGAGTGAGGACCAGGAGACGCTGATCGGATTCGAGGGTCGCCAGCAGCACGCGGAGCGGTGAAACCTCGGCGAGATCGAAGGGAGCCGTCCACTCCTCCTCCAGCAGGGCCTCGATCCGGGCCCGCCGCTCGCCCTCTTCGACGCCGGCGAGATCCTGCTCGCGAAGCACAGGCGGCAGCTCCTGCCGAACAACCTGGAGCGGCATCGCCATTTCAGCCAGACTGCGCAAGCTGGTCCGCAGAATCTCGGTCGCCGCCACGACCCCGCGCACGGCGGACCACAGCCTGCCGACGTCGAGGCTCCCCTCGATCCGCATCACGGCCTGCACCCGGAACGGCGCGCTCCCGGCGGCCTGCTGCAACCACCAGAGCCGCCTCTGCTGAGGCGAGAGCCGGAAACCTTGAACCCGTTCTTCTTGCATCATCCCCTCTAGATTCCGGTGCCCATCGGTTCGGCCATCCCCACGACGACCCGCCGCTTGCCGGCGAACGGCCGGCGTCCGTGCGCGACCCGCAGGTTGTCCAGCAGCAGCACATCCCCTTCCTGCCAGGGGAAGGCGACCGACTCCTCGGCATAGGCGCGCCGTATCTCCTCCAGATCCTCCGGCGCGATGGCGGAGCCGTCGCCGTAGTAGGCGTTGCGCGGCAGCCCCTCCTCCGGAAAGGTCGACAGCAGCGTCTCCCTCATCTCGGCGGGGAGGCTCGAGACGTGGAACAGGTGAGCCTGGTTGAACCAGAGCGGATCGCCGGTCCGGGGGTGCTCGAGCACCGCCTGGCAAACCTGCCGGGTGCGGAGCCGGTTGCCGCCATCCTTCCATTCGAGCTCGATCCCCATGCGCCGGCAGCGCTCTTCGACTTCCGCTTTCGACTCGGTCTGGAAGACGTTCTGCCACGTGAGGTCGAGACCGTCGCCATAGTTGCGGACGTACATCACTCCCCGATCGGCGAAGCGCTGCCGCACCGCCGGATCGATGCGGGCGAAGACCCGCTGGCTGTCCGCGATCGGCGTCTCGCCCCCGGTTTCGGCGGTCTGGGCGCAGAAGAACCAGATCTTCTGCGGCCAATTGGAGGCGTAGGACATCTCGTTGTGCATCGGGATCGACTGATCGGCCGGATACTCGGTCGAGGTATAGACCTTGCCGCTCACCTGCTGGCGCGGGGTCGAGCGGTAGGTGTAGTCGATGAGCTCGGAGGTGAGAGCGCGCATGACCTGCTCGAAGTCCTCGTCGGTCCTCACGCCAAAATTGCGAAACAGGATGCCCCCATGCCGCAGCAGCAGCGTGTCGATGAGGTCACGGTTGCTCGCCGTCCAGGCCTTGAGGCTGACCTCCGGGACGGCGGGCTCCATCACCACCGGGAGCGGCGAGTCCGGGGACAGCCGCGTCTGCTTGACCAGCTCTTCGCGGGAGACGCTGACCGCCTTGCGGCGGACGGCGCCGATCCCTGTCAGGCTGGGTTTCTCGTTCTGTGTCTCGGGCACGGTGCTTCCTCCTGGTCCATTGGTGATCATTGGGTTCCGGGTTTATACGGATACGGCGGTGCGCCGCGCCGAGCGGAACTTCCGCAGCAGGCTGTCCGCGTACTCCTCTTCGCCTCTGGCCCGCCGCTCCCGGGCGGCGCCGGCGAGCAGCTCGGCGAGCTGCCCGATCCGCAGGCCGGAATCGGCCGCCACCGCCTCCAGCAGGGTCCGGAAGTCCTGCAGCCACCCCTGGACGGTGGCGGCGTCGAAGAGCGCGGAATCGTAGAGCATCGCCGCCCGGATCTCGGGTCCGCTGTTGGCCAGCGCCAGATGCAGGTCGTAGCGCACCGGCGGCTCGCCGAAGGGGTAGGGCTCGACGGCGAGGGAGCCCGCCCGCACGTCCTCGCGGCCGCCGTCGGTGAACTCGAGCTTGCACTGATAGAGCAGCGACCGGCTGCGGTCGCGCGGCGGCCGCAGCTCCTCCACCAGCTTTTCGAAGGGCACGTGCTGATGGTCCATCGCCCCCAGCACCACCCCGCGCACCCGCGCCAGCAGCTCCGCGAACGTCGGGTCACCCGACAGATCGGTGCGCAGCACGAGTTGATTGACGAAGAAGCCGATCAGCCCCTCGGTCTCCATGCGGTCGCGATTCGCGACGTTGGTGCCGACGACGGCGTCGGCGCGGCCGGAGTGATAGTGGAGCTGGACCTTGAACGCGGCGAGAAAGGTCATGAACAGCGTCGCGCCCTGCCGGCGGCCGAGCGCGCGCAGATCCGCCACGAGCCCGGGCGGCAGCATCAGGGTCTCGGCGCCGCCGCGCAGCGACTGCACGGCCGGCCGCGGCCGGTCGGTGGGCACCTCGAAAGCCGGCGGCATGCCGGCCAGCCGTTCCCGCCACCAGGCGAGCTCGGCCTCCAGCACGTCGCCGGCCAGCCAGCTCCGCTGCCAGACGGCATAGTCGGCGTACTGCACGGGGAGTTCCGGCAGCGGCGACGGCCGGCCCGCCACGAAGGCGTCGTAGAGCTCCCCCAGCTCACGCACGACCAGCGCCATCGACCAGGCGTCGCTCACCACGTGGTGCATGCTGAACAGCACGAGGTGGCGCTCCGGCGCCAGCCGGACCAGCGACACGCGTAGCAGCGGGCCCTTGCCGAGGTCGAAGGGACGGCGCGCCTCGGCGGCCGCGAGCCTGGCGGCTTCGCGCTCACGGCCGGCCGCATCCAGGCCGGCGAGGTCGATCAGCGGCAACCACTGCGGGCGAGGCTCGCCCACGATCTGCACCGGCTGACCGTCCACTTCGGCGAAAGAGGTGCGCAGCACCTCGTGACGGCGCACGATCTCGGTGAGCGCCTGGCCCAGCGCCGCGGGCTCCAGGGCGCCGGCCAGCACCACCGGCTGGAAGATGTTGTAAAACGCGCTCCCTGGCTCGAGCTGGTCGAGGAACCAGAGCCTCTGCTGCGAGAACGACAGGGGCAGGGGGCCCGTCCGGGGAGCCCGCTCGATGGGCGGCGCCGCCAGACCGGCCGCCGCGCCGCGAGCGGCCTCGACGCGGGCCGCGAGCCCGGCGACGGAAGGCGCCTCGAAGAACTCCCGCAGCGAGATCTCGACGCCGAAGCACTCGCGCACCCGCGAGACCACCTGCGCCACCAGGAGCGAATGGCCGCCCCGCTCGAAGAAGCTGTCGTCGACGCCGACCGCGTCGGTGCGCAAGACCTCGGCGCAGATCCCGGCCAGAACCTCCTCCACCGGGGTGCGGGGAGCGGCGGAGCTCTCGGCGCGGATGCTTTCGGGCGCCGGCAAGGCATCACGATCGATCTTGCCGTTGGCGGTGAGCGGCAAGGCCCGCAGCGGGACGAAAGCGGCCGGCAGCATGTAATCAGGCAGGCGATCCGCCAGGTACCGGCGCAGCTCGCCCGCGGAGACCGCGCCCTCCGGCACCGGTACCACATAGGCGACGAGACTGTTCTCCCCCCGCCGATCGGCGCGGGCGACGACGAGAGCGTCCGCCACGGCGGCGTGCTCCCGCAGCACCGCCCCGATCTCGCCCAGCTCGATGCGGTAGCCGCGGATCTTCACCTGGTGGTCGACCCGGCCCAGGATCTCCAGACCGAGCCCTGGAGACAGGTGCCGGGCCAGATCGCCGCTACGGTAGAGACGGGCCCCGGGCTCACCGCTGAAAGGGTCCGGGATGAACCGTTCGGCGGTCTGCTCGGGGCGCCCCAGGTAGCCGCGGGCGAGCCCGGCGCCGCCGATGCAGAGCTCCGCCGGGGTCCATCGCGCGACCGGCCGCAGGCCGCCGTCGAGCAGGTAGATCCGGCTGTTGGCGAGCGGCCGGTCGAGCGGCATCGACTCCGGGCCGGCCGCCGGCCGCGGGCCGGTCACGGCGTGCGTCAGCACGCCGACGGTGGTCTCCGTGGGACCGTAATGATTGATCACGCGGCATTCGGGGGCGAGCTCCCGCACCCGCCCGACGACGTCCCATCCGCAGGGCTCGCCGCCGAGGATGAGCTGGCGGCGGGGCAGGACGTCGGCCGGCGAAGCGCCCTGGAGGAGGGCCTTCAAGTGGCTCGGCACCAGCTTCAGGGAGTCGATGCGATGGCGCCGGAAGTAGTCCGCGAAGGCCTCCGGCGCGCTCGCCCGCGCCGTGGAGACGACATGCAGGCAGCCGCCGCCGCAGAGCGCCCCGAAGATGCTGGTATTGCCGAGATCCGCCGCTATCGTGGACACGGTCGCGTGGCTCGCGCCCGGAGGCAGTGGCGCCCGCTCCATCAGGCCGCGCACGTAGTTGCGGAGCTGCCGGTGCTCCACCGCGACCCCCTTCGGCCGTCCGGTCGAGCCGGAGGTGTAGATCACATAGGCAAGGTTGCGCCCTTCCACGCCGCTGGCCGGGTTCGTCTCCGGCTCCGCGGCCAGGTCCCCGGCGTCCAGGAACAGCGCGGGCGGAAGGTCGTCCGGCAGCGCGGCGAGCAGACCGCGGTCCGCCACCAGCACGGCGGGCGCGCTGTCGCGCAGCATGAAGGCCAGACGCTCCCGCGGCAGCGCCGGATCGAGCGGCACGTAGGCGCCACCCGCCTTGAGCACCCCCAGCAGGGCGGTGATCATCTCCGCGGAACGCTCGAGGCAGAGCGCCACCGTGGTCTCCGGCCCGATGCCCCGCCGCGACAGGTGGTGGGCCAGCCGGTTGGCGCGGGCGTTGAGCTCGCAGTAGGTCAGGCGGACGTCCTCGTAGACCACCGCCGCGGCGCCGGGATCGAGCGCTGCCCAGCGCTCGAAGACCTGGTGCGCGCACTCTTCCGCCCCGCCCTCCAGCCGAGTGTCGTTGAAGCGCACCAGGAGCTCCCGCCTCTCCCCGGCGCTCAGCGGATCGAGCGCGCCGGCCGCCACCTCCGGACGGGCGAGGAGGTCGTCCAGCAGGGCGGTGAGCTGGTCGGCGAGGATCTCGACATCGGCGGCCGCGAAGCGGCCGCCGTCATAAAGGATCCACGCGCCGGCGCCAGCTCCCCCCTCTTCACAGAGCAGGTTCAAATGGAAACGATCGACGCAGGCGGAGCGACGCAGGATGGCGAACGACGGCTCCCCCGGCGCGGAGAAGGCGGCCTCCCGGGCCTCGAAGCCATAGGGCAGATAGGGCCGCTCACCGGACGGGCCGGCGAGGCGCTCCCAGCCGAAGCACTGCTGCCACTGCCGCGCCTCCGCGAGGGAGCGGCGCAGGGTCCGCAGGAGATCGGCCAGCGGGAGGCCGTCCACCACGGGGAGAGCGAGCGGCACGCAGCGGGCGAACAGGCCCAGGGCCGGCGTCAGCTCCGCGTAGTTGCGGCCGTCGCAGGTGAGTCCCACCGGCAGGTCCGGCCGGCCGGAAAGGCGCCGCAGCAGGAGGATCCAGCCGGCGAGCAGCAGATCCGCCGCCGCGAGCCCCTGCCCGGCCGCCATGGCGGCGAGCCGCCCGGCCCGCTCGCTGCCGATGAGGACCGGGCAGGAGCCCGGCACGAAATCGCCGGCCGCCGCCGTCCGTTCGCAGGAGAGCACGGCGCCGTCCAGCGGCGAGAGATCCTGGCGGCGCCAGAACTCGACGCCGGCCTGCCCGTCCTCGGCCTCGAAAATGCCGTTCTGCCACTCGGCGAGGTCGATGTACTGGAGCGGCTCGGCCGGCTCTTCAACGCCGCCGGCGAGGGCGGCGTAGAGGGCCCGGACCTCGGCCACGAGATTGGAGAGGCCGGCGGCGTCGCAGCAGAGGGCCGGGAGGGCGAGCAGCAGCAGGTGCTCGCGCGAGGAGAGGGTCACGAACCCCGCGCGCAGGATCCGCCCCTGGCCGGGATCGAGCTCCCACTCCCTCGCCCGTTCCCACAGATCCTCGACGCGCTCCTCCCGCTCGGCCGCGGCGCACGAGCGCAGGTCCAGCTCGGCGAGATCCACCTCTTCCGGCTCTCCCACGCTCTGCAGCGGGACTTCCATGCCCGGCAGCCGGATGAAGCTGGTGCTCAGGATCTCGTTGCGCTCGATCACCCGGACGAGGGCCCGGCGCAACGTGGGTACATCGAGCGGCCCGGCGATGCGTACCAGGCAGCGGCAGCGATAGGGAGCGGCTTCGCCCCGCGCCTCCAGCGACCAGAGATCCCTCTGCTGGGGGGAGAGCGGGAAGCCTTCGATCCTCTCTTCAAACATCGGTCTTCAGCTCCATGAAGTCCAGTGATTCCCCGGCGGTCTTCGCCGCCGGCCGCCGCCGGGACCGGCCGCTTCTCTGCGCCAGGCTCTGCAGC
>Ga0247765_1001593_pt1 | contig 10237 bp, 6 predicted proteins | sample UWRJL106311C6_FD_179949 | JGI IMG/M metagenome (GOLD analysis project Ga0247765, IMG submission 179949) | Plant litter microbial communities from Arlington Agricultural Research Station in Wisconsin, United States - UWRJ-L106-311C-6 | ecosystem: Environmental > Terrestrial > Plant litter >... | reverse complement strand
GGGGGGGGGCGGGATTAAATAGGGCAAACAAGGAGAGAGGAGAAAGAAATACCTCGGCTTCAAACTTGCGAAACTCAGCTTCCTTATCGGCTCGGTAGGCTTCGATTTCTTTCTTGGCTTCGTCACGAGCTTCCTTCACTCTTTTTGTGCGGTCTGTTGGTATCACCGAGGTTCATAGTCAGAGTTTCCGTCGAGTGTCTTGTCTTGTTGTGTCGATTTGGTGGTGAAGGAAGAGGAGGAGGGGGGGGAGCTGGCTAGGTTGCATAGGTTAGGAGGAAGAGGTTTGGGTTGCGCGTACATTCTCGAGCTGTGAGAGAGAAACTGTTAGCCCACGTTCTTAGGACGAAAAAAGGAAGAAGGAAGGAAACGGAGAGAGGGATGCTGTCGTCGACATACATACCCTTCTGGACAATCTTAGACGCCTCCCTCTCAGCCTAGGATGATGCGGTCAGCGATCGAGTCGGGTATCGCGTTGTGTGGGACGGCAAATAGTGGGGGGAAAAAACTGTTGCATACATCGAGTAGGGTCTGGATGCCCGCTGAGTTTTGGGCCGACTGTAGGTGTGGCTGTTGCGTTAGCCGTCTTCCCAGGCGATAGAGGGGGCTCGGAGGTTACCATTTTCTGGGAGCTTTGCAAGTGGTGGCTCGTGAAATGACTGGGAAAGCCAGCTAACAGAATCCGAAATCTGCCACAAGTTTCGCGGGTCTCAGGGTGCGATATAGGTAGGTAGGATGCAAGTACAGGCTTGTCTCGTTTTCCCTCAGCTCATCCGCAATTGCGGTTTCTTCTGCTTGCTTGTCGGCGTTGGAGAAGCGATCGAAAGCACGCGCAATCGGAAGTGGGGCAGCAGGCGCATCCGCTGGCTTGGAGCTTTGGGAGCTGCAGCTCCACCCTTGTCCTGGCTAACCGTTTGATTGGCCTGTCAGTTGCCTGCCGGCCGCAGCAGCGCGGGATGACATCGCTGGAGGAATGAATGGGCGGACTTTGACGGCAGAATTTCTCAACATCCAAAGAATTGGCGACCCAGCTCATGATCGCGAAGAAACCTAATTGTTCGAGCGTTACCCACCTAAAACCATGTCCCGCGCGTCGAAACTCACCCTCCTGGGAACTTCAGTCTTTGCGACCGCCACGGTGATCTTTGTGCACTACCAGCAAAAGGCCGAGAAGGAGGTTCGTCTCTGCAGTCAACCAAGAATTACGACGAAAGTACCTATACTGACAGTCTCTCTCTCTCTCTCTCTCAACAGGCCATGCACCAAGGCGTAGTTCGCGACATGGAGCAGCAGAGGATAAAACGCGAACGACAGCTCGATTTCGACATGCAACGAGAACTCGAGGCCGAATACAAAAAGGCGCAGACAGTCCGCGACAGCACCGCGGAGTTGGGGACAGGGAGAGGGACGGGGACAGCAGGTTCAACATCGGGGAGGTAGCATACACAGTAGCCCGAGCCGGGCAGGGTGTTGCTTGGAAACATGTTGCTTCTCTGGCTGTAGATGCTCACCTCTTTCCGGCCACACTTGCGTACCATGATGCGACAGCCGGCACAGCCAGCTCGCAGGTTGCGGGGCCAAATGATTGGGTTTCGGCCGGAGATACCAAGACGGTTACTTCTCCTCTTGACTGAACAGTCCGACCCCTGAAAAATGCGCGCGCGGTACTTCAACGCCTGGCAGTAAGCTAGGTGACCCTCGAAAACCGGTGAAGGGCGAACCCATGGGGGGGTTTCTCTAATGATCACAGGCTAGATCACAACGAAATTCAAGCCAGGACGCAAACCAATGTTGAACCAAAGGTGTAAATATTTTTACTCAATATTTCTTTTAAATAGCCCTCTAGCTACTTCGAGGCGGTAAAACACCAGTTGAACTCCCAAACATGGCACTGGAAATTATGTATTTCTGCTTGTATTCTAGATACAATTTACAAGACGGGCTAGAATGGGATGAAAGGGTAACTTCAAGCCGGCTGGCTCCTCACACCCCCAGCCCCTTTACTCGGCACCGCCTAAACACAACGCCACGCCTCAACCCAGGACGTCCAACGCCAAATCATGCAGCTAATTGAAATTTTGTCTTCTCGGGGAAAAAACCATCCTCCACTAAAAGCTAAACTTAGCGGACAGTAATACCAGAACGATTGGTAAACATGCGCGACGCAATGTTCATCGACATCAGCTCCTGGAACAGAAGCTTCGCAGCATATGGCATGTAAACCTGGGCAATCTTGGTCTTGTTCTTGCAGGGCCGGCATTCGAAAGTCTGTTTCGTAAGGTTCCTATATCATATTAGCGGAAGGCAAACCCGTAGAAGAGGGATAATACATACGCAATAGGCGTCATGAGTCCACAGATTTCACAAATGTGGACCCGGAACGCATCCGAAACCTCGAACAGACGCTCTTTCAGGAAGGAAGCGGCGCCGTGAGCAATCATACAATCACGCTCCATTTCTCCGAAACGGAGACCACCATCTCTCGCACGACCTTCGACGGGTTGTCGAGTCATGATTTGCACCGGACCACGAGCACGAGCGTGGATCTTATCGTCCACCATGTGACGGAGACGCTGGTAGTATGTTGGTCCAAAGAAAACTTGAGCGCGCAGCTTGCGTCCCGTGTGGCCATGGTACATAATCTCGAACCCACGAGACTGATACCCGCCTTCACGCAACATGTCCGACACCTGATCGACTGTGACCTCAGTGAAGGGTGTCGCATCGCCTTCCATACCCTGGAGGGTGGCCACCTTGGACAACAGACACTCGATCAAATGGGCAATTGTCATACGAGACGGAATGGCGTGCGGGTTGATGATAATGTCGGGCGTTATTCCCTCGGCGGTAAACGGCATGTCTTCGTGGCGATACGTGACACCGATTGTACCTTTTTGACCGTGGCGTGAGGCAAATTTGTCTCCGATCTGTGGGACTTTTGTCGTTCGGACCCTGACCTTGACATAGCGGAGGCCGTCTTGATTCGTCGTTACTATCACCGAATCGACGATACCGCTCTCTGTGCTTCGCAGGGGTGTGGAAGCGTCACGCTTGACGTGCTGAGCAGTGCGTTGGCCGAGTTCAGCATTGTCTGGGTTGATGGGCGAGGTCTTTCCGATGATTATGTCCTCGCCGGAAACACGGGTGCCTGGGGCTATGATTCCATCGTCCTCAAGCTTGTCGTACGTGCCGTGCTTCAGACGTAGTGTGTCACCCCTTGTGGGTTTCTCAAACTTTTCAACAATGTTAAAGCCCACACGCTTTTCACAGTCCGTGTAAGAACGGAAGAACAAGCTTCGGAAGATCCCACGATCGATGCTACTCTGGTTCATAATGACGGAATCTTCTTGGTTGTAGCCGGAGTAGCAAGCAATTGCGACGATAGCATTCTGGCCAGCGGGCAGCTCGCGGAACCTGAGATGTTCCATAGACCGTGTTGTGGCGAGAGGCTTTTGTGGATAGTAAAGAATATTGGCCATGGTATCCATGCGGCGGGAGTAGTTGGTCAGGAAGAAGCCCATGGCCTGTTTACCCATGGCCGACTGGTATGTATTTCTAGGCGACTGATTATGATCCGGGAATGGAATGATGCTTGCGCAAATGCCGAGCAACATGCTGGGGTGAATTTCGCAATGCGTGTACGTGTGTGTCGTGGGGTTCATTTTGGTCTTGATGCGCTTGTTGTTCTGCGGGGCGGTGGCCTCCTCAACAACTTGGAAGCCCATCTTCGTAAGGCGGTAATCGGACAAGTCCTCAGGTGACATGCAGATCATGGCTGTCTCTTCCTCCTCAGCATCAAGATACTCGACACACCCTTCCCGCAGTAGGCCATCCCAGCCGAAATGGCCCGGGTGATCCCGACCAATCTCCTTGTCACGTTCCAGAGAAAGGATATGGTCTTTTTTGAGGACAAGTTGGCCCTGGTGGATGCCTTTCTCAGGGTTTTCCTCCTGCTCGACAACGAAGAGCGGTCGCATCACACGGCCGGCGTCAGAGAAGATCTGGAATTCCCGGTCTCGAATGTCTCTAACCAGAGAGACCTCGAAAGAAATAACGTTCGTTCTTCTCAGGCCCTGCACGAGGCTGACGAGACTCTTCGGTTCCTGATGAATACCGACCCAGGTTCCATTGACAAAGACTTTGGTTGCGTTCGGGTACCGCAAAGGTTCATACTCTTCGAGGACTTCCATGTTCCTAGCAACCATGAAGTCGACAATGGGTTCCGCATTGGTTCCGACGCTGATGTAACACATCAAAGATAAGTTCTTGACGAGACCGCATGCCTGGCCTTCGGGCGTCTCCGCAGGACAGACCAAGCCCCAGTGCGTGTTGTGCAGCTGACGGGGTTTCGCCAGCTTGCCATCGCGGCCAATAGGGGTATTGGTTCGCCGCAAGTGGGAGAGGGTCGAGGCGAAGGTATATCGGTTCAAGACCTGAGAGACTCCGGCAGTCGAGCTCATAGCCTTCTTTTGGTCGCCCCAGTTGCCGGTGGCGAGGGAATACTTCAGGCCATTGGTGAGGGTGCCAGCCTTGACGCCGAGCGCGAGTGTGAAGTGCTTGTTTCCGTCGATGCAACGCTTCATGTACGACATGAGATCTGTGGTGATACGGCGAATGATATTGCGGAAAAGTTTGGCAAGAAGCGGTCCAGCCAGATCCAGTCTCTTCTTGCCAAAGTGATCGCGGTCATCAACATCACGTCGACCCAGAGAACATTGTAGGAGCTTGTGCACCATGTACCCAAGGAAGAAAGCTTTCCTAGTCTCGCAACCTTCGGATTGGGATATATGGGGCAGCATCTCTTTTTGAAGAAGGTCCTTTGCAGCGCGGATACGGTTGACCCTATTCTGCCCGGCGTTACCGTTGCCTCGCTTGCCGATGTAATCGAGGGCAACTTCGCGATCCTGAATGCAGAAGGCTTCTTCAATGCAGGGCCGCAGCGCCTCCAGCATCTGAGTGTCCTTGCGATCGTAGCAGATGTGATTGAGAATGTCCTCGTCTGAGACCACGCCCAAAGCACGGAAGACAATGGCCAGTGACACCTCCTCCTTGACGTAGGGGAGAGTTACGCTGACAGTGTTCGCCAGCCTGCCCTTGCTGTTGTCAGGCTTGGTGTGAAGTTTCATCTGCAAAGATGAAATCAGGCGCGAGCCCTTTTCCAGGGCACTGCGAATTTCGGCCTGGTACGAGACGCTGCCACCCGGCGGCTTCTTGAAAACTTGGACGATGTTCGCAGCCGACCGTTCCTGGGCGATCAGGACCTTTTCGCTTCCATTGATGATGAAATACCCGCCCTGGTCGTATGGACACTCGTTCAGGAGGAAGAGGGACTCGTCGCTCTCATCTGAAAGGTGGCAAATGCTGGATTTGACCATGATAGGGATCTTTCCAATGAAAATCCTGTCACCTTTCTGACCGTCCTTGCCCTCTTCAGCGACACCGCTGTCCTCGTCCTCCCACCTGATGGTTGTGGGGTGTTCTCCAGTCTTGGCCATATATTCCTGTTGCTCCTCGGTAAGCTCGTTCAATGGGATCGGCTCGTTGATAGCGACGCGCGCCCGCTTCGAGATTCTGCAGTACATGGGTGCTGAGTACGTCAGGTTACGGTCGCGACACTCATAGGGCAAGAGTGACAGAGTTTCACCCGTGGCTTCCGTGATGGCCGGCCTCGAGATCAACGTCTCGCCGAAGTGAATGTCATATCTTCGGAGCGCGATATCTCGGCCGTCGTCATCACCAGGGTTGGGGTGATCCAGCGTCAGGTCCGCGTACTCGCCGATAAGGCTGTTGATCGTTGTCTCCGTGAACTCGTTAAAAGAGTCAATCTGCTGCGATACAAGTCCTTTCTTATCGAAGTATGCAGTGATAACTTCCCAACAATCTTCCGGAGCGATGGAGTTTTCCTCGTCGACCGCGTCATTGGAGCCCTGGACATTCTCGTAATTATCATCATCTTCGTAAGTGTCGGCATGGCCGATGTCGTACGCCTGGCCGCCTGTCACGTAGGTTGCCATGGTCGCGCGGATCGTCGGCTCGAATCGGTGGTGTGTGGTGATGGCGCGTTTGGTCCACGGTTCGTGCAGAGTAACGGGAGGAAAAAGTGGATGACAGTATATTCGAAGAGCGAGGGGAAGGGGCCGGCGGCGGCAGGCAGCCGTTTATCCGTTGGGTTTTCGTGGCTGACTTCCGAGGTAGAAGGGAAAGTCAAAAGTCGTGCTTAGAAATCGCCACGACGAAATGCGGTCGCGCGCATCAACTCGTCGGTCGCGGCGACTTCAAAGCATCAAGGACCAGTAGTGCCAGTCCTTAGCAATGAAGTAACCCGATGCTGGAAGAGTTGCAGTGTGATGCGCCCCAAAGCCGCGGAGTTTGGGGCAGAATTGGGGTGATGTTGCGAAGGTGAAGCTTTGCCCTCAAGAGGCACGATGAGTTCGTTCTTTTTTCTGCGGCGCCCCCAAGGGGAGGCTGAAAGGCGCGGCAAGATGGGCTAATCCGGATATAGTTAGCGCATTTTTGTGTGTGGAGTTCTACCGCTGCACACCGCCCACACCGCCCTGGCATCATCACCGTGCCCTCCCAGCCAGAGAGCCAGGCCAGTTGACGGATCTCTCCTGCAAAAGCTACCTAGACTAGGCACAAGTTCGTGCCAGTCTCAAATCCCATGCAAAGTTTCGTTGTCTTTCGTACCTGCATCCCAGCATGACAAGGTATTTTCTCAATGGAGTGACTTTCCTCAAGCCCAGGGCCTGCTGCGGGTAAGTTCCCAGTCAAATGCGGGCTCGATTCTCACTGCATCGAAGCTTCCTCGCAGGGAAACAGCGTCCACAGACTTTGCGCATCCCCTTGATGCTTTCCTGGTTTCGACACCGGTTGTGTCATCTCTATTTCGGCACCATTGAACGATGGCGCGGACAATCATCCGACGCAGTCGAGTGACAAGTGTGCACATCGCAGTCGGCACTATTCTAGAACGGCGGCCCGTTCAGACGTCATGGCTGAATATTTGACGTGCCTGTCCCTGCTCTAGAAACATGTAGCTTCAATAATTACTCAGGGTTGTTTCGTCTTCAGACTTCCTATCTCAGGTCTGAATCCTGGATTCCCTGGCTCCCTGCACGATCCACCGTCCCGCAAGGAAATCGCACCGGCATTCCGAGCACCAGGGTATCGCAAATGTTACCCACACACCTTGCCAGGCTTCGGCGTTGCATCTTCAGCTTCCCGCTTGGCCGACCGAGCATCGTTTGCGGCCCAGCTTCCGATCAAGTGGACCGACAAAGCCTCGGAGTGCTCATTTGGAGCTTGTTTCGGGTTGCGACATCACCTTGGCCTCGCGAATAATCTTGTTCATGGAATTTCGGTCGCACCCCATCGTCTACGCCAGACGCTCAGCTACACCAGCAGTCCCGCCCCCCATGCTAGTCGCATCGCACGGGACGACGTTCCATCGCCCGGGCCCGCCCTAAGAAGTATTTGAAGATGGCACCCCGACCATTCGTCCACCACGATCGTTGTCTGCACTTCATCCAGAGAACAGAGTTGACTCCGACTTGTCCTGCCGCGACGCCCTGCGAAGATGCACTCCGCCTCGCTCCTCCGTGTCTCGCTGGCCGCGGCGTTTCCCTTCGCTGCGCAAGCCGCTTCGGGAGCCGGACAATCGACCAGATACTGGGACTGCTGCAAGCCTTCGTGCTCGTGGCCCGGCAAGGCTGCCGTCAACCGCCCAGTGTTTGCTTGCGATGCTAACTTCAACCGCATCTCGGACTCTGGTGTTGCTTCGGGGTGCGTTGGAGGCTCGGCATATTCTTGTGCTGATCAGACCCCCTGGGCCGTGAATAGTGAGCTTGCCTATGGCTTCGCTGCAACTGCCCTCTCTGGCGGTTCTGAGGCCTCGTGGTGCTGCGCGTGCTATGCGTAAGTCACTCAAAAACACCTCATCGCTCCCTCTTCTAACCATTACCATAGTCTCAAGTTTACCTCGGGCCCTGTCGCGGGCAAGACCATGGTAGTGCAATCCACCAGCACAGGCGGCGACCTCGGTAGCAACCACTTTGACCTCAACATGCCAGGTGGTGGCGTTAGCCTCTTTGACGGATGCAGACCTCAGTTTAGTGGCCTCCCCGGCGCCACATACGGCGGCATCTCGTCCCGTAGCCAATGCTCGTCTCTCCCGGCTACACTCCAGCCTGGATGCCACTGGCGGTTCGACTGGTTCAACAACGCCGACAACCCGAGCTTCACGTTCCAGCAGGTCCAGTGCCCGGCTGAGCTGGTGGCCAAGTCTGGATGCAAGAGAGACGACGACTCCCGATTCCCCGTCTTCAACCCTCCCTCGGGTGGAAACCCTCAGCAACCCACGAGCTCAGCTCAAGCGCCCTCTCCAACTAACTCCAGCAACCCTGGCAGCGGTGGTTGCGCTGCCCAACAGTGGGCTCAATGCGGAGGAAGCAACTACTCTGGCTGTAGGAGCTGCGTCTCGGGCACGACTTGCAAGGCCATCAATGACTATTACCACCAGTGTCAATAAATGACAGTATGGTGCTATGAAACATGAGTTAGGACAAAGTTTCACTTCTTGGTACATATATCAGTTGGGCTTTGAGGACAATATAGACCACTTTGTTATTCTTATCATCACTGATCCTTCGTTTCCGTTTCTGTCGTTGGACTTTTCCTTCCATTGGCTGCGTTATTATTCATATCTTCTGCAGTTGTTGAGTCGTGTAACTCTGCGACCAATAGGCTGTGCGCCTTGAAACCCGAAACCGTGGTACTCTCGCTGCTTCAACCACGATTTTCCGGTCACGGGTTGCTTGCCAAGGTTGCACTGAGATCCCTTCAAAGGACCACCACATGACCTTGAGGGGCCACAAGTGTAGTATCAAGTACTTGGTGTGAACAGTTCTGTCTACGCGACCGTAGTTTCGAGAAGGACAAAAAGTTCGGTGGGGGGTTTCAATGCCTTATCGATGGCGTTCCCAGTGTCACGGCAAGACAACCAACCTCAAGACGCGCTTGCTTGCTGTGAACATTGGGAAATGCAGCGGCATAATCGCGAGTTGTCAAAACGGGACACTGTACATCCAGTGATTCTCCGGGGCAGGGGCTGGAATGTCAGATTCAGATCAATCCTTGTCGACGAGCTGAAGTTATTTATCTGGCTTTTTCCACGACTCGACACTTTGCATGCAACTTTAACAATACGCACAAAAATCCAGTACGACCTATCACTGTTTACAGCCTGCTCAACGCTCAACACAATTTCCGACTAGTTACATCGCCATGTCAGAACCACCCAAGCCAGAGTCCCCCAAACCACACCCCCGCAAACCACCACCACCCCAAACCCTCTTCCCCACCCACATTCCAGCCCGCATCAACACAGGCGACGCCCTCCCGCAATTTACAGCGAACCCAATCCCGCCCCGACTTAACAACGAGCTCTGGACCATCAAATACTACATCCAGACCCTAACCCCGGAAGGCAAGTGGAACTCGCCCGCGACCGCTAGCTACGGCGCCAGCATCCCGCGATTCGACCCGGTAAATCGGCTAGACTTTGTGGTGCTCGTTGAGGAGCCATTTATGGTTCCGGGGAGGTACAGGATTTACGTGCAAGCTTGGGAGGGGGTGTTGACGGGGTTCGAGAGGGGAAGGGTAAGGGCGGAGGGGTGGACGGGGGAGTGTGGTGGGTGGATGACATTAGGTTGGTGGAACACGTGGGGGAAGGGAGGTGCAATGAGGTGGATGAGGGGTACGAAGATGGAAATGGAATGCGTGAAAAGGGTCAAGTCATGAAGGTCTCGTCGGCATAGGTGACCACGGTGAATAAAGCCTCCATCACTAGGCGGGCTTTGGTGGAACTAATGGGGATTGGCATGATCATTCGTGTCAGCGGTGTTTTGGCGCGTCATCGAAAGCAGTTGATGCCCATAACGAAAAGATTGGCCTTGTGCCCCTGTTCATCACTGGACCCGATAGGGCGGTTCCAGCCTAGTGACGTCTTGTGCCTGCAGGAACCAATTCCGACTAGCTCCACACGCCTTCAACCCTCCAAGGGCATGGGCTACTTCTTTCCTTGCTCTCCTTCTTCCTTTCCTGCCCCCCCTGCGCAGATTATTGACTTGCAAAAGAAAGTCTGGTTACCATAACTATCGCCTATCACGATGCCGTCGAAACGCAAAGGCTCGATCTCCCTGACTAGTTCTAGTGGCTCGTCTCGGAAAATATCTAAGCATTC
>Ga0247765_1001592_pt1 | contig 10237 bp, 7 predicted proteins | sample UWRJL106311C6_FD_179949 | JGI IMG/M metagenome (GOLD analysis project Ga0247765, IMG submission 179949) | Plant litter microbial communities from Arlington Agricultural Research Station in Wisconsin, United States - UWRJ-L106-311C-6 | ecosystem: Environmental > Terrestrial > Plant litter >... | reverse complement strand
CCGGACGCGTACCTTGCGTTTTGAAATGAGCATTTAAATTGCTCCCCACGCTTGGCCTTGGATGGAACGTGCCTCGGGAACATTAGCGTATCCAAGTTCCCTAGCGGAACCACACTCTTCAACCCCTTTCAGCTGTTACTGGGCGAGCTAGCGCTTAACAGTGGAGCCCAGGCATCGATCTCTGTCAATGCATTCCAATTCTCTCGATGTTCATCCCTCTTGGTAGTTTGCAACAACCACACAGCTCCTTCATAGTAAACAGTCGTTCTCTGTTATTTCTGATGCCGCCCGCCTGCCCAGAAATGGGCGGGCGATCATGCAGTTTGATGATTTGATCCCGCGATCGGTCGCGATCGACTTCGACTTCTAGAAGGAGTCAAACGGTTGCTTGAAAGTAACTAAAGCCTGCGTGTCACGACGTTGGAGCCAGCAAGGCGCAGGCTTTTGCCTCGCTCACAGGAGCTTAGCCGACAACCGTCTTAGAGCGCAAAGACGGCCGTTACACATAGGCGGCTCATGCTGAAAACATGCACGCATCTTGTCCTCTGCTGGCTGACAGACTCGCTTCTCAGGAGTTAGGGCAGGTCTGCTGTGCCAGCCTGGCCGCCCGCCCTTCCCCCGGCTGTCCCGTGGTGAAAGACGGCCCCAAGGGCAACCTTTAGCCGGGCTCATCGCTTTCTGAACCTTCTGGCCTAGCCGAAAATCTACCGTCAATTGTTCAGACGGTCGATCCATCCGATATCATGAGGTCCTGCCAAGGCTGTGCTTGAACTCCCCCCACCAGATAAGGTCACTTCGCCCAAGGCTCTTGAAATCACATTGTCTTCAACGTTGACATCGCTGCAACGCAGCGGCTACGTCCGTCCTTGTACCGGATCCGCAAGTGCCTGAAGTTAAGTGGGTGTACTACTTTGGCCAACCCACAACGTTTCCTTTTCTGGAAGCATCTTGATGTCAGCGTTGTGTTGCGGGCGACATCCCTCGGCGAGGGCCCACAGAAAGAAGGCAAGGTTCAGGGGTCCGGCACCCTTGCATGCCTCAGCTGTGTCGCTGTGTGGCTGGAAGACTCTTTCAACGCCCGCGGCTTCAGTTCCGCCAACCTGAATGGTTTCTAGCAATGGCACGACCAGACCTGAAGGCAAGATGCACGGTACGAAACGAGGGAGAGGGACAGGCCGCCAACCATTTTCTCGGGCTCACTCTTGCGGTCGGGCAACAGTCGCCATGACTTGACCAAACATGAACCGTGATGAGAAGCGCGCCCTCGCCGTGCCGCAAAGTCGCGATGCGTTTCGTAGCCTGCATGAAGTTGACATGTTTACCACACAGACAGCCGCCTGGGCTGTTCGTTTTAGCCCCCGTTGCTCGCCTTTCGGTCCCCCACACTCCCTGTCAATGACCCAAGCTGGCATTAACATTGGACGGGAAACCGATCGCCAGCGACCCCATCGACCTGACGGTGCCGGCAAAATATTTCCATGTCACTAGCAGCAAAAATATGTGCCTACCTAACAAAACTCGCACCTCAGCCATACAAATGCGCAGAGGGTTACTGCACACAACTTTGCATGAAACACGTCTAATGAGGAGGTGGGACGGCGTTTGGTCAGCCTGCCCTGGAATTCAACTCCTCCACATTGCGCTTCTCCGGTTTTAATCTCGGAGCCAGCTTACGACTCGACATGCTCGATTTGTTTTGAATGGCTCCGCACGAAACGAGTCTTCTTGCCCAGTGGCCGCGCATCGACGAACCGACGCGGGAAGGGCATTGACATCGGAGATGAGGCGCATAGAGAGAGCAGGGATGGCTTTCCCACATCGCATCGCACTGCATCACATCACACCCCCTCGCCATCCACACATCCACCTTGGCTCCATCACCTCGAGGCAATTGTCGCTGTTGGCGACACAGCCCTGACAAGAGTGCGGCTGACATTCCGCAGCCGAAACAGCCGATAGTTTTCTTTCTTGCACACAGTGCCCATTCAAGATACCTTCATCAACTCGGCGAAATGTCAAGATTGAGAATTTGGCTCGTGAAACTGGGCTGAGGAAGGAAGGGGCACCATTTCTTTCACTTCTCAGCAACCCAGACTCAATAATGCGCCAAGCCCGCCTCATCACTTTGAGAGAGACTGTCCATCAGGGGAAGCCCATCCCTATCCAGCCGTCCTGGATGCTCATCCTAGATACTCATCCACAACCACGGATGACCTACACCCCGAATAATGCCTCCTGGCTTTCCTATCCGCCCGTCCGCCTCCTCGTTCGCTCCTTTTTCCCTTCAACGTCTGTAAATGCACTGTGAGACTGTGACACTCCATGGCGGGGAACCGTTTCCCACTCTTCGGGACTGATTGCCGGATCCCCCCGGCCTTGCATGACCACTGACGCCATCGCGGCTCCTATTCTAACTATGTATGATCTCTCAGGGGTTCCCCAGGGTCTAACCATAACTACCTTGGCTCTAGATACACGTAGGGCAGAGGTTTAGGTGGGCGCTGTATTTGACCACCAAACAACACTGGACACTGCACAGTCAAGTTGTGTGCTTGCTTGCAGTCTCAGCTTGTCACTTCCGGTCGAAATCTACAGAACACCCACAGAGGGATGCAACCTGCCCTTTTCCCTTTCGTCTCTTCGATTGAGTCATTCCATTCCGTCCCACAGCTGCCATCCTTCACAAGTTCCGTTCCCCCTATCATGTGTCCGCTATGCACATCCACGTTCCCATTCCCATCCGCGTCCGCATTCGCGTTACCTGTCACATCCCAAACTTTTCGGCGCAACGGGACCACGGACAAAAAATGATGTGTAATAATCACCTGTGATCAATGGTCTGGGCCCACAGCCCCTGAGCGGACACGGGAACCTGCATGGTTTAGTCGTTGGTGGTTCCGCTGTTCAGCCCTTCTTTTTCAACCCTGAACCAGGTTCTTCTTGGTTGAGGTCGGCGAGAGACCCGGAATTCCCCATTTTGCGGCTCCCATGAGTCTGCACAAACACGTTATACGCTACATACACTTATACCAAAAAAGGGGGGTATCTAAAGTTTGATGGAAATGTCATATGCATCCAATGCAACAGCCACGGCTGTCAAAACAGCCATGTACCCCACCAATATTCCCATGGCCACAGCCCGGCCGACATCCAATGTGGGAACAGTCATGTTCACAAGGCCCGTGAGGAGATTGGCAAGGAGAAAGGTGGCCAGGCCGTTACGGTTGTATGCTCGCAGGACCCTGCTGGTAGCCGTATCGTACGCCTCTTTTTCAGCCCGGGCATCCTGGGCGTTGTAAAAAGATGGGAAGAGCACCGTATCGACTAGACAAAAAGCCAAAACAAGCACTGTGTTGGATGCCACAACCCAGACCACGTATGGAAGGTTTGCCAGTCTCCGCGACACACTTAACCCCGCACCATAAGTATAGTCAGTGCAGAAGAAGTACAGTGCCATCCACACCATGGCCCACACAGTCTGGGTTAACAGCAGGGTGGTCCGTTGGCTGGAGGAGCTTGATGCGCCGGCGCGCCGGGTTAGACGCCTGGGTAAGATGACCATCCCCGTATCTTGGCCCGCAAGGAAGATGGCAAGGTAGCCAAAGAAACTGAAGATGCCCTCCCGGTTCATAGACAGGAGGTCCGTCCGTGGACCCGCCAGGATGAAAGCCTTCAGGGATGTGCTTTCCAGCACAACCTGGTAGGCAAGGCCGAGAAGAAGGGCTAGGGCGGCATACGAAGGGACAACACGGAGGGCGGACTGGAACAGAGCCACAAACGGGGGCAAGAATCCCAGGGTGAAGAAAAAGTTCCAATGGACACCATACTCTGTGACGTGTTCGGCGTAGTCCAGCCCCTTTACGCTGAGGAGGCGCACTACGCCCAGGGCGAGCAACGGTAATGAGTGACGTATCGACTGCAAAAGGCGGGTGGCAAGGGGAGTAGCCCGACCATCGGCGCGTTCCTTAAGCACGGGTCGGGAGGCGACGATACCGGCCGAGAAGACGAAGGAACCGACGCCCATATCCATCAATGAGGTGCCCCAAGTCTCAACCTTAGCGAAGCGGCGCGGGAAGAGCCGGAAGTCAACAGCGAGGATGCAGATGCAGGTTACGACCAGCATGTTGCCGCGGTAGTTGGTGAGGAAGGGCTTGACGGACAGGGCGCCCAGCGATCCAGACCCAGAGCGCGAGTCCTGTTGCCCAGAGTGCGCACTCGGGGGGAGCTTGGGCTTCTTTCTGCGCGGCGGGTGGACGGCGAAATAGACAAAGAAGGCGGCTGTCAGGAGAAGCAGGTTGAGCAGAAGCGGGGCGCTGGAGTACAGCGTGACCGAGAGCAGGAGCGCGCCGACATTGAGAAGGAAGTCGACGACGAAACCGAGTGCTGTGTAGGGCTTGAATAAAAACTGTCGGGCTTGGAGGACAGACCAGAGCAGCGAGACGATCTGCAGGTCGATGAGAAGTCAGAAAATGCAGCGAGGACCACAAGGAAAGGTGTCTCGTACCGGTGCAACAGCGCAGACCTGGGCAATCTCTGAAACAGGGCCGCCCGAGAGGTTCGACACAAAGTCCTCCTTCAGCTGTTTGTAGCTCGCCGCGTTTGCGCTTGCGTTTGCCATCTCGAACTAGTACTTGGAGAGAGAAAGAAAAAGGGGAAAGGCGCTGTCGGAGCTGGGCTGACTCCCGTATTCAAGCCGTCATGGCAAGTATCATGAATGGCGCCGTTGGTCGACTAGTCAGTCAATAGTGGCGACCTCTTGCATCGACATTGACAGCTTGCAGCTCGGGGTTTCTGGAGCTCTCAGCCAACCAGGAGTGAACCGTTTGACGTGGCCCGCCGTATCGTTATCGATAACCGTTGCCGATCTGTGGTTGTTGCAGGGGCCCTGGTCTGGGTCCCCACTTGCCCTATTCAGCGCCAGAGCTCTGCAAGTTGCAACTCCTCACTTCATCCTAACACCTCCCCTCTATCAAGCTATCCTCTCAAGCTCTCAGCTTCGGTTTCGAGACTCGTCAACTGCTCGGAGGTCTACCTCCTCAAGGCTGCAGATGACATATGATAGGCGTCCGACCAAGTTCCACGGACGGCAGCTCCCTCATCGTGGTTTCTTTGTTTTGCGTTCCAGAGTGCTGGGATTTCTGGGCGGGATTTAACCAGTGGTGACGACGCGATGGAATGTCCCAGTTTTTGGCTGCGTCTTCTGAGGCACGCTGCGCCCTGCTTCTTTGTTCCCAGTAGGCGACATGTCTCGTCAAGGAGCTTTGTCTCACACCCTCACATCTGACTCAACGCCAAACGCCATGACCCGCGGCTGCTTTCAAAGTATGGCTCGCCCTCCGATGAGGCCCGAAAGAAAGGAACGCGCCCGCGTATACAAAAAGAAGGCCACCTTGATGCTGCCAGGAGACTACCCTTGCCCTCCACTACTGCAGCATGCTTCTTGTTGAATTCATCACGTTGAGTTTGGTATCAGATGAAACCTTTCACATCGCAGCCACAGCACACAAGGCACACTCAGCAGTTCGACATGGAGACACAGGCTCGACACCGCCCTCCGAACCTAAACCCGGTGTGGTTTGAACGAGACAGCCACTCGAGGTATGCCAGGAACATGCCCTACTCGACTCACAGCGCAGTCTTTTCGCCCTCAGTGAGATCGCCCAGCATGCCCAGCCCCATGTACCCCAGATCTCCCGGCTACGACCACTCGATGCGGCGCCACGAACAAGCTCTGGTGGAGCGTCTTGACCAGCGCGGGCGGCCCAGACCTCTAGAGGTACAGGACAACCGTAACACGCTCCATTCACTGTCGCCCATTGCCGAGGCGAACTGGGACCGCCGCCGTTCCTCCTTCGCCAGTGTGCCGTCACCTCGAGCGCCCGCCCCGACCCCTGTATCACCGCAACCGCCCCTGCACCTGCAGCCGCCTAGACCTCAGACTCTGGCGGCCGAGACAAGGTCTGTTTTGCTCTCTGGTCTTCCTCCCATCCGGCCTCTCAGTGCAACCGCGGAGCGGCGCCCGTCTCTGCCACCATCCCTCGCATCCCCGCGCCGAAATAGTCTCCAGACAAGAGAGGGACTTCAGGCATGGGGTCATGTCTTTTTCGGAAACCCGACGGACGCCAGTTGTTTTGTCACAGCTATGGCTCTACGGAGGTCCAGCGAGTCATCGTCGACCGACGAAACCATGGACGACCTAACTTCTCCTGCTAAGAGTCCTGTCGGCCATAACCGTGTTATCATCCGAGCCCGAGTCCGACCACGCGAGCTCACTCGGAAGCCATTTCTACTCAAGCGGGAGTTTGACATGGACGGACTGAGAGCCACAGTCCCGGAGCCGCTGCCGAACAGCGCGCCGCGAAGGCTCTCGGGCGATCATTCCAAGTTGAATGGATTGAACAAGAGTCGTCGACGGTCTTCGACAGCAAGCCTCCTGGAATCCGAGTTGTCACCAGTAAGAACCACCAACACAGTACCAATCCGTAAGTTTCTTTGTCCTGGTTATCACCGCGGTCCGCCGTTAACACTTGTACAGACACACATTATGCTCGGGCTTTCTTCCCCGTCCTCGCAGCTCTTATTTACTCTGGTCACATCAAGCCAGGTGATATCATAGACCTCCCTGTGCCTCATCCCGAGGCCTGGACACAGACAGTGGCGTATGCCTATACCGGACAGGGAGAGCTGGGTGATGCCATGCGGCAAAATATTACATATCTCGGCGGCAAAGTTTGAGATAGAGGTTTCTTGGTGTCACGTCTGAATACAATTCTCGTGATTTTTTTTTCTCTTTGCTTCTCAAGATACCACCACATGATTGCAGATGTTATCTTTATTCCCTCGGGATGATTTTCAAGCTTGTCATGGTTTTGGTACCTTGTACCACCGTTCTCGGCTCTTTTTTCTTTGTTCTCGACTCTTAATGGGTGGGCTCTTTGATGCTGCGGTTAGGGCACAAGGCTCCAATCCGAGGTTACCGTTGAGGTTTTGGCTTTGAATCTGGGGGCAAGGCAAAGGTGGTGTGGTGTGTTGGGGACCATTTCTTTGGGTCAAGACGCTTGCGCACGGCAAGGTGGGATGACGCAAGAGCCGAGGCCGTGATTGTGGTTTGTCACTCTGATGGTCGGAGGCGAATTTTGTGAGGCAAGGCTCTGATACCTAGCTAGTTCATGTTGAAATTGACGTGTGATTTAGATTGAATTTGTGGGCACCGGTAGAGTTTGGTCTTGATGGTGCGGTGGTAGGTATTTGGGCACAGAAGATCTCGCCACTTGGCAATAAGTACAGTATACCGGCAACTGCATGTACCCGCCTTTTTTTGTTTTGTATTTCTGTGCCTAGCCTCTGGTGACCTGTTTCTGAGCTTTTCCTCGGAGGAAGGGGGGTTGCCCTCAGGTGATGATGCGCCATGGCAGATAGAGTTCACGTTTCCCACCCTAGACGTAAGGTTCACGGGATTATAACGTCAGCCTTTGTTCTGAACAGACTCTGCCGCAAGGCCAATCGGTCCGGTCTGGTCTAGTCCAGTCTGTTCTCGACCGGCCTAATCTGATAGCCGCGTGTCTGTAGGTATCAACACCATGCCGACTTTGCGTTTTTAAAATTTATAGTTTTCCTACTTTTTCCTATCTTTAGTCCTGGCGTTTTTTGTTTCTTTTTTTGTACTTTCCCCATTCCCTCTTCTTTTCCTCCCTCCTGGCAACAATGGCACATCCCTCATGCGTGTCTCTGTCATCTTTTACGACCTTCAAGTTCAATCTTGACATTTTCCCCATGACACCGACGGGTCTCAGCCATGACGACAACACCACCATCGATGCCAGCAAGCCCCCCCCCCCTCCACACCAACCACAGAAACTACCAAGTCCCATATTGTTGAACGACGTCTTTATCCGACCAATGACCCCTGCCCCACCGCCACTGGTCCACATCAACGGCTCTCCCGGTGTCGGCAAGCAAGCCATCGCCGAAAGCTTAGCCCTCCTCCTAGGGCTGGACAAAAGTCTCTTGGTACACAGCAACAGCTCCAACCACCAGTCAGAGCCAGCACGGTATCGCCATCACCACCATCATCACCATTATCAGGGTCAGCGTCAGCGACAGGGTCACCACCCTCTCAAAAACAAACCGTCAGAGATGTTTCGCCAGAGCCAGAGGGGGGGGCGGGAGGGGGACATGGACATGAATATGGAGCTACAGCTACAGCTGCAGGCCATATTGTCCCATCCTCATAATGCCCATCGCATTGCTATACTCCCTCGCTACGCTTCCAATATTCCGTCTGGCCGGGCGATTGTCCAGTCTTACCGTGTCGCGGCGGAGCGGGTCGGGCGAGTGTTTGTGTCTGTCGCGCTGGCGTGTAAAGATGAAGAGGAGTGGGCGGTGAGAAGGGGGAGCTTGCAGAGGAGATGTAGTTTCAAAAAGGGGTCGTATGACGACAATGATGAGGAGGAGAAGGATGATGATGGTAATAATGAAGGAGGTCAATACTCGGAGGAAAAAAATGAGAACCGGGACGTGAGTGGGGGTGGGGGGGGAACGTGTAACAAGGGCAGGGAAGACGGCTTGGCTTTGGTGGAGGACATTGCTGCTGTCATGATTGACGTATCGAGGGTGAGGCCACTCGAGGCGGCAATGCGGATTGCCGAAGTGGTTTGGGACGTGGTAGAGGAGAGAGATGCAGAATTGTGTGCGAGTGCGGCAACGACGCCGAGTGGTGGGGAGGAGGAGTGGAGGTGGAAGTAAGTCATGCCTTGTATGTGTATGCCTTGCAAGTTCAGAAGTTAAAAGGATATATATATATATATACATTGTCATATATATGGGATTAAGTACCTAGGTATGTTGAATACGCCAAAGGGCACATGCATCCAGCAACATATGTTGAAGGTAAATAAATCAACCAGGGGAAGAAAATCACATTAAAAGGGCAAGAGAGCATCCTGCTGCGAAAGCTTTAAAAGAGCTTGGCACTTGACTGGCTTCAAGACCGCTGCACCTTGGAATTACCACCTACAACCTGGGACTATACCTAGACGCCCACCTCCCTAATATAACAAGCTTCGTTTGCCCCTTTCCCATTCTCACCGACTTAGTTACTTGTATGACTCAATCCATCCCCCATTCTATCTCTCCAACTCCCCGGTGCCCTCCCGTCTATCCCACCCACCCACAGACACCTTCCCTCTGACCTCTGACCCCTGCCGTTGGACCCCCACCACCGCCGGAGTTAGGTCCGGGCAACCACTTACAGACAATTAATTACGTGGGCTTGCTTCCTTACCAAGTTCATACCGGGGCTGGTTCCGGTGGCGGCTCAGTGCCATGCACTATGCACCTACCTGCCTGCCTGCCTGCCTGCCTACTTGCCTGCCTGCCTGCCTGCCTTGGAAGGTGGGGAAGGCAGGATAGATAGGTTCTCAGATCTGTCTAAACCTGGTGGTGTGGTGTGGTGTGGTGTGATCCAGCTGTACTCACGTCACTTGGCTCGGTCACCTCAAGTGAGTTATTTCAGGGCATGACAGACCAAATTTTGCTGGAATAGGTTTGTCGCTCTTTTGAAGATGTGAGTTCCATGCTCTCTTCATACATGTATGTGTATGGAATTTTTGGGGGGGGGATATGCCCGTCCCCAGCTGTTTGTGTCTATGCCCTTTAATATTTCATCCATGCCATACATATATATGTACATAGGTAAGTAGGTTGGTAGGTACCTAGATACCTAGGTAATCTATTCCATAACAAAAGAAAAACTAAAAAAAAAATTATATCCAATTATGAGGTAGTGTTACACACATCTCATCATTGAACCACCCTTGACAATATAGATAGATACTTACCTACCATACCTACCTCTCCCTATTTGAGCCCAGATCAGTCTAGCCGAGCAACACTGGTAAATTAGGTAGGTAGGTACCTGCAAAATCCGGTCCATCTCAGATTGGGCCACGACTTGATGGTTTCTTCGGAAAACACGATAGACACAAAAAAAACACGCCCTTGGTGGGGATATATCACTGAGACACCAACACACTCACACACAATATTACACAAATGTCGTCGGCAACCTCACCTTGTATACCTTTTAACAGTGTTACCCCCCACCTCGGTGTTAACCAACCAGGCCACAAAGGGCGTGGACAAATGAGCTCACAAAGTGTGTGTGTGGGGGGGGGGGGGGGGGGGGGGGATTATTAACAAAAAAAACAAGAGTGCCGCGGGTTTCGCCGGATGTGAT
>Ga0247765_1001591_pt1 | contig 10238 bp, 14 predicted proteins | sample UWRJL106311C6_FD_179949 | JGI IMG/M metagenome (GOLD analysis project Ga0247765, IMG submission 179949) | Plant litter microbial communities from Arlington Agricultural Research Station in Wisconsin, United States - UWRJ-L106-311C-6 | ecosystem: Environmental > Terrestrial > Plant litter >... | reverse complement strand
GGGTGGGGTGGCTCATTCTGCCCACTTTGGGATTTGATAATGACGAAAATACTGATAAAAATGAGACAAGTCTGATCAAACATTCGTGTATGCAGTATACCTTAGTCAGAATTTAGGAGGAGTCCCCCAGCCGAACGGGTTGCGTGAGGCTTGGCGCGATGACGGGATACCAAGGGCAGCGGTTGTCAATAGTCGATATCGGGGTTAAGCATTTAGCTGGCAGGTTTGTTGATCTCGGCTTCGGGAATGCGGCGGGGTGAATTCCCCTGCAAGTATTTGTTCGTGCTGGGTTACTTTCGCGGATTCGTGCGTGGGGGTAGTCTCGACTTGTCGGATGGCGCAACTCAGATGCAGAATCACAAACGACTCGTCAGAGGTGGCCGGGATAGAGACGGTGGGGAAATACCGCCATCCCGGGTCACGGCACAGATTCATGGAGCAATTCTATCATTAGAATATTAAACCTTGCTCGTCGAGATGATGTGACATGGGCTAACACTAGACGTCTGTGATATTGACATGCATCTTCTAGTTACTAAACATGTCAAGTCATGTAGCAGCTCAATTTGACCACTACTCATTGACAACCCCCCCCCCCGGGCGAGTTATAGCAAGTAGCCTCAATGATGATCATGGCCAACGGGACCGTAATCGGCCTGATATCCACCAGGAAGCGCATCCAGCCCTGGAGTCATTCACGTTAGCATCAATTGAACTCAACCCAAAGTGCAGAGAACACTTACACCCATCAATATCCTCATTCACCACCGGCTGCTGGGTACACTTATTCATGAGCTCCAGACTCTGCAGTTTCGAATTGCTCTCCTTGCTGCAATTCGTATCAAACCAACAGGGCGCATCCAGAATTCTCTGCAGCGCATTATCCTTCCACCCAAACACATAATCCGCATGCGTGGCGTAGCCCGTGCCGTCGCCAAACGACCACACAAACGGGCTTTTCCCATCCTCGGGCCATTCCAAATCATTAAATGGCCGCGTATCCCACACTACTTCGTACATGACCTGGCCTGTCCGGACGGGGTGGGAAGCCGGACAGGGGCCGCCGCTTTCAAAAGTGCCGGTTTCGGGATAGCTCATATGAGACATGTGGTCGGGACTATCGAGGTTCTTGCCATCCCAGCATGTCGGAAAGCGGAGAGAAGTCATGATGCCTTCTTTGCACCGACGCGTCACGGGGATGGACATGGTTTCGGGAGCGCGCGTCACCCACGTGTCCATGCATACGTACGTGAGTTGGCGGAAACGGGCGGCGTCGGTGAGAGAGCGGGCGGTTACGTCGCCGATGAACATGCGGAAGCCCTGGACTTGTCAACAAAACCAACTAACCAACCTGGGGGTGTATCCTAGGGGCAGATTGCACGTGGAGATAGGTAAGGTAGCTAGGTAAGGCAAGGCAAGAGAAGGTAAAACTCACCGGCTTAAAAGCCTCAACCTTGGACTTTTGGCCCCGATCGTAAATCGCATCCTGCATGTAGTAGACCGTAAGACCGCCGTTGGCTCGCTCAAACTGGTTATTCCCGCGCTGGGGAACCCGCTTGTAGCTGCCGTTTTTAGCTCGAAAGTAGAGTATCGCGGTCCAGTAATTCGAAAAGTCCTCGCTGAACTGGCAGGACGTGCAGGTGGATTCGTTGGGCAGGTCTTTTTTCGGGTCCATGGTAGCGTTGAATGCGTTCTAAAATGCCATCAACAGATGATTAGTATATACGACTTGAAGTTTACCTAGATACCTAGGTAGCTAGGTAGGCAGATATCCCACAGGAAGAAACATACCCCTCCAACAATTTGGTGAACATGGCTCGACGGAATCATGCCTGGATTCACCAGCGGATCGACCCGCTGCACCACCAGCTGGGAACAGTGAAACCGAACCACGGCATTACCTGTGGCCGCAAAGGCCAGCGCGAAAAGGGTAGACCAATGCATTTTTTTTTTTTTTGTTTGTTGGAGTGTTAACACATGTCACGGTCAGGGTCAACAAATCGTCGCGACAGAGTTGAGTTGAGAACCCGAAGAACCGGCAACTGATAATATGCCCGAGAGCATTTCAAGTCAAACCACCTTAATACCAGACCAACTTCGCCGTCTCTAGGTAGGTAGAATGAATGGAAGACAGCGGGACAGATCCGCCAAGGAAAAAGTGCCGGCTGCCATGATAGGATGAATCGTAAATTAACTGCAGTCCGTGGCAAATTGGTCGGTCTTATTACCCGTATTGACAGCACCTGGGCGACATGCCCTATACCCCTCGTACCTAGTGGCCCGTAGCCAACACCGAGTTTTAATATCGGACGTGCCTAATTGTTTTTCTGTCTGCAAGTACCTATGTTGGTCATGCTTCCAGAAGCTCCCCCAACGGCATTGCCCGTCCCGGGTTTGTTTCTTCGACCGGTCAGTGCCGCTGTCCCGGGATATTAGCCCTACAGCCGTTTTTGTCTGTTGCCAAGCGGGGATGTTCATTGAGAAAGAGATGATGAGCGGGGATCTGATGGGACTGGAATTGGGGAAAAATGGGGTGGAAATGAAAGAATTGGAGATTATATACAGACTGGAACGAGACATGGAAATTTATCTCTCCGATTTCTAGCACGACAACGAGTTGTTATTTAGAATTTTAAGAAATGCGCCTCATCTTGAAACTGCTCTGTCTCGCCCTCTTGGGCATGACAGTATCAGTAACCGCGCAGACTGTCGTTGTAGACGGCTGTCCGAAAAACGAACTGGCCTGTCACGACATTATGAATTCCAGCCAATGCATTGAGCAACTCATTCTCGAAAATAGCGCGCCGCTTACCAAGGAGAATCTGGTTAAATGTGTGGAACATGAAGGCACGGCGAGTACGTTGCCTGGAGGAACTAAGGTGAGTTATCTCTTCTATACCTTCGGGTTATGTTAAATGCGACGAGAGATTGACGCGGGTTTAGCTTTGCCGATGCTCGGGTTGTCACACGGAGCAGCTGAACTCGGTTATCCGACAAATGTTTCCGCCGCCTTGCGCGTGAAGTTGCCTACCCCCTTAAAACTTAGGGCTGTTATTAGGTGGAGATATTGGAGAGATGTTGCCTTTAGGGCTGGACTGCATTGGGAACAGGGTTGGGTCTTGGGCAGATATAGCTAGATAGAGGAAAAGTAATGCAAATCTGGTCAGATTTCTTGTATTTCTGGCAACCAAGATACACCTTACATCTACTGCCTGACCTGTTTGACTCACCCCCCATTTTATCTCATGCTCATATCCACTCGAATCCCTTCCTACATGTACGCACACACCATAGTTCTAACAGCCCGTGTCGTCACTCTCTCCTCCCCTTTTTCTCAGACCTAAAAACCGACGCAAATAACCCCCCCAGCCAACTCCCCAACATGATGACCAAACTCAGCAACCCAAAAAACACCTGCGGGATTAGCGTATATGTCAAGAAAACTGTAACCTGTTAGCACCAACTTCCTTCCTCTTTATTCTTCACTGCCTCCCAACATTAAAAGCTCCGAGATATTAATGAGATAAGGAAAGAGAAACTTACAGACCCCACCGCCGGATCTACTCACCACGGCAAACAGTTCCCCCGCCATGATCCGCGCCGCAGTTTCCTCATCAGCCCACGGCCCAACCAGGCGGAATTTCGTATTAAAGTTCGGACCCATCGCCCATGTGAAAAATACGCGCCATCCATATCTCCTTAAGACATAAGAAGCCTTGGGTGCGGAGCCCATATCCAGTGCGAGTTGGTACGCATAGGATTCGTGGTCAACGCCATGTTTGGTGCGGAAAATATCGTGTGTTCCACGAGGATGCATGGCGTAGGCGAGTTCGTAGGGCGGAACTGCGTGGGGATCCTCTGAAGAAGAAGGGGGGGGTGAGAGGTGGTGGGTTATTAGTCGGGAAATATATAGTTGAGCTTGAAGTTCCGAGAGAGGAGGGATCGCTCCTATTTAAAGTAAGCATGCAATTCCATGGAAACAGTGGGAATGAGAAAACATACCCAGAGAAGGCCGCACAAACCCAATATATGCAAAGCCATCTTCGATCTTTTGATAAATCCCCCGCACCAAACACTCTTTCAGCGTCGGATACTCACCACCCCCACTCAGGAAGGGGAACTCTCTCCGGTACCCTGTCGCAAAAATCACCACGTCGGGCTGCACCGGGCCGAGCTTGGTGTTTGTTTCCCTGAGTCGTTTTGACTCGGGCGATCCGTCGTCGGGAAATTCCAGGATCTCAACACCGGTTTTGTTGTCGGCCATCACCCGGGTCGGCCAGGGCGCGAGCTCAATGACTTTTCCTTTTGTATCCAGGAGCGGTATGTTGATGAAGAAACTGCGGATCTTGTTCCAGAACCCGCCGCGATATGGCGCAGATAGATAGGGGATAGCTCGCTCGGATTTGACCAAAAAGACTGTACTCGCTACTATCAGCGTCTTCGATTCCAGTTGGATTCGGGTTTCTAGAAGGTAGATGGTAAATATCTTACACGAATCAACATGCTGTCGCTCCGGTGGCACCGCTCCCACCCACTGGTCAAATCCCTCCGGCCTTCCCGCAATCACCGTAAACATCCACCTTGACCAAGTATTGTACACATCCCACATCAACTGCCCTCGCTGGAGAATCGGCGGCACATAGGCCGTGTCAAAAAGACTCGCAATCGTAGTGTCGATGGGTTTGTTCGGCCGTTTCCCCGGATACGGTATTCCCCATATAGTCAGAATCACCGGCTCTGGTGTGATTTTGGGCGCAACAAAGAACCCTCCCCGATGGCACATGAGGACTCTGCCGACGCCGGGGTTCGTCACCGCCAGCGACGCAATATCGTGCCCCGTCTCGCCCGCGCCAAGGACCACCACTGTACTGGGAGAGCCATCGGCACGAAGGAACTCGTTGCCTGTACCCTCCCGGTTTTTGAATTCCGACGAGTGCAACACCCGGAAACCGCGTGGCGGGAATGAGGTAGGGTTGTTTTGCGAAGAAACCCAATTCACCCAGGAAACCCCATCCGCATCTGGCTTAAAGTCTGCATTTTCACTAGTGGTGGTCCACTCAGAGGAGTTTCGTCGTTGAGCAGCAGCGGCGGCCGATCGAGTTTGTCTCTGTGGTGTCGGTGTCAATGTCGACGTCGGGGTCTCAACCAGACTTTCGATATTGGCGGGAATATTCGGCGTCAAGTTGAGTCCCGAACACACAAGTACAGCATCACAGTGATGCTCTTTGTGTTTTTGCGTTTCTCGACAGAATGTCGTAACTACATGTCCCTTACTACCATTTGGTTGTCTGCGCACGCTGGAAACCGCCGTCTTGCATTGGATGTAAGGAAAGAGATTAAAGTGCTGGGCGTAGTCGACGAGATACTGGACGTATTCCTCGGGACTTAGAAAGTCAGGAGCGTCATCGGAGATGCGGAAGTCAGAAAACGGCGTGAGGAATTTTGATGAGACCAGCTGATCAGCCAGTCAGTCAGTGAACTTAGAAAACCCAAGTACTACATAACAATGTTTTTGATGTCTCACCTCGGCATCTCTCCACGCTCGATACGCAAAAGTCCCGCCAATGCGATCTTCTGCCTCAAAGAGCTTAACATCGATAGGTTCTAAATCGGGATAGTAGTGGTGGGCCGTCGCCAAGAATTTGAGCGAGGTCAACCCTGAGGGGCCACCCCCGATGACGACCACCTTTAGTTTTTTCGGCATGGAAATGGAAGAGTATCAATAGCGACACGAAATGCGCAATGGGATATGATGTGATGTGATGTGTACCACCACAAAAAAAGACAAACACGGGAAGAAGGGGAAGAAGCGAGACATTTTTAGGTCCAATCTTAAAGGTGCCAAAGATCGCCGACGGACAAAATCTGATCAGTCTGATCCTTCCTAACATCGAGCCGAGACTCTCAGGCATCAGCGTGGTATTGGGACGGATCAAGAGTCTTGCTGACGTTTTTTACTCGCTTTTGCTGCACGGTGCAGGCTTGTACACGTACATGTAGGGTTGCAACGGAGTGCTGCGTACCACGTCGCTAGCACTAATATCGCCTCGCTATGATTGTGGAGTGCCGTGCCGGCAGGTGTTTGCCTGTAGTCTAGTACCTCGTTCTGAAGACGGGATGCATGAACGTGCACTGCTTGATTTTCATGAATACACACATATACTTTGGGGTGGTAGTACGAAGTACATGCAATGGCACCGCCGAATCTGCAAAATATAGGTAGGTACCTAGGTTTCTTCCTTACACGCGTGCCGCAGCGGCTTCTTGTTCCTCAGGATGAGCAGCGTCCTGTCCCGGGTTCGCCTCTTCATAGTGGACATATTTTACAATGGCATAGAACCCCGCGGCCAAAAGTGAGCCCAAGAACGGCCCCAACCAGTAAATCCAGTGATATCCCGGAAACGATCGTGCCGCAACAGCACATCCCAAGCTACGGGCTGGGTTGAGCGACGCTCCTGTGTAACCAGTTCCTGTAACACAACAGTTAATTAGCAACTCAGTTCCACAACATTTACCCAAGATAAACACAGAGTTGCGAGGCTTACCAGCAATCATGGCGACAAACAAGGCAAGGCCAATACCGATCGGCGCAAGAAACGTATCCTTGGACTTTTCAATCGCCAGCATGAGGACCACAAACACCAAAAGCGCTGTAAAGAACATTTCCATAAAAAGTCCCTGCGTAATCGAGGTTCCACCCCCCAAGAGCGAATTGGCCTCGGAGATAGGAACCGGGAACATGGCTGACACTAGACCGCCAGCGCAGAGCGAGGCCACCAGCTGTGCGGGGATGAATAGCGCGCCGCGCGCATAGGGGAGTTGTCCGGATAGACAAAGCCCCAGGGTGATCTGATACGAGTTAGTCACAGTCAGGCCAGTGAGGCCAGTCAGGCCCACACAACGAAAAGTGAATGAATGAGTGAGCGAAGGAGTTTTGAGCTTACCGCCGGGTTAAACAAACCCCCACTAATCCGATAAAAAGCCCAAACATTAACCAGCAGCGAGAAACTGTAAGCCAGGGCGATGAAAACCACCGTCTCGCTGCTCTTGCCGAGACCGGGCGCCGCGGCCGGCGATGACGCGAGACTGACGGCCATGAGGTTTCCCGCGTAGGCAAAGTAAAGAAATAGAAATGTTCCAACAAACTCCCCAACGGTCGCGACGAGGTGCGCTTCCATGGTCGTGAGTGGGCGGTGGGGCCGGGACTTTTTGCTCCTGCTGGCACCGTTGGTCTTTGCATGTTTGGGGGCCATTTTTAAAGAAATATTAAATGTGATGTTGCTGTTGCCGTATCTACTTGAGTAAGGTAGGTAGATATGTCGTCTGTGTGATGAAAGCAAACTGCTGAGTCTGGGTCTTTTTTCGTGAATTTTATATGTCGTTCAGCGTGAATATGTCATGCTACAAGTGAGAGGGGGAGAAAAAAAAAAGTGGAAAGGGCGGGACCCGGCACTGAACGGCACGATGGGTGTGACTTTGTCTGCCGTTTGCCGGACGTGCAGCGCCGATCAGCAATCTTGAACTCATTGGGTAGCCCGCTGAGGTGCCCGACTTGCCCGACCTTCGCAATTGGACGGATTGGGTGGATTCGACAGGATCACAGGCATGGATTTGGTCAGCTGGCAGAAGCCCAAGGTGACACATTGATGTCAGTGGCGTCCACTTAGCGGCTGGGCGACCGCTGGGACATCCCCGCGCACGACTCGACTCTCGGTCAAAAACTCCGGTTGGATCGGAGGAGGCCGGGGGTTCCTTGAAGAGCTACACCCCGACTGCACTTGCCTATAACAACAACTTTTTTATTTTATTTTTTACACCTATAAGTATATTGAAGAAAGAAATGGCACATAACAAACAAACATGATTCTATCAACCTGACTCTTGCTCCCCCCGCCATGACTGCAGCGATCAACCAACATGCAACCAAGGCACCTGCATCCCGGAAAGACATATGCTTGTCTCATTCGGCCCGAAGCTCTGTCGCTGAGACCTGCACCACTCCATGCAATGCTCTAGTCTTGGCTGAGACAAAATGAGCTCAACTTTGATTCTTCAACCCCATCGACTCTATCCCAGTGGCCCCTCACGAAGATCATCAACTCGATCATCAACTCTGAACGGCTTTCTTGCCCATGCATCTCACCATCTCAACACCTCCCTCCTCATCCCTTCTTAGGACTGTAAACCCCGCCTTTTCATAAAATGACCTCACACCGCCGTCACTGCCATCAGTGCCGTCAGTGTCTAAAACCCCCAAGGCCAAGACACAATTCGCGTTCGCATCCGCTTTAACCGTCTCGGTCCACGCATACTCCATGGCCGCTCGTAGAACCGCCTTGCCTATCCCCTGACGTCGGACGTTCGGGTTTGTGAATACCGAGTAGACGTCCCAGCGCAGCAGTGGGGCTTTCATATCGTCATTGTCTTCACCCATGTCCATGCCTATGGCCATGCCACTTTGCAGATGCGGATGCAGGTGTCTTGTTAGTGCCAGGGCGAATTTTGCATCGTTTGGTACGGAAAATGGGCCGCGAAGACTGAGGAGGGAGAGGATGACGCGTTCTTTTTTATCGGCATCTGTGTTAGTCTCTCTCCCTGTGTCTGTGGCTATCCCTGTGTCTCTGTCTGTTCCTGTCCTTGTCTCTTTCTCAGTGTCTATCTCCCGGACAGCGGCAAACGTGTTCGACAATGGATCAAGCGCGCGGCTCTTCCACCGTTTCTCATCAAACGCAGATTCCCGCGCAAACGTAGACGAAAAGGCTTGTTTGTCCAAATGTTAGCTGCGAGTCCACATCCAGTCCACATCCAGTCTCTCGATTCAACCCCTGGGGACATGAAAAGTTCGATCTAGGGTTAAATACAACGTACCCTCCGGATTGATCTGCAACATGCGCAGACGAAAGGGCCGGACATGGCTGAGATAAAAGCCGAGACCTTCGTCGGTTTTCTCCAGCCGCATGACTTTCCAGTTGTCATCGGTCTGGCTGTTAGAAACTGGAATATCCATCGCCATGTTTGACTAAGGTAGGTGGGTAGAATGAACGCTGGGTAGTGTGATTTGATGGAAAGGGTGAACAGAGGCTGCCGTCTCATTGAAGTTGGAGCTGAGGTCGGGGCGATATATAACCGCGCTGATGAGCAGAGCTGAACCGCAAATGAAATGAGTCATCCGTCCACGCCCACCACACCCACCACAGCGGCATGTGAATTTCTGCAGTATTCTGGTAAAAGTGGGTGAGGTAGGTATCGGCGGTGTAAGTATTCTGACTTTACATGGTGTCAATGTGCGACCCGGTTCCACCGGGTATGGAACACAGTCTGAGCTGGCGCTAATGCGCTCCCGCAATCAATGACTTTCCAGCTTGTCAGCAGCAAAAAAACAACAAAAACAATCAAGATTACCCAGTGGACATCGTATGAGAATACCTTCGATGCATGAGGGCAAAAAGTTGATCGAACCCAGGATTGAACTGGGGACCTTCAGTGTGTTAGACTGACGTGATAACCAACTACACCATCCGACCGACTTAGCAATTTTGTCGTTATCCCAACCCAAGATCCCACTGGCGGCCTTGGCAATCTGTCAAGTATTAGCTCTTCGCACCTCCACTCTATACCACGATTGATGCATTACACCTAGCTTCCGAGCTGCTTAACTCCAGCCTAAAAGATTGATACCCGATGAGGAAGACGAAGATTTGTTATGCCAAGCTTCAATGACATGAACACGTGAATTCTCCGAGATGCATTAGGTAACTAGTCGGGGCTTGGTAGGAATCATTTTCAGGTTCGGAAAATCCCACGGTTCCCGCAACAACAAGACAAAAAAGTACCCGGAGGAACCAGACGATCGGGTTTAGGTAGGGTATGAACGTAGTGTAAAGCCGTACGGGATAACTTAAACTACCCAGGGAATTTAAATATCGATCAGCATTGAGCTCATAGCGTGATGTGACCTGCGTACACATTGTGCTTCGTACATGTACGAGGACATCCTTCCTGTGGGGGTTTTCGGAGTCTAGAACCAGACGAGCAGTTGTGCCCAACATGAACTCCGCCGGGGTTCGGATCCGTGAACCACCCCACTCGGGCCACTCGGCGCTGGACAAGAAATTATTCTGGATGCGATATAAAATCCCCTTGTAAACTGTGGTGGCTGGCTATTCTGACGAGAGTCGTCGCTGCGCCGCGTGCGATAGGCAGGGATACGGCACTCGAAACTAATTTTTTTTTTTTTT
>Ga0247765_1001590_pt1 | contig 10240 bp, 8 predicted proteins | sample UWRJL106311C6_FD_179949 | JGI IMG/M metagenome (GOLD analysis project Ga0247765, IMG submission 179949) | Plant litter microbial communities from Arlington Agricultural Research Station in Wisconsin, United States - UWRJ-L106-311C-6 | ecosystem: Environmental > Terrestrial > Plant litter >... | reverse complement strand
GGAGGCGCCTGAAGCCTTCGCATTATCGATCGTCGATGTCGCCTCGTGGTCGTAGGCCGCCGGCGGCGGCCGCTCTCCTCGCCTTACGGCGGGAATTCATTTGCAGCGGAACTAATTCAAAGGGAAAAAGATCATGCGCCTGAGAATTATTGGACTGGCGGCGGCGTACGCTTGCGTGGCTGCCGCCGTCGCTGTTTCAGCCGAGGGGGCCAAAGTAGGCGATGCATCTCCGATCTACGGGGTGACCTTGCCTGACGGTTACCGGCAGTGGCCGCTGGTCGCGCCCGCGGAGGAAGCCCATCCACTCAACGAACTACGCGCCGTGCTCGGCAACGCCGCCGCGATCGATGCCTACCGCGACCGGCAATTGCCGTTTCCCGACGGCACCGTGCTGGTGAAGCTGGCCTGGAAACGTAGCCAATCGAGCGAGTTCGAACCCGCTTCGGTGCCCGGCGCAGCAACGACCGTGCAGGTCATGGTCAAGGACGCCAAGAAATATGCCGCGACGGGCGGCTGGGGCTTCGGTCGCTTTGTAAACGGTGTCCCCGTCGATGAAGCCCAGCACCAGACCTGCTTTGCCTGCCACGAGGCGCGCGTCGTCGGCCACGACTACGTTTTCACCCGCTACGCGCGCTGACCATCTCTCGCACCACCTGAGACCGAGCGGTTCCAGCGTCACGACACCCTGTCATCGCGCGGAGAGAATGCTATCCTTGCGCAGGCCGTTTCCGACGGCCCGCGGCCGATGCCACGTCTCGACACGTTTGCGCCGTGGATTCAGGAGCTGCCGACCGATGCCAATCCGCATGTTGACCAAACTTGGCATCGACTGCGCCTTTGCCATGGCCGTGGTGGCGGTCACTATCTGCGGCGGTTTCGCGCTTCAGAGCGGCCTGGCCATCACGCCGTCGGCCTCGCTGTTTTCCTGCGGCGTGATGGTTGTCGCCTGGCGCCGGGGAATGATCGCGGGTGTCGCATCGATCATTCTGGCTTTGCTCGCGTTCGATTACTTCTTCCTTCCTCCGGTGTACAGCTTCGCCATCCGGGCGCACGACATTCCCCAGTTGGTGTTCTTCGCCGCGGCAGCACTGTTCGTCGCCTTCCTGTGCGATTCGCACCGCAAGGCCGTCGGCGCGCGGCGCCGTTCGGAGGCGGCGTTGCGCGAGAGCGAACTGCGCGTTGCCGAGGCGCAACGCGAACTGCAAGTGACGATCGATTCGATTCCGGCGATGCTGTCGATTTACCGCCCCGACGGGATCCACAGCCTCGTGAACAAGACATGGATGAACTACACGGGCATGACCCTGGCCGACGCTGTCGCGCTTGGCGGCGCGCTGTTCCATCCGGACGACCCGGAACGGCGGGCGTGGCAAGCTTCCCTTGAGACCGGCGAGCCGCTGGAAACGGAAGCCCCGATCCGCGGCGCGGATGGAATGTTTCACTGGTTCAGCATTCGCCGCGCACCCTTGCGGGACGACCATGGCCGGATCGTGCGATGGTTCTCCATCGGGTTCAACATCGACGACCGGAAGATCGCCGAGGTTGCGCTGCGTGACCGGGAGATGCGGCTGGCGGCGGCGGAACGCGAGTTGCGACTCACCCTCGATTCGATTCCGATATTGGCCTGGCGCACCGATCCACTTGGCTCCGCCGAGTATCTCAATCAGCGCTGGCTCGACTACGCCGGTCTCTCGCTGCAAGAAGCGCTGGGCTCGCGCTGGATGTCAGTCATTCATCCCGAAGACCTGCCGCGGCTGCAGACCGAATGGGCGAACATGCTTGGTTCGAAACGGGCGGGGGAACTGGAAGCCCGGATGCGCCGGTCGGACGGCATCTACCGCTGGTTTCTGTTTCGCGCCAATCCGGTTCGCAACGAGGCTGGCGACGTCGTGGGGTGGTACGGCACCAACACCGATATTGAAGACCGCAAACAGGCTGAAATAGCCCTGCAGCGCAGCCAGCTCTACCTCGCGGAGGCGCAGTCACTGAGCAAGACCGCCAGCTTTGCGTGGGACCCTGCGACGGATCGACATTTCTGGTCGGACGAGACTTACAAGATCGTCGAACTCGACCGCGCTTCGGAGCTCACGACGGACGTTCTGGTTCAGCGCGTCCATCCCGAAGATCGCCTCAAGTGGGTGAAGGAACTCAATCGCGCGATGGATGGGACCGAGACATGGGACTATGAAGTTCGTCTGCTATTACCGGACAATGCAATCAAGCATCTCAGGGTGGTCGCTCACCGGGTGAGTTATGCCGCGGGAGCGGAAGAGATCGTCGGCGCCTTGATGGACGTAACCGACGCGCAGCGGGCCCAGGAGGCGTTGTATACCGCGCAAACGGCATTGGCGCATGCGGGCAGGGTCGCAACGCTTGGAGAGATAAGCGCAACGATCGCGCACGAAGTCAATCAGCCGCTCGGTGCGATCGTCGCCAATGCCCAGGCCTGTCTTCGCTTTCTCGATCGTCCCGCACAGCATCTCGAAGACGTGCGCGGCGCCGTGGAGTGGATCGTGAAGGACGGCAACCGGGCGGCCGCCGTTATCCAGCGCGTGCGGGCCTTGATGACAAGAGCGAACCCGGAACGGGCACTTCTTCGCGTCGATGCCGTCGTCGCTGAAGTGACATCGATCATCCAAAGCGAGATCCGTGCTGCCAACATCCTGCTACGCTGCGATCTCGAGGAGGCGCCGCCGGTCGTGGCCGACCGCGTGCAACTGCAACAAGTCGTGCTGAACCTGATCGTCAATGCCATCGAAGCGACACGCCCGGTGATCGATCGTCCGCGCAGGGTCGTGGTGAGAACGTCGCGAGACGCGGCGGGCCGCGCGGTTGTGGCCGTCGAAGACAGCGGCGTCGGCATTCCTGCCGATCCGCACGACCTGTTCGATCCTTTCGTCAGCACCAAGCCGAACGGCCTGGGGATGGGGTTGCCGATCTGCCGTTCGATCGTCGAAGCACATGGCGGAGAACTCTGGGCGACACGCAATCCGGACTGTCCAGGCGCGACGTTTCAGTTCGCGTTGGCGGGGGCGGATACACCCGCAAACGTCGCAACGGCCGGCGGCAAACATTTCGACCACGCGCGAGCAGCCGAATGACCAGTCGTCCCCCGGCACAGCAGATGGTCCTGGTCGTCGACGACGACGAGTCGATGCGCGTTGCGTTGAAATATCTGTTTCGGTCGATGGAACTCGATGTGAAAGTGTTCAATTCGACTGCGCAGGTACTGGACGCCGGGATCCCGGACGTCCCATGCTGCCTGGTGCTCGATATTCGTCTGCCGGGGGTCAGCGGCCTCGACTTTCAGGAGACGCTCGCCAAGTCCGGACTAAGCGTCCCTATCGTATTCATGACCGGCCATGGCGATATCCCGATGTCGGTGCGGGCAATGAAGGCAGGCGCGGTCGACTTTCTTACCAAGCCGTTTCGGGATCAGGATATGCTCGATGCGGTCATGCGCGCGCTGGCGAAGGACCGCGAACGACGCGACGCGTTGATCGCCGTCGCCGACCTGCGCGAGCGTTACGCGTCTCTAACGCCCCGCCAGAACGAATTGTTCGTGCTGGTCGCGGGCGGATTGATGAACAAGCAGATCGCCTCCCGGCTGCAGGTGAGCGAGGTAACGGTCAAGATCCATCGCGGCATCATGATGAAGAAGATGGCCGCCCGCACGCTTGCAGACCTCGTCCGCATGGCCGAAGCGCTCGGTGTCGGAGCCGCTCGACGGCAGGCCCCATGACATGCCCGATCGCCAGAACGGTGCTAGAGGACGAATCCCCCGTCGATCGTCAGGCTTGCGCCGGTGATGAAGCCGGCATCGCTGCTCGCAAGATACGACACCAGCGATGCGATCTCGGCAGGCTTGCCCAAGCGCTTCAGCGGGATTTTATCGACGATACGATCGGCAAATTCGGCGGTCAGATCGGTCAACGTCGGACCAGGCTGGACGTTGTTAACGGTGATCCCGCGCGGCGCCAATTCGAGCGCCAGCCCCTCCACCATCTTAGCGACGGCCGCCTTGGTCATCGCATAGACTCCGCCCTCGGGTGAACCGGTGCGGACCGCAACATTGCTGCCGATGGTAATGATGCGTCCGCCGTCTCTCAGAAACGGAATCGAGGCCTGGATCGCCAGAAACACACCGCGGACATTTACGCTGAACAGGAGATCGAAATCTTCGAGCGGAAAGGAGTGGAAAGGATTCATACGCAGGACGCCGGCGTTCACGACGATCACATCCAGCGGGCCGAGTTGTTTCGAAACGGTCTCAATCGCAGCCCGAACAGCGGTTGGGTCGCGGCTGTCGCTCTGAAGGGCAATCGCCCGGCCGCCGGCAGCGCTGATGGACTCACACACCGCTGCGGCCTTGTCGATGTTGCCGAGATAGGTGAGACCCACCGCAAAACCGTCATCAGCGAGTTGGCGTGCTATCGCAGCACCGATCCCGCGCGAGCCGCCGAACACGAGGGCAGCACTTTGTTGTTCGGCAGGTTTTTTGGTCATGTCGATTTCTCACAACTGAGGCAGATGATATGCCGGGTCCGAGCGAACTGTCGGTCAAGCAGCATCCTATTCAAATTGCCTACGAGCGTGATCGACTAACACATTGGTCTTAGTCGTGGGTGAGGCAGCCCTCGGGCGACCATCCCGGGGAGCGCGGCAAGCTGATTAATCGCGCTCAGCGAACGCCAATGTGACGGTCTGGAGGCACTTCCCGCAGCGGACCTTCAACGTTTCGTGCTGATCCCGAAAATGGACATCGCGGCTTGCGGCTTCCCGCGGCTCAGTCGAGCCCGTGCGCGATCGCCTTGCGCATCACATTGGGCAACGCCTCGTCGGCCAACGTCGCGACCGGCACCCAGCGCATGCCTTCCGGCGCCCGCGAGCGCGCGGCCACCGTGGCGGTATAGATCACGAGTTCCAACGGAAAATGCGTGAACACGTGGGTGACGACCCCCGCCTTGCGGTGCCAGCGCGTCGCGCCCCTCAGCGCAGGCGCCTGCTTCAGCGCCGCCCCGTCGTCCTGTCCGGCCAGCCATTCGGAGCCCGGCACTTCGGTCATGCCGCCGAGCAGGCCTTTTTCCGCCCGCGTTCGAACCAGCAGTTCATCGCCGCGCGTGACGACGAACGCTGCCCCGCGGCGCAACTCGCCCGACTTCTTCGGCGCCTTGCGCGGAAACGTCTCCTGATCGCCGCGTAGACGGGCGGCGCAATCATCGTTGATGGGACAGAGTGCGCAGGCGGGCTTCTTCGGCGTGCAGATCGAGGAGCCGAGATCCATCAGCGCCTGCGCACTATCGCCTGCACGGGACTGGCCCAGCAACGTCGACGCCAATTCCTGGATCCGCGGCTTGGCCTGCGGCAACGGCTCCTCGACCGCGTAGAGCCGCGACACCACGCGCTCGATATTGCCGTCGACCGGCATGGTTCTGACGTCAAAGGCGATCGCGCCGATCGCCGCCGCCGTATATGGCCCGATCCCCGGCAATCGGCGCAGGCCTTCCTCGGTGTCGGGAAACAGCCCGCCATGGTCGCGCAGCACCGCCACCGCGCAGGCATGCAGGTTGCGGGCGCGCGAATAATAGCCGAGTCCGGCCCACATCCGCAGCACGTCATCCTGCGAGGCACGGCCGAGTGCTGCGACATCCGGCCAGCGAGCCAGGAATTTCTCGAAGTACGGCCCGACCGTTTTGACGCCGGTCTGCTGCAGCATGATCTCCGACAGCCAGACCCGATACGGATCCGCCCGTTCGCCCGCCGGCGGCCGCCACGGCAACCGCCGGCGATGGCGGTCGTACCAGTCGAGCAGCAGCGCCGGGCGGGAGGCGGCCTCGGCCGCCTCAGTTCGTCGTTTGGTTTTGGCGGCTGCAAAGGAATTCATGCAAATACTCTAATGGCTGGACGAAAATCTCTCCACGTCATGCCCGCGCTTGTCGCGGGGCATCCACGTCTTTCTTTGTCGAGTTCAAGACGTGGATGGCCGGGACAAGCCCGGCCAAGACGCGTCCCGGTTTCGCTCAGAAATCGCAACGTGATATGAGCCACCATGGCAAAACAAAACCCGCACCCCGGCGAAATCCTGCTTGAAGAGTTTCTCAAGCCGATGGCGCTCAGCCAGAACGGGCTGGCGCGTGCGGTTCATGTGCCACCGCGCCGCATCAACGAAATTGTTCTGGGCAAGCGAGACATTACCGCCGACACCGACCTCCGGCTGGCGCGCTATTTCGGCCTTTCTGAAGGTTTCTTCCTGGGTCTGCAGATGGATTACGACCTCATGCAGCGACGGCGTGAAATCGACCGCGATCTGAAGGCGATACGGCCGCGGGCCGCGTGACCCGGACAGCCGCCGCAGATATAAAGCCCCATGGCAAAACCCGGCTGGATTTCGGCAAAACCCCTTTCCGTCCTGCTCAGCGACGTGTTTTCGGACGCCTATGCCAAGCAGGGTTTCGCCGCGCGCGAGCTGGTGACGCGCTGGGCCGACATCGCCGGCCCCGAAATCGCCGCCCATTCCGAGCCGCTGAAGATGCAATGGCCACGGCCGGTGGAGGGGCAGCCGCAGGAACCGGCCACACTGATCTTGCGGGTCGAAGGCCCGGCGGCGCTGGAGATCCAGCATTCGTCCGACGTGATACTGCAGCGGGTCAACCGCTTCTTCGGCTGGAGCGCGGTCGGCCGGCTGGCGCTGCGGCAGGCGCCGCTGTCGCGCCGGAAGGGCCCCGCGCCCTCCCGCGCGCTGGACCCGAAATCGGTGGCAAAGGTCGCCGAAACCCTGTCGGCGGTTGAGGACGAGGAACTCCGCGCCGCGCTGGCCCGGCTCGGCGCCGCGATCAAGCGAAATTGAGCCTTTGGCGCAGCGCGTCCGGCGTAACCCGCCATTGCCACAACTGGCGTTTCAAGCTAGCGAAGGCTTCTTTTCGTACTTCTTTCGGGCGTGAACGCGCCACTCGGGAGCAGACCTTGATGATCACGCGCCGCGCCTTCACCGCCGCCCTGTCGCTGACCGGGCTTAGCCTGGCTGCCGGCTTCTCGCCGCTGCGGCTGATCACGGACGCGATGGCGCAGTCCGCCACCGACGTCGCAAAGCCGGTGTCGTTGCCCGACATGGCGATCGGACCTGCGAACGCGACCGTCACCATCACCGAATTCGCCTCGATGACCTGCCCGCATTGTGCGGCGTTCACCGAAAAGGTGTTTCCGAAGATCAAGACGGAGTTCATCGACACCGGCAAGATCCGTTTCGTGTTCCGCGAATTCCCGCTCGACATCAAGGCCGCGGCCGGCTCGATGCTGGCGCGCTGCATCGCCAAGGACGACGCCCCGAAATATTTCGCGGTCATCGACCTGCTGTTCAAGCAGCAGGAAGCCTGGGTGGTGAAGAACACCACGGAAACGCTGACCCGGATCGGCAAGCAGGCCGGCCTGACCCAGGCGCAGGTCGAGGACTGCCTGAAGGATCAGGCCCTGCTCGACAAGATCGCGGCCGACCAGAAATACGCCGCCGACGTGCTGAAGGTGCAGTCGACACCGACCTTCTTCATCAATGGCGAGATGCTCAAGGGCGAGCAGAGCTTCGAGGAGTTCTCGAAGCGAATCAACTCGATGCTAAAGAGCTGATTCGGCGCGCGCAGATTCATCCGCGCCGATAAGTCCAGCGAAAGACGCCACACAAGCGCCTCAAATCCCTTGGGAAAAGCCGTGACGGGCCGTTGCCCTCAGGCCCCGGCCTCGCCATTGTCGCCGCTCATTAAGCGCCGCAAAGGGCTATCCATCCGTACCGGCATTGCCTTCCATGGTATTGTCGCGGCAGGGAGATTCGCGCCCTGCCAACAGAGATCTGTGTTCCATGAAACTCACGCGCCTCCGCCTCCACGGTTTCAAGTCGTTTGTTGAAGCCACTGATTTCATGATCGAACCCGGCCTTACCGGTGTGGTCGGGCCGAACGGTTGCGGCAAATCGAATCTGGTCGAGGCGCTGCGCTGGGCGATGGGCGAAACCTCGCACAAATCGCTGCGCGCCGCCGACATGGACGCGGTGATCTTCGCCGGTTCCGGCAACCGCCCGGCGCGCAACCACGCCGAAGTCACCATGACGATCGACAATGCCGATCGCACCGCGCCGGCCGCCATGAACGACAGCCAGGTGCTGGAAATCTCCCGCCGCATCGAGCGCGAGGCCGGCTCGGTCTATCGCATCAACGGCCGCGACGTGCGGGCCCGCGACGTACAGATCCTGTTTGCCGATGCCGCCACCGGCGCGCGTTCGCCGGCGCTGGTCCACCAGGGCAAGATCGGCGAGATCATTCAGGCGAAACCCGAACAGCGCCGCCGCGTGCTGGAAGACGCCGCCGGCGTTGCCGGCCTGCACGCCCGCCGCCACGAAGCCGAGCTGCGGCTGAGGGCGGCCGAAACCAACCTCACCCGCGTCGAGGACGTGATCGGGCAATTGGCCGGCCAGATCGACGGGTTGAAGAAGCAGGCGCGCCAGGCGATTCGTTTCCGCGAAGTCGCCGCCAAGGTGCGCAAGGCCGAGGCGACGCTGTTCCACCTGCGCTGGCTGGAGGCCAATGCCGACGTCACCGAAGCCGGGCATACCCACGACATCAACGTGCGCGAAATGGCCGAGCGCACCCGCGAGCAGGCCGAGGCTGCGCGCATCCAGGCGATCCGCGCCTCCGAACTGCCGGCCTTGCGCGAGGGCGAGGCCCGCGCCGCGGCGGGGCTGCAGCGGCTGACCAATGCGCGCGAGCAGCTGGACCGCGAGGAAGAGCGCGCCAAGGAGCGCGTCGCCGAGCTGGACCGGCGGCTGACGCAGTTCGCGGCCGACATCGCCCGCGAGCAGCAGCAGGCCTCCGACGCCGAAGTGGCGCTGCAGCGCCTCGACACCGAAGACGCCGAGTTAAAGGAAGAGATCAAGTCACGCGTCGAGCAGCGCTCCGGCATTGACGAACGGGTTTCCGAAGCGGAAGCAACGCTAGCCGCCGCCGAGCGCATGTTCGGCGAGTTGACCACTGCGCTGGCCGACCTCACCGCCAAGCGCACCCAGCTCGAGGCCGGCGTCCGCACCCATCGCGACCGGCTGGCCCGGCTCGACCAGGAGATTGCCAGCGTCCAGGCCGACGAGCAAAAGCTAAACGACGAGACCGGCAGCCTCGGCGACCTCGACGCGCTCGCAGGCGCCATGGAGAGCGCGCAGGAAATGCTGGCGGCGTCGGAAGCCGCCGCCCAGGCCAGCGAGACCGGTCACGTCGCCGCGCGCCAAAAGCTCGAAGCCTCCCGTGCCCCGCTGACCGAGGCCGACAAGCGCGTGCAGCGGCTCGAGACCGAAGCGCGCACCATTTCAAAGCTGGTCAACGGCGAGACCAAGAATCTGTGGCCGCCGATCATCGACGGCGTCACCGTCACCAAGGGCTATGAAAAGGCGATCGGCGCCGTCCTCGGCGACGATCTTGACGCCCCCGTCGACCCCTCCGCGCCGATGCGCTGGACCCATGCGGGCGCGAGCTTCGACGATCCATCGCTGCCATCAGGCGTCGACCCGCTTGCCGCCCATGTCGAGGCGCCGCCCGAACTGGCGCGCCGCCTCGCGCAGATCGGCGTCGTACCGAAGGAGCGCGGCGCTGAACTGGTGTCGCAATTGAAGACCGGACAGCGGCTGGTGTCGCTGGAAGGCGATGTCTGGCGCTGGGACGGTTTTGTCGCGGCGGCGCATGCGCCGACCGGCGCCGCGCGGCGTCTGGCCGAACGTGCACGGCTGGTCGATATCGAGCACGAGCTGGAGCAGGCCCGCACCGACGCCGCCACCAAGCGGCAGGCGCTGGAAGACGCCGAGGCCGAACTGAAGGCGGCATCCGCCGCCGAATCCGCCGCCCGCGACGCCTGGCGGGCCGCGCAGCGCGAAGCCGATGCGGCGCGCGAGCGCCATGCCACCACCGAACGTGAAATCAATCGGCACGCCGCGCGCAGATCCGCGCTGACCGAGGCCCACAGCCGTCTCGCCGCCGACCGCAGCGAGGCCGAGGCCGCGCATGAGAGCGCCAATGCCGCGCTGGCCGATTTGCCCCCGAGCCTCGACACCGAGACGCGGCTCGCCGCCGTCCGCGGCGAGATCGACACCCACCGCCGCCTTGCCGCCCAGGTGCGGGCCGAAGCCCAGGCGCTGGCGCGCGAGGCCGAACTGGCCGACAAGCGCGTGCAGGCGATCACAGCCGAGCGCACCGAATGGCAGAACCGCAGG
>Ga0247765_1001589_pt1 | contig 10241 bp, 9 predicted proteins | sample UWRJL106311C6_FD_179949 | JGI IMG/M metagenome (GOLD analysis project Ga0247765, IMG submission 179949) | Plant litter microbial communities from Arlington Agricultural Research Station in Wisconsin, United States - UWRJ-L106-311C-6 | ecosystem: Environmental > Terrestrial > Plant litter >... | reverse complement strand
CACTAGGGGGAGGCGAGTTTGGTCCGTGGCGACTTGACCTTCCAAACCCATCGCTACGGCTTCTCGAAGGCCATCCAGTGCGATCCCGAGCCACCACACCATCCACCTCGGCAGTCAAAGGTCAAACCGTCACCGGGTGGTCCCAAAACCACCGACGTACTTTCAACGTGCAACATCCAACAGAGCTCGCAAATCTCGACGTAATTGATAATAGATACGTCGCACGCAGGAAAGAAAATCAGGGCTGCTTGGCTCTTTACGAAGTACTCGTGCTGTATACTGCTGTATACTGTTGCTGTATACGACGGAGCTATAGCGGGCCCGATAATTGTCCGAACCCTGTTTGGGCAGGATGCAGTCGGGGTTAAACAAAGGGCCGAATTGGTATCAATCTCAATCATCTCGATCATCTCACTTTCAAATCAGCGGCATCTCATCTCATTTCACTTGTCAGCATCATCGTCAAGTCAGCCACAGCAGTGTGGGCTTGCCAGTCAGGCAGGCAAGCAGTCAGGCAATTAGTCAGTCACGCTCACTTATATCAATGTCACTATCACTATCAGCATCAGCATCAACCATCACACGCACTCACACTTGATGATATGACAGCTGTGCAGACAGACAGAGAGATGTAACAAATGCGAAGTTTATATCTTGTCGCCAGCCAGGCCGATCAGATGCCAGTAATATCCTACTTTTATATCCACGGTATATATATCATTCTAGTTATTATCCACAGGAAGGAAGAAAAAATCCCCACAAGATACTTTTTCTAAGCGTGCCAATCCGACCCAATCCACTCCAATCCAATCCCAAAACGTGACAAAGAGACTAGAGAAAAAGAGAAAAGAAGAAAAAAAGAAAAAAAAACATTATCATGCTCTGGAGAGAGGAAGCAGGTCAAGGCTTACTCAACTGCTCCTTTCTAAAAAATGTCCCAAACGCAACACAGATGCCCAACTGCATCAGCAAACACACCCAAAACCAGCCATTATTCAGCCCATCCAGGCTCAGCGCCAGATTAGGGAAAACCGGACCTGGCCCGACCGCGTTGGGCGCAGAAGCTCTACCCACTATCGTGGCGATAGATCCCAAAACTTGGCCGGCGATGAGGGCGAAGTTATTATGAAACCTCGTGGTAGTTTGTAATAGCATCATGCCGAATCCTGTTCCTTGTAACGCATCCAACACGCCCAGCCATAGCCACAGCGCGCGGGACGCGAGCGCACCGCCGGCGGGGGACGTTCCGGCCACCCAGGGGAGAGTTGTGCCGACTCCGGAAATACCCCAGAAAGTTTGTGCCCAACGGGGAGCGCCGAGACCGATGGCGAGAACGGGGAAAATCCAGCTGTGTTCTCGGGAAAGGTGGGCGAGCTGAGCAAAGAGACCTATCCAGACAAACCCGAAAAAGAAGATTACAAGCAACAAAATCTGCCAGGCCGGTGCGTGTGCTGATGTCCAGAGGAATCGCCAGCTTCTACCGTAGACAGAGGCGAGCCAGTAGTTTTGGATAATCACAGCGACGAGGAAGCACTGGGCCACAAAATCAGTATGACGTCGAGACAATGCGTACTAGGCAAAGGGGAAAACTCACAATAATCAACTTGCGTCGAAAGATGGACTTGAAAAACGACGGAATCGACCCCGGTGTCTGGCGATAATATTCCGGAAGCCCAAAGTAGACAATCGCGCCGAGGGCAAAAAGCAGGACCGCCACTGGCAAACACACGGCTGTGATCACCACGTCGGAAGCCTTACCCGCTTGTATGCCGCTGTTGTCGTAGGTCGCGAGCTGTGAACCCCAGTACCAGAGACCGCTAATGTATATCTGCTGCACGCCTTGGATGGCGCAGGCGCGGATGACCCATTCACGGACGGGAGCGCCGCCTGTATCTCTCATTAGCTTCTGCTCTCCATCCGGTCTTCATCCCCGTTGTTCATCCAGCAGGGAAGAACGGGGAGCGGAGCAAACTTACCCTCATCACCAAAGTTCAACGCAAAATACATTGAACCACTTGAAGCCGCCGCCGCATACAGTCCAGACCCAACCTTTTGCAACCAGCCTCTCGCCAGAATCGACGCTCCAAACGGAGACAGTCCAACAAACATGAAAGCCAATCCATAAGCCCCAAACGGCATCGCGAGAACCCATACAGACTTCAAATTCCGGAAACCAATCCACCAGAGGATGGAAGAGATGGCATAGATGGAGGCGATCGTGTACAGCATGGACGCCGTCTGACCTTGTTCGCCGTTCAAGAGAGATATTTGGTAGGAATTGGCGCCGAGGATTTGGCCAAACGCGAGGATGAGAGCGTAGACAGGCCAATCGAAAATCTTGCGCATCATGAATTTCTGGAGAGGCGTGGCCATGACTTGGATGGGTCCCGCGCCTGGACCGAAGCCGGGTTCCGGACTATCCGGGGGATCAAAGGTGGAGATGGGTTGGTGGTGCGCAGAGGTGGGGCGGGGTTCATAGTCATCGCCGTAGTCGGATACAGAAGAAGCTACGCTAGGTGCGTACGGGCTGTGCGGACGGGTAGGAGTCTCGAGAAACCGGGAGGGACGCATCGGGGTCGGTGTCGGTGAGGGTCCACGGAAATGTTCCGAAAGAGAAACCTTGGAGGCGTTGCGGGAGCCGAGACCAAACTTGACGCTCTTGTAGTCTTCAAACCACTTCTTCTCCGACTGGACGAGATACTGTTCAATACACAGCTCGGTCTCCGAGTTCTTGGAGTCAAGGTCTTGAAGCATCTTGATGAATTCCTCCGTGTATTCGCCATCCGCATCGGTGAAAAAGGGGTCGACTTTTTGGAGAGCAAAGTCGGTTCGCCCTTTGGTGATGGACTCGATGGACGCGTTGGAAAACCGGTAGTTGTGTGACATTCTTGGGGGGGCTAAGGGCCATCCGTTGGGGTTGAGTCCCGGACTGTTGGCACCACTCGGCAAGGCGCTGTGAGCGGGTGAGAGGAAAGAAGCCGGGGTGACGGGTCGGCCATCTTCCGAGAAGGTTGGTGAAGGTGCACGAGAGGTTCGGAGCTTGGAGATGTTGGAAATGGTTAGGTGACTTGGCTTGTCGCGGTGTTTTTCCGATTTGCGAATGGACGTGCTGTGAAGATCGCCAATCTCTTCGACCCAGCGAGCAACGGGGAACCGCTGCTTGGCCGAGACGGCTCTCATCTTAGCGCGAGTTTCCTTGTCAGATGCCATGGCGTCTTGAATGGCGTCCTTGAACTGGCTAATAAGATGCTTGGCGGAGGTAGATTCGACCGTGTAATACCATCCGGGCATGTTACCGAGGCCACCTAAAAGGGGTTAGAACAGCTGATACAAACAATGCCTATGACATGGTTTCACTTACCCACTCGCGCACCAACACCCAGCGCTCCCTTGCGACCAAACTCCACGGCAACCAAGCCAAAGGGCTCGTCTCTCGACGGAATGAGCGCAAACTCCGCTCCACTGAAGATATACGGAGGCAGCTGTGTGAACTCAGGCTTGGAGTAAACCCTCCCCGGATACTGCTCCATCAATCTCTGGAGTTTAATTGCCGCCAGTTTCCCGTATAAGTCAATAACCGGCCCGACGGCCACCAGCTGGACATTGGGATTGTGTTCCAGCACCGACGAGAACACATCGGCGATGAGGTCCACGCCCTTCTGCATCGACCAGCGTCCCACAAAGACAAACAGCTCCGCGTCAGGATCCTGTTTCAACCCCGCCCATTCCTGAGCTTGTCTTCGTAACTCTCCACGGCCCGCTTCATACGCCGCGTCGATTTCCACCTCTTCCGCCTGCGCCGCGGCTTCCAATTCGGGGGACCATTCCGCAGTATCCGACGGATCTGGGTTCGGTAGACTGCCAATTTTCGAAAGGCCCCAAAAGATAGGATATCGCGCAAACGAGCGCTTTCCATATTTTTTGGAAACTCCCACAGCACCAAAACCGTGTTGGAATTCCCGTAGATAACTGGCTCCTGCATGAAGGAGATTAAAGACCTCGCCAAATTGGATGAAGCGTTCCACGATCTTTTGGTCGAGGTTGAAAACCTTGCAGACTTCGTCTTTTTCCTCCTTGGTGCCCACGCTCCACATCCCTTGGAATTCGGCGTTATGAAGGGATAAACAGCAGGGAATGACTTTGGGGAGGAGATAGAGTGGTGCCAAGGCGCCGTGGAAGTCGTTGATGTGGTAAATGTCCGGGCTAAACCGTTTCAACGCCTCGGCGATACATTGGTTCCATGCGGAATAGTAAATGGCGCTGTCGAGGTCGTCCATGCGGTCCGGGTAGGGCTTGGCCGGGGTTTGCAGACGAAAGACGGGAGCGTCGAGGAGCACGTAGGTGATGTTGCGGAGTTTGTGGTATTGCACTTGGACCGTGTATTGGGAGCCAATGACGGTGATGACCATGGGTTCGGCCACTTCGTCGATGGGATAACCGCCGGGATTGCGGTTCTCCAGTCCGCTAACGCAGGGAACCACCCAGATGACGTCGAGATGGCCGAGAGCTTTACCCATGAGCTGGGCCATGACGCCGAGACCGCCAATCTTGATCTTGATGCCCCAATCTTCGATATCGTACTCCATGGTGGCGATGAGAACCTTCTTTCTCGGTGCACCCATCTCCATACCGAGCATCTCGCCACGCGGTGCGGGACCCGTCATGGTGTGTGATGTCCCAGGCCGGGTCTCAGAAATGTCTTGCTGAAGCGAGTTGTCTGGAGAAGAAGAGTATCGCCGGCTTTCTCTTTGTTTCTTGCTGGTCTTCATCTCAAACATTTGATGAAACTTCTCCGATAGACCCAAACCCAGTCCGAGCCCGCCGTCCTTGGGGGCGCCCGAAATATTATGTTTGACCTTGTAAAACGAGCCCGTAAACACAAACACCACCACCCAGCCGGCCAGCACGGGGAGAATCCACAGCAGCGAGTAGATAGCAATCTGTCGGTCTCGACTTCCCGCCGGTAACATGGTGTATTTCATACTGGAATCATCAACCTCGAACCGCCAGCCCACAAAGGGAGCAGGAGGTGACTTGGTGATATTGACGACATTTTGGCGGAGAGACCCGGGAGGGAGACGGTCGAGGACAAAGTCAAAGTTGACGTCACCGAATAGCTTCGTCTGATCGGGGAGACCATCCGGGTTGAGGCCCCAGACGTTGAACTGTAGTGCAGTGGGCCATTCCGCCATAATGTCCACTGACCAGGTAGGATTGCCGTTGTTTGATGTCTGCGCCATCTTGTTAGGGATGCCAGAGTCGAAACCAAACGCGTTGAAGTGGCCGTTGATGAAGAGGTGAGGGAACCGGCGCGGTTGGTCGGCCAGATCACCTTCCTGTTGGTGGTGACTGCTACCAGCCAACTTGCTGTAATACTGACACATGACGTGTTCACCAGCCCAGTCTTGATCCGGAGTGCCCGTCCAGTTCCGCGGTGGCATCTTGAAGTCTTCTCCGGTGTAGTTGAGCCACTCAGTCCACGACGAGCCCCAGGTTCGGGAACAGCGGAATTGGGTAGCGCCAGTAGCGTGGTGGCGGACGTACAGGTCATCCCCTTGCTTGAACACGAGTTCACTAGAGTAGTTGGCATGCCGGGGGAACACCACAGGGTTGTTGAGTCGACCAACCCTAACCAAAAAGTGGTCAATGGATCCTGTGCTGATGGTCTTGGACTTGTCTGTTGCGTTCCTGACCGTGATGCGATGGACACCATCGGGAATGGCGTTGATGGTCGCGGCAAACTCCCAGACCGAGGGTGCTTCTCCCGAATACTTGGGATCAACCACGTTGAGCGTCTTGCATCGCACCGAGTTCCGGTTGAGCGACACCGCCTCACCACTAATCTTGTTGGACGTGACCTCGATCGAATCACGAACGGAATCACAGTCCATCTCAACCGAAAAGTGCAGCACCACGTCGACCGAGGTTGGGCGACCGGCCGAAGACTCCAGACGGTAATCATGGCCAGGGAGAAATTGAGTGATAACAGGCTTGGGTTGGACCCAGGATGCTTTGGGAACAAAAGCCTTGAAACCCCAAGCGGGGAACTTGGCGATTGCCGACACACAGCCATGGACCAACGTGGGATCAACAGCACCCTCCAACCCCTTGGTTGACTTCTCAAGAACAAACTCCTCGTAAGGATAAAACAGGTTCTTGACCGTGGCACCGGAGCCAAATGGTGAGATCAGCGCGGTCTTGGGATCAGAGCAGTTGAACGTGTAATCCACGACGCGATCCTCGTTGCCGAATAGCAACCAGACGGGGTCACTGCGTCCAGCGATGTTGGAAAAGTCCTGGAGGCCCTTGTGTGCCAGTCTAACGCTGCTCCACAGACCAAGCTCCGTTCCGGTCCCTTCGGAACCAGGCAGGTAGATCCAGCGTGTATGGTTGGACAACTGGAACATTTCAAACCCATCGTTGAGCACCGGGTATGTGGCGCGGAGTTCCAACAGACGCTTAATGACGCCGTGAACTGTATGCGAAGGATCGCGATGGTCCAGGCTGACATTGGGATCGTCGCAGCCATACAGAGCGGCATCCAGAGGGAAGTTGAAGTACTTCTCCGAGCCAACCTTGTAACAGCCGTGCAACTCCCACGCCACCGTCGAGGTCATGGGCTGGCGGCCGTAGAGGTAATTACCGGCAATGTTCTCGAGAATGTAGAACGCCTGTTCCTCACCCCAGTTGATAATGGGGATACCGGGGAGCAGGAGACTGGTGATGAAGGATCCCACAAGGAATTTTTGCGTGCCATTGAGGATGGACGGCCACCTGAACACATCCTGGTTGGAGACGCCAAACATGTGTCGCGGATCAAACTTGCCCGTGTTGGCGTTGATGAAGTCGTTGGTCAGGAGCATGTCCTGCCAACCCTCAGCCCAGTTAGTTCTCGTGTCCATCTCGGCTCCGTAGACACCGTCAATGCCGAGGAAACGGGTGAGGGCCCGATACGCCGAGTAATGGAAGCAGGCCGAGTCGAGCGCATGGCTGGTGCGGATGTGGGAAGTGGGCGTGGTGAGGTTAGTCGAGTTATAGCTCTCTTCGGGCGTCTTGGCGAACATTTTGGGCTCCATGCCTCTACCGTAGTAGAGGGCGCCGAGCGCGTTACCACCGACAATTTCGCCCGGGATGAAGAAGTTGGTCTTGCCAAACTTCTTGGCACACTGCCGCATGTGGTCGGACCATTCAGCTTGGGCATCGACGGTGATGGTCAGAGCCTTGTCGATACGGAAACCGTCGATATCGAGAGCCGCAATGGTGATGCAAGAGAAGAGCTTGATTTTTTCCAGAACGCTTGGCCGCCATTCACGCAGACGGTCCTGGACGAAACCGAACTTGGACAGTTGCTTTTGCCATTCGGGATACTTGCCAAAGGATTCGACATCACCGTACTGCAGTCAGGTCAGCACTCATTGATGCTGTGCCATCTTAGAATAGTGGGCACCTACCTGATCAAAGTCGCTGTCCAAACATCCTGCCTGGGTCATGACGGATGTGACGTTGGCTCCGACGAGGTCTCCGTGTTCATCCCAGAACCTGGGATACTTGCAGTCCTTGACCCTCTCGTCGCTGACATGAAAGTCCCAGTACCTCCTTGGGGTCTTCCAGACGGCCTTGTGTTCGTTGAAGCTGAAAGGGGTGGTAACGTTGAGGTAGCCTTCGAAACCGAGAAGGTCACCCATGGTCGACATGGTGTTCTCGAGGACAATGTACATGCCACGGCGGTGGATCTCGTCGATAGCCTTGCGCCATGTTTCAATGGTGCCGAAATGCGCATCCAACAAGGTCAAGTCGAGGGGACTGAAGCTGTCTGCCGACCACGGCTGGTTGATGAAGGGACTTCCACTGACGTACAGTACCTAGCGGACATTGTTAGCCACGACATGACATACACATATCAAAGAGACAACACACCTTGATACCAAGACCCTGGAGGTAGTCGAGGGTATCCACCAGGCCGCTAATGTCTCCGCCCGCCCGCAGTTGGGTGGACAAGATGTCAACCTCAAACGCTGTGCCGTTGGCATTGTCGTTTGATGGATCACCGTTTACAAATCTGTCGAGGAACAGCGAGTAGAACGGCATCCGCCAGTTGTCGGGTGAGGGGTGGAACTTGTGGTCTGGCCACTCGCCCCAGTATTCCAGAGGCGATGTAGCCGACTTGTTTTGGTTGAGATTATACGCCTCATATTCGGGCAGGTAAGGCAAACAGAAAGACAAGGTCGCAAAAAGAGCAAGAAAAGCGAGTGACTGGTGTATTAGGCCCATCGTGTGAGTGTGTGAGTGTGTGGAAAAGAACGGGCAACGAATGACACACACCCAACATCCAACATACAAGATCGACGAGAAAGAAAGATGGGGTAATACGCAACGCCGAAGGGAAGGGAGAAAAGAGAGAGGAACAAAGTTTGAGAAGGATGCTCAAAGGTCAAGAGGTGATTACCCGTCCCCCCCGATGCCCAACCTCAGGCGCCATCACCGCCTCCCAGGAGGGAGATACCTTTGACACTCCGGCCCCTGGATGTCAGCGTCAATATTCATCACCCTGAATGACACAGGATCCCGTCATAGCTGTGTCATGGCGGGGCTGGACCGAGTTCCACCTCGCGCTTCAGGGGTGTGCAAGTCCAAAGAAGGAAACATGGCGAGCAAGTTCATGTCACTGCCGACCCACTACGTATCTTGTTCCAGGCCAGGCCAGGCAGGGGTCCTAGAAACTGGAAATGCGGTGGAACAGCCAGGCAGGCAGCCTTGTTGCCCACCAGGGCAGGGCAGGGCGTGATTCAGCTGCCGACCAGCCTTCGAGACGGGCTCTTGCATGTTCGACGTGGTTCAGTTCGGGGTCTGGACTGTGTTGCCCGAAATGGGCTGTCCTGTCCATCATGCTGGGACAGGGGATAGTTGGGTATTGTCGTCTATTTTTGCTGCCAAGCTGGGAACTATTGATCAACCTCTGGGCCTAACAGCATGAGTCCATTGACATGTCGTTTTCTCTGCTGCCGTTGCTGCTGCTACTGCTTGCTTGGAATGGAGTCTCGCGGTCATTTCCGCAGGTTATCTCTAGTATTTACCTTCACCGTAGATCTGTCAGATGGTCAGCATGTGTGCGTGCCTGAAAGAACGAAAAACGCATAAAAGACGGATCCGCAATCTCGTCGTGGGGGTTGGTTCATCCGATGACGGAAATCTGACGGTGACGGGGCCCAGAGGCGCAGGCGGCGGCTCAAGTTGAGACACGCAAAGAGAGAGACACACGCCGGAAACAAAAGACAGTGCGCCGAGAGCCGAGCGGGTACAAATCCAGGGGACGGCGAATGAAGATGGACCGTGACTAAATTTTCGAAATCTCCCAGAATCCATTGGTCGAGAAGCCGAAGCCGAAGCCAACGCCTACCCACCACGATACCGCCACTTTTTACGCCACCACGTTTCGATAGACCGAAAATTGTGTATTAAGCATGGTCATTGGGCGCGCGCGCGGCATCCGGCACTTTGGCAAACGGTGTGGTGTGGCACATGGATGCAGGGGCGCGTTGCACAACAAAAAGTATTTTGGTGAAAGAAACGCACAGTGGCACCGCACCACAGCACCACGGCCTGTGGTCCACAGGGCTTCCGGGATCGGCAGAAGAAACAGGGGCTGAAAGATTTGTTCGTTTTTCTGGGTGGGTGGGTTTGGTACGAAGGTAGTACTTCGTACCTGAGGTCACTTCGTACCTGCCCGGGCAGTACCTGAGGATCGTCGTACCCTTTTCACAGTGACCCCCACACTCAGTGCCAATTTTTTCTGGAAAAGGAGTCAGAGTGCGGCATGTTCCGCCCTATGACTTGTGTTTGTGTGTGTCGTCGTCGTCGCATACCACAAGGAATACATGCGGCCGCGCTATTCACTCCGTCACGGATCGTCGGATACGGGACACGGCCCGCTCGCATTGCTGATCAAGATTTTCTTTTGCGGCGAGCGTGCGCTGATGTGCGCTTGGCGCCGGGCCTTAAAAACACGACACACTAGCATCGGCAAAACGCTAAAATCGACTTGTGTCGACCAGGGCTTTATCGGCCACACCATGCTCTTAGAGTGCTAGGGTCAACGGCTGGCGTTTGCTTGAGATAACGGAACACTAGGGCTGATACTCCGACCCTTGGTCCCGGCGTTAACCAGACCCCCCCCCCCCCCCCCCCCCCCCCCCCCCCCCCCCCCCCCCCCGCCCCCGTGCACCAGAAAAACCCCCCGCAGG
>Ga0247765_1001588_pt1 | contig 10246 bp, 10 predicted proteins | sample UWRJL106311C6_FD_179949 | JGI IMG/M metagenome (GOLD analysis project Ga0247765, IMG submission 179949) | Plant litter microbial communities from Arlington Agricultural Research Station in Wisconsin, United States - UWRJ-L106-311C-6 | ecosystem: Environmental > Terrestrial > Plant litter >... | reverse complement strand
GGGGGGGGGGGGGGGGGGGGGGGGGGGGGGGGGGGGGGGGGTGTTTTTTTTTTTTTTTTTTTTTTTGGGGTGGCGGAGGATGGAGGTGTTAGATGGCGGGAGTGGGATGCTGAGAAGGAAACGGATTCGCGCGTAGGAGGTGGATTTGGGGGGAAAATTCATGTCTGTTGTTTTCAGGGGTCAATATGGGCGAGAGAGGATGGATCTTTTCGCTGTGGGAACCGATGCGAGGTTGTGGCAGAAGGTTAGGTAAGATTGGAAGGACTTGGGGGAGACAGAGTCGGAGAATTTGGGAGGGCAGTTTAATAGTGCGCCATAGGCTTTGTTGTCTCTCGGGACGGCGAGTTGGTTGTGTTTAGACTAGGACCTAACCGGACTGTCATACATACGACGATCGAGGTTAGAAACAGGGTATACCTGGGGAACAAGACCGTGGTATTCGGACGGCGGTGAGATGAACGGAGAAGTGGTTTCGTCTTGGGCCGGCGTAGAGACTTGGGATACATACATAATACACTCGATCATGCCGCAACCATGAGAATCATGAGAGTAATTGTGGCAATGTGACACAGGCCGAATTTGTTCCTAGATACACTGGTGTCACAACTCTAAAAAAGGTACCTGCCCAGATGCCCGACAATCTAAAGTGCATCTAGAAAAATCTCCCAAGACCATCCTGCGATAACTGAAACCCGAAACCCTCCATTAGCAATTTGTAAAATCTTGTCCTTCTGTATTAGAAGACCGTCCCGTTTACCCCGCTCGTATTTACCCAAATCCGGAATTGCCTTGACAACCGTTGTCCATCTATATACCCCATTTTCCCTACAACCTCTACGTAAGGTGTGTCCGAATACCTCCAATTCCACCCACGCCCGGTCTCCGACTCCACGTTCCTACTCATCCCCAAACCCAGCCCAGCCCCACCGTATCAGTTCTTCTCAACATACTACTCTGGGCCCCGATCCCTCATAAATATATCCCGGAAACGACCCAAGCGGCCAAACCGCCCCCTCGACGATTGGGATGGCTGAGATGTCGGAGCAGCTTTCATTTCTTTGGCCTTTTCTGCCGCACGATCACAGGTTTCCAGAAAGTTTCCGTAACTCGAGCCGCTCCACCTTTCCGAGGGCGCAAGTACTAGTGACGGATCAGCTTCTCCTTCCTCGGCAGAAGCGTCGAGCTCCGGAAACACGACCCCAAGGGTAGAACAAAGACAGGCAGCAGCACGTGCGCGCTCGTGCCTCTGGATCTGGCGGCGTCGATTTGAGTCAATCGTGAGTGTGTGGTGTAGGATGTACTGCCCCAGAAATAGACGCGCCAGCTCCCGATCCGTAACCTCGGCGAGTTCTGCCGCTCGCCCCTGGAGGCGAAGCAGAAGCTCGGCCTCAGGGACAGCGAATACATCAGCGTTGACCTCAGCAAATACAGTGGCCTCGGGGTTAGCAAGTATATGCGCGTCGTTGTGATAACCGCCGTGAATGACCCTGCAGACGAGCATCAGGAGCAGCGTAGGGCTGATCCCCATGCGTGCATGAGTTTCCGTAATCCAGGTTGGAGACGCCCTTGACGAAGGATATCGGGGGGTATCCTCAACGAAGTGCTTCCACAGGGCGAAGAACAACGCGGTTGCCTCAGTCCACCCAAGACTTACCATGTCAGGACAGCATGCCGCGACATCCGGTGTGCGCGCCAGCACGACAAAATTCATGAGTTTCTTCGCGCACCACCTGACGCAGCCTTGCAGGCACGGATTGGTGAAGCAGTCATCCTGGTCCAATTCGAAAGGCCCCGGCTGAAGCTTTAGGATGTATTCCTCGTACGTAGACGTAAGGGCGGGCACGTCGATTGGAGTGAAGTCCAAGGGACCTGGTGAGAGTAGATCACCCTTGCCAGTATGAAGTCGCACCACAGCGTGGTACAGGATAAGGTCCAAAGAGCGAGTAGCCGGAAGATAACGATCAAGCAAACTGAAAAACCAGAAGTCGTCGCCCGCGGCGTAAAATGAGGCGACTGATATATGCGTTGAAGCTTCTTCGATATTGGAAAATCTGACGTTCAACGAGGCAAGGAGCATGTGGAACAACACTTTGCCGGGGTGATCGTCTGGTAGTCGTCTGTGCCGTCGATGGATGATGTCCTGTACGAACTCCATGTGCTCCGGCCGTGCCGCAGTGTAAAGGCACTGGTTTACCCAATGCGAAAAGCTGGTGTCCAGGTGCGTGGGGTACTGCCTCTGCCACTGGATGAGAAGTTTGTATAGTTCGAAAGCATCATTTCCGAGGCCAACGGCGGCAAAAAAGTCTGCTGCAAGCCAGATATCCCCGATGTCATGAGCATCGAAGCTGTGGATCGAGCGACTGTGCTCAATCGTGCGCACTCTTGGCTCCGGTTCGCGCACCCCGTTGGGATTCCAGATGCGAAGGGCACTGGTGTGGGCAGCCCTAAGTGGCCATGAGGGTTCACAATACCTGCTTGCCTCTGACTCGGAGTACCCCCTCTTGGTAGCATTGAAGTCTATATCGGATAAATGTGAAGCCGAACTAGTGTCGACAGCAGTGTTTGAGCGGCTGCTGGACTCGTTGATGAGTGTCTGGAAAGATCCTTGCCACTGACTGCTAGGACAACCCGTCGTACCGGACAGTTGGCCTATTGAGTTGAGGCGAGGACTCGATTGGTCTCCTGAAGTGCTAGGAGGATCAAATCCCTGGGTGCTGTATGGCTCAATCGGCCATGAAACCTCCGATCGCAACTCTAGAACGCCCGTCCCGGCCTCGGCGACCTGCGAGGAGCTTTGGAAAGCACCACTCACGGTCGGAACCGATCGATCGAGAGAAGACACCGGAAACTCGGCCTCATGTCTCTTCGGGGGCGGCTCAGACCAACTAGACTCGCCAAAGTTGCCCTGGGCGTGCTTTCGGCGGCTACTTGCAGGCGGTGGCCCGGCTGCGTCGGCCGCTGGCTTGTTGGCCTTCCAAACTTTGCGGATACGATGCTTGAACTGATTCTTACTGCGACGCCCTAGGTTCAGTCAGCGCTAATGGGTTGGGAAAGAACGATGCTCACGTTGCATGAAATTCATGATTCTCCGACATATACGTGATGACATCGCCGATGGTGTTGGTCGTGCTGTAAGCTAGGAGAATCTCGCTCTTGTGTTTCTCCCATTCGTCGTTGGATTTTTGCAGCGCCCGGTTGTTCTTCCAAAGGTTCACTGGCATAAAGCGGTGGGACCCGTTTCCGCTCGGTCTTGACATTGCCGTCTCACCACCACGCAATGTCTATCGGGGGGACTGGGACCCATCCATGTTTGCCTCGAAGGACAGTGGTATCTGAGGGCTTGCTTTCGAAGTAAGCTGAAGATGGTCAATGCCGTGTATCCAACCTGTCGAGCTACGGATCCGTAGTTAATCCCTGCCTCACCTCCGTGACCGTCCAGGGTGGTTTGGTCTGTGCGTGAGAAGAAGTGACATTTTGGGTCAAGTTCCCTGCGCTGGCCGCATCCCGATTAAGCTGTCACTGAAGAACGGGCTTTAGACTAGGTTCGCAAATCGCGCCTAGAGTAGGTGCCTAGATAGGGTTCTGCCAACCAGCTGCACCTTCCGTCTTTGTTGGGAGTGTCGATCCCGCATTCAAAACTCGCATTTCTCTAACTTTAGCTTCCCGTCCGCCCACCCTGCGGCCTTTTCGTCGCTCTGATTGGCCCACAACCCGCGACGCTGGACCTGGCAGGCACGCTGAGCAAAAACGCGTCGACGCAGGCCACTCACATGATATTTGGTTTACCTTACAGGCGGGCGGGTGGTATTTTTGTCCTCCACGATATCCACTGAATTCTGAAACCCGGAACACACACTCTACGCTTGCGGGCTCCTTTTGCCATGGACCCATGTCCGCCCCGGCCCAGCATGTTGTCCCCTTGTTTTATTGGTCAATCCTCGCAGCGATCCTGTACGAATTTGGCAGTTCTCCCCAAGCCCCTGTAAAAAGCTGACCGCCGTCACATCTGGACAGCACTGCATCTGGATGTCGGCTTGGCAACGCTCGCCGAGCCCGGAGACAAGCCACATCCAGCGATCCAGGTAAAAGCAGACAGGAGCAAGCCGTTCAGCATGCATGGCTGGCGGGGTCACACAATCTCCTTGACAGGTATCCTCGTGCCGCCACAAGTGAATATGTGGCGCTCAGGAACAGGACCAATCGATGCTGCTCATTCAGACGAGGGAGAGAGCGGGTTTGCTGTGAAATGGTACCCCGGGCATCACAACCCACTGCTGGCGGCACGATGATGCCGGTCGAGGAGATGGAAGCGCTCGTGAACGTGCACTTCCGCTTGGTAAGGTATGCTAGCGTTCATGTGGACAGTTGCCAAATCGGGACATCCTATCCCTGTCGCCTTGTACATATATCAGAGGAAATGTTGCCCGTCAGTGTTCACATAGCTTCGCGTACCTGTCATCTTTCGAGCGCTTCTGCCGAATCTTTAACCTTCAATTTCTTCCTTTGCTTTTGGGACAGCATGGCAGACAACGAGAAGCCTACCAAAACTGTCACATCATCCCAAACACCGGCTACGATGGCCCCCACACCCACCGATCCCGTCTTGAGAGTTAGTTCCAGGACCTTTGGCCTGCAGGATATTAATGATGCTAACTATCCGTGCACCAGGTTGTCGACATCACTCGGCCGTTGCGCCCCAGGCTTGGTTCAACCACCCGACTCGCGGTCTCTTCGAAATCGATGTCAACCCAGACCACAAAGGCTCAGCCCACACTGTCAGAAAGCATGCAGCGATGGCTTCAGGAGAGCAAGAAGGACGGGCCTTGGTCAAGTGCCTGAGATCAACGCTTGTATGGCATTGTGTCTGGGGAGGAGCAATGAGTGGTCGCAAGAGCTTGAAGAGTGGGAAGTTATTTTATGCAGTCTCCAACTATGCTTTGCAAAAGCGCTCTGCCCTCAACCGCTGATATTCCACCTCTCGGCCGAAAAGGGCTATTGAACAAGGAAGATACCTGTCCGCCGTGATGTCTCCCAGCCATGGCTACCAGTTTGGCATTGTAGACGCCAAACCTATCACCCTTGGACTACCGCAGAAGGGCCCCCAAACACAACTTGAAGGCTCTCAGTGCCGCCGCTGTCAATTGCCTTCAATCCAGCAGCAGGGACGAGGGTGTTTGCCTCGGCCACTGTGGCAACCTTGGTCTCGTGTCTCTATTCGGGGAAACAAAACTGCACACTGCCAGAGAATCCGCAGTCTGTGTCAAAACAGATCTCCTTTTCGCTTGTCTCTATCCCTGACAGTCGGTCCCAGACAGGTGCTTGAGGGCGTACAACTGACCGATCCTGGTCCCCCCCCCCAAGGTACCATCCGGGATATGAGAACATGGACTTGTCGGAGAAGGAACGGTCGTTGTCAGCCACGTTGTGAAGCGTGTCCCCATGTTACCGGCGCCCATCTCCCCCAGTAGCACTCAGCGACCCCATCACCTCATCGACTCCCACCCTTCTCCCTCACCCGTCTCCTCCAATTCGAGATCCTCCTCCTCCTCCTCCTCCTCCTCCTCCTCTGAAACACCGGCTTGAGATACTCGTAGATCATGCCCCGTTGCAACAACCGTATCGTCCTAACTACCACCAGGGGCTGCAATCTGCCAACTGCATCTGTTAGCACCCATCATCATCACCATCATTTCCCCTCCCCGCCACCTCTCACCATAGTCCACACCGCCATCCGATTCACCAAGCAACCGAGAGAACGAGGACTCGGCAGAATGTTTCCCAACCAGGTCCCAACTTCCAAGCTGGATCCAGTCCACGTAGAGAGACAACTCTATTGGGCTTTCCAACTTGGATAATCAGAAAAGGAAGCCTGGTTCTTCGCTTGTTGGTTGCTGATTATTTGGTTAGCCGGAATTATCGGATGGCACAAGGCTAGATAGACTACGCTTCACTTTGGTTTGATATGTCTTCCAAGGTGGCGTAATCTGTTGAGAAATCTTGAAAACTTCTTTATATATCTCCTTTCCTTGTGCCCCGTTGACCTCCTAGTGAGTGAGCAAAGTTCTTTGAACCGAACATGAACTATTGTACAACATGAACTAACTGTGCTTCTGGCTCTAGGTCTGGACTAGACCGGAGGACATGTCATGTCGTGGTGTATGCTGATTATCGCCGATATTCGTCCAAAGGTAGGTACCTAATGTGCTCTTCCGTGATTGGAATTCTGTCGATTCTAGTAGACGGAATAGACCCACTGGGCTGGGCTTACTGGTCTAGGCTTGCCGGGGATATGGAAAAAAAATATCAGATGACCTTGGCCGTGGGGGCAGCAGGACTGCCGGTTGGGACTCTCGAGAGATGGATCACAGGTTGGAAATTCCAGGGAAGGGGTTGGTACAGTGCTAGGCCTGGTCTGGTTGCTTTTCTCGAGGCTAGCACTGAACACGAATGAACTAGTTATGATGCTGTGCTTGGGACAACAAAATGCCATGTTGACAGCTTGAAGATATTGTCAAAATTCTCATTGATATGACGCATTCATTCTTATCTCTCTGACTGTACCCCTCTGCTGGGCTGGCCAGAGGTTACGCCAGTGAATCTCTGCAATTCACTTTCACCCAGGTGCCTTATTGTTGACCATGCTGCCTCAAGTGAATGCCGCCGAGTGAATGTTGATCGCCGCAACGACAATCTTTTTCTCTGCCCGAATTTTCCAGCGATGACTTTTTAATTCCCATCAAGCAGTGGTACATTAATCTTGGATTCTTTCCCCAGCTAGACTCTTCTAGCATCACGGCTCTCTCTCAACAAAGACTTGTTCATCATATCATATCCAGATCAGACCAGACTAGATCTAATCATATCCATTGAGACAAAACTGGACTGGAAGAATCTTGTTCTTGGTAGGTAGGTAGGTAGGTATTACCCTCTGGGATGGATTTATACATGAATACTAAATGAAAGCAGGCCGCAATACATTCTTCCACTCACCTCACAACACCCACCTCACAACACCCGCCTCACAACCCGCTCTACGGTACAGAACAGAGCAGCGAGATGTGCAAATACGGCCATCTTGAACACTGGTGCGCCGGCACCTGTCCTGTAACCAAAGGCCTGCGACCATATTACACTGAACCCTTCACCTTCTGCATACCCTGTGCCGACGCGCTCGCTCGAGCCGCTTCCATGGGAGCTTCCTTTCGAAAAGACCCGAGGCGGGTTGCGAAAAACCCTTTCCGCTGCCATGTTCTCGCGAGGGATCTGCATGGCTATCCCCTTGCTGAAGTGCTTCCCTCACTGACGGAAAGAGTCAAGGAAATGTGTGAGGACTGTACGCGTAGGGGAAGAACATGGCCGGATTCGGATGATGAGCCGGAGGAAGAAGAGTTTGTGGCTACTTCAGCTTATCGTTATACGGTAAAACAAAAGGGCAGGTCCAAAAACAAGTCCAAGTCCAAAGATGAGGAGGGAGATGACGAGGAAGAGGAGGAAAAAGAGGATGAGTATTTCATGGTGATGCCGCCCGGTCAGGGATTCAGCGACTGTGAGAGCGACGACGGCAAGACTGGCCATAGCAGAACCGGAAAGGCTCGTGTCTCAGACAGGGACAACTCTGGCAAGCCGGGGGACGCCAGCAACAGGGAAGATATCGACAAGAAGGACAATGCTGGCACTAAGAATGACGCTGATAGGAAGGATGACGGAGGCAAGAAGGAGAACGCTGACATGAAGGAAGATCTCGGAGAGAAGGACGGCCTCGACAAGGCAGATGTCGGCATGAAGGTCGATAGAGGCAAGAAGAACGCTGTCAAGGGCTCCCCTAGTTCCCCTGGCGAGGGCTCAGCCGCGTCTGGCAAAAAACTCGATTCCCCCTGGTAGAAGACCTCAAACGGCAACGGCCGGGATACATATTTGCCAAGTGGGAGTGGTGGCCAGCTGTGGGGTGGGAACAGAACTGGAGTTGTTGGGCTTGACGCTTAGGAGCTCTGGGAGCGGATTCTTGGGCTCCCTTGTCAAGCAGCAGGTTACTGGAAGAGTGGCCGAGGTGAGGGGGCCTTGGAATTGATGGTGTTGAGGATGAGAGAAGATTCCCCTGAACGAAATGATGGAAAGGCAAGGCATCTTGGCTCGTGAACAAACCGGGGAATAGACATAGAGGCACATGATCGAGTGGGCATATCCAGTACATAAGTACAGCTGGCTAATACCTGCCACCTTAGACACTCAATGATAATGTCTTGTCCCATCACATCTCTGACACCGTACAAGATCAGATGGCCCCTGAGCTGAAGCATGAAGTTACAGAGAAGCATGTTCAGCGATGTGTAGATTACCCCTAGATGTGTTGAAATAGATCATGTCATGTCGCCGTGTCAGCATACTCTGGAAATCCGCCAACTTTAGGCTTCTGGGTAAGACATTGTGGCGCCATCAACCCCTAGTTTTGGGGGGAGAATTCTAGATGGCCGCTGAGTTGAGAAGAAAGCATCTGTCAATAGAAAACTAAATTCCCGTATTGCCTGTTCTGTGCCCCACACCAGCATTACCGATCTCTTCGTAAACGCAAAGAACCTGAGGCAGCTCTTTTGAACTCGCTGGTCAACAGCGCATACGCCGTAAGCATCGCATCCAGATTTCTTCTCTTTGGATGAACAGCTGGTATGAAACCACGTTCCCAGACTCCTCATCGACACTGCGACGGGTTTCCACATTACAAAGGCAGCTCATTTTCCCTGCGAGATTTGTTCAAACCTAGAACCGCAACCGCAACCACAAAATCCTCTCTCCGATTCCCAGCCGCCAATCTCACATCCTCTTGTCCACTCTCATCCGATTAGTATTTGTCTGTAAGTTTCATGGACTGAATTACGTGCATAACCAAATACTAATCTAGGCCACAGTGCGTTATCTTTCGTCCTTCGAATCAAATCCTTTCAAATACTAAGACACAACAAGAGACTATGTGCGGCTGGGGACACGTGAAGCTATACTGCCGCGACAATTGCAAGTTCCACGGAAAAAACCCCCACGACAGCATAACCTTTGGTAATTGCCTTCCTTGCGCGAAAAATGCCAAAGCTGCTAAGAAAAAGGGTGTAGACCTGAGAGCAAATTTCGGAAAAGGATACACTTTCCTCGGGAATCCCTGGGTACATCAACCGTACGGAAAAGACCCCTGGGATCAACTTCAGGACACGGTCCGCAGGCGCGAGTGTGATGAATGCACGCAGGAAATGAAGGAAGCCGTGGCAAAGGCTATTGCACAAGTTAATGCCGCGGAGCACGAGCAACCGCCAGCAGCTCAGGTCGGTCACGGCGCGAGTGAGAGTGGGAGTGGGGATCACCAGAAAAGCCTTCTTCCAACAAGGATACATTGGGAAAGGGCCATGGCGGTTCGAATTCTGGGCGCGGATCCTCGAGCGGACAGCAGGACCAGACTCAGACTCAGACTCAGACTCAGGAAGATAACAGCGCAGCCATGGCTGGCTACGGTTACGACTACGACCACGAATACAGCTACAACTGGGGCTACCCAAGTCATGGAGTTCAGGGGTACTCTGTTTATGGCTCTTTGGCTTCGAGGCAGTACCCTTCTTCGGGGCAGGCTTATTCCCGTGGTTACAGTTACCCGGCTCAGGTTTCATCGGGCCAGGTTCCCTCTGACCAGGCTTCATCCGACCAGGTTCATTCGACAGAGAGTTCATCACATGGCAACAAGGAGATGAGATAGCTAGCAGCCAAGCTAACATCTGGTCCGCTGGAATTGAGAATATTTAGAATGCACAGCTGAGAGAATGGTCATTGATATTTTTTCTTTCTCTCTGCCTGCCTGCATGCCTGCCTGTGGCAAACCTATAACTGGGACTTCGAGACAGTTGTTTCGTTTCAGGCCAGGCTTGTTCTGCTCCAGTTCATTCTGGCCACTCTCAACTCAACTCCCCCAGCCCAACGTCCTCGATCCGTGCATATGGCTCGCCAGGCAACAAAACCAGAGAGCCTTGATACAGGGTTCCAAGTATCTATCTCTAGTTAGAAACGGCATTCATGTTGATATCGAGAAGATAGATCATGGATGAACTGTACTGGGTTGGACGGATAGCAGAGACTGGTGGGTACAAAGAGAACGAACGGGGTTTAGAGAAGAAAAAGAGAGCACAGGGGTAAAGAGAACTGCGTCTGGTGGTTGTTAGTTAGGGCAAGCTTCACTGGGCCAAAAAAAAAAAAAAAAATAAGGCTCTTTAGT
>Ga0247765_1001587_pt1 | contig 10249 bp, 10 predicted proteins | sample UWRJL106311C6_FD_179949 | JGI IMG/M metagenome (GOLD analysis project Ga0247765, IMG submission 179949) | Plant litter microbial communities from Arlington Agricultural Research Station in Wisconsin, United States - UWRJ-L106-311C-6 | ecosystem: Environmental > Terrestrial > Plant litter >... | reverse complement strand
CGTGGGGGCGGGGGGGGGGGGGGGGGGGGGGGGGGGACGTAATACGAAGATGACAGCCGAGAATGCAAACAATTGGCTGCACAAGGCGAGGACTTGAGGATTATCAGTCGGTCAGTTTGGTCCCCCACCGAGCATGGGGGGCATTGAATTTGCATCATGTGAGAAGTGTCATCCTATCACAACACTGTCTCGACCCAATCCTCGCCCCAACCAAAACCTCGATATAAACCAAAACAGCAACCATTCTTCTCACATATGACCATAGGCCCTGAAAAACTCGGGATCCCGTCCGCTCTCCCATAGATAAGTCAGTGACTGCTAGGCTAGTAGTTGGGCCGGTGACGACCAGCGAATCCCTAGTGTTGTATGTTCTTTTTTTGCCTCTCTTTTCTCCGCCCTGTTCTCCAGAGCCGATAGCAAAATACCATTTGCCTCAGAGATGTGGTCACTTGTGGCTATTCGCATTGTTGCATGTTTTTTTTCTACCTTTTCTACTTAACATTCTCGCAAAGTATACATATATCTCGCTATTACTCCTCAACGCTGTGATGAACGGCAAGTCCGCTGTCCATTTGTATCAACAGTGATAAAATCGAAGGTCTGGGGGTGCTTGCTCAGCGTCATCAGCATGTGTGACGATGATGGCGGGTATAGTATCATCATCATCATCGCCTTCGTCCTCGTCCTCGTCTGTCACTCTGGCTTGTGCGTCCACGGCATCACTTTTAGCACTGCCGTCGCTTTCCTCTTTTTCATCCGAGGACTTATCGTCCCCCTGATTTCCTTGGGAGGCAGCCTCTGCCTTCTCCTTAGCCTTTCCTTTGCCTTTCCCACTGCTTGATTCTTGGTCACCCTGTTCATTCTCCAAGCTCCAGTTGGGTTTTGGGGCAAACCCCGCCGAACCGTGCCTATATTCAGATTCTTGGTCCTCTTGGTCCTCTTGGTCCTCCAGTGCCCAAGCTGGCACTTCCAGTCCTGGCTCGCTCGGCCTGCTTGAGCTAGGTCTCGGGGGTGTTGGGTCCTCTTGCTCTACCTCGAAATACCGACGGAATGGAGGGGGGCCAGGTGTAGGGGGGCGGTGTGTAGGGCGACTGGTTGGAAGGGGCATGCGGGGTTTCTTGGCCCCCTCTGGGACCAAGCCGTGGCCCACAGGCGGCCTGCTGGTGTCGCTAGGACCATCCTGTATGGCGTCTTTGAATGGCTTGCGAGTGGGTGACCGACCTCGAGCATCACCGCAAGTGGTGTTAAGGTCCGCTGTAGGATCCCCGACTAGCATAACGTTTCTGAGTGGGCTGGGATCGAGTTCTTGGCGAGCAGGACCGGGCATTGAGGTGGAACTCTCTATGCTGAGGTACAATTTGCGGTACTTGGAGGGGGCATTTCGGGGAAGAGCTGGACTCGGCTGGCGGTACTTGCGCTTGTTCATCCTGACACGAAGGGAAGGAGACTCGTAGGCCTGGAAAAAAGCCTGCCGGGCGCTGGCAATCCGTTGCAGCTGCCATTCCCTCATATAATGGTAGAAATTGCAGGCCATCTCGCTCTCGTCATGGTAATCTTCCGACACCTTCAAAGCCTGTTGGACGACGTCCATGCGGCCCTGTGTCAGTGCGTCGAGCCAGATTTCAACGTCGTCCTTCACATCCTGGGGCACCTTATCACCCGTAAAGGTCATGGAGATCTGCTCCCTGAACTCAGTGACCCTACGTGTACCCCAAGGTCAGCCTCGGCTCTCTCCTGATCTCGCGCCAGGTGGGGTAGGTACTTACCACAACTCGTCGAGGTGTTTCAGCCGCTTATTGTGGCACGAGGGGCACATGACAGGTCTGACACACGCTACGTTCGGCATTGTGATTCTGCAGTACGCGTTGGGTCTCGTACAGGGAATGTTTACAGGCCCGGCCGAGGACGGAAGGTGTGGTGTCCGATCGCACACGGCTCTTCCGGGGCATCTGTACGTCCTTGCGCAGAGCCACAGCGCGTGGGGGTAGAAGAGGCACATCCTGATAATATATAGATTGGTTGTAGGGCGAGGAACCTGGCGTGATTTGGTAAAAGCATGAACAAGGCCACGCCCTCAGAGCGGTGGCCAGATGTTTCCGGAAGACTGCGGCAGTCCATCTGCCTTGGCATTTAATGTGCCAGAGATTGCCTTTCCGACCCAGGAAGGCACGGGGAAGAGGTGCAGCAATTACACCCGGCCACTGCCCCCCCTTCCCCGATCGCACTAACACGAGTACGTACTACTGTACCAGGGACTGTTCGCCGGACAAACAGGCTAGAGAACAAAGCCCTGGACAAAACAACTCCAATATATTTCCTATCAGTTATTCATCTGGTCAATGGGCGGCAGGACTTTCTACGTGATATTCATGTAAGCTGACTTTGCGCATCGCACCTGCACGCCCGTGGATGGGGGGTCACCTTTCCGGACCTTTAACCACTTCGTTCCTTCTACTTCACCCCACTGACCAACTTGAAAGCGCTGCGTGGCTTGGGACAGGAATAATTCTCGAACAGGTGTTCCCGGAATTTCTAGCCATCTTTGACTTTATTCTCGAGCTTTCCGGGACATGCTCCGGAAACTGAATGTCTCTCCTGGATGGCGACGCTGTACAACGTGGGCAATTACTTTGTATGATACCTACCTACCTACCTACCTACCTACCTACCTACCTACCCCGTCTCTCTGCTCTCTTTTTTTGATTATCTGGTTTGACTTTCTCCCAGGGCTCGCACCGAGGACCAAAAGTTCATTCCTGCCGTCAGCGATGACTTCCTACACAGCCTTGCCTCCAAATCGCCGAAGCTGTCAGAGATCACTTTGATACCGCCTTATAGCCTCGGCTACTTGAGCGAGACTTGGCAGAGCACCTATTACCTGGCGGCAATATCACAGAGCAGCACATGTCCAACCGATGTCCGAGATCTTAGAGCGCGAATCCAACTTTCCCGAGAACACGAGAATCCGGAAAGCAGCCAACGACAGAGACGTTGAAGTGCTTCTTGCGTCGGCCCAAATTGGCGATACCGACAAACACTTCTATCTCCACGATGGAAACAATCTACTTCATGAAGTCGGTTCGCGGAGACCACGCTCCTCATCTCGACCGCATTTACACCAAACGTACCGAGACAGCAAGGTTCGCCGCCAACTGGCCAACATCGAGAATTCCTAGAAGGCTACAAGAAAAGCTTTCGGACAGGAAGCCTAGGTAGACGAATACCGCGACGCCTCACGAGTCTGGGTGCAAGACCGAACTCCCCGGGTTGAGAACATGGGCGATGGTGGAGAATGACTGGACGGGAAGGGATCCTTGAAAGAGAATCTCTCTGAGGCACCCGATTCCCCAATCATCTGCAGTGCGTCCTTGTTTTCCTGTTGGTGGGTCAGTGACTCTCTTGCTGACTTTGGTTGGGCCTGGCGTATTGCTCGAGCATCATATTTCCAGGCAAAAACCTGCCCATTGTGTCCGGCAAACTGAGCCCAGGGTGTCACACAATGCAAGGATATTCGTCAAGAAGAAGGCCTCAAGAATGTCATCATCGCCAACCACATGGCGGTGGAGAGTCAAGGACGGCTGCATGAGTTGCTAGGTCATGGCACTGGACGGATCATGGTGGAGGCCGAAGAACATGAAGGGAGGTTCAATTTCGACATTGACGAGCCTCTCACCGGACACCCAATCACGAGCTAATATAAGCCAGGTCAGACCTGGACTGGGTAGTTTGGTGACCTATTGAGTACTGCTGATGAATGCGGAACTGAGCTGGTTGGAGCTTATCTACCTACCTAGGAACCTAGTGGACATGAAATCTTACCAGCTACCTCCACAGACACAGACAGAATTTGTAAAACCCAAAATCCCCAAAGGTGCAACCTCAAGCTCAGGCTTTGTTCGTATTGACACCAAGGAACCAGATATAAATCACTAAGAACTCAGAATCTTTTTGTGCTCGGTTCTATACCTTCCAACTCCCTTTCAGGCTTTCTCTATTATCCCCATGATACTCAACACCTACCCGCTTGCCCCCTGAAAGCCCAACCATAGTCCCAAACCGGTACCGTTTCTCACGGCACGCCCAGTCTCTCCATGACATGGACCCATAACAGTCGTCCACAACGCCTGAATCACAGATATAATAAATCCGGCCAGCCAGACTTGCTGGATCCACAGGCATATACGGATACCTCACAAAAGCAATCCCAAAGCCCAAAACGGCAATCATATAACCCAAAAATCCTACTGCCATCCAGGCACAGACACGGTGCGTTTCCCATGTCTGCGCGGGACTGAAGGGTATGAGGGCGAGAAGGATGGGTAAGAACTCGGAAATCACGGTAGCGGTCCCTACAGCTACGATAAAGTATTCCTTTCGCACAACGGCGCCAGTGAGGCCAGTAAAGACCGTCGTGGCAGGCGATACCATGATGCTTGTTTGAGCGGGCTGGCTACCATGGACGAGGGCGCGGTATGGCTCGACCCGGGAGATGCCTGGAGTTCACACCCAATGTCAGCCTATCCCAGTCCAACACAATGAGGGAGGACCTAAAGAGATGTGCGACTTACTGGAATAATACTCTCCCCAGAACAGAGAGATGACAACACCCAACCCGGCAAACAGGATTCGCGCCCCAAAGTTTTGGTCGTTCATGAAATCCTCAAACCCCGAGTCCGCCTGCGTTGTTTCGTAGTAGAGAACGAGGGCGAGCAACCCGCACAGCAGGGTTGTGCCGCAAAGCGTGACTACGTCCGTCGTTGGCTGCCGGGTCAGACATCTGGGAAGCCATGGCTTTCTCTGCTCCCGTCCCTTTCCCAAGTCGTATCCGATGTCGTATGACAGTTTACTCTCGGCTTCCGGCTCAGACTTGATCACAATGCCATAGGTTTGGTCCTCCTTTTCTCCCCCCGCGCAACCCAGAACAAACCGCCTCCGACCAAACACTTTCTCCAGCTCCCTCCTCCCAATAACCTCCCCGCCATCATCTCCACAGTCCACTTCTACCCTCTGTAGTAGTCCCCTCACCTCTTCATCCCGTGCCAAACTCGCTGTCATAGCCAAACTCAACGGCCCCTCCCCTACCCCCGTCTTCCACCTGACCAACAACATTCCCATCAATACCACCACCACGAGCAGCACCGACAGTCCCACTTGCACCGCCCTGCTGGCCTTTCCAAAAACGGCCACACCCAAATAGCACCCCGAAAAATCATTCGCCGCACATCTTCCCCTTAACACAACACCCACCGCCTCACTTGCCAGTGCAGTGACCACGGCGCTTGTCACGATCAACCCATCCGACAGCAGCGATAGTCCCTCCCCTTGCTGGAAGAGCAGCCGAAAGCCGCTGAGCACTCCGTATATCCCACCAGTGGATAGTAGCAAGGAGTGATTTGCGAGGCTCCCGTCTTTGGACGCAGCCAGAGCATGGAAAGGAAGTAACGCTTTGAGGTCGGAGGATACAATCTGGGACAAAATGGCGAGAGGAGCACATAGCAACAGAGGAAGGAATACAGCGAGGGAGTATTCTAAAGATGAAAGCGGATGGTGTTGAGACTGGAGCGGGTTCTGGTCAGTGTATTTTGGCGGAACACTCCGGGTGGGAATAGCGATGGGGATGGTGGCGGTGGGGTTTCCTAGGCTGTTGCTGAGAGTGATGAAGGGGGGGGATGTGGGAGAAGCGTCAACAGTTAGTGTGGCGGTTGCGCGACCCTGGAGGTCGCGCAGAGTGAGTGTGGTGAGTGGCGGGGACCAGGTAAGTGTTATTGATGGGAGTCCGCGGGAGTCAGTGAGGGTGACGATCCGGGTAGGCCGGGGAGTTGGCCCGATGGTGACGGTGGCAGTGGGTGCGCCTTTGGAATCGAGGAGTGTCGCGGTGCTGATCATGGGCGGAAGGGTGGATATGAACATTGTCTGGGTTGCGGTTGGCCGTCCATCGGCGTCCTTCAGCGTCTCAACTACAACCCTGGCAGGCGGTTTGGGTGGGAGGCCAACACCAACTGGTGTCCTCCCCGGTGTTCCGTCCTCAGGGAGATCCGGTTCTGCGACACCGGGCCGCACCTGGCAGCTCGTAGCACCGAGCTGGAGTTGTTCCTGTACTAGCCACACGGCAGACCCGTTGCCGGCCCTCGAGTCGGCCTCGTAAAGCGCCGATTTCACCCACCACTGCCAACAGTCTAGCTCGCGGAAGACAATAGCGGACCCGTCGCAGATAGCGTAGCAGTACGGTTCGTCCGTGACTTCTTCGGTGCCAACATAGACAATAGTCGACGTCCCTTCAACGGGGACGCCATCGTCTGAATACCAGACGTAGACCATCGGCACCACGATCTGCACCGGACCGCTGAGTTGTGCATACCGAGACGGGGCCTGGTGTCTTCTTTGGAGCTGCGGCGCAGTTCCGTTTCCAGGGGTGGATTCGTTGCCGTAAATAAACGGGGAATACGCAGCGCGGCCGCCGAATGTAATGGGCTTTCCTGTTCGTTCCGCCCAGTCGATGAGCAGTTTTTCCTCGTCAGTTATAGCACCTGATGGCGGAGTGCTGTTGCTGTCCGGGGACGGTTCGGTACCGTTGTTGTAGATGGGCTTGGTAGCATTGTAAGAGTCCGTCGTGTCCGCTGCACTCCTTACCCGCCGGACTGTTCTCCGGTGAATCCTCGGGGGTTCCACTCTCTTGCTAAACTTTGGAATAATAGAAGGATCCGGCCGGGGAGTGGGTTGCCCGATGTTGGCGAGAGGGATCGAGACCAAAGGAATGAAGCTGCGATCTGGGGGGGTATCCTCAGGGATGCTTCCCTTATCCTCAGCCGATGGGAAGACCCGGATGAGATACTCGATGCCGACGATGAGAGCACATATGTAAAGAGCGAACGACACTAGCAGGGGCCACCTTAGGGAGGCCGGCCTGAAGTTTGGCGCCTTGTCGTGAGACGAGGAAGTATTGGACATGGCTCCATGGCGAGACCAAGGCTTCGACGAGACCTGAGTGAAGTGGCTTCGTCGGCGTGATATTTGACCATATTCTAGATACGGCAGTTGAGGTTGTGGAGAATGTTCTTGGAAGTCCGACCCCTGTCAGCCGAAGGGGTGATGAGACGCTGACACTGCGCCTCACCTAGGAATTATTCGATGCCAAGGTTATGCGTGCTTTGGACGTTTTTGCGATCCAGAGGCCTGTGCTAACCGTTAGCTCGGTAAGAAGTGTGCATTTTAGAACATGGATGTAATATGCCGAACACTTAGGCCAGACCGGTTTCCATGCGGTGCGGGGAAAGAAGAGTTGTGTCGTGCCCAGGGCTTCGTTGGGTTTGTCAGACTGACGAGAGCACGAGTCCTGCAGTGGACCAAGCCTCGAAGTCCCAGGGCCAAAGGAAAGGCGCAACATATCATTAGAGAAGCCTCATCTCGCATCGTGAAAACCCCATTATGCCAAGACAGAAACAGTTGAGTGCAAGCTGAAGCCTGGCGGAGGTGGGGAAATTCACGGAGACCAAGGACTATCCGAACTCCCCAGGGACGTGTACTCGGTTCACTCAGCTCGGCCAATCAGGATCGGAGACTGGGGTGTAAGCTGCTTCAAGTACCGCAGTCAGGCGGCGGCGGATTACCGGAAAGGGGAATAGCTACTCCGGAGTTGTGCGCAAGCCCTTCAAGGCTCGCCAAGGTCAGCTCCTTTTGCCCAGTGCAACTCTGGATCAACCCAAGGGATGCTGTTCCTCTTGTTTTAGGAAGCTGGAGGCGCATCTTTGTGGAGCGAGACCTTACCTGCGCGGTTTGTGGCTCCTGCCGCAAAATCGCGACTTCACTTGATCTGAACAGAAAACTGCGTGCACGCTGGGCTTCCGAGTCCACACTCCCTGTGTGCAGAAACCCAAAAGAACCAGTGGATACTTTCTGCACCAGTGGTGGATCCTCCGCCGAGTGTGAGCATGGCAGGCACAGCATGAAGTCATGTGCAGTGTTCGCCGCTGCTTCCCTCAATTTTAGCTGAGAACGAGCCTAAGGAGGGCAACCTGCTCTTGACTCTCCTATGAGGAAGCTGCCCGGAAGGTACTCTCGGGCAGAGAAGGAACGCACAGCAGTAATGATGGCTCGGAGAATGTTAAAAGCCCCATCGCTCGACTTCTGTTTGTCCCCTGCATCCCCCAGCATCCATCCCTCTCATTTTCGACTGGCTGTTGAGATATCTCAACGCGAAGTGGCATCTCTCGCCGACATTATTTTCTGCATCCTTACCCTCGGGCTCGCTTTGCCTATTCTCGGCGACTTGCCGCGATGCGCTCCATCACTTTCTTCCTGCTCTCGGTCGCTGGGGCTCAAGGCCGCGGCATCTCACTGCGGGAGAGCAGGCCTAAAGACATTGTGGAGCATGATCACAGCATCAAACCTCAGCAGGACAGACTCAGCTGGGTCGCCCCTTTGGCACAGGTTCACAACCTTGACGGTCGAGCGGACAATGATAGAAGTCCCCCAAGTTCGTGCCCCGCTTGCCTGCCCACAGCTCTGGCACAGGCTCGCAGCGATCTCATTCGAGGAGAAGACGCCCTCTACCCTCCGACTGCCACATGTCCCGGTGTTTGCACGCCGACTACTCTAGTGCGGGTTCCCCGCCAGATCATTGGACAAACGGTGTCTGCACGGCAGTCTGTTCCTACACCGTCACCCCCACCACAGGCAAGACCGGAGGAGTCTGTTCTCTGGCCATTCATACCGCCCGTCATCACCCGATTGCCGGGCGGTGCTGGAGGTCGCCGGCCATCAGGTGTTGCCAGCATCGAACACGAAGACCCAACCCCTTCTTCCCCAATCGGGTTATCGATCTTACCATGGCCACCGATCGCCGTTCCGACGACCATCTTTGGTCAGCGTCCATGTGCCACTCGAGTCCCTCGGCCATCAGGCATTGACATCAAACCCAAAGACCCAACTCCAAATATCTCAATGCCACCCCGCAAGTCCTTCAGTAAGGTGACCTCGATGCCGTTCGAGTTGTCCACGGATTCTGAACAGGGACCGGAGGTCTGGGTGTGTGATATCATCGTAAATGTTGACGACTGGTCAGTTTATCATGTCGGCCAATGTAGACGAGTTGGGTCGTTTGATGAGCCGAGTGATGAACTGGGTGATGAACTGGACGATGGATGGGACGACGGATGGGACTATGACCCGGGGAGATGGGACGATGGATGGGACGATCGGGATTATGTATACCCGTGGGATGGCGAAACGGACGAGGATAGCGATGGATACGGTCGGGGGCAACACAACCGCAGAGTAGTCCATGGAGTGTGAGATGTGGTTCTTCTCCTAGCTGACTGTCTTCAGTCCCGTAGATAATCCTAATTCCCTTTCCGCAGTACGGGTGTTCTGAGTACTGGTGAAGTGGCTGCCATATCTTACAATGCACGACATTAGACCTTGATGATGAGCATGAGTAAGTCTGGATGTCCTCCACTGTCGTGGATGTCCTGGACACCATCACCACCAAAGATTGGCGATTGGTTGCCAAGCCTAGGCATGAACACCAATGACTTCGGGCCCAAGGCTAGTGGAAACGGTAGGTAAGCTTACTTTGCAAAGAGAACGGCATCATGACGGGAGTCCAATAGTGCTGACAGAGAGCATCGGTTCGCGACGTTAGCTGGAAACACCCCCCACCTCCCGCAAGACAAAGCACGGAGCTCCGTCCCATTTTGTCACAGCGTATCCTCATGCGCCGGAAGGAAAAAGGGGGGGCAAAGGGGAAACGACGCTCGTGGTTATTGTTCCCATTTTCCGTCATCGCATCAGCTCAACTCAGCATATCAGTCTCACTCCTGCCCCAGGCGGGGCGGGGGCGGGGTCAGTGGAGGGGGTAAGAGTGAAAAGAAGAGAAGCCAAAAAAAAAAAAAAAAAAAAAAAAAAACATACAACACCAGGGATTCGCTGGTCGTCACCGACCCAACTACTAGTCTAGCGGTCACAGACTTATCTATGGGAGAGCGGACGGGATCCCGAGTTTTCCTGCGCCTATGGTCGTATGTGATTGAAGAAGGGTGGTGTTGGAGTTGATATGTGAGAACTTTGTATCCTGTATCCCAAACCATGGCCAGCCAAGACCAGCCAGGACTACTGGGACCACTAGGGACCAGAACCAGTCAGGGCGTGGCACCACAAGAAGAAATAAGGTTGCACCGAGGCATTACTGGTTGACTCGGGCTGTATAATAAAATTATGGAATGTTCAAGGTCGTTGGGCTAACCAGTAGGCT
>Ga0247765_1001586_pt1 | contig 10255 bp, 17 predicted proteins | sample UWRJL106311C6_FD_179949 | JGI IMG/M metagenome (GOLD analysis project Ga0247765, IMG submission 179949) | Plant litter microbial communities from Arlington Agricultural Research Station in Wisconsin, United States - UWRJ-L106-311C-6 | ecosystem: Environmental > Terrestrial > Plant litter >... | reverse complement strand
CCGTACATATAGCTGCTATCTTTCTCCGTCTAGAAAAAGAAAATGCAAGTAGAGCTTTGAGTTTCACTTTTTTCAGTTCCAGTTTGAGTGTCAGTTCAGTGCCAGTTTAGTGTCAGTCATGCCAGTTCAGTGTCAGTCCAGTGTCAACCCAGGCCTAGTTCAGTCCCCTTTCGACTCCAACCCCAAGCCAATCTCGATTCCAGTGACAGATAAACCCTCCGGATCTGACACAGCAGTCGCAGTCGGGATTCAACCCGTGTCGCCGTTCTCAGAACGCAGCAGTGATGATCAATTCAAACAAGCCCCTGACAGCCCCTGATGACTCTGAGCTCGCCATGATCGGGGTTCGAACTCTATCAGCTACCATCATTATCAGGTCAAAAATCTACTACTCCAACGAGAGGGTGCTATTTCAAGACAGTCAGAGTCTGATAGTTTCACTGACAAAACCCCAAACCGAATCGTGTTCAGAAATATGTCGCGAAAGAACAACAACACACAGGCCGGTTTCATGATTTTCTCACCCAAGTTTCCCACACACACACACACACACACTCAGATGGAAAGTGAAGCACAACCACTTGTACTACTAGAGATCTATAAAACGACCAAATCCCCGCCTCTGTTTTCCTTGACAAAATTCCCCAAGTCCGCCTTGGCCACAAACCACTACCCCACAAGTCCACGCTCCTCTCCTCGAGCACAGAACCCACAAGTCAACCCACGCCAAAAAGCCAACCGACACAAATCATCACCATGGGCTGCTTTTCCTCCACCCCCTCCTCGACCCGGGAGCCGGAACCCCAACCACGTTCTGCCCATCGTCATCAAGGCCACTCTTCTCGTCGAGGAAATGCGGGAAGTTCTGACCACCACCACAACCACGGCGCCCTCGAAATGCCACGATACCCTAAAACACCCCATCCCAAAGCCAGCATTCCCGGTCCGAGTGCCAGTGCCGGTGCCGGTGCCGGTGCAAGTCCGAGTGCGGATGCGAATGCCGATCCGGATCCGGATGCCATTACTAGTGCGCCGCTTTATTATTATCGCTTCGATACAGCTCAGCAATGCTATGTCCCTGTTTCGGGAGCCCAGTTTTCCGCGCTGACCAGTGGTTAACTTGCTCCCCTCCAGTCTTCTCCCCAGCTTTTCTCCGAATAAACGAAGATGAGGATGGCCTGAACCATCTTTCTCGAACTAGAACTCAAACTGGAACTGGATCTGGATACATGTACGATTGTTGGTTACGAGGTGGTTAATGGGTTTACAAAGTTGCGAAGTTGGCTAGGTACCTAGGTGGGGAGAGAGTGTGTTTATTTGACGGGGCATTGTGTTGCAGACCGGCCAGCTGGGCGTGATTCATGTTCAGTACCTAGGAACACTGGCGAGAAAGGGGGACGGGTATCAGGTCGTTTTGCCTTGTATTTCTTGGTCCAGCTCTTCGCCCTCACAGTTGTAGCAAAGCAAAATTGGCAATGAAATTACAAGTTCTTGTCATGCCTGTCCCTTTCTTCTGCTCTGGCCAGCCAGTACCCATTAAAACGCAATACGTGATCAACTCCCGCATACCGGTTTTCAAGAACAGGCGCTTAAGGTCGGTAAGTAGGTAGGTAGGTAGGTAGGTAGGTAGGGAACACAAAACACCACTTCTGTCCTCGGTATCACGGTCCCTCCATCCACAACACAACACTTGATCGACGACACTCACCCCATCGGCGACATCCATCGAACGACACCGACCCCATCAAGACACAGCTAAAGGCTAAGGACTTCTTGTTTCAAAAAAAAAAAATGGGCATCTCCCTCTCTACTCTCTGCTCTCCATGGGGAACAACCTACCCCTCTGGCCTCATTACGCCTTCTCCATCTCCATCTCTACCTTCGCCCCGATCGCCTCGGCCCAGACGACGAAGACGACGAAGACGACGTCGCCACCGCAGCAGGAAAAGCCCACAGAAACAGACATAGCCGCCGACATTGCTGACATCGCCATCTTTCAGTTCAGTTTCAGTAACAAGGGACACGGTACACGGTACAGCGAGCAGACCCACCGCCACCATCACAGCACAGTAGCTTTGTGGAAGAAATGAAAGAAATGATCGTTGGTTAGTTGAGCGAGACGCGCGCGGTTGGTCTCTGTCAAAGGTACTCGCAAGCAAGCAAGTAGACCATACATACCTAGGTACCTAGGTTACTCAATCAAACAACTGAAAGTCACGGATCCCATACCATTTATTTATCTACCTCTCGCCGTAATCCCCACATTCATGTTACCATCCAATTCCAACTTCCTCTCCGAGTTTTGTTGACTGGACAGTTTCTTTCCGGCCGCAGCAGCACATAAAGAGCACATATCCACCTCTATGGGAAACCTGGTGCCTACCTTACCTACCTACCTACCTACCTACCTACCTACCTACCTACCTACCTAACCGGTATCCCCACATTCGGTCATGCCCCACCCACCGTCCCAGCTGCTTCTTCTGCTTCTTCTTCCCTTCGATGAGCCGGCGGTAAAAAAAAAGATCGGCAATGGCAAACTAAACCTCCGTAGGTCCTTATATGAGTCAGTCAGTATTGCTATGCCAAAACACGCAAATTCGCCACCACTACCGATACCGTCCGCCCTCCCCTTCCTCATGGACATAAACCCAATGACCGCCAGAGTAGTAGTTGATTCGGCGACGACGGGCGAATTCCGGGTGTTGTATGCCTCATTCTCTTTTTGTCCTTTTCTTCTTTTGCCCCCTCCTTTTTTTGATGCTGACAAGCCGTTATTGGGCCTTTCAAACATTCACGTGTTGCGGATCTCTTTGGGCTGTTGACCAGTCAGCTGTTGACTAGCCCGGTCGGCCCAGCTCGAGTCCAAATTTCGACCCCAAATTCTGAGAGCATGGCCTTCGCCGCCTACGCCTCATACCCGGCGGCTGCTACCCAATTTAGCGGGCCGCTTAGCATGATGAACACTAGTCGTGATTCATGCAACGACACATGTGCAAAAGGTGATATTTGAAATACAAGGCAACTAAATGACTAACCCCTACAATGCATATTTACAGATTCCCACTTAGCAAGTAAAGACAGCCGGACCTGGGACCGTGTACGACTTGAAGTTGTTGTAAATCTGGACATGTCAGCAATAGCACCTCCCCAAAGTTTGGAAGACTCACGTTGGCGGTGAGACCCGGGTCGTTGGCCTTGAACGCTCCGGGAATCTTGACACCAGCAGGCGTGGCTGAACCACCCCCGGTAACATTAACTTGAGCGCAGCTAATGTAAAACTGGGGAACACCACCGGTCGGGTTGTGAATGCCAATGCTCTGAATTCGGAGCAAATATTCACCATCCTTGATGCACTTGGGAATGGTAGACGTGTACGTGGCTGGGGAAGTCAGCGACAGCTCTGTGGAGATGCTTGACGGCTCGGCCAGATAAAATGCACTTACTCCTCAGCGGCCATGAAGCCTGGCCACCCGAAAAGGTCGGGCCCCAATCATAAATCTTGAACCAGTCCCCTGAGCCATCATAGTCGTTTGCCGAGCCCGGCGCCCTAGACATGTACAGGGAGATGGGACCCTGATGATAGACGGCAACATCGGTAGTGAAAGTGAAGGAATCGCCGGCCTTGACGGGCACTGTCACCGTGCTAGCACCGCTGGCGCCACCAACATTGCACCGCAGGTCGTTGGACGACAGACTGGTCACGGGGGAATTGTAGTTTGTGTTTTTCCTGACCGCTGTCGTCTTTGTGTTGCCCACGCTAAATGTTTGGAAAATATAATGCGCGTCTGCGCCCAAGGCGAGGGCTGCTACGAGACCGAACTTCATGGTGGACTTGGGGAACTAAAGCACAACGGCGATGGTAGGTGTGACGCTGATGGTTGTGTGACGATGATGGTAGTGGTACGACGACGTTGGTGATAGTACCTAAATACAAGGAAACGCACAGCTTTTGAATCCCGGTTGTGGTGTGCTCGGATGGCCATGTACCGCAAATGCCGGGGCTGCAGCATGGCGATTTGTATATGAAACGGGCCGGAAAGGCCATCTCGGACATGTCTTGGCCTCCATGACCGTGCAATAGAAGGCTTCTACAGCGTGCAATGCTGGGTAGGTTGGGCAGCTAGCCTGGGAAAACAAGAGCAAAGATTAAGTCGCGCGTGGAGGGCTAGATTGGCCATCGAATGGGCACATCATGCGGCCAAATTGTGGGGAAGGTGCAGTGAACTGCAATATCAAGCCGGGCGAGTAAATAGCGGCGCCTCCAATCCCGCTCCTTTATGCCAATTATTCGCGCCACCCTCCGCATTTTGGGACTGCCGAGTCAGGACTGGAAGGTCCACGGTAGTCGGGGACGGATTTGACAAGCAGGTTTGCACCAATGGGCACTCTTGAGATTTTTTTGTGTGGGATTTTGCATTCTTCAGAGATCGATCGACTGCTCAAGTCGATGCTTACTCGATGCAATAGCCCATTGATTCACGCCTACGATGAATGCAAAATACTAAAGCCATATCTCTCGGTCATGAAGACAGCCGTGGATCAGTGCCAAATGTTGACCTTCCCCCAAGTCACCCACCCTAACAAGGTTTCAGCGCTGCTTGCGCAATATGTGCTGTGTGCAAGTATGGCTAGGGACACTTGAACATTGGCGGCCCTACAGACGTTAGCAGAGCAGAGATCATAATCCTCAAGGCCATACCTGGAATCACATAGCTGGTCGACTTCGAGTTGTAAATGTCAATTAACACACCCGGGTCGTTGGACTAGTTTCGTCAGCTCAGCTTCCAAGATATCACCACACTCACCCACCTTGTAAATCCCGGGAATACTATATGTCTTTGGCGTTGCAGTTCCATCGCCGCCGGTAATCTCAATCTGTGCACACTCCATCTTCGCCTCGTCAGCCCGGCACTCTACCGTGATCTCCCTCGAGCCACTTACATAGAACTGAGCACCATTGGTTGAACGCGCCCCATGAAGTGCCACCATCTCCGCACGAAGCAGATACTGACCGTTGGCAATGCATTTGGGAATGTTGATGACCTGGTTGCCCTTGTTGTCAATGACCACATTCGTGGCCCATTTGCCGTTACTCAAACCCCCTTCCATGATCTTAAACCAGCCATTGCCAACCCCCGAGTCAGTTTTGGCATTGTCTACCCTTTTCAAATATGCAAGTACGGGTCCTGCGTGTCCCTTGTCCATCACGTCACTCGGTCCAGCTTCTATCGTCAGCTTTGTCTATTCGTCTCGGTATCTCCCCAGTAAAACGCACATTCAAGAGTGTGCCTCCAGACTGCAGAGACGCTGGTTCCCGCCGTGACCGGGATGATCTTGTCCGAAGGCTTCGTGGGGTTCGGAGGGCCATTGCAGGCCATGTTGTTGGACATGACATTGGTTTGGGGCTGCCATCAAAGTGTGAGCGAAGGTTCTGAAGGCTGGTTGAGGCACTTACGCCATCATAGGAAGGGGTCCTGATTCCGTGGGAGATGGGATAGGTTTGACCACCGCTTGTCAGCTGCACAAAAATCGTATGGCTTGAAGCGCAAGTCGCAGAGGCGACAACAGTGAGAAAAGAAGCCTTCATTTTCGGCTATCTCGGGCGCTCTCTCGTTCTCTCGTGCACCAGCTCCCCAGCTTTGGTCCGAGGACTCCCATCTTACTGTTATACCGAATTCCATAACACGATAGCATCAACACTGCCGGTCACAACACTATTCTCACGAATTGTCTTGATCACGATCTTGGTGTTCTGACCACTGAGGTGCAAAAGGTCGCGAAAAGGACGGATGAAGCAAAACCGTGTCCCAATGCGGAAACCCACGGGTTCCCCAGACTCCCCACAGGAACGGCCTGCGCCGCTGCGTGGGCTGCCGCGCGAGTCGCTGCCTGAGGCCGCCAGTTCCTGGGTCCAATCTCCATCGCATGCAAAGCAAAGGCAGGTGGGATGAGCCGGCAGTGAAAAGTGGCCGGAAAGCATCGGCAGCTTGGCTGACAGCATGATAACTCGTCGTGATCGGCTTGGAGCTGGCCGAGTTCCGAGAATTAAGCTGCACTGTCAGCATCACTTTGGAGTGCACCTCTTACCCCAACAGCTCTCCGCGACAAACACCTCGAGTAGCGCGACCTGGCCCGGCGGACCGCAAGGTTAGTAGGGAAAGTCGGCATGAAATAGCCTGATTGGCGAATCAAAAGTGTCAGCAGCGAGCGAGGTCGGGGATAGATGAGCGACAGCGACCAGAGGCATTGGCCGAGATTTTTATCCAAAGTGGGGGGAGATTGCGCGGGGAACAGCGGGGAATCACAGGGAGTCGGGGGCGGTTGTTTTTCTAGAAACCGCCCAGGCTCTGCCGCTCTGGTCCCTCCCAGCGCGCTAACGCAGCTAAGCTCAGGGGGAAGTCAGGGGTAAGCTCAGCGGAAGCGCGCCGTTGAGAACCGCGGCTGGGGCAGCCGTTGGGACAGCCGTCGATGGAGGGTCCTTGGGTCCTTTCACTTCCCTCAACTAACCGAATCCTCCCGCTCACCACCTCAATCCCAGAAGGCCGGAAAGCTCTGTGATGGGCTGGCCCAGACCGAAAACGCGGTCGCCGAATTGTTTCCCCTCATCAGCCTAACGTCAGCAAGTCTGGTGGCGTCGTCGACTGGGGCCGCCTCGCCGAATCTTGCATCCAGCCGGACACAGCTCTTGTAAGTCGTGCCTTGTTGCGCTCCCGTCATGCCTCTCGGTGTCGCGCCTCTCGCTTACACACACAGCCAACCAGCCGCCGTGGATTTGTTTTATGCGACCGGTTTGGGCGCCCCGCGGGTGCCTCACCGATCGTCGACCAGATGAAAAATGCATCTGGTGCCTGGCCCGCTCCCGTAATCCCCACCCCAATCCTCCTCCAATTTAGCAAGCCCTTCATATCCACTGCTTTTGCCAACATGCTAATTCCATAGCAAACTATAGCCCCACGGGCGAGCAATCTATCGCAACGGTCCCCCATGGTCGCCTATTCTGCCGTGTATCCATGCTGCCGGTGGCGTGTCCCCTTAGTAACCCGGACTGGCCTTCCGCGCCTCGTTCCTGGGAATGCGGAGTAGGTCAGGGACGAGGCCGTGTTGGAAGGCCGAGATGCTTATTATGCCCTCGACCCTCGGCCCTCGCCCCCTTGACGAGATGCTTGTCTGCTCTCTAGTCCCGACTTTGGGTAGCCTTGGCCGAACTTGGAAACATGAAGCTCCTGAGCCGCATCGGGGCCACCGCCCTCACGGCGTCCCTGTGTATGTGTGTCCCGAAACGCCCGCCTTGGTAGTGCTGCTCGCTAACACACCAGTAGACCTGCAACAAGCTGCGGCCCAGACCGCCGACGCTGCGCCCTACAAGGATGCCGAGACGGGCATCGTCTTCAAGACTTGGTCGGCTGGTAGCGGCGGTGCCAGTGCCGCGGGAGGTCCATTCACCTTTGGTCTAGCCCTGCCCGAGGATGCCCTCACCAAGGATGCCGACGAGTACATTGGTCTCCTCCGCTGCCACATTGCCAACAATGCCGTCCCCGGCTACTGCGGTCTCTCGCACGGCGAGTCTGGCCAGATGACGCAGGCTCTGCTGCTCATGGCTTGGCCCTTCAACGGAACCGTCTACACGTCGTTCCGCTACGCCACGGGCTACAACATGCCCGTTCCCTACACGGGCAACGCCACGCTCACCCAGATCTCGTCTACCTTCAAGGCTGGCCAGTTTGAGCTCATCTACCGCTGCAAGGGCTGCTTCTCGTGGAGCCAGGGTGGAACAACCGGCAGTGTCTCGACCAAGAGCGGCAACCTCGTCCTCGGCCGTGCTGCCGCCAAGACGAACCTGCACAATCCTGCGTGCCCTGACAAGGCCTTCTTTGGCTTCCACGACAACGGCTATGGCCAGTGGGGAGCTAACCTCGAGGGTACCGCCCAGAAGGATTATGCCAAGTGGGCTGCTATGTCGATCCCCACGGCAGCCACCGAGTGCACCAAGTAAGCTTCTCCTTGGTACACTTCTGAGCCTATCGCTAACAATTACAGTGTCGAGTCCCCCCCAACCGCAGGTACCGAGCCGCTGCCTGTCTGCCAGCCCGCTCCCTCGGCCACATACGACTACATCGTCGTCGGTGCCGGCGCCGGTGGTATTCCTGTTGCCGAGAGGCTTACCGCTGCCGGCAAGAAGGTGCTCCTCATCGAGAAGGGACCCCCGTCGTCTGGTCGCTACGGTGGAACCATGAGACCCGAATGGCTCCGTGGTACTAACCTCACCCGCTTTGATGTTCCCGGCCTGTGTAACCAGATCTGGGTCGACTCGGCCGGCATTGCCTGCACTGACACCGACCAGATGGCCGGCTGTGTTTTGGGTGGAGGAACCGCCGTCAACGCTGGTCTCTGGTGGAAGGTATGTCCCTTTCGGTTTTATTTTGCTTCCCAGGGCACTACTGACTCTAGCAGCCCCCCAAGGAGGATTGGGATGAGAACTTCCCCGCTGGCTGGAAGGCTGCCGACGTTGCTGGTGCCGTCCAGCGCGTGTTCAACCGCATCCCCGGCACATGGCACCCGTCTCAGGATGGCAAGCTGTACCGCCAGGAGGGTTTCCACGTCTTGGCCAGCGGTCTTAACCAGACTGGCTGGAAGGAGGTTGTCGCCAATGAGACTCCCGACCTCAAGAACCGCACCTTTGGTCACTCAACCTTCATGTTCAACTATGGCGAGAGAGACGGCCCGCTCGCTACTTATCTCGTCTCTGCTCTCGCTCGCGACAACTTCAAGCTGTGGACCAACACGGCTGTGAGACGCGCTGTTCGTACCGGTAGCAAGGTTACCGGTGTCGAGCTTGAGTGCTTGTCCAGCGGTGGCTACAGCGGCAGCGTCAACATCAACGCCGGCGGCGGTGTTATTTTCTCGGCTGGTACTTTCGGCTCTGCCAAGCTCCTCCTCCGAAGTGAGTCCCCGTATTATCGCTATTATTTATCCAGTTCCAATAAGCTAACGATTTTATCCAGGCGGTATCGGCCCGGCAGACCAGCTCGCCGTGGTTGCGGGCTCCAAGGACAGTGCCACCTTCATTGCCAAGGAGCAGTGGATCAACCTGCCTGTCGGCTACAATCTGATTGACCATCTCAACACCGATCTGATTGTCGACCACCCCGATGTTGTCTTTTACGACTTTTACGAGGCGTGGACCTCGCCTAATGTCGGCGACCGTGATGCTTATCTCAAGAGCCGCTCAGGCATCCTTGCGACAGCAGCTCCCAACATTGGACCTCTGGTACGTCCCGCTCAAGGATCTATGTTGATTGCCGGTTGCTAATGTGAGCAGATGTGGGAAGTCATCACTCCTACCGACGGTATTCCCCGCCAGTTCCAGATTACAGCCCGTGTGGAGGGTAACGACAATGTCTTCCCATCGAAGTGTAAGTCGGAGGGTGTCTCATCATCAGCATGACGTATGAGTGACTGACAGATGGTAGTGTCCATGACGCTCAGCCAGTACCTCGGAAGAGGCGTTGTCTCGCGTGGTCGCATGACCATTACCGGAAATCTCGACACTGCTGTGTCCGAGCACCCATATCTCCACAACGCTGGTGATAAGGAGGCGGTTATTCTCGGCCTCAAGAGTGTCATCAAGTCGCTCAGCGTGATCAAGGATCTCAAGTGGATCCTCCCTCCCGCTAACACTACTGTTGAGGACTTTGTCAATGGAGTAAGTTTTTTTCTTTCTCTTGCCCTAAGATGGTGGGTGGGTGGGGTTGCTAACTCTAGAGTAGATGATCGTGTCGCCCTCCAACCGTCGTTCCAACCACTGGATGGGTACTGCCAAGCTTGGACCTGATGATGGACGCAAGAACGGTACCTCAGTCGTTGACACTAACACCAAGGTTTACGGCACTGACAACCTCTTTGTTGTCGACGCTGCCATCTTCCCTGGTATGACGACGGGTAACCCGTCTGCTGCCATTGTGATTGCTTCGGAGCAGGCAGCGGCCAAGATTCTGGCGCTCAAGTGATTTTTTTGTAGGGAAAAGCAGGCCCTGGAAAAAAAAGCCTGTGTGGCAGTGAGTTTTTGGACAAAACAAAGCTATACATAAATTTTGAATGTGTATATTTATAATCCATCACCAAATTTCTTGAGGGGGTATTTGGCGTGGAACTTTCCGGTGGCCTAATGTGATCGATCTCACGGTAGCGCCGTGTCTGACACTGTGTAAAGTTTGACGCGAGCCTTTGCGTGGGTTTTTTTTCAGGGGGGGGG
>Ga0247765_1001584_pt1 | contig 10273 bp, 8 predicted proteins | sample UWRJL106311C6_FD_179949 | JGI IMG/M metagenome (GOLD analysis project Ga0247765, IMG submission 179949) | Plant litter microbial communities from Arlington Agricultural Research Station in Wisconsin, United States - UWRJ-L106-311C-6 | ecosystem: Environmental > Terrestrial > Plant litter >... | reverse complement strand
TCCCCCCTAGCCACGGCTCCTCCGCCGAGCCACCCTGCACGCCCTAGCGTTTACACCGCGGCCTCGCTCCGCCCGTCGTAACGGCCTCCGGCGACCGCTCGCTCTATTTCTGAACATGTGCTCCGGGACGGCAAACACCATTCGCATCGAGCTCCAGTGTCTCTAGGTAGCAGTGTGCCTAGCAGGGGAGCTGGGAGTTGACGAGGCAAAGGTGTGGGAGGAGACGGCGCTGTTGCAGCGGTTTGCGGAGCTGAGGGCGCCGTATGAGCACGGACGGTGATGTGTGTAGACTTTGTGGCAGACCAAGTGCCGTACTGGGATCAGTTGGTGGGGGATCTGGGGCTGACGACGAGGCGGAAAGGGGGGATGGGGGAAGCTACTTAGGGCATATCAAGGGAGAGATTTTAGGGACTTGGTTAGGGAGTGGTTGACGAGGAGAAAGACAGTGTGGATGTGAAAGGGGGCGTAGAGACCAACTAACGCTCAAGGGAACATGCGACTAGCAGAGAGGGCTGGAATGATATATATCTCTTTTGCTTGCCGGCTGCAACTGATTTAACCTTGGTCAACTCATGTGCAAGAGGAACTCTAGCCGAGGAAACGGATCCAAAATCGTTTCCGGTTCTAATAGTTGATCACATCGTTGGCCGGAGATATGGGCAATCTAAGATGGTACTCTCTGCTATCTTTAGGTGCTGTCTTTAGGATAGCGAAAAACCATGGCTTTGTACAGTGTTCCTATAGGGCGTGGAGCGCGGGAGTTTGTACGGGTATGAGTGGCTCTCTATACGATTCGAAACATGGTGGCCGGGAACCTGTCAGCCAGGCCCTCACCATCCATAAGCCCGTGCATATAACAGTCTCCAACGATCCGAAACGCCTTATCACCAATAGCCGCATCTGCTTCTTTCACTGTCTGCCTCAAAACAAAAGGAAAATCACACCCGTAGAAGAGAACAACCAGATCGCCGGGCTGGGTCCCGTCCACCACCCACCCGAACCGCCCGCCCACGGTCCGAGAAAAGCGCCGGCGGTAGCACCACTTGGAGTAGGCGCCCATGAGCGCTAGGCTTGTTCCCTGACCTCCGGTCTCGTTCTCAGCGCTGATCGACTGCCAACCTGCTGGTGGCGCTTTGCTCTCAGGCTGCATCGGCCCGATAGCCCGTATTAGTGTCGCGTCCACGGCAGAGGTGCCTCCTGCTGTCGAATCTTCTCCTCCTCCTACTGCAGCAGGCGTTTTCTTCCAGAACGAGAAGCCCGTCATCTGGCTCATGAGTGCAGCCCAGCACGGCCCAAACTCGGCACCGGGAATGTCGTTGTCCCGCGTTCGGTTACAGATCCAAGCCCGCCAGACCGCGTCAAACTGCTCCAGCGAGACACCGCCGCCGCCTTCATCCGGAAAGGCAATGTTCTGCAGTATATTGGTGGCCGACTCGCTCATCCAGCGCCGATCCGCATCGTCCTGACGCCGGTTCCGATATTCGGGGGTAGCGGCGAAGCCAGGCTGGTGGACATTGGAGATCAGCTGCTGCATAGAGCCGACGGCGATGGGGTCAGTGACATGGAATCCGCCTTCGCGGCCCCAAGGTATGCGAGCCTTTTCGTCGACTGCGGCGACTGTGTCCAGCACGCGGCCAGCGAGCTCCATGACGCCATTCTGCTCATCGATTTTTGCGATCTGCACTCTAGTGTTACCTGCTGCGCGGCAGCGCAGCCCTCGGAAGCGGAACGGCGCCCGAGCGGGTCCAGTCAGGCACCCACGAGGGCAGGTTCACGAGCGAGGACGGAGTCCGCGACCAGACGCAGTGTGTGAGCACGTCGATCGACCCCTTCCCCAGCTCGCTGATGGCAAAGTCGGTGAAAAGACGCTCGGCGGTCTTGCTGTAGTCGACGACGACGCGATTCTGGTCGTTTCCGCTGCTAGCGAAGGTCATGACGGCGTAGATCTTGTCGCTGGCGAGGGTGCTGTCGAACTCGCGAACCTCCTCGAGCACGTCCAGCAAGGAGGTGGCGGGCTCCGGGGCAGGATGACCCATAGCCGCTAGTAGCTTCTCCCGACGGTACTCAGCCATCATGGAGATGGCCGTGACGGCGCGGGGATTACGCAGGACGTCATCGACCTTGCCGTTGCGCATGGTCTGGATCACGGTGCCGAGGACATCCCATGGGAGGGAGTAACGCCCACAGTGCACCACGGCACGCTTGGCGTTGGCGATCTCTTGGAGAACCCACACGCGCTCGAACTACCCGGTCGCCCAGACCCAGAGAGAGGGCCCGAGATATCAGCATCAGACGAACCCCCACAATTGAACCGTCTCTCCGCTTGGCACACTCACCCAAGACCTCCCCACAAACGCCCCCAAGCTATCCCACTCGGCCGCTCGAAAGCGCGGGTGGAACGACATCTCGGCCTGTCGCGCCTCAAACGTGTTCCCGTCCTCCTGCCCGGCATCCGCCGCGCTCCTCGGCGGCAGCACCTCCTCGAACACGGCCAACGCGTCGCCTAGCGCCCGCATCGCCGCGTCCTCGACGCCAATCTCCTCTCCGATCCACACATGCACCAAGTCGGCGCCCGCGTAGATCTGCCCCATGAGGCGGACGTGGGCGTTGCGCTCCGCCACGTTCGACTGGTCGATGCACAGCGCGTCCACCCAGATGCGCAGCGGCTCGACTGGCTCGCCACCGCCGGCATCGCCGGGGTCGGGCCGGATCCGGCGCAGCGCCCGCGCGAGCTCGCCGCCAACGGGGATGCCGATCACGCCGTCGCAATCGACCGTTCCGGTGGGGAGGGCCCCGCCGGAGCGGATGTAGAAAGAGCCAAAGTGCGGGTGGTCCAGTGCGTCGCGGAGGGGGAGGGAGTAGTGCTCAGGCTGCTGGCTGGAAGCGCCCAAGAGGACGCCGGTAATGGGCTTGGAAAAGTCGGCGGTAGCCGCGTTGGTGATGCTCTTGCTCCAGCAGTAGCTGAGAGCCGTGTAGGACGGTGGGGAATTCAGGGGCATGGGAGAGAGGCTGCAGACCAGAGGAGAGTTGAAGGAACCGGGTTCGACGGTAAGGATACGCGTTTCGTAGGGGAGGTTGATGGGTTGGTAGGGGTAGGGAGGCATGTTGATATGTCCCTTTCATTTGGCTGAGGGCCGTGGTACGGAATGCATTGACTCGGAGAGGTTGACGAGATCTGGATGCACAAGGGAACGCTGTGCATGAGTTGGGCTTGGTTTGGAGATATTATGAAATAGACTTTGGAGAACGAGGGGTAATTGTACAGAGTGGCTTAGCTGTTAGAAACCTACCCCTGTCGGCTGCCTCACCGCAAGGCAGCGGCGGGCTACTTAATCTCACGTAAACGATTTAAGCTTGAACCGTGTAAGTTTTAGCCCTATACTGGTTAAAACCCCTTAAGCTAAAGGTAATAATACTAGCAGTTAGGGGTTAACAGGGCCTTGATACAGTCAGAGGTCAAAAGTCTAAGCCCACTCCACTCAATTAAACGCGGTTTGCGTCGGCGCGTACCGGTTAGTATATAAAATACTAAAGCTTAGAACCAGGGCTTTTAGCTTATAACAACACATTTTCAGATAGATTTGCCGTTCCAGAATACCCTCTGTTATAGCTCGGTGGTAAAAATGTGAGGGGCTGGGATGCAAGGTGGTGGGCTCAGACTTTGACTCCGCACTGTACTATTCCTAGTTCTACCAGGTGGTGTGCTGAAGGTAGGATAGGGCACCCTCTGAGTTACTATGCACCGATAAATGCTTTCTCACTAAAGAATTACTTGTAGATACAAAACAGATTATTTCGTGGCGTTATAGTAACAAAATGTTAACAGCCTGACTTGATGCTAGAATACTTGGTGACATACTCCATTTGATGACATGACCCATTTAATGACATGACCCATTTAATGACATGGCCTATTAAATGACATACTCCACTTGATAGGATTTTCCTCTCTCTAGCTGACATGTCCCATTTTGTTAACATGACGGGTTTGCTGGCATGGTTATGTTGCCACAAGATCACTTCCAGCCAGTTTAATAGCCGCGATTGCACCTAGCTTGATACGAAAGCCTCATATGACAGGTTTATATGGTACTTTCGTACAATAGCTTTCAATGACGCCTTTGTGCGATAGGGTTGCTTTAGTCCCTGTGTCATAGTTGAAACGGAGATAGCATACTACTCTAATGCCATGTAACTATGGCGTAGAGGCGACCAGCAGGATGCAGCCAAGCACCCAGTTCTCATCGGCTCACCCTCGGCTCACCCTAGTTAGTGGGCTCGGGTGAGCCGAGGTAGCCCCGAACACAAATGCTACGTGATGGCTGAGATGAAGCGCCAATATGGCGAGCAGAGCATCGGCCATCTTGAAATGGTGGGGTATAACTACACCTCTGAGGCTCTGACGAACTGGAGCAACTTTTCGGTGGCTTCCGCCCTGACTATTGTTTGTCTATGAAAGGTCCCGGGTTTGTACCGGTTGGGGCGGTGGTCAACTGCATCAAGATGGCCCCTCCGGGGGAAAAGGATGGTAGATTTGGAGCATTTGTCTTTTATCTGGTGTTGCGTGAGATACAGCGAGAAAAGAGAACCGAGCCGGGGTTTGAGAGGATTGGGATTGTGCACTATAAAGATGTTGATGCGGCCAAGTATGAGCACTTGGAGAGGATGATGACAGTCAAGATTTTGTGTGCATATGTCTTGCGTTTCTAATTTCAAAATATAAACTTGTTCCCTAGCATGTGCTTCTGAGAAAGAAATGCTCGAGATTTAGTACTATTTTTTTTTCTTTTTCTGCAATAAGTATTGCGCTCCTTGAGACGATAGATTCTCCATTGTCAACGCAGAAGGTCAATCCAGCAATAAAACAGAATAATACTTCACCTCCCCAAGGTACACCTCCAGTTTCCCTTCCCCACACGACGATGACTGCGGATACCACACCTCGCCGACCGGGTTTCTGTCTGGTGAAATCAAGCCCACCCGCTTTGGGCGGTGTGCGTCTGCAAACTTAATCTCTACCCAGACTTTTTGCACTGGCAAATTCCCCCCTCTAGTCCAATCATAGTTGTGATTCACCACATGGACTGTCCTTCTCCCGGTTCCTGTTTGCACCAATGCTGTGCCCACCAACCCATTTACCCCCTCTTTCTTTGCCCCTGAACCTTCCTCGCCCGTAACAAAAGTTATATCGATTCCTTCCGCATACCGTCCATTCCCTCTGAAAACTTCCCCACGAGCCTTGAAAAATCCAGAATATTCCTTCATGAATGCCAAAACGCCGCTCTCATTCGCAGTTTTCCCCCCTACTGTATCCCGCAGATGAAAAGCCGGAAAGATTCCCTGCGCATACGCTTCCGCTCCGAAAATCCTCCAGTAATCCATTTTTTCAGTCAATGAAAGAGCTTGATATCCTGCCATCATGTCGTTTGGCCAATCTATAAATACCGCTACGGGGGTTTCCTCTCCGGCAATGAGACCAGATTGGGTTTTTAGATATCGGTATTGTGATGCTAAGGATTTCGCCCCGTTGAGGTGGCCTCCTTCCAAAAGGGGGACGTAGTCGGCGCCTCGGTAATCCGGGGTATTCTCATCGGGATTCCACGGATAAAGTCCAATAGAGGTGAAATCCACATATGGCCAGAGACCATTGGAAGAGATGAGTAGATGGCGGCGGTATTTGGTTAGGGTATAGTTGCGGAGGGTGGTAATCAGAGAATGCCAGTACAGGCGGGTGTAGGTTGCGGTGAAGGATTGGTCCGTAGCGTACAACCGGTTCGCGGTGGGACGGCCCCATTCCGACGCGAGGGGGTTAGAGGAGTTATGCGGGTCGAGATTCCAGCTGTTAGACCGGAGATAGACAAGGTAGTTGAAGTTCTTGGTGAGATCGTCTGGTGGAAAAGTGCGGGAGAGCAGGTTGTTGTCTGGAAGGCGGAACCGGGTTTGGAAATCCGCAGCGGTGGAATTCGGGTACTTGGCGAGGAGATAGCGATTAAAATCGGCGAGCGTATAATTGTCGAAACCTTCGTTGCCGTTGAAGTTGTATTTCTTACCACCGCTGAAACCCCCGTTGACTTCATCAAAGTTGATGCCATCCACGCCACCGTCAATTTGAATCTTTGCCCACGAAATGAGATAGTCGCGGTAAGCTGGGTTGAAGAAGTTGCCTCGTCGCGCCGGAATGGGAAAGTCGAATTCGTCGTGGGGAACAATGTCGCCATTTGCGTCTCGAGTGGACATGTCGTCGAAAATCTCGGCAGTGGGAAAATCATGTGGGAAGATGACGCTGGCCGTACCACTTCCCATGAACGTGATATTTCGCTCGTGATATCGCGCGATCTGGCCAAAGTTATAGTCTTCAACCTCGCTGCCGTTATTTGACCATTTTCCGATAGCGCGTATAGTAGTGTCGGGTCTTAGATCATAGACCTGTGGATCTTCGCCGTCGACATCACACTGGCTGAAGGCGTAGACGACAAAGTCTTTGGGGTTGGCAATAGCGGCAGAGATGCATGATAGCATCGAAAGCACGAGCAATGAAACGATCTGGAATCTACCAACCAAATTGGTCGCCATGGTTATTTCTCAATGAATCCGATTCCACTTGACAATTGAGGGGAGAAGTTATGAAGTTTGCACATCGCGGTGACGCGAGTGCATCGCCGGATTATATTTCTCCGCCCTACGGTCAGCCCTTGGGAGAAATCAGTCTTCCAAGCGAGGCTCGTTCTCATTGGGCCTTGATATCACAACCCCGAAGTGTCGCATAGATGCTGTATACATGTATTTAACCGTGTCCAGGTTGCAACGTCAACTGTTCCCGGGCGTCTTCCAGATACGGGCATAATAATCTGCATCGACCAGTGATCGATGGAAGCGATCGGCTTCAAGGACGGACTGTGCAAGTCGGGACAGTGAAAAAGAGTGTTCATGGTGCACAGTTGCTGAGAAATTGTTAGCGGGGGGCTGTCTGGTGGTGAAGGAGGAGATTGTCAGCGACGCAACCCTCGAACATGTCGACACTAAATGTCGGGTGCAGCGCATCGGAATGCGTTTTTCCTTTCTTTTCCTTCGCGGCAAGTCTAATGCCTCTATTTCCCTCTGACAGCCTTGAATTGCATCGAAATCAACCACTCCGAGTTCGCTCCAGTCTCTCTGATCGTCAGAGTAGAGTAGATAATAACCGCTGGTGGCAGAGGTTTGCATATTATTCCTCAACCTACATGCGTGATTCCAGCGGACCGGAATTAAGGCAGGTTGTATCTAAGCCTGGGGTGGTGTCATCACGACGGACGTGAAAAATGCCGCTCTTGTTGGCGGGTAAGCAGACGATATTCCTCGTTCCTCACAACGACAAGGGCAGCGGAAGGTGATAATATTGTAGGCTTTGATCATGAAGACTGGAGGATTGTTGCAACCTCAAGTCCGTCAGGTTCGGGCGCGGCCGGCTTGCGCTCCCAGCGGCCGGATTGATGTTACATTAGACGGAGTCGGAACGGGTCTTTGAACCCTGGTCAGTGCTAGTTGCAAGTATGTTGTTTTCTGCAACTCGATTGCCAACTGCGAGTTTAATAATAATACACTTGTCCGCGCCGCACGCCGACCCCTGGGGAACTGTTGGTGCCGAACTTGCAAACCCTGGACGACAGGGGACAGCCCCCTTGGGTACTGGAGAAACATTTCACCCGGAAAATGTTCTAGTCTCAACTTTCTCGACCGATAAGAGGTGGGTTGGGGTTTTATTTTCCCAGACATCAACGGCTCCGTTTAGACTCCCACGTTCTGCTAATATGAGTCCAAGATTTAACGCGGCACAGAGCACTGTGTAAGATTTGGACATGCACGTCGACCGTCACGAGCCCCAGGATGCACCGAAGACCAAAAGGGGGGGTATCCCGTGAGTTCCCAGGTTCAAACTCATGGGTGGCCCTCACCAGTCTTGCGTTTGGGAGAGAGTAGGTATTTGTGGTAGGCGGTTGTTAGTATCTGTTCATCCCATTTGCAAATGCCATTGGCCCCCACATTTTACACCAAGACATATCTGCTGGCTTAGAGTTTCCTAACCTCACTACCGATGCCCTGATTAGGAAGCTGGGAACCTGCATAGTCCCATCCCAATTGCGCCAACGACATATGATTCCACGTCTTCCTTTGACACCTACGACCCACATGCAGGTACCAAGCTGGATACTGCTGGGATTACGAACATGCTGTTCCAATTAAGGAAATCCGAATCACGGCTGGAGTTTCCGCGCGCATTCCAGGCGGCTTAAAGTGTCACATGAGCTTTTGTGGACGTCTGGTCAACCTGGGTAGAGAAGAGAAGAGGGTTTCATCACGCACACACGCACACAACAGGCATTAATCCCTGGCGAAACCACGTCATATCTTTTTTTTTTTTTTTTTGCCGGGTGCAGTTTTTCCACTTGATCTTGTCACTTGAGCAACTTTAACCCCGGACACACCGAGGAGTCCCCGCCGGAGATATTCTGGCTAGACTACCTAATTGGTGATAGAACATCCAGGCGAACGAACGTGTTCGTGCCACTTTAGCACTTGAACAACATTTAAAGTAAACCGGGGTTCTAATGATACTAAACGGGCCAAGGGGGCAACATTGCAGCGCAATCTTTCAGTGCCGTTCGCTACCACGCCCGGGTTTACCCGACTAACCCTATTGACCCCGGCGAGTGGCACAGCGCAACACGGCGCACACCGCTATCAGTCCAGTCGGCAATAGCATCACGCCCGCTTCGGTGATAGGAAAAACAATTGGTGCCATGGCATGGGTGCGGGCACTTGCGTAGGAGTGGTCGGGTCCGGGGTTGCATACCGAAGACTGGATGGGGCGCGCAGGACCAATGCTGGGAAAACGAATATAAAAAGCACAGCATCCACTGCCACGAAAGATGTTTGTTTCTTCAGTCTCCCACCATCAGTCACTCATTCATTCCAGACAGAGCAACGATGAGGCTCTCGGCGCTTGTTCTCGGTTTTCTTCCCGTCTTGTCTCTGGCGGCAGCCATTGACCGACCCGGAGACAAGCCCGGCGGCAACCTTCCTGATGGCAAACCACCTGGACCACCTGGTGGCGGCAACGGCAACAACACAAGTGGCAACAAGCCCGGCCCCGGCCCCGGCCCCGGCCCAGGCCATGACCGCGATCGAGAGTTGGACGCAGCGGCATCACGCCGCATCGACCAGATGGAGGCTACCTACCAGCGAAATCTCCTAAACTCGATCAAGGGTCGCAAGACGGGATGCACCAGTGACAAGCTGCTCAAGAGGCGAGAGTGGTGAGTTTTATTCCTTCCCCCTTCCCCCTTCCCCTCAGAACTACCAGACCCTTACATGAACCAGGGGCACCCTCTCGAAGCGCGAACGACTCGACTACATCGACGCCGTGTACTGTCTGCACTCTCTCCCTGGCCGCACGCCACAGAGTGTAGTTCCCGGAGCGCGGACACGATTTGACGACTTTGTCGTCTCGCACATGGAGCAAACGACCTTTGTCCACGCGTCGGGGTTATTCCTCGGCTTCCATCGCCATTTCGTATACCTTTATGAGAAGGCACTTCGGGAAGAATGTGGTTATCGTGGAACGCAACCATACTGGGACTGGACTATTTCCTACAAAGACCCTGAGAAGTCCACAGTTTTTGACGGATCACCTTGGTCGATGGGCAGCAATGGGATTTATATCCCCGATCGCCAGCCCTGGAAGATGGTCTTTCCCGGTAATGTTACGCTGTGGTTCCCACCGGCTACGGGCGGCGGGTGTGTTTATTCCGGACCGTTTACCCCGGACAAGTTTCTTGTTCATTTGGGTCCCATTGGACTTGAGCCGCAAGGACCCGGTGGAGGATACGATTATAACCCGCGCTGTTTGACGAGAGATATTAGCCCCCCGCTGAGCCTCAACCAGGGTCCGAGGAATGTTACCGCGCTGTTGGAAGGCCCCGGGGAGTTGGGCGGGTTTCTAACCCGCTTTGAAGCCCCCGTCGGCGGACTGCATGGAAATGGCCATTTTGTGGTCGGCACCGTCCAGGCTGACGTCTATGCTAGCCCGGGCGATCCGGCGTTTTGGCTCCATCACGCCCAGGTCGATCGCATGTGGTCGATTTGGCAGGGCCAGAATTTTGAAAAGCGGATGAAGCAGGTTTGGGGCACCCAGACGAGTGGAAATGGTGAGTCCTCCCTCTTTTTTTTCCCATTCTTTTTTTTTTCCCATTCTTTTTTTTTCCCTTTCTTTTTTTTTCCCTTTCTCTTTTTTTTT
>Ga0247765_1001583_pt1 | contig 10282 bp, 14 predicted proteins | sample UWRJL106311C6_FD_179949 | JGI IMG/M metagenome (GOLD analysis project Ga0247765, IMG submission 179949) | Plant litter microbial communities from Arlington Agricultural Research Station in Wisconsin, United States - UWRJ-L106-311C-6 | ecosystem: Environmental > Terrestrial > Plant litter >... | reverse complement strand
GCGCCCTCGTCCTGAGGCTCTTCGGTCGTCTCGTCTTTTTTCTGCTCGTCGTCGCTCATATCCGTCGCGTCTCTTTCTCAACGTCGATGCCTCGGGCCTTTGCCACGGTCAGCAGCCTTGCAATGTCCTTTTTGGCTGCGCCGAGGCGGGCGGTGTTCTCGAGCTCGCCGGTCGCGTGCCGGAAGCGGAGGTTGAAGGCCTCCTGCTTGGCGTCGATCAGTTTCGCCACCAGCTCGTCGTCTTTCAGGTTATGCGCCTCCGAGGCCTTCATCACTCCCCGGCCCCCTCGCGCATGACGAATTTGGTTTTGACCGGAAGCTTGTGACCGGCCAGGCGCAGTGCTTCGCGCGCCAGCTCCTCGGGAACGCCAGCCAGCTCGAACATCACCTTGCCCGGCTTGACCACAGCGACCCAGCCCTCGGGATTGCCCTTGCCGGAGCCCATACGGGTCTCGGCCGGCTTTTTCGTGTAGGGCTTGTCGGGGAAGACGTTGATCCAGACCTTCCCGCCACGTTTGATCTTGCGGGTCATCGCGATACGGGCGGCCTCGATCTGGCGGTTGGTGATCCAGCCGCGCTCGAGCGCCTTGATCCCGTACTCGCCGAAGGCGACACTGCTGCCGCCCTTGGTGTTGCCGCGCATGCGACCGCGGAACTGCTTGCGGTGCTTGACCCGTTTCGGCATCAGCATCAGCGACCACCTCCGCGCTGCCCGCCGCGACCGCCACGATCGCCACCGGGTCCGCGGCCACCGCCCGGCCCACGACCGCCGCCGCGTCCACCCCGGTCGCCGCCGCGACCGCGACCGCCGCGGTCGCCACGATCGTCGCGGCGTCCGCCGCGACCGCTGTCGGGGGCACCGGCGCTGTCACCGGAGACGAGGTCGGAGCGGAAGCCCTCCGGCATCACTTCGCCCTTGTTGATCCAGCATTTGACGCCGATCCGGCCGGTCGTGGTGCGGGCCTCGAAGAAGCCGTAGTCGATGTCGGCGCGCAGGGTGTGCAGCGGCACGCGGCCGTCGGAGTAGCTTTCGGTCCGCGCCATCTCGGCGCCGCCGAGGCGGCCGGAGACCTGGACCTTGACGCCCTTGGCGCCGGAGCGCATCGCCGAGGTCAGCGCGCGTTTCATCGCGCGGCGGAAGGCGACGCGGTTCTGCAGCTGCTCGGCGATCGACTGGGCGACCAGTTTGGCGTCGAGCTCGGGGCGCTTGACCTCGCGGATGTTCACTTTCACCGGGCTGCCAGTGAGCTTGTGCAGCTCTTTGCGCAGAGCGTCGACTTCGCTGCCCGACTTGCCGATGACGATCCCCGGCCGCGCGGTGTGGATGTCGACGGCGACCTCGCCGCGGCGCTCGATCGTGATGCTCGAGAGCCCGGCGTGCGAAAGCTTGCCCTCGATGTGATCGCGAATGGCCAGGTCTTCCTGGAGGACGTCAGCGAAGTTTTTGTCCTCGTACCAGTTCGACTTCCAGTCGTGGATGTAGCCGACGCGGAAACCCTCGGGGTGGATCTTCTGTCCCATGCTTAGTCCTCCACCGGGGTCAGGGCCACGGCAATGTGGCTGGTTCGCTTGTTAATCGGGGTGGCGCGGCCCATCGCGCGCGGCCGGAAGCGGCGCAGGGTTGGCCCCTCGTCGACGGTGATCGAGGCGATACGCATCTCGTCACCGATCAGGTCGTGGTTGTTTTCCGCGTTGGCAGCAGCGGAATTGATCAGCTTGTGGATCGGGTGGGCGGCGCCGCGGGGCGAGAACTGCAGCAGCGCCCGCGCGCTCTCGATGTGCATGCCACGGACCTGGTCGGCGATCAGCCGCGCCTTGCGCGGGGCGACGCGTACGTAGCGAGCTTTCGCTTTGACCACCGGGGGCGCGGCCGCTTTTTTCGGTTTCGCAGCAGGTTTTTTTGCCGGCTCTTTTTTCGCTTTCGAAGTTTTTTTGGCTTCGGTTTTGGCGGCGGCTTTTTTCTCTTTGCCTTTGGCCGAGGTCTCTTTTTTCGCAGCCGGTTTTTTGGCCGCTTTTTTCTCGCTGCCTTTTTTCGCCTCGGCTTTTTTTGCCGGGGCTTTTTTGGCTTTGGACTCTTTTTTCGCAGCTGGTTTTTTCGCTGCTTTTTTGTCTTTTTTGTCGTCAGCCATGACTAGTCCTTGCCGCCGTGCGAGCGGAACGTGCGGGTCGGGGCGAACTCGCCGAGCTTGTGCCCGACCATCGACTCCGAGATGAAGACCGGGACGTGTTTTTTCCCGTCGTGGACGGCGATCGTGTGCCCGACCATCTCCGGGAAGATCGTCGAGGTCCGCGACCAAGTTTTGACCATCTGTTTTTTGTTGGCCTCGTTCAGGGCGGTGATCCGCCCCATCAGGCGCTCCTCCACCCACGGGCCCTTTTTCGTCGACCTACCCATGCTTAACGGCCCTTCTTCTTGCCGCGGCGACGGCCGCGGACGATGTAGCGGTCGGACTGCTTGCCCTTCTTGCGGGTGCGGTAGCCGAGCGTCGGTTTGCCCCACGGAGTGACCGGGTGGCCGCCGGGGGTGTGGTGCGCCTCGCCGCCGCCGTGCGGGTGGTCGACGGGGTTCATCGCGACGCCACGGCTCTGTGGGCGCTTGCCCTTGTGGCGGCTGCGGCCGGCCTTGCCGACCTTCAAGTTCTGGTGCTCGGCGTTGGAGAGGACACCGATACTGGCGCGGCACTCGGCGCGGACCATCCGCATCTCCGAGGACGGCAGCCGCAGGGTGACCATCTCCCCCTCCTTCGCCACCAGCTGGATCGAGGTGCCGGCGGAGCGGCCGAGCTTGCCGCCCTGGCCGGGGATCATCTCGACGTTGTGGACAATGGTGCCGGTCGGCATCTGGCTCAAGGCCATCGCGTGACCGGGTTTGATGTCCGCTTCGGGACCCGATTTGACGACGTCGCCGACCGCGAGCTGTGCCGGGGCGAGGATGTAGTCCTTGTGCCCGTCGGCGTAGTGCAGGAGGGCGATGTAGCAAGTGCGGTTGGGGTCGTACTCGATCGAGGCAACCTTCGCCGGCACGCCGTCCTTGAGCCGCTTGAAGTCGATCTTGCGGTAGCGCCGCTTGGCGCCGCCGCCGCGGTGGCGGGAGGTGACCCGGCCGTTGACGTTGCGGCCACCGGACTTTTTCAGCCCTTCGGTCAGCTTCCGCTCCGGCTCGGAGGCGGTCACCTGCTCGCGCAGCGGGTAGGTCGCGAAACGGCGCCCCGGGCTGGTCGGTTTGGTTTTGCGGTTCGGCATCTGGATCTCTCTCCTAGGCGGTCTCGGCGCCCTCGAACAACTCGATCCGCTCACCCGGGGCGAGCTGGACGATCGCCTTCTTCCAGGCGCGGGTGCGGCCTTTGGTCAGGCCACGGCGCTTCGGCTTCGAACGGACTTTGGCGGTCCGCACCCCGGCGACGTCGACGTTGAAGACCTCTTCCACGGCCTGGGCGATCTGCGTCTTGTGAGCGCGATCGTCAACCCGGAACGTGTACTTGCCTTCGGCGATCAGGGCGTAGCTCTTCTCCGAGATCACCGGGCGGATCAGGATCGTGCGGGCATCCATCAGGAGAGCCTCTCTTTCAGCGTCTCGAGAGCGGCTTCGGAGACGGCGACCGAGGCGGCGCCGATCACGTCGGCGACGCCGGCAGCGCCCACCTCGAGCACCTGGGTGCGGGGCAGGTTGCGGAAGCTCTTCATCGCCCCGATCTCCTCGGCGACGACGATCACCAGCAGCGGGCTCTTCGCCCCCCATTTCTGCAGCGCCTGCGCAGCGGTTTTGGTCGAGGGGGTCTCGAAAGTGGAGGCGTCAAGGACGGCGACCGAACCGCGCTCGGCGTGGACCGAGAGCGCCGAGCGCATCGCCCGCCGGCGGGCTTTGCGGTTGACCTTGACCGTGTAGTGGCGCGGCTTTGGGCCGAAGGCGACGCCGCCGCCGAAGCGGTTCGGCACGCCGAGGGTGCCGACGCGGGCGCGGCCGGTGCCCTTCTGGCGCCAGGCCTTGGCGGTCGTGAAGGCAACCTCGCCGCGGGTCAGGGTCGAGGCGGTGCCGCGACGACGGGCATTGAGATCAGCACGTGCCGCCTCGTGCACCAGCGACTGGTGGAAGGGCTCGGCGAAGAGCTCTTTCGGCAGGTCGGCTTTCGTCGTCTTGCCGAGAACAGTGGCTTTGGCGCTAGCCATCGGTCCTCACCTCGACGATCCCGTTGCGGGAACCGGGGATCGAGCCTTTGATCAGGAGTAGGTTGCGGTCGGCGTCGATGTCGGCGATTTCCAGGCCCTTCTGGGTGACGCGCTTGTTGCCCATCTGGCCCGGCATCCGCATCCCTTTGAAGACGCGGGCGGGGAAGGCGCTGGCGCCGATCGAGCCCGGGGCGCGGACGTTGTGGGAGCCGTGGGTGACGGGGCCGCGGCTGAAGTTGTGGCGCTTGATCCCACCCTGGAAGCCCTTGCCGATCGAGATTCCGGCGACCTTCACCTTCTGGCCAGGCTCGAAGCCGGCGACGGTGACGTCGTCGCCCACCTTCGGGCCCTCCTCGCCGCCGAGGTCCTCGTTGCGGAACTCGACCAGGTGGCGCATCGGCGCCGCCCCGGCCTTCTTCAGGTGCCCTTCCTCGGCCTTCGAGAGCTTGCCCTGCTTGACCTCGCCGAAAGCGAGCTGGACGGCCCGGTAGCCGTCGCGGTCGGCGTCGCGGACAGCGGTCACTTTGCAGGGGCCGGCCTCGACCACGGTGACGGGGACGACGCTGCCGTCCTCTTTAAAGACCTGCGTCATGCCGAGCTTTTTGCCAAGGATCGCCGCCATCGCAAACCCCTAGAGCTTGATCTCGATGTCGACGCCCGCCGGCAGCGAATCCAGGCGCTGCAGCGAGTCGACGGTTTTCGGCGACGGCTGGAGGATGTCGATCAGCCGCTTGTGGGTGCGGATCTCGAAGTGCTCGCGCGAGTCCTTGTCCTTGAACGGCGAGCGGATCACGCAGTAGACGTTTTTCTCAGTCGGCAGCGGCACGGGACCGGAAACGGTGGCGCCGGTGCGCTCTGCCGTCTCGACTATCTCTTTGGCAGCCCGATCTATGGCGTCGTGGTCGTACGCCTTCAGTCGGATTCGAATTTTCTGTGCCGCGATGGTGGCCACTTCTCGCTGCCTTCTCTCTTGTCTTTCTTCGCTTTACCGCGCAAAGGGGGCGGGGCCCCTTTTGGTGGGGCGCCGCCCCGGTCGTATGTCCTTGCAGTTGTTCCCGCCCCGTGGCGGGGTGGGACGGGCAGGCGCCCGTCCCGATGGCGTCGCTACTCGATGATCTCGGAGACGACGCCCGAGCCGACGGTGCGGCCACCCTCGCGGATGGCGAACCGCAGACCCTGGTCCATGGCGATCGGCTGAATCAGCTCGATCGTCATCTCGACGTTGTCGCCCGGCATCACCATCTCGGTCCCCTCGGGGAGGTTGGCGATCCCGGTCACGTCGGTGGTCCGGAAGTAGAACTGAGGCCGGTAGCCCGAGAAGAACGGGGTGTGACGACCACCCTCCTCCTTCTTCAGGCAGTAGACCTCGGCTTTGAATTTGGTGTGCGGCGTGATCGAGCCCGGCTTGCAGAGAACCTGGCCGCGCTCGATCTCCTCGCGCTTGGTACCGCGGAGGAGGCAGCCGACGTTGTCGCCCGCCTGACCCTCGTCGAGGATCTTGCGGAACATCTCGACGCCGGTGACGGTGGTTTTGCTCGTCTCCGGGTGGATGCCGACGATTTCAACCTCGTCGCCGGTGTTGACGACACCCTGCTCGATGCGGCCGGTGGCGACGGTGCCGCGGCCGGTGATCGAGAAGATGTCCTCGATCGGCATCAGGAAGGGCTTGTCGAGCTCGCGAACCGGCTCCGGGATGTAGGAGTCGAGCGCGGCGGCGAGGTCGAAGACCGCTTTCTGGGCCTCCTCGTCGCCTTCGAGGGCCTTCAGCGCCGAGCCTTTGATGATCGGCGTCTCGTCACCCGGGAAGTCGTACTCGTCGAGGAGTTCCTTGACCTCCTCCTCAACCAGCTCGATCAGTTCCTCGTCGTCGACCTGGTCAACCTTGTTGAGGAAGACGACGACGTGCGGGACGTTGACCTGACGGGCGAGCAGGATGTGCTCGCGGGTCTGGGGCATGACGCCGTCGGCGGCGGAGACGACCAGGATCGCGCCGTCCATCTGCGCCGCGCCGGTGATCATGTTCTTCACGTAGTCGGCGTGGCCGGGGCAGTCGACGTGAGCGTAGTGCCGGTTGTCGGTCTCGTACTCGACGTGGGAGGTCGCGATCGTGATGCCGCGTTCCTTCTCCTCCGGAGCGTTGTCGATCTCCTCGAAACTATGAGCCTCAGCACCGCCCACGGTGGAGAGCGTTTTGGTGATCGCGGCCGTAAGCGTCGTCTTGCCGTGGTCGATGTGACCGATCGTGCCGACGTTCACGTGCGGCTTATCGCGCTCGAATTTCTCCTTGGACATCTCTCTCCGTTCGCCTTTCGAAAGTTTGTGTTCTGTCTGGTCTAGTTGCTTGAGTCTTGTGGGCGGCTCGTCCGCAGCAGCTTCCTGCTGCTTGCGGGCAACCTGGGAAATATAGCCAGGTTCAGTGCCTGTCCGCGGCTAGGCTCATGAGGCCGCACCAACCGGATCTCCGGAGCGGTGCTCGACGATCTCCTCGGCGATGTTCGAGGGGACCTCCTCGTAGCGCTCGAACTGCATCGTGTAGGTCGCTCGGCCCTGGGTCATCGACCGCAGTTCGGTTGCGTAACCGAACATCTCGCCAAGCGGGACGTAAGCCTGTACGGCGAGGGCGTTGCCGCGCTGGTCCTGGCCCTGAACTTTGCCGCGGCGCCGGGAGAGGTCGCCGATCACGTCGCCGAGGAAGTCCTCGGGCGTAACCACCTCGACCGCCATCACGGGCTCGAGCAGAACCGGGTTCGCCTTCTTGGCGCCTTCCTGGATCGCCATCGAGCCGGCGATCTTGAACGCCATCTCCGAGGAGTCAACGTCGTGGTAGGAGCCGTCTACGAGTTCGGCTTTGACGTCGACCATCGGGTAGCCGGCCTTGACGCCGTTTTCCAGCGCCTCGCGCATTCCCTGCTCGGCCGGGCCGATGAACTCGTTGGGGATGACGCCGCCCTTGATTTTGTTGTCGAAGACGAAGCCCTCTTCCGGCGCCGGCTCAAGGTTGATGACAACGTGGCCGAACTGGCCGCGACCGCCGGTCTGGCGGACGAAGCGCGACTCCACCTTCTCGACCCGCTTGCGGATCGTCTCGCGGTAGGCGACCTGCGGCTTGCCGACGTTGGCCTCGACTTTGAACTCGCGCAGCATCCGGTCGACGATCACCTCGAGGTGGAGCTCGCCCATCCCGTGGATCAGGGTCTGGCCGGTTTCCTCGTCGGATTCGATCCGGAAGGTCGGGTCCTCCTCGCCGAGGCGCTGAAGGGCGTTGCCCATCTTCTCCTGGTCGGCCTTGGTTTTCGGCTCGATCGCGACCGCGATCACCGTCTCCGGGAATTCGATGCTCTCCAGCGCGATCGGCGCGTCCGGCGCGGCGAGGGTGTCACCGGTGCCGGTTTCCTTGAGGCCGACGCCAGCGCAGATGTCGCCGGCATAGGTCTCATCGATCTCCTCGCGGCTGTTGGCGTGCATCATCAGCAGCCGCCCGATCCGCTCGGTCTTGCCGGTTTTCACGTTGAGGACGCGGCCGCCTTTCTCGAGCTTGCCCGAGTAGACGCGGAAGTAGGTGAGCTTGCCGACGTAGGGGTCGGACATGACCTTGAAGGCGAGGGCGGCGAAGGGAGCGCTGTCGCTTGCCTCACGCTCGGCCTCGGAATCCTCGGCTTGGCCCTTTCCAGCGGGGACGACGCCGGTCACCGGCGGGACCTCGAGCGGCGAGGGCAGCAGTTCGACGATTGAGTCAAGCAGCGGCTGCACGCCCTTGTTCTTGAAGGAGGTGCCGCAGAGGACCGGGGTGAGCTTGGTCGAGAGGGTGGCCTGGTGCAGCGAGGCGATCAGCTTCTCCTCGGGGATCTCTTCCTCGCCGAGGAAAGCTTCCATCAGCTCTTCGTCGTAGTCGGCGCAGGCTTCGATCAGCGCAGTCCGGTATTCCTCGGCCTGGTCCTTGAGGTCGTCGGGGATCTCGATCTCCTCGTAGGCGGCGCCGAGCTCGTCGGTCCAGATCAGTCCCTTCATCCGCACCAGGTCGACGACGCCTTTGAAGTTCTCCTCGGCGCCGATCGGCAGCTGAATCGGCAGCGGGTTGGCGCCGAGCCGGTCCGTCATCGTCTGCACCGAGTTGAAGAAGTCGGCACCGGTGCGGTCCATCTTGTTGATGTAGGCGAAGCGCGGGACCCGGTACTTGTCGGCCTGTCGCCAGACGGTCTCCGACTGGGGCTCGACCCCGGCGACGGCGTCGAAGACGGCGATCGCGCCGTCGAGCACGCGGAGGCTGCGCTCGACCTCGACGGTGAAGTCGACGTGGCCGGGCGTGTCGATGATGTTGATGCGGTGGTCCTTCCACTCGCACGCGGTCGCGGCCGAGGTGATCGTGATGCCGCGCTCCTGCTCCTGTTCCATCCAGTCCATGACGGCAGCGCCCTCGTGGACCTCGCCCATTTTGTGGGTGCGGCCGGTGTAGTAGAGGATGCGCTCGGTCGTCGTCGTCTTACCGGCGTCGATGTGCGCCATGATGCCGATGTTCCGGGTTTTCTCGAGTGGAAAGCTGCGTGCCATGGTTCCTAAGTTCGGTAGTCGTGATAAGCCGCAAAAAAAGGCCCCCAAGGGCCCGGCCAAGCGTCCTGCGAAGAAAAAGCGAAAACTGCCTGAGCGACGGGCGATGATAGCAGCGCTTCGCCGCAGGTCCCGACAGGTCGATCGGGCCGGCAGCCGGGCACTGGAGCGTGCCTATCCGCCGCTGCTCCTGGCGTGGCACCACACCGCCAAGAGCGGGCGCCGGGGCGGCGCCTGGCTCTGGCCGCGACTGCGTCCGCTGCTGGCCTTCCTCTTCACCGCCGTGGCAGCCGGGGAGCGCCTGGTGCGGCGAACCTGCACCCTGCTGGTCCGGGCCGCCACCGCCGCCAGCCGCGTCCTTACCCCCGGTCGCGCCGCGGCGCTGGTGCTGATCGCCGCCGGCGCCCTGCTCGTCGCCTCGCAGTTCATCGACTACCGCGCGGTAGAGATCGGCCAGCCCGGATACGCCGGGCTCCCCGACGTCGCCAAGGCCCCGACCGTCGACGTGCGCAGCGCCGGCGAGGCCCACGCCTACCTGCTGGTGCCGGTGGGCCTGGCGGCGATCCTGCTCGGGGCGCTCGCCCTGCGTCGGGAGTCCCGGCGACTGGGCCTCCTCGTCGTCGCCCTCGGCATCCTCTCCGTGGCGCTGATCCTGCTCGTCGACCTTCCGCACGGGCTCGACGAGGGCGGCCAGACTTCGCGCTTCGCCGGCACCTCCGCGGTGCTCGAGGACGGCTTCTACGCCGAGCTCGCGGCAGCCGGGGCGATGGTTTTGTCCGGACTCCTCTACTATGCGCGGCCGTGCCGAATACGAATCAGCTTGTCAGGAAGGGCCGCAAGCGCCCGAAGAAGAAGACCACGACGCCGGGCCTCAAGTCGGGCCAAGGTCGCAAGAAGCGCGTAGCCGCCCCGCAGCGGCGCGGCGTCTGCACCCGCGTCGCCACGGTCACCCCGAAGAAGCCGAACTCGGCGCTGCGCAAGATCGCCCGTGTGCGTCTGACCAACGGGATGGAGGTCACGACCTACATCCCCGGCGAGGGCCACAACCTGCAGGAGCACTCCGTGGTCCTGATCAGGGGTGGTCGCGTCAAGGACCTGCCGGGCGTCCGCTACAAGGTCGTCCGCGGCACCCTCGACGCGGCCGGGGTCTCCGACCGCAAGCAAGCCCGCTCCCGCTACGGCGTCAAAGCTTCGTAATGCCCCGTCGCTCCGCAGCACAGATTCGGCCGATCGAGCCGGACGCCAGGCACCGCAACCGCCTCGTCCAGCAGCTGATCAACAAGGTGATGAGCGACGGCAAGAAGAGCCTTGCCGAGCGCCTCGTCTACGACAGCCTCGCGATCGTCGGCGAGCGCAGCGGCGAAGACCCGGTCGAGGTCCTGGAGTCGGCGATCAAAACGCTGACCCCGGTGCTCGAGGTCCGCTCCCGCCGCGTCGGCGGCGCCACCTACCAGGTCCCGGTCGAGGTTCCGGCCCGCCGCGCCCGCACCCTCGCGGTCCGCTGGCTGGTCCAGTTCGCCCGCGCCCGTCGCGAGTACTCGATGGCCGAGCGTCTCGCCGGCGAGATCCTC